>Ga0302313_10001298_pt1 | contig 19291 bp, 19 predicted proteins | sample III_Palsa_N2_2_FD_200454 | JGI IMG/M metagenome (GOLD analysis project Ga0302313, IMG submission 200454) | Peat permafrost microbial communities from Stordalen Mire near Abisko, Sweden - III_Palsa_N2_2 | ecosystem: Environmental > Terrestrial > Soil > Palsa > Peat permafrost | place: Sweden...
GAAAGCTGGTCGATGGCCGCGATCTCGGCGAAGACCTGGATGTCCGGACGATCCTGGGGCGCGCGAGTCATCTTAGTAGTTTAAGGGTGAACTATTGGCGCTTGCAAGCAGCCGATAGCCGGTGGCGGTGGCTGAACACCGCCGCCTGCGCTCGCCCCCTCCGTCAGGTCGCTTCCGCTACGCTCCAGCGCCGCGCCACCTCCCCCGCGCCTTTGGCGCATGGGAGGAGAATTGAAGCGTTGAGTTCGTTTCTCCTCCCATGCGAGCGAAGCGATGCGGGGGAGGTGGCAGGGCGCGTAGCAAAGCGGAGCGACCTGACGGAGGGGGCGAGCGCAGGCGGACCGATCAGCTCAAATCAGGCCGGCGCTGACCCGCTCTCCAGCGCCTCCCGCAAGCCCTTCCCAGCCAAAGCATCCGCGCGCTCGTTCAGCTCATGCCCGTTGTGGCCCTTGACCCAGCGCCAGTCGACATCGTGCCGGGCCCGCGCCGCGTCGAGCCGTTTCCACAGATCGTCGTTCTTCACCGGCTTCTTGTCCGCCGTTTTCCAGCCGCGCGCCTTCCAGCCGCCGATCCATTCGGTGATGCCCTTGCGGACATACTGGCTGTCGGTGTGCAGCTCGACCTTGCAGGGCCGCTTCAGCGCCTCCAACGCCTGGATCGCCGCCATCAGCTCCATGCGGTTGTTGGTGGTGGCCGGCTCGCCGCCGCAGATTTCCCGCTCGTTGGCGCCGGAGATCAGCACCGCGCCCCAGCCGCCGGGGCCCGGATTGCCGCTGCAGGCGCCGTCGGTAAAAATCGTCACTTCCGGCGTCACGCCTACTCTCCAAACAACAGAAGGCCGCCGCCGTGCTGGGCGGACCGGTGCACCGCCAGCTTGCGCTCGTATTCCAGCGGATCGTGCGGCTTGACCAGGGCGCCGGCGGGGGTCGAGCCCCAGTCCTTCAACCGCGTCAGGAAGAAACGCATGGCCCCGCCCCAGGCCAGCACCGGCAAGGCCTGCCGCTCCGCTGTCGAGAGCGGCCGGCGCGACTGATAGCCGGCGATCATCGCCTGGGCGCTGGTGACGTTGAAACTGCCGTCCGCCTCGAAACACCAGGCGTTCAGACAGATGGCCAGGTCGTAGGCCAAGAGGTCGTTGCAGGCGAAGTAGAAATCGATGGCGGCGACGAAGCCGCCATTGCGGAAGAAGACATTGTCCGGGAACAGGTCCGCGTGGATCACCCCGGCCGGCAGGTCCTTGGGCCAGGCGGCGGCGATGGCGGCGATATCGGCGTCGATGGTGGCGGACAGGCCTGGCTTCAGCGCCTCGGCCTCCGCCTTCAGCGGCGCGAACAGGCCGGCCCAGCGGTCCTGTCCCAGGTCGTTGGCCCTAAAGCGCTCGAACCCCTGGCCGGCCTGGTGCAGCCAGGCCAGGGCGCGCCCCAGCTCTCGGCATTGCGCCACGCCGGGCCGGCGCATCGACAGCCCCTGCATGAAGCTGACAATGGCGGCGGGCTTGCCCCGGATCTGGGTGATCATCTCGCCCGCGCGATCCAGGATCGGTGTCGCGGACGGAAAGCCGTGGTCGGCCAGCCAGTACATCAGCCCCAGGAAGTAGGGCAGTTCGGCCGTCTCGACCCGTTCCTCATAGATGGTCAGGATGTAGCGGCCGGCGGTGGTCTCCAGCAGGAAGTTGGAGTTCTGCACCCCCTCGGCGATGCCCTTGAACACCAGGGCTTCGCCGATGTCATAGCTGGCCAGCAGTGCGCCCAGCTCTTCGTCGTTGATGTCGGTGTAGACGGCCATGGCGCGGGTGTCGGGGATGGCCGCCCGCCGGTCAAGGGCCGCTAGCCTAGTAGGCGTGCAGGAACCTGTTGATCGCGTCGATGTCGGTGTCGCTCAGGTCCTTGGCCATGGGCTGCATGGCGCCGTGTCTCAGAATGTCGACGATGGCTTGCGGATTATAGTTGCCCAGGTCGGCCTGCGATGGCGCGCCCTCGATGGCCGGCTCATGGCAGCCGGAGCAATGCTCATTGAACAGGGCCTCGCCCTTGGCGATGACGGCCTTGTCGGCCGCCGACAGCGCCGGGAGGTTCGACGGTCCGCCGGGTGGCTGGCCGCTCGCCGAGGTCCAGCAGCCGGCCGCGAGGGCGGCGGCCAGCAGCAACGCGCGACCCCGACGCATCATCCGGCCAGCGCGCGCGGCAGCTTGAAGGTGACGGTCTCACGCATGGGGCTGACTTCCTCGATGGTCAGCGAAAACCGCTCGCCGATCGCCTCCAGCAGGCCTTCTACCAGCATTTCCGGCGCCGAAGCCCCCGCGGTGACACCCAACACGGTGGCGCCAGCCAGCCAGTCCCAGTCGACCTCGCTGGCGTCGTCCACCAGCCGCGCGTCCTTGGCGCCGCTACGCAGGGCGACCTCGACCAGACGCAGGGAATTGGACGAGGTCGGCGAGCCCACCACCAGCAGCCGGTCGCAGGCGTCGGCCAGCTGCTTGACCGCTTCCTGGCGATTGGTGGTGGCGTAGCAGATGTCTTCCTTATGCGGCGCGGCCATGCCCGGAAAGCGAGCGCGCAGGGTCGCCATGATTTCGGCGGTGTCGTCTACCGACAGGGTGGTCTGGGTGACGACGGCCAGCTGATCGGGATCGAACGGTGTGAACGACTGGGCGTCCTCCACGGTTTCGACCAGCACCACGGCGCCTTCGGGCAGCTGGCCGAGGGTGCCGACCACTTCGGGGTGGCCATGGTGGCCGATCAGGACGATTTGGCGGCCGGCGGCGTGGTGATGCTCGACCTCCACATGGACCTTGGAGACCAGCGGGCAGGTGGCGTCCAGGTAGATCATCTTGCGATCCCGCGCCTCGGCTGGAACCGTCTTGGGGACGCCGTGCGCGGAAAAGATCACCGGCCGGTCGGCGGGGCACTCTTCCAGCTCCTCGACAAAGATCGCGCCGATGGCTTTCAGCCGCTCGACTACATGGCGGTTATGAACGATCTCGTGGCGCACATAGACCGGCGCGCCGTATTTCTCGATCGACTTCTCGACGATCTGGATCGCTCGATCCACCCCGGCGCAGAAGCCGCGCGGGCTGGCCAGAAGGACTTTCAGCGGCGGACGGAAGATGGGCATGGCCCGTCTATAGGCCTTCTCCTACGAGGCGAGAAGGAAGTCTCACTCTTCGTCCCCAGTCTCCAGCCTCGGAGACACCCGCAGCGAAGTAATCTGGTTGCGCTGGCGGCGTACGATCTGGAAGCGGTGGTTGTAGAAGATGAAGGTCTGACCCGGTTCGGGAATGGCCTGGGCTTCGTGGATCACCAGCCCGGCGACGGTCACGGCCTGGTCGTCGGGCAGGGTCCAATCCATGGCGCGGTTCAGGTCGCGCACTGGAACCTCGCCGTCGACCAGCACCGAGCCGTCTGGCTGGCGGCGCACGCCCTCCACACTGGCGTCGTGCTCATCCTCGATCTCGCCGACGATCTCCTCGAGAATGTCCTCCAGCGTCACCAGGCCCTGCAGGGCGCCATACTCGTCCACCACCAGGGCGAAATGGTTGCGCCGCTTCAGAAAGGCGTTGAGCTGTTCCTTCAGATTGGTGGTGTCGGGGATGAACCAGGGCTCACGGGCGATGGCGGGGATGTCCAGCCCGGCGACCCCGCCGGACGTGGTGGCCAAGGCCGCAAGCAGATCCTTGGCGTGCAGCAGGCCGACGATGTTTTCCGCATCGCCCTTATAGAGCGGCAGGCGGCTGTGGTTGGAGGCCAGCACCTGAGCCACCAACTCGTCCGGCGGCAGGTCGACGTCGATCACCGAGATCGAGGTCCGGTGCACCATCACCTGGGAGACATCCATCTCCGCCAGGTCCAACACCCCGCCCAGCATGCGCCGGTCTCGGCTTTCCACCAGGCCTTCCGAGTGGTGGTATTCCACCGCGCCGCGGATTTCTTCGTGGGCGGCCAGGACGTCGTCCTCCATGGTGATCTTGACCCCGAACAGGCCCAGGGTCTTGCGCACGAAGAACTGCACGGCGAACACCACCGGCCCGAACAGCCAGATCACGATCTCGGTGGGGCCGGACAGGAATCGGGCGACCTCGTCGGAGCGGGTGATCGCCAGGGTCTTGGGCAGCACCTCGGCGAACACCAGCACCAGCACGGTCATCAGGGCCGTCGCGGCCGCCACGCCCCAACCGCCAGGGATCGCCTTGGTGAGCACCTCGGTCACCAGGGCCGAGGCCAGGATGTTGATCAGATTGTTGCCCAACAGGACCGAGCCGATCATGGTTTCCTGGTCGGCGATCAGCTTGTTGACCCGGCGCGCGGCGCGGTCGCCGTCCCGCTCCAGCTGATGCATCCGGCCACGGCTCGCGCCGGTCATGGCGGTCTCCGCCGCGGAAAACAGCGCCGATACGGCCAATAGGCCGATGATCACCGGCGCAATGGCCATCAGGGCGACCGTCATTGGGTAGCGCCTTCCTCGATCAGAAAGTCTTTTAGGGTTGCGACGTCGACGGCCTTGGCCACGAAGGCTTGGCCGATGCCTTCGGCCAGGATCAGGGTGATCTGGCCGCCATCCGCCTTCTTGTCCTGCACCATATGGCCGATGAGCCGGTCGGCGTTGAAGGGACCGCGCGGAAGGTCGGACAGCTTGGACGGAAGGCCGGCCTGGGCGATCGCCCGGCTGACGCGGACGGCGTCCTGGCTGGAGCAGAGACCGAGCCTGGCGGAATAGCGAAGCGCCTGGGCGCAGCCCAACGCCACGGCCTCGCCATGGATCAGGTCGCCGCCAAAGCCGACCTCGGCCTCCAGCGCGTGGCCGAAGGTGTGGCCGAGATTGAGCAGGGCGCGTCGCCCGGCTTCGCGTTCATCCTCGGCGACGATCTCTGCCTTCATCTCGACGGAACGCGCGACGGCGTGAATAAGCGCCGCCGGCTCGCGCGCCAGCACCGCGGCGCCGTTGGTCTCTAGCCACTCGAAGAAGGCGAAGTCGCCGAGGAAGCCGTATTTGATGATCTCGGCATAACCGGCGCGCATCTCGCGGTCCGGCAGGGTGGCCAGGACATCCTGGTCGGCCAGGACCAGGCGCGGTTGATGGAAGGCGCCGATCAGATTCTTGCCACGCGGCGTGTCGATGGCGGTTTTGCCGCCCACCGAGGAATCCACCTGAGCCAGCAGGGTGGTGGGAATCTGAACGAAATCGATCCCGCGCTTGTAGATGGCCGCGGCGAATCCCGCGAGATCGCCGACCACGCCGCCGCCCAGCGCGACGATCAGGTCGCCGCGATCGAGGTTCAGCGCCAACAGCTGGTCGCAGATTTGTTCCAGTTCGCTGAAGCTCTTGGAAGCCTCGCCGGGGGGAATGATAACCGCGTCCGACCAGATGTTCGCGGTGGTCAGTGAGGCCCGCAATCGCGCGCCGTGCAGGCCCATCACCGTCTCGTCGGCCACGATCGCGATCCGGTTGCGCTTGAGCAAAGGCGCGATCAACTCGCCGGCGCGATCGATCAATCCTTCGCCGATCAGGACATCGTAGCTCCTGGCCTCGAGGCCGACGCTTACGGTGCGGATCATAGGGCGCGCGCCTCCAAAGCTTCCAGGATGGCCCGAACCGTGGCCGAATGTGGCGACTCTACCGAGTCGATGGTGATGTCCGCCTCGGCGTAGATCGGATGGCGGGCCTCGGCGAGCGCCGAAAGCGCCTCGAGCGGATCGCGGTCCTTGAGCAGAGGCCGATTGTTCTTTCGAGCCACCCGGCGGGCGAGAACATCGATATCCGCCCGCAGCCAGATCGACACCGCCTTTTCGCGGATCAGCCGCCGGGTCTCGGCATTCATGAAGGCTCCGCCGCCGGTGGCCAGGATGTGTGGCGGATCATCCAACAGCCGAGCGATCACCCGTCGTTCGCCTTCGCGGAACTCCATCTCGCCTCGCTCGGCGAAAATCTCCGAAATGGTGCGGCCGGCGGCGCGCTCGACTTCCTCGTCGGCGTCGCGAAAGGGAAGCTCCAGGGCCGCGGCCAGGCGGCGGCCAATACTGCTCTTGCCGACGCCGGGCAGGCCGATCAGGGCGATGGTTCGATTGTTCAAGGTGGCGCTGTTCGTCATTGCGAGACCTGGGGGCCCGAGACCTGGGGCTCCGAGACCTGGGCTGGTCCGCCAGGAAAACAGGAGCACAAGCCCTGAGCGCGGTTTCATAGGACTTCGCCCTTTACACGACGACGGGGACCACCGCCAAGTTTAGGACGGCTTTCAGCTTATATTGCATAGGATCGCCGGACGGACGGGGGGCGGCTGTGCTGGAGGGCGCGGATGATCGGTATGGGCGACATGCGAGGCAGGGCTTGGTTTGGTCGCGCTGGGGCGATGGCGGGCGTCGCGCTGTTGGCGATCGGCGCGCCGGTCGCTGGGCTGGCGCAGTCCAGCGCGGGCGCCGCCGTAGCGGACTCGCCGCTTCCGTCGGTGGCCGCGACGCCGATAACGCCAACCATCGCGCCATCGTCGCCGATCACCGTGGCGCCGGTGGGCGCTCAGGACCTGGCCCAGCTCGATCTCTTCTCCTCCGGGCGCCAGACCGGCTTCGGCCAGGACTTGTGGAAGGGCGCGTCCGCCGACATCGCTCGGACGATCATCCCCACACTCGGCGGCGCGCCATTGTCGCCGGCCGGCGCCGCGCTAGGCCGCGATCTGCTCGCCACCGCCTCGATCGCGCCGGAGGGCACCGGTAACGATGCGGCCTTGGCCGCCGCGCGAGCCAGCGCCGTGCTGGCGCTGGGCGACGCCGAGGGCGCATCCGACATTCTCGACCACACGCCAGGCGTCTCCGGCAGCGCGGCCTTATCCCAGGTCGCCGCCGAAGCCGCCCTGGTCACCGGCCGCAACGACAAGGCCTGCGCCGTGGGCGATGCGCTCGCGACCGATCGCGACGGCGTCTACTGGCTGCGCCTTCGCGCCTTCTGTCAGGCGCTGGCCGGCAAGACCGACATCGCCCAGCTCACCTACACCTTGGCCAATCAGCAGGCCCGCGATCCTTATTTCGCCAGGCTGATGGGGGCGATGCTCGCGGGCGGAACCGACGCTGGCCAGGCCTCGCTCCGCGACGGCCTGGACTTTGCGCTGTCGGTCCAGCTGAAGCTGGACCTGGCGCCGGCGTTGCCGACCGCCTCGCGCGCCGTCGCGCAACAGCTGACGAGCTCGTCGGCCCCTCCGCCGGTGCTGGCGGGCGGGACCGACGCGACGCCGCCGCCGCCGCCTCCACCCCCGACCGAAGCCGATGTGTTGGCGTCCTTGCGCGCCGCGGCCAACTTCTCGGACTACGCCGTCGCCGCCAAGGCGGCGAAACCGGCCATCGCCCAGCTGCTGGAGCTAAAAACCCCGCTGACCTCCCCTGTGGCCTTGGCCAACGCCGCCATCGTCGCCAGCGATCTGTCCGACGCAGACACGATCCGCGCAGGACTCACTGTCAACGGCGCCGGCGGCGATGTGCTGGACGTGACCATCCTGGACGCCACCCTGGCCTCCGCGCGCGGCGCGGTGGATTCTTCGCTGATCGGCCGCCTGATTCAGCTCAGCGAGACTAATGACAGTCGCGAGCGCTCCCGCGCCGAGGCCGCCGCCGAACTCGCCGCCGTCCTGGCGCCGACGCTCGACCCTGAGGTTCGCGCGCGTCTGGCCGCCTTCGACCTGCCGCCCGGGGGCGGCCCGGCCGCCCGCCTGATCGCCATGGAGATGGCCGCGAGCGCTGGCCGAAAGGGCGAGGCGGCGCTGCTGGCGCTCTGGATCGCCGAGGCCGATGGCGAGGCTGGGCCCTCACTCGAGGACCGCATCCGCATTGAGCGGGCGCTGGTGCAAGTCGGCCTTGGCGCCAACGCCCAGGCGTTCGCGGTCGAGGGGCTGGCCCAGCTCCAGGCGCGTTGATGCCAGAGTCGCTCGCGCCAGATTCGCTAGGGAATGGCGCGGGCTGGATCGAAGCGTTTCTGGAGATGATGGCGGTCGAGCGCGCCGCGGCCCGCAACACCCTGACCGCCTATGAGAAGGACTTGGCCGACGCCCAGGGCTTCCTCGCCGGCTGCGGCCGTGACGTGGCCGACGCCGCCGCCGAGGATATCGAGGCCTATTTCCAACACCTCGGCGTCAAAGGCTTGTCCGCCGCCACCGCCGCTCGCCGCCGCGCCTCGGTGCGCGGGCTCTATCGCTTTGCCCTGGGCGAGGGCTGGCGCGCGGACGATCCCTCCCGCCGGGTCGATGCGCCCAAACAGGGCCGGCCGCTGCCCAAGGTGTTGAGCCGCGAGGACGTCAATCGCCTGATCGCCGCGGCCGGCGCCAGGGACGGCGCGGCGGGTCTCCGCCTCGCCTGTCTGGTGGAGCTGATTTACGCCTCCGGCCTTCGCGTGTCCGAGGTGCTGGCCCTGCCGGTCGCCGCCATCGCCCGCGATCCGGCCTATCTGATCGTCAAGGGCAAGGGCGGCAAGGAGCGGCTCGCGCCCCTGAACGAGGCGGCCCGTATCGCCGTCAGAGCCTATCTGCCTGGGCGGCCCGGCTTCTTCGCCAAGGGCGTGAAGGATAGTCCCTGGCTATTCCCTTCGCGGGCCGGCGGCGGACGGCTTACCGCACGCCGTTTCGCCCAGTTGCTGGATGAGGCGGCGATGGGCGCGGGCATCGACCCGGCCAAGGTCAGCCCGCACGTCCTGCGCCACGCCTTCGCCACCCACCTGCTTGAAGGCGGCGCCGACCTGCGGGCGGTGCAGACCCTGCTGGGCCACGCCGACATCGCCACAACCCAGATCTACACCCACGTCACCAGCGACCGGCTCAAGGCGGTGGTTGAGGAGAAGCACCCGCTGTCACGCTCGCGCGGGGACCACTAGACTCAGGCTGGCAGTCTCCGCATTCTGCCGGCCGGCGTCCACCAGAGCGTGTAGTAGGCGGGGATATGGGGTTTCAACGTGTTTCGGCTGTACTCGCCGCGTTCGCCTGCTGGGCGTTGGCGGATGCGCCGGCGCGGGCGGACTGTAACCTCGCCATGGTCGCCGAGCTCCCGGTGATGATGTACGGGCATAGGCCGTTGGTCTCTGTGAAGATCAATGGCGCCGACGCCAAGCTGTTGGTCGATACCGGCGCCGCCTACAGCTTCATAACGCCAGGCAATGCCGCGAAATATCATCTGCAGCTGAGTCCCGCGCCGTTTGGCATGTCCATCGCGGGGGTGGGTGGGCAGACCCTGAACATTTCCATTGGCACGGCGCAGGACTTCTCGCTTTCGGGCGCCGACTATCACGCCGTTCAGTTCATTGTGACGGACAAGGGGCAGGATGCGGGCGCCGGCATTCTGGGTGACAACTTCCTCAGAAACGCCGACGTCGAATACGATCTCGGCAACGGCGTCGTCCGGCTATTCAAACCAAAGGGCTGCGAACACGCCGAGATGGCCTACTGGGCCGGCGCCCAGCAGCCATACTCAGTCATCCAGATGGATTACGCGGACCCCACAGGTCCCGCCATTTCAAGTTCGGCGATGATCAATGGCCAGCCAATCCGGGTCATCTTCGACACGGGCGCCACGGGTTCGGTGTTGGCGTTGGGCGCCGCGGCGCGCGTAGGCGTCAAACCGACCGACCCCGGCGTGGTCGGCGGCAGCTATGTCGTCGGCGCGACAAAAGGTGGTTATGTGCGGAGCTGGCTCGCTCCCTTCGCCAGCTTCAAGATCGGCGATGAAGAGATCAAGAACTTCAAACTGGTCATCGGTGCGATCAATAACGACATGATGCTGGGCGAGGATTTCTTCCTGGCCCACCGCGTTTTCGTGTCCAACAGCCAGCACAAGATCTACTTCACGTACAACGGCGGCCCGGTTTTCAACATGACCATGGCGCCGCAAACGCAGATTGCCGAGCAGCAACCGGTCGGCGCGGCAGGTCTTTCTCCTCCGCCCGAGACCATGGACGCAGAAGCCTACAGCCGGCATGCATCCGCTCTGGCTTCCCGCCGCGACTTCGACGGCGCGATCGCCGACCTGACCCACGCCATCCAGCTGGCTCCGGCCGAGCCGCGCTATTTCTATGAGCGCGCCATGGTCCATCGCGCCCATCTGCAGCCAAGGATGGTCATGGACGACCTTAACCAGGCGATCGCGCTGAAGCCCGACTACATTCCCGCCCTGATCGCCAGGGCGGCGGCCCATGATTTTCGTAAGGAACAGCAGTTAGGCCGCGCGGACCTTGACGCCGCCGACAAGGCCGCAGTGAAAGACCCCGACGCACGGTTCGCGATCTCGATCGGCTATATGCGGGCAAACCTCGAGCCTGAGGCCATCTCCGAGCTGGACCAGTGGATCGACGCGCACCCGAAGGACGATAACCTTGGCCAGGCGTTGAACAGCCGATGCTGGCTCCACGCGTTGCGGGGCGAGTTGCTCGATAAGGCCCTCGCCGACTGCAACAACGCGCTGCGGCTCCTGCCTGACGATCCCGGCCTCCTAAACAGTCGGGGTCTCGTTCGTCTGCGGCTGGGTCAATTCGACAAGGCGATCGCCGACTACAGCAGCTCGCTCAAGCTGCGTCCAACACTTGCCTGGGCGCTGTATGGCCGGGGATTGGCGGAGCTGAAGGCGGGCAAGACGGCCGAAGGCAATGCGGATTTGGCCGCCGCAACGAAATCCTCGCCGCTCATAGCCCAGGAGGCCGCCAAGCGCGGGCTGACGCCTTGACCGTCGACCCATCCTTGTAGTTTCGACCCGCCGCGCCTAGTTTCGGCGCCTTCTTTGGGGCTGCGGCGTTTAGCGAAGTATGGCGACACACTATCTCGATTTCGAGCGCCCGATCGGCGATCTGGAAGCCAAGATCGAAGAGCTCTCCCAGCTGTCGGACCAGGCCGGCGCCGGCGCGTTCGACACGGAGATCGACGCCCTGCGTTCCCGCGTCGACACCATGCGCCGCGACGCCTACGCCAAGCTCGACACCTGGCAGAAAACCCAGGTCGCGCGCCATCCCCAGCGCCCGCACACCACCCACTATATCGCCGGCCTGATCGACGACTTTGTCGAACTGCGCGGCGACCGCCGCTTTGGCGACGACCAGGCCATCGTCGGCGGTATGGGCAAGTTTCGCGGCGCGCCGGTGATGGTGATCGGCCACGAAAAAGGCCACGACACCGTCACCCGGGTGAAACACAACTTCGGCTCTGTGCGGCCGGAAGGCTTCCGCAAGGCGATCCGGCTGATGGACATGGCCGAGCAGTTCAATCTGCCGGTGGTGAGCTTCGTCGACACCGCCGGCGCGTTCCCCGGTGTCGGCGCCGAGGAGCGCGGCCAGGGCGAGGCCATCGCCCGCTCCACCGAACGCTGCCTGACCCTGGGCGTACCCATGATCGCCGTGATCACCGGCGAGGGCGGCTCCGGTGGCGCCCTGGCCATCGCGGCGGCCAACCGGGTGCTGATCCTAGAGCACGCCATCTATTCCGTCGCCGCGCCGGAAGCGGCGGCGCGGATCGTCTTCCGCGACGCCGACCAGGCGCCGGTGATGGCCGAGGCGATGAAGATCACCGCCCAGGACCTGATCGGCCTCGGCGTCATCGACCGGATCATCGAGGAGCCCGCGGGCGGCGCCCATGCCGATCCCGAATCGGCGATCCGCACGGTGGGCGACGTGGTCGAGGAGGAGCTGAAGGCGTTCGAGGGATTGTCCGCCGAGGCGTTGCGCCATCAGCGCGCCGAGCGCTTCTACGCCATCGGACGTAATCTGTGAGGCTTTCTGCGGCGATCGCTTTGGCGTTCGTCGTCGTCTGGCCGACCCTTGCCTCTCCAGCCACGGCCGCGCCCAAACTCGACCCGGTAGAGGCCCGCTACACCCCCGCCTACGACAAATGCTTGGCCGCGCCCGCCGGCCAGTCGACCATGGGGATGATCGATTGCACGGGAGCGGAACTGCAGATTCAGGACGCGCGCCTGAACGCGGCCTATCGCAAGACGATGGCCTCACTGAACGCGCGTCAGAAGACCAAGCTGCAGGCGGCCCAACGCGCCTGGGTTAGCTTCCGCGACGCTGAATGCGCTTCTTACGAAGACGAGGATTGGGGCACCATCTCGCGGATCAACGCCAGCGCCTGCGTGCTGCGCATGACCGTCCAGCGGACCATGGACCTCGAGGCCTACCCGCCGGGAACGTGAACTAACGCCATTCTCTTTCGTCTTGCCTGACGTGGCGAAAGCCTTCTTACTGGTTTCAAACAACCGTTGGGAGGATGGTATGATCAAGACCCGCTTCACCGAGATGTTCGGCGTCGAGCACCCGATCGCCCAGGGCGGCATGCAGTGGGTGGGCCGCGCCCAGCTGGTCGCGGCCGTCGCCAATGCCGGCGCGCTGGGCTTCATCACCGCCCTGACCCAGCCGACGCCCGAAGACCTCACCAAGGAAATCGCCCGCTGCCGGGAGCTGACCGACAAGCCCTTCGGCGTAAACCTGACCATCTTGCCGGCGATCAAGCCGCCGCCCTACGCAGAATACCGCCAGGCCATCATCGAAGCCGGCATCAAGATCGTCGAGACCGCCGGCAACAAGCCGCAGGAGCATGTCGACGAGTTCAAGAAGCACGGCATCAAGGTGCTGCATAAGTGCACCTCGGTCCGCCATGGCCTGTCGGCGGAGCGGATGGGCGTGGACGCCATCTCCATCGACGGCTTCGAGTGCGCCGGTCACCCGGGCGAGGACGACGTTCCCGGCCTGATCCTGATCCCAGCCGCCGCCGACAAGATCAAGATCCCGATGATCGCCTCGGGCGGCTTCGGTGATGCGCGCGGCCTTGTGGCGGCCCTGGCTCTCGGCGCTGAGGGGATCAACATGGGCACCCGCTTCATGGCCACGGTGGAATCGCCGATCCACGAGAACGTCAAACGCCAGATGGTGGAGAACGACGAACGCTCCACCGAGCTGATCTTCCGCACCATGCGCAACACCAGCCGGGTGGCCAAGAACGCCATCTCGATCCAGGTGGCGCAGATGGAGCGCGACGGCGCAAAGTTCGAGGACGTCCGCGAGCTGGTCGCCGGCACGCGCGGCAAGGTGGTCTATGAAACCGGCGATCCGGACCACGGCATCTGGTCCGCCGGCCAGGTGCAAGGCCTGATCAACGACATCCCCACCTGCGCCGCCCTGGTCAGCCGCATTGTCAGCGGCGCCGAGGAGATCATCAACGGCCGGCTTGGCGGGATGGTTGGCAAACGCGTGGCGGTCGCGGCGGAGTAGCGCCTCTCGCCTTGATTGAAAAGCGGCCGCATGGTCAAGCTTGGTCCCCGCATGGAGGGCCAAGCGTTTGGCTGGCAAGGGGATTGATTGGCGTCTGGTGCTAGCGCTGAGCTTGGCGATGTGTCTGGCCGGCTCAGCCCATGCTGCCACTTACCGCGTCCCTCACATGCCCTGGGGCGCGCCTGATCTCGAGGGCGACTGGACCACCTTCTCGCGCACGCCGCTGGAACGGCCGGACGGCGTCGCCGAGCTGACGCTGTCCGAGGCGGATGCCGCCGCGCTGGAGAAGACGCTCAACCAGCGCATCATCCACCCAGCCGACGATCCTTTCGGCCAGGGCGAATCCGAATGGTATCCGGAGGGGCGCCTCGCCCGCGTCGGCGGTCAGGCGCGAACCTCATGGATCGTCAGTCCCGCGGACGGTCGGGTCCCCTACAAACCGGAAGCCCGCAAGCTGTTCGATGCGGGCAGGGCTCGGCAGTCCCAAGGTTTCGACAACCCGGAAGACCGGCCGCCGCAGGAACAGTGCCTGATCGGCACGCGGGGCGTGAGCGGCCCGCCGCTGCTCACCGCCCTCTATCCGACCAATATCCAGATCGTTCAGACAGCCAATACGATCGCCATCCTGTCGGAGATGAACCACGACGTGAGGATCGTTCGGCTGAACGCATCCCATATTCCCGCCGCCATCCGGCCCTGGATGGGCGATTCTATCGGCCGTTGGGAGAAAGGTACGCTGGTGGTCGAGACCACCAACTTCAATCCGCGCGACGCCTTCCACGTTCAGTTCGAACTGTCTGCGAACACCAGGATCGTCGAGCGCTTCACCCGCATCTCAGCGACCGACATCTTTTATGAATTCTCAGTCCAGGACCCGGCCCTCTATACGCAGCCCTGGCGCGGCGAGATGGTGTTCAGGGCGTCGAAGGATCCGATCTATGAGGTGGCCTGCCACGAGGGAAATTATTCCCTGGGCGGTGTGCTGGCGGGTGCGCGTCAGGATGAGGCCAGAGCGGCGGCAAAGGCCAAGGCGGCGATCACGGCGAAGTAGGCTGCGGCGCTACTCCGTCAATCGCCGCGATTCAGCAAGCGTTGAGCGGCTTCATCCAATGGGCCGAGGTCATCACTGATGATCAGCCAGATTCTCTCGGGATTGATCGTCTCGTAGGCATGACGAAGCCGGTTGCCGAGGCTGCGAATCGTGCGCCAGGGAATCTCAGGCTCCAATGCCTCCAAATCGATGCTGGATCGCTCGAGGCGGGCGACAGCTTCCGTGATGCGTTCCAGGCAGCGTTCGACAGCGTCACGCTTTTGCTTGTCCGCCGAAAAGGCGTTTTCGTCGATGTCGCCGACATATTGGCGGATGTCATTGATGTTCAGCCGGATGTCCTCCAGCCACGCGATGGCGCGCTCAGAGAACATTCACACGGTCGCGTTCGATGTTGCGTGACAGTCGCGGATTGCGGACCGGGGCATCGCTGAGCTGAACCGTCAGGCCGATGCGGTCGGTAAGCAGCCGTTCCAGCCGGCATACATCGAGTAGCGAAATCCGGGCGCCAGGCCTGTATTCGACCAACAGATCGACGTCGCTGTCGGGACGTTCATCGCCGCGCGCCCGCGATCCGAACAGCGCGACCGACCGGACCTGCTCGGTGTCGAACAGGTCGCGTTGGTCCCGAAGTTTGGCGATGATCTGCTCGCGGGTCATGAGGGCAATCTAGCACATTTTGTGCTGCATCGCCCGTGCTCAGCCCAGCCCCTTCAACACCGCGCCAAACTCGTCCACCGCCTCCTCCGTCGTCGCCCAGGAGCACATGAAGCGGACGCTGCCGTCGATGAAGCGGTAGACGTGCCAGCCGGCCTCATGCAGGCGGTGCAGGATCGGCTCGTCCATCTCCACGAAGACGGCGTTGGCTTCGACCGAATGGTTGACGCGGAAGGGTGACAACGCCGCCAGCCGCTTGGCCATGGCGTTGGCGTGGGCGGCGCGCGTGGTCCAGGCGCCGGTCTCCAGCATGCCGACCCAGGGCGCGGCCAGGAAGCGGGCCTTCGACGTCAGTTGGCCACCATGCTTCATCCGCGCGCCGAACCTGTGCGCGAGGTCGCGGTTCAGGATGACGATGGCTTCGGTGGGCGTCGAGCCTGCCTTGGTGCCGCCCAGGACGACGATGTCGAACCCCAGCTTGGGCAGGCATTTGATGTCGAACCCGGAGGCGATGGCGTTGGCCATGCGCGCGCCGTCCAGGTGCAGCTTCAGCCCCTTGGCCTTGGCGGGCGCCGCGAGCGCGGCGACCTCGTCCTTGGTGTAGACCACGCCGTATTCGGTGGCGTTGGTCACCGTCAGCGCCGCCGCTGACTGCCAGTGCGCCTCGTCCGGCCGGGCGAGAATGGCGGGCAGCTGGCTGGGATCGATCTTGCCCGAGGCGCCGGTGAGCATGGTCAAGCCCACGCCGGAGCCGAAGAAGCCCGGCGCACCCGTCTCGTCGGTGGCGACATGGGAATGCTCGTGGCAGATCACCGACTCGAACGGCTGCGCAAGGGCGGCCAGCGACAAGGCGTTGGCCGCTGTGCCGGAAGCGGCGAACTTCACCACCGCATCCGCGTCCATCATCCCGCGGATCAGCTCGGCCGCCTGTTCGCAGACGTCGTCGTCGCCGTAACTCGCCCGGTTGTCGGTGTTGAAGCGCGTCAGGGCGTCCATCACCTCCGGCATGGCCGGGGCGGTATTGTCGGACGCGAAGTCGTAGCGGTGCAGGTTGGCGGCCATGGGGTCCCTTAAATGTAGGCCCTGGCGCGGCTACGTCGCTTCGCGCCCCCAGGCCCGCACGTCCTCTACAAAGAGATCCGGCTCTTCCATAGCCGCAAAATGTCCCCCGGTCGGAAGTTCGCTCCAACGGGTGATGTTATAGGCGCGCTCGACATAAGATCTGGGCGGCGCGGGGATGTAGGTCTCGCCGCCATAGGCCGCGTAGGCGGTGGGCGTCTCGCAACGCGCGCCCTCGATCGCCGACAGCCCGCCTTCTTCCAGCAAGCCGCGATAGTACCAGGCGCCGGTCGTGAAGGAGCCGGTCATGACGTAGACCATCACGTTGGTCAGCAGCTGGTCCATGGAATAGACCTCGCTGAAGGGTTTGGTGCGCAGGTCCGACCAGTCGTGGAACCGCTCGACGATCCAGGCCGCCTGGCCGACCGGATTGCCCGCGCCCAGCCAGGCCACGGACTGCGGCCGGGTGACCTGGAGCTGCAGATAGGCGCCCATCATCTGGGTGTAGGCGCCGGCCATCGCCGCCCACATCTGCTCCGCCTCGCCGATGGGACCGTCCTTGGGGCGGAATCCCAGCATGTTCAGGTGGATCGCCTTGGCGCCCTGACTCTTGCCTTGGGCGCCGTGGTCGAGGCCCAGCCAGGAGGTGATCATGGCGCCCCAGTCGCCACCTTGGGCCAGATACCGGTCATAGCCGAGCACCTCCGTCATCAGGGCGTTGAACAGCCGCGCTGTGCCGCGCTGGCCGATCGGCCGCGTGGGCTTGGAGGAAAAGCCGAAGCCGGGCAGGGACGGGACCACCACATCGAAGGCGTCCGCCGCATCGCCGCCGAAGCGCGAGGGGAAGGCCAGCTTCTCGATCGCGCCCCAGAATTCATAGTGGCTGCCCGGCCAGCCATGGCTCAGCAGCAGCGGCCGCCTGCCGCCCGCCTCGCCGACAACATGGACGAAGTGGATGTCGAAGTCCTCGACCTTGGCGGTGAACTGCGGAAAGCGGTTCAGGTCATGGACGGCCGCTCGCCAGTCGTAGCCGTCTAGCCAGTGGGCGCAGAGTCCCTTCAGGAAATGGGCGTCGCAGCCATAGGCCCAGCCGTCCTCCACCGCCGGCGCAAGCGGAAAAGGGTAGCCCCGCACCTGTTCCAGTACCCGGCCAACGTCAGCCGCGTGCCATTCGACGGTGAAGGGTTTCGGATCGGACATGGTCGCCTCCCTGGGTTTGGATGCAGGCTTTGGGCGGGTGACGCGGCGGCGGTCAAGTCTCCTCGGGCGACACGATGACTCTCGGCGGCTCTTCGCCCCAATGGCGAGGCTTGGGGCGGAAGCCTCGGATCAGCGCCTGGTACTGCTCGCGGGCCAGGGAGCGGAAGTCCATCTCCGGCGGCAGCATGCCCGACATCTTCAGCACCACCAGGCCATGCAGGCCGGCCCAGAAGATGTGGGCCAGCCGCTCCAGGTCGCCCTCGACCAGGCCGGATTCGTACAGCATCACCACATGAGCCTTCATCGTCTTGCGGGCGCGCAAGCCCGCGCGGATGAGATCGGCGTGCAGGTAGGTGGTCGGCTGGTGCAGATCGAACATCAGCCGGTAGGCGGCGGGGTGCTCGACCGCGAAGGTGATATAGGCCTCGCCGACGCGGCGGCTGGACACGCCCGGATCGGGGCTGGACGCCAGGGCCTTCTCCAGCGCCTCGGCGAAGGCGTCGAAGCCGCGCGTGCGCACGGCGGCCAGGATCTCGTCCTTGTCCTTGAAATAGCGATAGGGCGTCATGGCGCTGACGCCCAGTTCGGTGGCCAACAGCCGCATGCTGACGCCATCCTCGCCCCGCTCGGCGAACAGCCGCTCGGCGGTCTCGATCAGTCGGTCCCGGAACCCGGTGACATCCTCGTCGGTCAGCACACGCGGCACCGGCGACTCCCTTCCACAAAAGCACTTGCGCACCCATACCATTTACGCCATAAATTTACATCGTATATTTTAAGCGGCAAAATCTGAGCATTGGGAGATGACGCCATGGATGGTTCTCAAGTGAGCAACGCCTACCTGTCCGGCAACTTCGCGCCGGTGCGTAGCGAGGACGATTTCGAGCTGGAGGTGGTCGGCGAGATCCCTGCCGCCATCGCCGGCGCCTTCTATCGCAACGGCCCCAATCCCCAGTTCGAGCCGCGCGGCGATTATCACTGGTTCGTCGGCGACGGCATGATCCACGGGATCTTCGTGGATGGCGGCAAGGCCCGCTATCGCAACCGCTATGTCCGCACGCCAAAGTGGGAGCTGGAAAACGCGGCCGGCCGCGCCCTGTTCAGCGGCTTCGATCCGCGAGGCGCCGATCCCTCGGTCGCCGGCAAGGACAGCGGCTCGGCCAACACCAACATCGTCTGGCATGCCGGACAGCTGCTGGCGCTGGAAGAGGCGCATATGCCCTTCGAGCTCGATCCCGAAACCCTGGACTCGCGCGGCTATCGCGAAGACTACCGCGGCAAGGTCACCGCCCACCCGAAAATGGACCCAGAGACCGGCGAGATGATCTGGTTCGCCTATGGCGTCGGCGAGGGCTTCTTCACCAACACCGTCTCCTACGGCGTCACCGACGCCAGCGGCAAGGTGGTGCGGCGGGACGATTTCGAGGCGCCCTATTCCTCCATGGTCCACGATTTCATGGTCACCAAGAGCCTTGCCCTGTTCCCGATCCTGCCGCTGACCGGTGATCTGCAGCGGGTGATGCGCGGCGGCCCGGCCTATGCCTGGGAGCCGGAAAAGGGCAGCCACGTCGGCGTCATGCGCCGCGACGGCGACGTGGCCGACATCCGCTGGTTCACCACGGGGGCCTGCTACGTCTTCCACCCGATGAACGCGTGGGAAGAGGGCGACAAGATCTTCGCCGACGTGATGGAATACGGCCACGCGCCGCTGTTCCCGAACGTCGACGGCTCGATGACCCCGAACACCGGCGCCTATCTGACCCGCTGGACCTTCGACCTGGCCGATCCGTCCAACACCATCAAGCGCGAGCGGCTGGATGAGACCCCCGGCGAATTCCCTCGCTTCGACGAGCGCCGCGCGGGCCTGCCCTATCGCCATGGCTGGTTCGCCGCCAGCGCGTCGGGGTCGCTGGGACTGAAGTTCGACTCCATCGCCCACATCGACCATCAGACCGGCGAGCGCGTGATCCACACCTTCGGCAATGGCGACGCCCCCGGCGAGCCGATCTTCATCCCGCGCTCGGCGGACGCGCCCGAAGGCGACGGCTGGCTGATCGCCCTGGTCTACCGCGCCCTGGAAGACCGCAGCGACTTCGTGGTGCTCGACGCCCT
>Ga0302313_10001299_pt1 | contig 19281 bp, 19 predicted proteins | sample III_Palsa_N2_2_FD_200454 | JGI IMG/M metagenome (GOLD analysis project Ga0302313, IMG submission 200454) | Peat permafrost microbial communities from Stordalen Mire near Abisko, Sweden - III_Palsa_N2_2 | ecosystem: Environmental > Terrestrial > Soil > Palsa > Peat permafrost | place: Sweden...
TGTCTCCATATCATGTAATCGCTTTCTTTTGACGTACGAATCGCGCCAGCAGTCAATCGAAAGCATTGAATATGCAGGCACTTTAGTAGAAGCGAGAGTGGAAGACAAGAGAAAGCGCTTACTCGTTTTACCGTATACTGTGCCTTCGTCGGGTATCCACCTACCCTCAACACGGAGACAAACCCATGTGGCAGCAGGCTGAGCGCTATCCCGATCCACGCGTCATTTCGCTCGATCCGTCCTTTGATCAATACCGCGTCGCGTTCTCCGCGGTCGAGCGCCTCGCTACCGGCTACCGCTGGACCGAGGGTCCGGTGTGGTTCGGCGATGGACGCTATCTGTTATGGAGCGACATCCCGAACAATCAGATGCTGAAATGGGAGGAAGAGACCGGCGTAGTCAGCGTGTTTCGCAAGCCGTCGAACTTCGCCAACGGCAATACGCGCGACCGGCAGGGTCGCCTCGTCACCTGCGAACATGGCCGCCGTGTGACACGCACCGAATATGACGGCAGCATTACCGTGCTGATGGATTCGTTCGAGGGAAAACGCCTGAACTCGCCGAATGACCTGGTGGTCAAGTCGGACGGCTCGATCTGGTTCACGGACCCGCCAATGGGTATCGCGGGTCACTATGAGGGTATCAAGGCCGAGCAGGAATTACCGCACTCGGTGTACCGGATCGACGGTGTCACGGGAGAAGCTTCCGTTGTGACGCGTGATCTGAAGGGGCCTAACGGTTTGTGTTTTTCACCGGACGAACGGTTGCTGTACATCATCGAATCGCGCGCCGTGCCTGAACGCCTGATCCACGTCTACGAGATGGAGCCTGATGGGCGAAGGATTGGTAAGGGACGCGTGTTCTTCAATGCGGGGCCAGGTACGATCGACGGCATGCGCGCCGATATCGACGGCAACCTTTGGTGCGGCTGGGGCATGGGCAGCGACGAACTGGACGGCGTGGTGATCATCTCGCCAGCCGGCAAGCCGATTGGCCGCATCGCGCTGCCCGAGCGTTGTGCGAACCTGTGTTTTGGCGGCCGCGCCCGCAACCGCCTGTTCATGGCTTCGTCACAGTCCATTTACGCGGTCCACGTGAACACCCAGGGCGCCGTGGGCGGTTAAGGTGTCTACGTGAGGTGACGGCGGGGGCCGCGCCGCGAGGGTCCGGTCCGCCGTCTTCTCTTTAAGTACGCACCGCTTCGGGCTCTTGCCGTTTTCTATGTTCGTGACGAATATCGGTGCCGCGAACCACATACACGACGGATTCAGCGATGTTGGTGGCATGGTCGCCAATCCGTTCGATCGCCTTTGCGATAGACAAATAGTCCAACGCCGTCGTGATAGTCCGGGGGTTTTCCGTCATCGATGTCACGAGCTTGCGCACAAAGGCCCTGAACTCGTTATCGATCGCCTCGTCATCCAGGATGATCTGTTCCGCGGCAGCCGTATCCATGCGCGCAAACGCGTCCAGCGCGCGGCGCAGCACGTCCGCAGCCATGGCGCCCGAGACCTTGATCTCAGCGATATTGACATCCTGCGCACTGACTCGCGGCGCAATGCGGCGGATTCGCTTGGCGATCTTGCGCGCCTCGTCGCCCGCACGCTCGAGATTGGTGACGCATTTCGAAGCCGCCATCAGCAGACGCAGATCGCGAGCGGCCGGTTGTCGACGAGCGATGACATTGCAGATTTCTTCGTCGAGTTCGATTTCCATCGTATTCAGACGGCGCTCGCCTTCGAGGACGAGATCGACAAAGTCGAGCTCGAAGGTATCCAGGGCCTGCATCGCAAGCGCGATCTGCGACTCCACCAACCCGCCCATGGCGAGCAGACGTGTGGAGAGCAGTGTGAGATCGGCGTCAAACTGGCTCGAGAGATGTTTATCCGGCATATATGCTCCTCAGCCAATGGGGGCCGTTGACGTGTTTCAAAAACAGTATATACCGTATTATCTCTGCGCCAAATCTTACCTGTACAAGTATTCGAGCGAGTGTGGTAACTACGCAGCAGGTTGCGCAAACAGCTCCGCGATATAGCCCGCAGCCTTGATGCCCGTCCCCGTCAACAGGACGACCGTGCGCTCGTTTGCCTTGATCGTGCCGCGCCGGCTCAACTCGTCGAGTGCGGCGGCGGCGTGCGCGCAGGTCGGCTCAACAAAGACGCCCTGTCGCGCCAGCTTTTTAAGCGCCGCGACAATGTCGTCTTCGGAAACGGCTACCGTCGAGCCACCGCTGTCCCGTAGCGCGGTAATCATTTCTCGCAGGCGAAGCGGGTGCGCAATTGCCGTGCCTTCCGCGACGGTCTTCAGGACCGGCCGGGCTACAGGCGTATCGACGCCCGCCTGGAACGACGCATCGAGCGGCGAGCAGTTCAGCGGCTGCGAAGCAAAGAGGCGTGGCAGCTTTTTGATCTGTCCTGCAGCAAGAAGCTCTTTGAAACCAATGTCACACCCCAGCAGGTTGCTTCCCGCTCCCACCGGAATGATGATGTTGTCCGGCGCCTCGAAGTTGAGGTCTTCCCACAGCTCGTATGCGATGGACTTGGTGCCCTGCAGAAAGAACGGCTGCCAGTTATGGCTGGAGTAGAAAATCTCGGCAGATTGTCGAATCGCCTCCGCTTGCGACTCTTCACGCGGTCCCTCAACCAGTTGGATCTCTGCGCCGTATGCCCGAACCTGAGCCACCTTCGCTGGAGACGTATAGGCTGGCGCAAGGATCTTCACGCGCATTCCCGCGGCTGCGCCGAATGCGGCAACTGATGCGCCACCGTTGCCCGAGCTGTCTTCGAGCACAGCGTTCACGCCAATCTGGCGCAAGAACGACAGCATGACCGCAGTGCCGCGATCCTTGAAGCTGCACGTCGGATTGAACCACTCCAGCTTGAAAAACGGGCGGTGCTCGTTCCAATCCTTCTGCACCAGCGGCGTACATCCCTCCCCCATCGAAACCGGCTGAGCAATATCGACCGGCAGCGCAGCGCGGTAGCGCCATAGCGAACGATTGCTCCGGTCGATGTCCTCACGTCCGATGCCTGGCTGCGGCGTGATGAGAAGCGGTGTCTGGTTATCCGAGCACCAGCGCGGTTGCTCGAACGGATAGAACGCTCCCGTGAGCGGGTCGATGTACTGAGCTGTCGACATGTTCGTTCCTGACGTTAATGATGTGGCGATGTGACGTGTTGCCGACTCAGGCGCCGGCTCCGAAGACACTCCGGCGGCGTGCATCACTTCGCATCGCTGTACACCGTCGCGCGTGAGACACCCAGATACTGCGCCGTCACCTCCATCGCCCTGCGGATTTCCATTACACCGGAGTCCTTAAGTTCACGCAGGAGCATGCGACGGTCTTCCGTCTTGAGGGCGCGCGGCGTGGTGGCGAGTCTGGCCGCAAACTGGTCGATACGCGTGCGGATCAGGTCCGCCCCCGCCGGGTCCAGCGACTCTTTCATGGCCGCGTCCGCATCGATCCGGACAAATTGACCGACGGCGCTCTGCAAGCCGCGGAACAGCGTCAGGTCGATATTCATGCACAACGCGGCGACGTATTGGCCGGATGAATCCTTGATGCCGATCGAGGTGCTTTTTGCCGGACGGCCATCCGCAAACTGATTGGCGTAGTTCGCAATCACCTGGGGATATTCCGGGTCGGCGATGCGCGCCAGCCCGAGTTCGGTTGCCGGATGGCCGACTTCCCGGCCCGAAAGATTGTTGTGGATCGCCAGAACGGCATGTTTGGGGTCGAGCAGATCGTGCACGACCACTTCGCAGAACGGCGCGAACGTCTCGGCCAATCCTGCCGCGATCTGGCCGACCTGCTCCAGCAGCGCGCGCTGCTCAAGGGTTTGTTTAGTCATAGGAACGGCTCACCGGACATCTATAAAAGACATATTATCTATTATTAGATATTTCGTCAATTCAAGCTCAATGCCCACCGCCTCCGGTACAGCATCGGGTTTATCACTCCAGCAGATAAACACATAGCATTTGCTTCGTTGCTCTTGGCTGTACGGGCCGGTAAATTGGGGGCATCGCGCCACCACCGGCGCCTACGCTGCGACCGACCGAAGAGTTTAGTGTGACGATTGCTACCGACCGCGCGGGGTCCGCGCACCACACCGTTCCCCAAGCCATTGAAATACGGGCCTTCGATGGCCCTGTGGGCGCCGAAGTACTTGGGCTCGATCTGAGCCAGCCGCTGGCCGCCGAAGATTTTGCGCGCATACATCGCGCGCACCTCGACCATCACGTGCTGGTGTTTCGCGACCTGCGCATCACGCCTGATGAGCAGATTGCCTTCAGCCGCCGCTTCGGGCCGCTGCAGATCCACGTGCTGCACCAGTTTCAGCTCGCAGGGCATCCGGAAGTGCTGATCGTCTCGAACATCGTCGAGGACGGCAAACCGATCGGTCTGGGCGACGCCGGCCATTTCTGGCACTCCGACCTGTCGTACAAGGAAACACCGAGCCTTGGCTCGATGCTGCATGCGCAGGAGCTGCCGTCCGAAGGTGGCGATACCCTGTTCGCCAACATGCACCTCGCGTGGGACACCTTGCCCGCTCATCTGCGCAGTGCCGTAAAAGGACGCTCGGCGGAGCATACGTATCTCGCGAAATACGCGGAATTGCAGAAACGCAGTCCGTGGCGGCCGAATCTGTCCGCCGAGCAGATTGCCCAGGTCAAACCCGTTGTGCATCCGGTCGTCCGCACGCATCCGGAGACGGGGCGCAAGGCGCTCTTCGTCAGCGAGCATTTCACCACCCGCATCATCGGGCTGCCTGAAGACGAGAGCCAGCAACTGCTGGAAGAACTGTTCGCGCATAGCGTGCGCCCCGAGCATCTGTACACACACGAGTGGGCCGAGCACGACATGGTGTTCTGGGACAACCGCTCGTTGATGCATCTCGCCGCCGGTACGCCGGACCATCTGCGCCGCAAAATGTATCGCACAACAATTGAAGGCGACGTGCCGTTCTAACGGCCCTATTCGTCCGTCTGCGCCCGCTTGCGCACGCCCACACGCTGACCGGAGTTTCAATGCAGTCCACTTTTCGCACGACGGCCGTCGGGCCGTCTTTCGCTCGCCGTTTTGCAACGAGCATGCTCACGATCTCGATCGGTGCCGCAAGCCTCACCGCTCCGGCGCTAGCGCATGCCGAAGGGCAGATTCGCGTCGCCGAGCAGTTCGGTGTCGTCTATCTGCTTCTGAATGTGGCGCGCGACCAGCAATTCATCGAAAAGGAAGGACACAAGCAAGGCCTCGACATCAAGGTGGACTGGCTCAGGCTCTCAGGTGGCGCAGCGGTCAACGACGCGCTGCTCTCCGGCGCGGTGGATATCGCCGGGGCCGGCGTCGGCCCTCTGCTGACGATCTGGGACCGCACGCATGGCAGGCAGAACGTCAAGGGCGTCGCCTCGCTCGGCAATCTGCCCTACTACCTCGTGTCGAATAATCCAAATGTGAAAACGATTGCCGATTTCACCGAGAAGGACCGGATCGCAGTGCCGGCGGTCAACGTATCGGTTCAATCGCGGGTGTTGCAGTTCGCCGCCGCCAAGCAATGGGGCGACAAGGATTACAACCGCCTCGACAAGTACACCCAGGCAATTCCGCATCCCGATGCGGCCGCTGCAATTATCGCCGGCGGCACTGAAATTACCGGGCATTTTGGCAATCCGCCGTTTCAGGAGCAGGAACTCGCCGGCAATCCCAAGGCGCACATCGTGCTGAATTCGTACGACGTGCTCGGTGGGCCGAGCTCGGCCACGGTTCTGTACGCGACCGAAAAATTCCGCGACTCGAACCCGAAGACGTATCGGGCGTTTGTCGATGCGATTGCCGATGCGGCGCGCTTCGTCTCCGCCAACCCGGATGCCGCAGCCGACATCTATATCCGCGTGAACCAGTCGAAAATCGACCGTAACCTGTTGTTGAAGATCATCAAGAATCCGCAGGTGCAGTTCAAGGTCGCCCCGCAGAATACCTTCGCACTGGCGCAGTTCATGTACCGGGTGGGCGCGATCAAAAACGAGCCGAAGTCGTGGAAGGACTACTTCTTCGACGACCCTGCGACGGCGGCGGGAAGCTGATGGCTACGATTGCCGACACCGCACCGGTCATCACGCGTCCGCAAACCAGTGAAAAACTTCTGGTAGTGGACCGCGTGAACCTCGAATACCGCACGCGCGAGCGGATCGTTCGCGCGACCCACCAGGTGAGTTTCGACGTCTACGGCGGCGATCGTTTCGTGCTGCTCGGGCCGTCCGGCTGCGGTAAATCAACGCTGCTCAAGGCCGTAGCGGGTTTCATCCAACCCACCTCCGGCAGTATCTCGCTTGACGCTCAACCCGTGCACGGGCCAGGTCCCGACCGTATCGTGGTGTTTCAGGAATTCGACCAGTTGCCGCCGTGGAAGACGGTGCTGCAAAACGTCGTGTTTCCGTTGCGCGTGGCCAGGAAGCTCTCGCGTGCCGAAGCAAATGAACGGGCACTGCACTACCTCGACAAGGTGGGGCTTGCGTCGTTTGCAAAGGCGTATCCGCACACCTTGTCGGGCGGCATGAAACAACGCGTGGCGATCGCACGTGCGCTCGCCATGCAGCCACGCGTTCTGCTGATGGATGAGCCGTTCGCCGCACTCGACGCCTTGACGCGTCGCAAGATGCAGGAAGAGCTGTTGCGTCTATGGGAAGAGGTCAATTTCACGCTGCTGTTCGTGACACATTCGATCGAGGAAGCGTTGATTGTCGGCAACCGGATTCTGTTGCTGTCTCCGCATCCGGGCCGTGTGCGCGCTGAGCTCAATAGCCATCAATACACGCAGGACAGTACCGGCCGCAGCGACTTTCAGCGCACCGCCGAGCGCATTCATCACCTGCTGTTCGAACAGACGGAGTCTGCGCAATGAGCACACCTCCCATCTTGCTGCCACCCGTTCGCGAAGAATACGAACGTCCGCTGGAGCCGCTCGGCGATATCGTGGTCGAAGCGCCGTTGCCGATCGGCAAACGCGTTTTCGCGTATACATGGCTGCGCAAGACGCTGATCGCGCTGGTCCTCGTGATCATTTGGGAATTCGCGGCGCGTGCCGTCAACAACGATCTCTTGCTGCCGACGTTCAGCGCTACGCTCAGCGCATTCGTGCAGGGAATCTGGTCCGGCGAGTTGCTGCAGAAGACCGCCGTGTCGATGTCGGTGCTGCTGCGCGGCTATCTGCTTGGTGTCGCGTTCGCGTTCGCGCTGACTTCGCTGGCCGTGTCGACCCGCATCGGCCGTGACCTGCTCACCATGCTGACCGCGATGTTCAATCCGCTGCCGTCGATCGCCCTGTTGCCGCTAGCGTTGCTGTGGTTTGGCCTCGGCACGGGAAGCCTGCTGTTCGTGCTGGTTCACGCCGTGTTGTGGCCGCTTGCGCTGAATACGTATTCAGGCTTTCAGGCGGTGCCCGCGACGCTGCGCATGACGGGCCGCAATTACGGTCTGACGGGCTTGCGTCACGTCGTGTCGATTCTGGTGCCCGCCGCGTTGCCGTCGATACTCGCCGGGTTGCGGGTAGGCTGGGCCTTTGCGTGGCGCACGCTGATAGCAGCGGAACTGGTATTCGGCACCAGTTCGGGCAGTGGTGGACTCGGCTGGTACATCTTCGAGAACCGCAATGAACTGTATACGGATCGGGTCTTCGCCGGGCTTGCGGCCGTCATCGTCATAGGTCTGCTGATCGAGCATCTGGTGTTCGATACGCTCGAGCGGATTACCGTGCGCCGCTGGGGCATACAGCACTGAGAGCCACGCGAGGCCCGGCTCCAGCCTGCCCGGCCATAGCAGCAGGCAGGCAAGAGACGGCAAACGCCCGGCCTTACGTCGTCAACACGTCCGAAAACACCCGCGAAGCAAGCCGGTTCGAATCAGTGCCGCTGTTGAGCACATTGACCGCTTTCAGATCGTCGGCGTAAAGCGCGATTTCTTTCCTGAACACATCGCCCGTGGGGTGATGATGATCGGTGTGACTCTTCAGCATCGCAGTCAACTGGTTGACGTCCGCGGATGGCGCGTGCACCGAGAAGATCTGCGCTGCCTTCTCCGGATTGTTAGCAGTCCATTCGGTTGCTTCCAGCAACGCCTGGGTCAACGCCTGAGCGGTCGCCCGGTCCTTGCGGATCAGCGAACCACGCACACCTAACACACAGCACGAGCGCGTCTGATACTCGCCGCACAGGTTGTTCGACACTTCATACAGGTGGTCCGATTCGCGAATGTTCCAGATGGTCGGATCGCCGTCCGCGATTGCGTGGACCTCGCCTTTCTTCAACGCTTCGCCAAGCAGGTTGGCCGGGTACTGCCGCCAGGTGACCTCCGTATCGGGATCGATGCCCTGCTTCTTCAGCACGATCGCGAAGAAGTTCTTGGTTGGGCTTGCCATGTCGCTCACGCCGACAGTGTGCCCTTTCAGCCCCGCCACATCGACGATGCCCGAACTGCGTGTCGCCAGCAGACGCATGCAGCCGCCGTGTATGCCTGCAGTCAGCTTCACGTCGAAGCCCTGCTCCAGAGGCTTCAGCCAGCGCAGCGCCATGCCGACGCCCGCGTCGGACTTACCCGTCGCAATCGCCTCCAGGAGTTGATCAGTCGAACCGGCGAAATTCACCAGTTCCACCTGCAAGCCATGACGGGTGAAAAAACCCAGCTTGTCCGCAACCGCAACTGGCGCCGTGCAGATCGCCCCTGCGTTCCAGGAAAGATTCAGTGGCTTGAGCGGCGTTTGCGCGGAGGCGAGCGGCACAGCCAGACCTAGCGAAGTACCGCCAAATGCGGCCGCCCCCGCTGCCCATGCCGTCTTGCGAAGCCACGCGCGACGCGCGAGGCTCGCGGGAGAAGTGTCGTTGCTGAATGTCATTTTGTGTTTTCGTCGTGTGGTCAATGTTGTACGAATGCGTGCTCAGGTGTCGAGCCCCAGTTGCGCAAGCACTTCGCGGCGCAGCGCAACCAGCTTCGGATCGTCGCGATGCCGCGGATACGGCGCGTCGTTGCGAACTTCCGCGACGATGCGTGCCGGCCGTTCGCTCAAGACGATGACGCGGTCGGCAAGCAGCAATGCCTCTTCGACGTCGTGGGTCACGAGGAGGACCGAGAAACCTGCGCCCTGCCACAGACGCGCCAGTTCGCCCTGCATACGAATGCGCGTCAGCGAATCGAGCTTGCCGAACGGCTCGTCGAGCACCAGCAGCGCGGGATCGTTGACCAGCGCGCGCGCCAGCGCCACGCGCTGCGCCATGCCACCTGAGAGCTGATGCGGAAACGCGTCGGCGAATTCGCTGAGACCGACCAGTTGCAGGACGGCGTCGATGCGATCCTGCGTCTGGTCGTGAAGCGCGTCGCGCCGCCAGCCGCGCCGACGGCGCTGCGCCTCCGGGCCAACCCCGACATTGCCGCGCACCGTACGCCACGGATACAGCGTGGGATCCTGGAAGACGACGACCCGCGACGGATCGGGGCCGGTGATCTCGGCGCCATCGGCGTGCAGCGTGCCTTGCGTCGGCTTGTCGAGGCCGGCGACGAGCCGCAGCAGCGTCGACTTGCCGCAACCGCTCGGTCCCAGCAAGGCAACAAACTCGCCGGGTTCCACGGCGAAGTGGATGTCCTGTAACACCGGCAAGGTCGCGCCACGCAGTGCGAACTGATGGCTCACACGACGCACATCGATACGCGCGCCGCCACGCAACGCACGCCCGCTACCGGACCGCGCAAGCACTTCGGGTACGGCTACCATTTGAGCAATCCTTTCTGCCATCCGAGCAGCCGGTCGCGAACGCGGAACAGCAGCGTGATGAGGCCCGAGCACATCAGCGCCATCACAAATAGCGCCGCATACATGTTCGCGTACGCCGCCCAGCCTTGCGCCCACTGCAGATACCAGCCAAGCCCAGCCTTCACACCCATCATCTCGGCGACGATCAGTACTGAAAACGATGCGCCGAGGCCCATGAAAAGACCCACGAAAACCGAAGGTAACGCCGCGGGAATCGCCACCCGGAGGATCAGAAACCCGGGTCTGGCGCCCAGCGTGCGCGCGATGTCGTAATAGGCCGTGTTGACGCTGGCGACACCCGACCACGTCAACACGGCCACCGGAAACGCGGTGGCGAGCGCAATCAGGAACACGCTGGCGCTAAAACTCGAAGGAAAGAAGAAGAAAGCAAGAGGTAGCCAGGCCGTCGCCGGTAGCGGGCCGATGAGGCGCAGCACCGGATGCACCCAGTAGCCCACCGCCTTCGACCAGCCAATACCGACGCCCACGATAAAACCCGTCGCAGCACCCAGCACGTAGCCGTAGGCAAGCAGGCCAAACGAGTGCGCGACACTCGAACCGAGTCGCGAATAGTCCTCCGCGTATACCCCGATCAGCGCCTGCGGCGGCGCGAAGAAAGGCCGCGGCAGCCATTCGAGTTGCGCGGTCAGCACTTCCCACGCCGTGATGCCAACGGCCAACGCGAGCAGCCAGGGCATCGCGTGAACCCAGGCATCGACGCGCGCCTGCGGTTTGACATTATGTTGCGCTGCACGCGCATCGTCCGCCTTGCCGTCTTCGCCCGCCCGGCTGCGCCACCCGGCCACGCCGACAGCAACGGCCAATGCCGCGAGCACCAGCTTGATGACGAGGTATTGCCGCGTGTAAGGCCAGTCGTCGGCGGCTGGCCACCATTGGGTCAGCGCTGCACTGCCGAGCCAGGCCAGCGCGGCAAGCCATGTGATGGACGCGCCGCGCGAAAGCGTTGCGCGCGTCATCGTGGCCGTGGCCGGTTTCACGTCGGCCGCATCGCGCGTCGTAACCGAATCGAGCTGGGTGGACATGATGATTCCAATCTCCCGCATGGTTTCGCAGGCAAGCCGCGAGCGCTGCGCTGTTAAAACGCCTGGCTGGTGGAGAGTTTTGTCCGAAGAAACGGTGCGCTAGTGCGAAGCGTGGCCCAACGTCAACCCGCGATAACCTGCGCCCTCCAGGCACTGAGAAGCCAAGTATCGCGGCGGTCCTCGTACGCCCCAACCAACAAATTTCGCTTTGCTTATGTGTTGACGCCGAAGCTCGCCGTTTTAACGTTTGCGCGGCCAGCATAAGGAGCGAGCGCGCGTGCTGCTGACATCAATCCAGGGCATTCCCGTGACAATCGACCGGTTAAAACTTGCCGCCCCTTGTATTGAAAGCATTTTGAAACCATAGCCAGGTGCCGATGCCTGCCCTTTCGTGCACCCGCAATATATGCACATAACAAAGTAATAGATGACCCGCTTATGCACGTTGTGAGAACGAGACAGAGCAAAATTTTCCAGCCCTAAACAATTATGTTTTCGATATATTCACGGCATTCTTACTGGCCACTGACGGCGGTACCCCGAATTGGAGACGGGGAGGTCTTGGCGGAGCAGGAAAAAGCGGGAACAGTTTTGCTGTCGTCCGTTCTCGCTATCAGCCGGTTGTCCGAGCGCGGGGTTTATATCGTAGTCCATACGATTCGCGCAACGAACAGCTGACATAAATGGGACTTGCTCGCCTTGCGAGTGACAGCCCCACTCACACAAAGTGAAATCAGATGAAAATGAAAAAGACCTCGGTGGCACTACTCGCTCTTGGCGCGTTTGCCGGCGCCGCACATGCACAAAGCAGCGTGACTCTGTACGGTATCGTCGACGCGGGTATTCTGTTTAATAACAACGTCAAAGGCTTGCACGAATACGCAGTCTCGCAGGCAAACTCGTCACGCTGGGGCCTGAAGGGCACGGAAGACCTGGGTGGCGGCCTGTCGGCGATCTTCACCCTTGAAAGCGGCTACACCACGGGCACGGGTGCACTGTCCCAAGGCGGCCTGGAATTCGGCCGTAAAGCTTTCGTCGGTTTGAGCAGCACCACGTTCGGTACGTTGACGGTTGGTCGTCAATATTCGATCAGCAACGACCTGACCTCTGTGTTCGCCTCCGGTGCCGACTGGGCCGCCTCGGGCCTCAGCTACGGCACGCGCGCCAGCGACGTCGACAACGTCGATACGTCGAACCGCGTCCAGAACTCGCTCAAGTATACGAGCCCGAACTACAACGGTCTGCAGGCAGGCGCGCTGTACAGCCTGGGCGGTCAGGCTGGCGACTTCACCAGGAACTCGGTGATCGACGGGGCGGTCTCGTATGCGAACGGTCCGATTCACCTCGGCGCAGGCTACACGTTCGTGAAGGATCCGTACTACGCGACCTACGGCAACCAGGGCAATTCGTCGTCGCCGACGTCTTCGGCCACGGGTGCGAACGACAACATGAACAACAAGATCTACGGCGGCTACGCTACGGCGGGTTCGCAGCAGATCATCGTGGCGGGTGGTTCGTATGCAATCGGACCGGCAACCGTCGGCCTGCTGTATTCGAACACGCAATTCGGCAACCTGGGTTCGGTCACCGCAGTGGGTCAGATCACGGCTCCGAAGTACACGGGCAATGCAACGTTCAACTCGGGCGAAGCCAACCTGAAGTACCAGGTGAACCCGGCTCTGCTGCTGGCAGCCGCTTATATCTACACGCACAACAGCGGCGCAGACAACCTGGGCAGCGCGAAGTACAACCAGTTCAACCTGGGCGCGATCTACTCGGTGTCGAAGCGCACTTCGTTCTACGCGATCGGCTTCTTCGAGACGGCTTCGGGTATCGACTCGACGGGCAAGAAGGCAGTTGCAGATCTGAGCGGCAGCGCCTATTCGGCTGACAACCACCAGCTCGCCGCTATCGTCGGCATCACCCATCGCTTCTAAGTGGGTGGACACCGGCCGCTCCCAAGCGGCCGGTTAGTCAAAAGAAGAGCAGCGCTCGCAGTTCAATGCTGCGGCGCAACGGCGCATCGGCCGGCGACGTAGGATCGTCAAAGGCCGTATGCGCAGTCAGACGCGCAATTCCGTCACCCGCCGAATCGTAGATCTTCAGCAGCAGGTATTCATCGGGCGTCATGTTGGGGAAGTAATACCAACGGTGTCGCGGATTGAAAACCAGCGCATACGTCTCGCCCACCTTGTCGGGATAGACGAGGTCCGAAGCCACCAGATCGTTGAGCGCAATACTGCGTGAATCGCACAGCGCAAGCGGCGACGATTGCACGGTTTCGCCGATTGGTCGCCACAGGTTGACGATCGCTACGCGGCCCTTCAGCAATTGCTCAGCTTCATCTCGCGGTAAATGGTCACGCACCCGGCGAGGCCCCGACACGAATGTCTGGTCGTTATGGATGTATTTGACCGGTTCCCTCACGCCATCATGTCGATCAACCCTGCCGTCACGCAGCGTGTGATCGAACACGACCACCCGCTTCGCCCCAGTGGCTTCTTTGAGCAGCGCGTCTGCTTCCCGGTAATAGACGGACTCGATCTTCGCCGGGTCGGAGAAATCGCTGAGCGCGCTCGCGCAGCGATGCAGTTCGAAACCATTGCGATCGAGCGACAACGCACCTGGCGGCGGCGCGATGCGCGCATTCGAGATCGTCACACGATGCGCCCGGTACACGCCGCTGCGTTTGGGGACGCCGGGCGGTGGTTCGTATTGGTACGACACCGGCCTCTCGCCATTGGACTCGAGATAGTTCAGCTCCGCCTCGATCGTCGTAACCGACGCCGGCGTGTCGATGACAATATCGCTCATGTTCTTGCCCCCTTCCCCCTAAAACGATTCGCTGAACGGTCGCAAATCGATTTCCTGCGACCACGCGCTGCGCCGCTGCTGATGGAGATGCCAATAGGCCTCGGCGATATCGTCGGGATTGAGTAGACCATCCGGTCCGCTTTCGGCAACACGCTGCGGTGCAGACGTACGCAGCCGCTCGCCGTCGATGCCTCCATCGATCACCACATGCGCAACATGAATATTCTTTGGCCCGAACTCACGCGCGAGACTCTGCGCAAGAGAGCGCAAAGCGGCCTTGGCAGAGGCAAATGCCGCAAATGGCGGACGGCCGCGCAACGAAGCGGTCGCGCCTGTGAACAGCAGCGAACCTTGGCCCGCGGCCACGAGTGCCGGCAGCGCCGCCCGGGCGAACAGGAAGCCGCCGAGCGTCGAGACGCGCCACGCCGCTTCGAACTGCTCAGCAGTCAACTCAAGCGTCGGCACACGTATCCCGCTAGCGGCATTGAAAATTGCCGCTTCGAGCTTACCCGCCTCAGCGAGTTGCCTCGCGATTGCGACCAGGTCGCTTTCGCTTGTGACGTCGCCGGGAAATGCCAGAGCATGGCCACCCGTGCCGCGAATCTCATCGACGACCGCATCGAGCCGTTCGCGCGAGCGGCCCGTCACGGCAACGCTGAAGCCCTCGCGAGCAAAGCGGCGCGCGAGCGCCGCGCCAAGTCCAGCGCTCGCTCCCACACCGGCAATCCACGCGACACGCTTGCGCGCCTCGCCTTGCCCGACAGCGTCGGTCATTGCGCCCTCCTTTGTGTTCTGGTCGTGAGCATCATCCCGGCGGAATGTCGAGCGGCACGACAAACATGCCGGCAGTGTATTCCATATGAAAATAGCCGCTGCGCGCGTACGCGGCAATGCGTTCCAACCGCTCGGACGATTGGCAGCTGTGGGCCGCCGCCGATGTCTCGTCAGGGGACCGATCCGGATTCACCGGGACGCGCTTTGACAATTGCTTTTGCAGGCTTCGCACAGGATGGCGGAGTCCGCCCCAAAAAAGCGTCGCTGAATGTGTGGCCATACGACCTCCGTCGATTCAATGCCATCCAGTCAAATCTAGTGTGCCGCTCAAGCAAGCGCAAACAAGTTTTTGTGGATTGGTTTTCGGAGAACGCAGCAAAAACCGCATTGGCAACAAGGAGAAACGGCCTCTTCCGCCTCGACTCAGTTCAGAGTCGCCCCGGTCGTGGATCGACCACGAAGCCATCGCGGTTCGGCATTTTCACAGCCGGCAAAGACCGTGCGTCCAGACGGGTGTCCGGCGGCACGATGCCGTTCTGGTTGAGCACGAATGCGCAAACCGCATAGACGTCATCGGCGGAAAGCGACTCGGGCGCAGTAAAGGGCATCGCACGGCGAATGTAGTCGAACAGCGTGGTCGCGTAAGGCCAGTAGCTGCCTACCGTGCGTTTCGGCTTCGCGCTCGCCAACGTGCCGCGCCCACCCACTAACGCATCGCCGAGCAACCCTTGGCCCTGCGCGCCATGGCATGCGGCGCATTGCGCCGCAAACACGCGTGCACCCGTGGCGACATCGCCGCTACCTGCGGGCAGGCCGCGGCCGTCGGGCGCGATGTCGATATTCCATGCCGCGAGGTCCTGGTCCGATAACGGTGTGCCGACACCGTAGCCCGCGTATGCGCTCGACGCCAGCACACTCGCAACGACAAAAACGCTAGGCGCAAGCGTGCGTCTCAACACATTACGCATTGCGCACCTCGCCATTAGCCTCAATACGCCATTGCTGAATCGCGTTGTAGTGATACTGCGAGTTCAACCCACGTGCAGCCACTAGCGCTTCCCGCGTGGGCTGCACGTAGCCGGTCGAATCAGTGGCGCGCGACAGGATCACCGCGGGCGTACCCTGCCATAGCCAGTCCAGTTGAAAGCGCGACAGCGCGCGATCGCGCGGGCTCCCGTCGAGGCGTGCGAGTTGCCACGTTGCGCCCGCATCCGTCGATACCTCGACCTTGCGAATCGCACCGCGCCCCGACCAGGCCAGGCCAGTGATCGGGTAATAGCCTTGCGTGCTCAGGCGATGCCCAGGCGAAGGCCGGGTAATCACAGACTTTGCATCCATTTCGAACGCGAACTGACGGGCGGTTCCATTCGCCATCAGGCTCGTGTATCGAGAGGTTTCCTCGCGTGTCTGCAGCGGTGCATCGACGAACTTCAGACGGCGTAGCCACTTGACGTTCGTGTTGCCTTCGAAGCCCGGCACGATCAGGCGCAACGGATAGCCGTTTTCCGGGCGCAAATGCTCACCGTTCTGCGCATAGACCACCATGGCACGCTCGAGGATGCGATCGAGCGGCAAGCTGCGCGTCATCGCCGCGGCATCCGCGCCTTCCGCCAGCATCCAGCCGCCGCGTCCACCTTGCCCATCTTTCGAGGTCGACAGGCCACCCACTTCTTCCAGCAAGGTCGAAAGCCGCACCCCCGTCCATTCGCAGCACGACAGCAAACCGTGCGTTAGTTGCACCGGTTGGCCGCTGGGTCCATTCCATTCGCCGCCGGTATTGCCGGAGCATTCGATGAAATGGATCCGCGATTCGGACGGCAGGCGAACCAGGTCATCCATCGTGAACAGCTTCGGCTCGCGTACAAGGCCATGAATCACGAGGCGGTGCTGATCGGGATCGATATCCGGCACACCGTTGTGATGCCGTTCGTAGACGAGACCGTTCGGCGTGATTGTGCCGAACAGATCCGCTAGCGGCGTCATCGACGAAGCGGCCCCGGGCAATGGCCACGCCTTCGCGCTACGACGCACCACGTCGGCCTCGTGCGCTGAGGGCAAGCCATAGGGATGCTCGAGTATCGGCGTGCCCGGCGTGCGGCTCCATGGCGCGATATCAAGCGGCTTTAGCAGCGGGTTTGCCGCCGCACCAGCGCGCTGCGCGACCACCAGACCGCTCGCGGCGAGTCCGCCCAGCAAACGGCGACGGCCGCGCGAAGTGGGCCTGTCCGGTGCATGGGGTGTGGTGTCGCGAACCTTTTTCATCAGCGTCAGTGCGTCATGGGCCAACTGACCATCGTAGCAACTGAAGCCGCGCCGACCAAACGAGCAATCGTGATATCGATCGAACCCAATGTGTAGAACGCCCGCTGCCCTCGGCTTACCAGGCTCGCAAATAAACTAAACAGAAAAACGCCGATAAGGATTTGAGGATTCGTTATTGGAGTGCGCCCTTGTCGATTCTTATACTCGATCACGGTCAGCACTCGCCAGCGAAGAGTGCCAAATTTCCACAGCAGGAATGCCTAAATGAGCCTACGTCCTTTGCATGACCGCGTGATCGTCAAACGCCTCGATCAGGAAACAAAAACCGCTTCGGGCATCGTCATTCCCGAGAGCGCCGCAGAAAAGCCCGATCAGGGCGAAGTAATCGCCGTTGGCCCCGGCAAGCGCGATAACGACGGCAAACGTATCGAGCCGGATCTGAAAGTCGGCGAGCGCGTGCTGTTCGGCAAATACGCAGGCCAGCAGGTCAAGGTCGACGGCACCGATCTGCTCGTGCTGCGCGAAGAAGACATCGTCGCCGTAGTCCACCAATAAGGGAGCATCACAAGATGGCAGCCAAAGAAATCGTCTTTAGCGACAGCGCGCGTTCGAAACTGGTCGAAGGCGTCAACATCCTCGCCAATGCAGTGAAAGTCACGCTCGGCCCGAAAGGCCGCAACGTCGTGCTCGAACGCAGTTTCGGTTCGCCGGTTGTGACGAAAGACGGTGTGTCTGTGGCCAAGGAAATCGAACTGGCGGACAAACTGCAGAATATCGGCGCGCAACTGGTGAAAGAGGTTGCATCGCGCACCAGCGACGCGGCGGGTGACGGTACCACCACTGCTACCGTGCTGGCGCAAGCTATCGTCCGCGAAGGTCAGAAATACGTCGCGGCGGGCCTCAATCCGCTGGATCTGAAGCGTGGCATCGACAAGGCCGTGACCGCAGCAATCGAAGAGCTGAAGAAAATCAGCAAGCCGACCACCACGAGCAAGGAAATCGCCCAGGTCGCGACGATCTCGGCTAACGGTGAAGAATCAATCGGCCAGCGCATTGCCGAAGCCATCGACCGTGTCGGCAAGGAAGGCGTGATCACCGTCGAAGACGGCAAGTCGCTCGCGGACGAACTGGACGTGGTCGAAGGGCTGCAGTTCGATCGTGGCTATCTGTCACCGTATTTCATCAACAATCCGGACAAGCAGGTCGCCGTTCTCGACAGCCCGTTCATTCTGCTACACGACAAGAAGATCTCGAACATCCGCGATCTGCTGCCGGTGCTCGAGCAGGTTGCCAAGGCTGGCCGTCCGCTGCTGATCATCGCTGAGGACGTCGAAGGCGAGGCGCTCGCGACGCTGGTTGTGAACAACATCCGCGGCATTCTGAAGACGGTGGCGGTCAAGGCGCCTGGCTTCGGCGACCGCCGCAAGGCCTTGCTCGAAGACATTGCGATCCTGACCGGTGGCCAGGTGATTGCCGAGGAGACCGGTCTCACGCTCGAAAAAGCGACGCTCGCGGAACTGGGCCAGGCCAAGCGCATCGAGGTGGGCAAGGAAAACACCACGGTCATCGACGGCGGTGGCGACGCGAAGAACATCGAAGCGCGTGTGAAACAGATTCGCGTACAGATCGAAGAAGCCACCTCCGATTACGACCGCGAAAAACTCCAGGAGCGCGTCGCCAAGCTCGCAGGCGGCGTGGCGGTGATCAAGGTGGGCGGCGCAACCGAGATCGAAGTCAAAGAGAAGAAGGACCGCGTGGACGATGCGTTGCATGCGACCCGTGCAGCCGTGGAAGAAGGCATTGTGCCCGGCGGCGGCGTGGCGCTGATCCGCGTCAGGAACGCGATTAAGGATCTGAAAGGCAGCAATCCGGATCAGGACGCTGGCGTGAAGATCGTGCTGCGCGCGCTTGAAGAACCGCTCCGCCAGATCGTGACCAACGCGGGCGAGGAAGCGAGTGTGGTAGTGGCGAAGGTCTCGGAAGGCAGCGGCAACTTCGGCTACAACGCGCAAACCGGCGAATACGGCGATCTGGTGGAATCGGGCGTGCTCGATCCGACCAAGGTCACGCGCACGGCGTTGCAGAACGCGGCTTCGGTTGCGGGCCTGTTGCTCACCACCGATGCGACCGTGTATGAAGCGCCGAAGGACGCGCCGCCGCAGTCGCCGGCGGGCGGACCGGGTGCAGGCGGTCCAGGCTTCGACTTCTGATGACCGGCCTCGCGCGGGCATGTGTGTTTTGCATGGCCGCGCGAGGCGAAGCTTGCTCAGGAAACGCTAGAAACAACCAATCGCTCACGACGCAATAGCGTCAATTTATATGTCAAAACATCCTTAAGCATTTTTTCGCAAATGCTTATCTGGATTTGTCGTTTCGACCATATTCAGCAGACCATTAACATCCTGTCGTTCCGGCCCGAGCGCGCCGAAGGATTCACAGGAGAGCATCATGGTCGCTCATCATTGCGGACCGCCAGAGATCGTCATCGTCGGTGGCGGCCTTTCCGGTACGGCGCTCGCCATCAAGCTGCTGCGCGAGGCGCGGCAAGCCCTTGCGATCCGCCTGGTCGACCCATCCGCACAACC
>Ga0302313_10001300_pt1 | contig 19261 bp, 12 predicted proteins | sample III_Palsa_N2_2_FD_200454 | JGI IMG/M metagenome (GOLD analysis project Ga0302313, IMG submission 200454) | Peat permafrost microbial communities from Stordalen Mire near Abisko, Sweden - III_Palsa_N2_2 | ecosystem: Environmental > Terrestrial > Soil > Palsa > Peat permafrost | place: Sweden...
CAGGGCTATCAGTCCGACCCCGGTATCCTCCCGATGAAACGCCCCAGAACTGTCGATCTCGATCTCGCCATTGAGACATGGCGCACCACGCTTGCAAGCCTTGCGCAGGACTTCGCTTCCGGCGTCGCCGACGTCAACCCCAAAGACTTCGCCGTCAACTGCACCCGTTGTGCTCAGCGTCTCCTCTGCCGCATCAACCCCGAATCCTTCCTGGCCAGTGAAGACGCCGAAGCAGAGCAAACAGGAGACGACGCCGAATGAACCCCGTCCTCCAATTCCCTAATGGTTCAAGGCCGGACTCTGTGACGCCGGCTACTCCCACAGATCTCGCCGCACGCGAGCAAGCGTTGGACACTCGCACCTCCTGCATCGTCGAGGCTCCGGCCGGTTCCGGCAAAACCGGCCTGCTGATGCAGCGTTACCTCAAGCTGCTCGCCGAAGAAAGCGTCGCTGAGCCCGAGGAAGTCCTCGCTATCACTTTCACCAACAAGGCCACTGCCGAGCTTCGTGAGCGCATTGTCGAACAACTCCAATCTGCCCACGCGGGCAAACCGCTGGCCGCGAACGCCCTCACCTTTGACCACGAAACCCGTGCCCTGGCCACCGCGGCGCTAACCCGCGATAGCCAATACAATTGGCACATTCTCGATCGTCCGCAGCGTCTCAACATTCGCACCATCGACTCCATCTGCGCCGAAATCGCCAACTCGCTTCCGTTGCTCTCCGGCTCCGGTGGATCGCGACTCCCCAGTCCCGATGCCACTCAGCTTTATCGCATCGCCGCGCAACGCACACTCATGCAACTCGGCGGCCCGGACAGCGATCTTCATGAAGCTCTCCGCACCGTCCTCCTCCATCGCGATGCCAGCCTCGCCGATGTCGAATCTCTTCTCGCCGACATGCTTTCGCAGCGCGAGCAGTGGGGCGAAATCATACCGCTGACTCCTGGCGGTCTCGACAACAACACGCTCGATACCGAAGTTCGCCTCAAGCTTGAACGCGCGCTCGAATCCATCGTTTGCTCCGCCCTCACTCGAGCCGCCAGCCTGATGCCCGCGGGAATGCTCCACGAGCTCACCGCACTCGCCGCGCAACTCGGTCTCAACCCCGGCTACAACGGCGAAGACTCGCCCATCGCCTTCTGCACGACTCTCCGGACTCCACCTGACGAAGCCGCGGATCACCTGGACCACTGGCAGGCGCTCATTTCGCTGCTGCTCACCAAAGATGGCGATTGGCGCAAGAGCTTCAACGTCAATGTCGTGAAGTTTCAGATGAGCAAGGCTGAAAAATCGGCTCTTCAGAACCTCATCGACACCCATAAATCAGACGACCTTTGCGACGCCCTCTGCGCCGTCCGCAATCTTCCGCCGGCGCGCTATCCAGACGATCAATGGGCTGTCACGAAATCTCTATTCCACGTTCTTCGTCGCGCACTTGCGGAACTCAAAGTCCTTTTCTCCGAGCGCGCCGAATGCGACTTCACCGAGCTCGCTATCGATGCGCGCGAGGCTCTTCAATCTCTCGATGCTCAACACTCCGGCAACGATAGTTCTGCCGTCGATCTCGCCCTCACACCCGGTGGACGCCTGCGCCATCTACTCGTCGATGAGATGCAGGACACTTCAGCCGCACAGTACGATCTCATCCACCTGCTCACTCGCTCGTGGGACGGCGCAACACAAACCCTCTTTCTCGTCGGCGACCCCAAACAGTCCATCTACCTCTTCCGTCAAGCGCGCGTAGAACGCTTCCTTCGCACGATGCGCGACCGGCGTCTTGGCGAAATCCCTCTCACACCGCTGCGTCTCACGGCTAACTTCCGCTCGCAAGCCGCACTCGTCCACGACTTCAACCAAACCTTCGAGCTGCTTTTTCCCTCACTCGATGAAGTCAACCGCACCCATAACATCGTCGATGTCCCCTTCGTCGCTGCTACGCCTATCCACCCGAAAACCGAATCCCTCAGCCTTCAGTGGCATGCCGCTGTTCCCGGTGAAGAAGAACTCGACTTCCCCACCACCAACAACGCCGTGCGGGATCATGAATTGCAGCAGGCTCGCAACATCCGTGGTGTCGTTGAGCACTGGCTCGCACAGCCGCTTCCTGAAGACCGCACCAAGCCCTGGCGCATCGCGATCCTCGCTCGCAACCGTTCGCATCTCGCGCCAATCGTCGCCGAGTTCAAACGCTCGTATCCCGATGGCCGCACACCAATCGCTTATCGCGCAGTCGATATTGACCCTCTTGCCGACCGTCCTGAAGTCCTCGACGCCTTCGCTCTCACCCGCGCGATCCTGCACCCTGCCGACCGCGCAACGTGGCTCGCCGTGCTGCATGCTCCGTGGTGCGGACTCGGCATTGCGGACCTTCTCGCGCTGACAGGCGAAGGCCCCGATGCTGACCCCTGCGCAACGATTGCCTCGCTCGTCGCCACACGCCGCCGGGATCTAAGCTTTGAAGGCCAACAGCTCCTCGATCGCACCTGGCCCACACTCCAAACTTCCGTGGCCACTCTCGGCAACGATCCCATCGCGACACACATCGAGCGCACATGGCGTTCCCTCGGTGGCGACGCACCGCTTACCTCCGCGGAGTGCACGAACGTTCTTCGCTACTTCGATGTCCTCCGCGAAGTGCAGGCCGAATCCACCTTCATCGACCTCACTCTGCTGAAATCCCGCCTGCAGAAGCTCTTTGCCGAACCAGCCTCCGGCGACATCTCCGTCGAGCTGCTCACGATCCACAAAGCCAAGGGCCTTGAGTGGGACGTTGTGCTTGTTCCGGGCCTCGAACGCAAATCCGGAACGTCCTCCGCTGACCTTCTCAACTGGCTGGAAATCGATGGCGCGCCCGCTGATGCCTCGCCCATCATCCTCGCTCCCATCTGGAGCAAGGGCAATGACTCCGACAAGCTGAACAAGTGGCTGAACGCCGCCAAAGAAGCTCGTGAAAACGCGGAGCGCAAGCGTCTCTTCTATGTTCTTTGCACTCGCGCCCGCGAAGAACTCCACCTCTTCGCAGCGTGTACGCGCAAGCAAGACCAATCCTTCGCCACACCGATCCATGGCAGCCTGCTCAAAGCCGTCTGGCCTGCTGCCGCCGAGCACTTCGACGCGCTCGGCGTTCCAACCTCGTCGGATCTCACTTCCGCACTCCAGCAATCTCTTCAACAGGAAGACGACGAGCCCTACAATGACCTCGCTCTGGCTGCCTCCGCTGAATCCCAATCATTCCCACCGCCTCAGATCGAACGCCTGCCGCTGGACTTTAACCCCCTCACTCGTTTTAGCGAAGCTGCGGCCAACGCACTCCCCTACACCCCAGCCTCGGCTCTCAAGCATTCCCCCACCTTCGACCGTCCGGAAGGCTCCTTCGCTGTTCGCGCGTTCGGAAACGTCGTCCACCGCTATCTCCAGGTCCTTGCCAATCGGCTCGCTGCCAACACCACCCCCGAGCAGCTCCTCATCGAGCTTCCAACCTGGGAACCGCGCCTTCTGACCACCCTCCGCAGCGAAGGTCTTAGCCCTGCGCTCTGCCAGCGCGAAGCTTCCCGTGCGCTCTCCGCCCTAACCCGCACGCTCGCTGATCCAATCGGCCGGTGGATTCTCTCGCCTCAACCCTCCGCTGCCACCGAACGCGCTCTCACCTGTGCCTCACCCCTTGCACCCACGCTCCGTGTAGACCGCACCTTCCTCGCCACAGCCGAACCCCTCCTATCCGGACGCACGCACACCTGGATCGTTGATTTCAAAACCACCGAACAAGGTTCCCGCTCCGACGACGCATTCGAGCTCTCCGAGCGCACCAAATACGCCGCTCAACTGGAAAGCTACGCAGCCGCCGCTCGCGCGCACGGCGACTCCGATACGCCTATCATGCTCGCCCTGTATTACCCCCTCATTCCGCGCCTGATTTCCTGGCAATTTTCAAGCCAAAATTCTACCCCTTAAGGGCCGTGCCTCTGCAACGGAAGGCGCATATCCACGGCACGAAACCCACTGGCCCCGATGCTATCCTTTTTGCAGAGTTTGCGACCAAAAAGTCGGGAAAGGAACCCATGCCCGAACCCCGCCGTCTGGTCCTGTGCGTCGATGATGAGGCAGTAGGGCTCCTGGTTCGGAAGATGATCCTCGAACGCGCCGGTTATAAGGTCCTCACCGCGCAGGACGGGGCTACCGGCCTCGAGGTTTTCGCCGAAGAGCCTATTGAAGCCGTCGTCCTCGACTACGCCATGCCCGGTATGGATGGCGGCCAGGTTGCTGCGTGTATGCGCGCTCGGAAACCGCAGGTTCCTATCCTTCTGCTCTCTGCCTACCTGGCGCTTCCATCAGATGTTACCCGCCATGTCGATGTCTATATGACCAAAGGCGAAGGCGCCCCGATGTTTCTGGAAAAGCTCAACGGCCTCTTCTCAACAGTTTCCACCTAGCGACGACACCCCAGAGGCGCAACCCGCGTGAATCTTCGCCAACTCAACCGGATTCTTTTGCAGACGCTGCTGGTTCCGGTCGTTGCTCTGTTTTTTGTCGCCGGCGTGCTCGCCCTGCAAATCCGCAAAGCCGAAATCAGCGTCGCCCACATGCAGGCTGCCAGCGATAACATCACCGCCGCCGCACGCGTCTCCGCACTCACCGTCGACGAAGAAACCGGCATTCGCGGCTACCAGCTCACTGCCAATGAGATTTTTCTTCAGCCCTACGGGCTTGCACAGGCGCCCCTCGGGCAGGCGCTCCACGATCTACGCGATGGTCTCGCCCGCCAGGGCATCGACCCTCGAACGGTAGACGATTTTGTTCTGGCCCACGATACCTGGCGCGTCGCTTATGCCGAGCCCATCATACAAGCCACCCGTAACGGTACCGACACCCGCGACACCGGTCTCAATCTCCGCGCCAAGGCGCAAATGGATCACGTCCGCAGCCTCATCACCCGCATCATCCAGTTGGAGCAAACCCAGCGCAACGAGACCATCCGCACCTGGAGACGCCAGGTACGCCAAACCCTCCAGATTCTTGTCATCCTCGCTGTCGTCATCGGCCTTGCGATCGGCATCACGGCACGCAACCGTCTCCACGCGGTTTCCGATGCCTTTCAAAACACTCTTGAAGAAGTCCGCCACAACGCCCAGCTCATCTACGAATCCGAGCAGCGCCTGCGCACCATGCTTACTTCCATCGGCGACGGCATTATCGTTTGCGACCGGTTTGGCAAGGTCGAGCTGCTCAATACCGTCGCTGAACAACTCACCGGCTGGCGGCACACCGAGGCGGTCAACGAACCCATCGATAAGATCTTCCATCTCGTCAACGAGGCCACTCGCGAGTCGGTCGAAGCACCTGCAGCCAGTTTTCCGCAACTTCCGCCTTCACTCAACGACACGAGAAACAATCCGCTCGCCAATCATCCAATTCTTATTCGCCGCAACGGTACAGAAATACCTATCCAGGAAAGCGAAGCTCCCATTACTGATCGCGCCGGGAAGGTCGCCGGCGTTGTTATCGTCTTCCGCGACATCACCGAACAACGCCGTTCTCAGACCACGCTGCTTGCCACGGAAAAGCTCGCCGTAGCTGGACGACTCGCGGCCACGCTTGCTCATGAGATTCATAATCCGCTCGATTCTGTCAGCAACCTGCTCTATCTCATGCAGAGCGATCCCAAACCGGAAGACATGACGCAGTTCCTCGACTTAGCCAGCAAGGAGCTTGATCGTGTCGCGCAAATCTCCCGCGCAATGCTCGGGATGTACCGGGAATCAAAGGAGCCTGTAGCCATTGACGTGCAGGAGATGCTCGACAGCATCCTGCTGCTTCTCGATCGCCAGTTGCGCCACGCTCAGGTCAGCCTTCATACCGAATTCGAACCCGGAGCCCTGATCACCGGCTACCCCGCCGAACTGCGCCAGGTCTTCATCAATCTGCTGACCAACGCCGCTGACGCCTCTACATCAGGCAGCCGTATCGAACTCCGCACAGAGATCTGTGCAGAACGTCGCTGGAACGCACGCACGCCCGATCTGCCACCCCGCCCAGCCGGTGTAGCCATCACCATCAGCGACAACGGCGAAGGCATTGCCGACGACATACTGCCCAAGCTCTTTCAACCATTTTTCACGACAAAAGGCGAACAAGGCACCGGTCTTGGCCTATGGGTAAGCCAGGGCATCGTACAGAAGCATGGAGGCACCATCGCCATCAACAGCAGCACGGATACAAAGGGCCACGGCACCATGGTTACGGTCTTTCTGCCACGCGGCGAAGCAGTTCTCGCTTAGAGCAAATCCCTGATGTGAAATAGCTCCCTTTTATAACCTTCATCCTGAGCCTGAGGTCGCGCTTTTTGCGACCGATGCGAAGGATCTCCGTATTCTGCTTGGAGCCCCACCAAACCCACAGGAATCGACCCTCGCCGTTATCCCAGCATCTCCCGCAAAGCTCCCGCCGCAAACTCACAATCCTCGCGGCTGACATCAAAGTGCGTCACGAGCCTTATATCCTTAGGCCCAATTGCGCTCGATAGAATCCCCTTCGACTTCAAGCCTGCAACAACCTGCGTAGCATCCCCACTGACTGAAAACATCACGATGTTCGTCTGCACTCCGGTGAGATCGACCGAAGCCTGCTTACATTCGGCAACAGCTTCAGCCAGCAACCGCGCATTGGCATGATCCTCACCCAACCGCCTCGGCATTTCTTCTAACGCAATCAATCCCGCCGCAGCGAGCACACCTGCCTGCCGCATCCCACCGCCAAGCGCCTTGCGAAACACCCGCGCCTTATCGATGTGCTTCTTCGATCCAACGAGCATCGACCCAACCGGCGCGCCCAATCCCTTCGACAAACAAAACATCACCGTATCGAACCCGCTTGTCAGTTCGGCCACATCCATCCCCAACGCCGTTGCCGCATTGAATACCCGCGCTCCATCCAGATGTACCGGCAGCCCTGCATCCTTCGCCCCCGCCCAAATCTCCTGCATCACCGCCAGCGGCGTCACCGTTCCTCCCGCAATGTTGTGCGAGTTCTCCAGCCACACCAGCCCTGTCTGTGCGCGGTAATAAATCTTAGGGGAAATCTTCGATGCAATAAGCTCCCACGTAAGAATGCCGCGATCCCCGGCCACAGTCCGAGGCACACAGCCTGAAAAGGCTGCGACCATGCCCATCTCCCAATCGAGAATGTGCGCCCGGGCCTCGCAGATCACTTCCTGTCCATGCTCGGTATGCAATCGCGATGCAATCAAATTTCCCATCGATCCGGTTGGCACAAAAATCGCTGCCTCTTTGCCAAAAATCTCAGCCGCCCGCGCTTCCAGATGATTGACAGTCGGGTCTTCGTGATACACATCGTCGCCAACTTCGGCCGCCGCCATGGCCGCCCGCATTGCCGCCGTAGGCCGCGTCACTGTATCACTACGAAGATCAATCACTTTTTCCTCTTTCATCCCTCAAAACTTCTATTACTCACAACTCGAAACTGAACAGACATCTCACTCCTCAACCCTCAACAATCTCATCCCTCTACAAAACTCCCACACCCGTCAGCAACCGCCCAAACACCTCACTCGAAACCACGCGCCCTCGCAACGTCAAAAACCATCGTCCATCCCGAGCTTCCATCATCCCACCCTCCACCACCTCCGCTACAGCCTCCTCACAAGCATCCACACGCACGCTCCCAAATCGCTCCCGCAGCGCACCCACACCCAACCCCTCATTCAACCGCAACCCCAGAAACACACTCTCTTCAAACGCCTCATCCACTCTCACCCGCACAACATCCCCGCCCCAAGTCCCTGAGCCATACCCCTTCAACTCATCAGCATTCGCAAACCGCACAGCGCCTGAGTCAGCAAGCAGCATCGAATGCGCGTCCAGGCCAAATCCCACATACGGTGCGCGCTCCCAATACTTCCGGTTATGCCGCGACTGATGCCCAACGCCCGCAAAGTTTGAAATCTCATACTGTTCAAAGCCATTCGCAGGCAACACCGCACACGCACGCTCATAGAACTCAGCCGAGGTCTCATCGTTCGGCACCTTCGGCGCATGCAACCGCAATCCTCCACCCAGAACCTCGCGCCCCAGCCGCGAATCCTCATCGACTTCCAGCATGTACACGCTCAAATGCGTCAGCCCAGCCCCGCAAGCCACACCTAACGAATACTCCCAGCTCTCCGCAGTCTGATAGGGCAGCCCTGCAATCAAATCCGCACCGACCTCGTTCAGCCCAGTCGCGCGCAACCGCGCAATTTCGCGCAGGCATTCTTGCCCGGTGTGCGTGCGTCCAACTGCCGCACTTTCTCGATCCACAAACGACTGCACTCCCAGGCTCACGCGATTTACCCCCAATCGCATCGCCTCCCCAAGCACCTCATCCGCAATCTGTCCCGGAGCCGCTTCCAGCGTGATCTCCGCACCATCCTCAATCTCGAACCGCCGTCGCAGCGTTTCGAAAACCTCCCGAAGTTGTTCCGGCGAAAGCAAACTCGGCGTCCCCCCGCCAAAGTAAACCGAATCCACCCGCCGCGGCAGTTTTGCCCCCAGCCGCGCCGCCGTCTCCGCTGCGGCATCTATCTCCGCACAAAGCGCCGTCATATACGTTGCAATGGCTTCGGGTCCGCTCACCCCGGACGCAAAATTGCAAAAGCTGCATTTTGCGCGGCAAAACGGCACCGAAACGTAAATACCAAGCGTCTTCGAATTGGGATAATTCCCCATCTGCTAATTCTTTCATGCAAGCCTGAATCCCCGACGCGCCTAGCACCCTCTAAAATGGAAGCAATGGCCGAAAAGGAAAAAGAGAAAGCCGCTCCTGCGCGGCGAACCGACGACGATGTGGTTGGCAAAGTCTACGACGGCCCCCTGATGCGCCGTCTCTTCGGCTATCTTTCGCCGTACAAGCTCGCCACCATCACCTCCGCGCTTGCCATTTTCCTCAAGTCCATCTCCGATGTCTTTGGCCCGTACCTCGTCAAAACCGCAGTCGACACATACTTCGCTCCTTCGGCCAACCACAAGCCCTCGTGGCTCGCGCAACATCTTTCGCCCGACCCAACACACGGCGTCACGCAGATCGGCCTTCTTTATCTCGGCGCACTGGCCTTGAGCTTCGGCCTGGAGTTCGTCCAGACCTACCTGATGCAGTGGACCGGCCAGAAGATCATGTTCGATCTTCGCAGCCAGATCTTCCGCCACATCCAGCGCATGCACGTCGCTTTCTTCGACCGCAATCCCGTTGGCCGCCTCGTCACGCGCGTTACCTCCGACGTCGACGCCCTCAACGAGATGTTCACCTCCGGCGTGCTCGCTATCTTCGAGGACGTCTTCGCTCTCACCTTCATCATCGTCATCATGTTGTCGATGAGCTGGCCGCTGGCGCTGCTCACGCTTTCGGTTATCCCTGCAATCCTCTACGCCACCAAGCGTTTCCGCGACCACGTCCGCGATAGCTACCGTCGCCAGCGCGCTGCTACAGCGAAGATCAACGCTTTCACGCAGGAGTACGTCTCCGGCATGAGCGTTGTACAACTCTTCAACCGCGAACCGCGCGCATTCAAAGACTTCTCCGCCGTCAACCACGAGAACAAACTCGCCTGGACCGACGCCATCTTCGCCTACGCGCTCTACTACCCCGTAGTCGAGCTCCTCAGCTCCATCGCCATCGCGCTCGTCATCTGGTACGGCGGCATCGCGGTGCTGCACGCTTCCTCGCTCACATGGCTCACGCATCATCGCTACGCCAACCCCTCCGGCGGCACGGGCCTCAGCATCCTCGGCAACACCGTCACCGTCGGCATCCTGATCGCGTTCATCCAGTACGCGCAACGCTTCTTCCGCCCAATCCAGGATCTTTCCGACAAGTTCAACATCCTGCAGTCTGCGATGGCTGCCTCCGAGCGTATCTTCAAGCTGCTTGACACGGTTCCCGAAATCCCCCCGGCAGCGCTTCCCATACCCGGCGACAAGTCCGGTCGTATCGAGTTTCGCAACGTCTGGTTCACCTACCAGCAGCTCACCGAAGAGCAACTTGAGTCAATAACCATGCTCCCCCAGGAGCATCTCGACAAGCTTGTCGGCATCGAGTGGATTCTTCGCGGCGTGAGCTTCACCGTCGAGCCCGACACGACCGCCGCCATCGTCGGCCACACCGGCGCCGGAAAAACCACGATTACCGCGCTGATGATGCGCTTCTACGATGTGCAGCACGGCGCTGTATTTGTCGATGGCGTCGACGTTCGCAACCAGGATCTCAAGGCTCTGCGCCAACGCTTCGGCGTGGTTTTGCAAGACCCGTTCCTCTTCTCCGGCACCATCGCAAAAAATATCCGCCTTGGCTCATCGTGGATCACCGACGACGAAGTCGCCAACGCCGCCGAAGAAGTCAATGTCGCCGACTTCATCAAAACCCTCCCCGCCGGCTTCGACGAACCCGTCCTCGAACGCGGCTCAACTCTCTCTACCGGCCAGAAACAGCTGATTTCCTTCGCCCGCGCGCTGGCCCACCGCCCCGGCATCCTCATCCTCGACGAAGCCACCAGCTCGGTAGACACCGACACTGAGTTCCGCGTACGCCTCGCCCTTGAGCGGATGATTACGGGACGCACCTCGGTCCTTATCGCCCATCGCCTCAGCACCATCCAGCGCGCCGACGTCATCCTCGTCATGCACAAAGGACACCTGCGCGAGTTTGGAACCCACCAGGAACTGCTCGCCATCCGCGGTCTCTACTACAAGCTCTACCAGCTTCAGTACAAAGATCAAGAACTAGGCGAACCGCTCTCCGCCTAGTTGCCGCACCCGGCCCCGCAGACGAATTCCACAGCCAAAAAATCGCGTGTGAAACTCCCACCGGGGCTGTTTCGTCTGTATTCTTGATTCCAAATCAGGACATTTCTGCGGCCCTCCGCGTTCTAACCAGAACCCAGGTCCCGAAGCAGCACCACCGCATCAGGTTTCGCTTTCGCGCACCCGTCAGGAGCGGCGTCCGTCTGCCTGCTCCACGCTTTGCCCCCTTACCCGATTCGAGGAGCCGCACTATGAATAACGATTTCCGGAATATGCTTTCACGCAGAGCCTTCATGCGCACCATCGGAGCCGCGTCCGTTGCCGCCGGCACCTTACCCGCTTTCGCCTTCCAGGATGCCGCACCCCAGGGCCGCCGCGGGGGTGGCGGCAATGGTGGCGACTTCGGCGAGCGCGTCACCGATCCTCTCGCCGTCATCATCAGCTCGAACGAGAACCCCCTCGGCCCCTCCACTGACGCCCGTGCAGCCATCGCCAAGGTTGGCGGCGAAGGCGGACGTTACAACCGTCAATACCAGGCGGAAACCATCGCCACCTTCACCCAAATGTACAACCTGCCCAAGCCCACCGGCATGGGACGCGAATCCGCTGGCTACGTCGCCCTGTACCCTGGCTCCGGCGGCGCGCTTGATCTCGCCGTCTACTCCAGCCTTCTCAGCGGCAAGGACCTCGTCGTCGGCGAGCCCAGCTATGAGCAGGGCCCAAGCGCAGGCGCCAAGATGAACTGTAAAGTCCATCGCGTACCCCTGCTTCCCTCCGGCGCGTACGACATCGACGCCATGCTCAAGGCGTCGGACAACATCGCCGCCTTCTACATCGTCAACCCCAACAACCCCACCGGAACCATGACACCCAAGTCGGAGATCGTCCGCCTCGTCAAGAACAAGCCCGCCGGTTCGGTCGTCATCGTCGACGAAGCCTACCACCACTTCTCGCCCGATGAATCTTCCATCGATCTCGTTGCAGCCGATCAGGATGTCATCGTCCTCCGCACTTTCTCTAAGATCTACGGCATGGCCGGTCTCCGCGCCGGCTTCATGATCGCGAAGCCTGAGCTCCAGGCCAAGGTCCGCATGGTCGGCACTGCAGCCGGCACCGGAACCGGTATGGGTGCGGTTTCCATCTCTACCGCTGCAGCCGCCACCGCCAGCCTCAAAGACCCGAACCTCATCGTTGCCCGCCGCAAGATCAACGCGGACATCCGTGAGAACGTGCTCGAGTGGATGGACAAGAACGGCTACACCTACATGAAGGGCAGCCAGGCAAACTTCTTCCAGGTCGACGTCAAGCGCCCCGGAGCGGAGTTCGCCAAGTTGATGACAGCCGAGCACATCCACATCGGACGCACCTGGAAAGCCATGCCCAACTACAGCCGCATTACCGTCGGCACGCAGGAGGAGATGGACAAGTTCAAGGTGGCCTTCAAGAAGTGCTACGAAATCGCTCCTCTTCCCGCATCCTCCACCGCGCACCTCGACTTCGTAGATCACTACTCCGAACTCGACTTCGCCCGCAACGTTTAAGCAACTACTCCACAAACAGAACCCCGGCAAACCTGCCGGGGTTTTGTTTTTGGTCTACCCAATGACATTTGTCACTAGTTCATAGCTGATCCCTCCGATACACTTCCTTCATCCACGGCTCCTCGGAACCCGCATCGCATCGGAGGCACTCTCATGAGCACAACCCCCTTTCCTGCCGACTCTCTCGCTAACATCGAAGCGATCGACCAATCGCCGCTCCTTGTAGGCACTCCCGAAGAATTAGCCGGCCCGCCCGAGCTCGCCACCGCGCCCGTTACGCAAGCCGAGCGCGTGTCCTCGATCGATGCGCTCCGCGGCATCTCGCTGATGGGCATCCTGATTATGAACATCACGGACTTCGCCTACGGCTACCAGAACTACATGTTCCCGCTCTCCACCGTGAAGCCCGTCTTCAATGGGCCGCACTGGAAAGCCAACACCACGCTCTGGTTTCTGCGTTGGATCCTCGCCGAAGGCAAGATGCGCGGCCTGTTCTCCATCCTCTTCGGCGCCGGAGTCATCCTGCTCACCAGCCGTGCCGAAAGTCGCGGCGCTGGCGTCCGTACAGCCGACATATTCACACGCCGCAACATGTGGCTGCTGCTCTTCGGCATGCTCCACTGCTTCTTCATCTGGAACGGCGACATCCTCTATTTCTATGCGATGGCCGCATTGGTTTTCCTGTTTCCATTCCGCCATCTCAAGGTCAAAACCCTCTTCTGGGTCGCCGGCATTGTTCTGCTCCTGAATACAATCCTGGTCAACGGCGGTCAGACTATGCAGGTGGTCTCGGTCATAAAGAGCGCGGCTCCAGCCCACGCTGCGGAAGCCGCACACAAGCCGCTCACCGACGAACAGAAGTCCGCGCTCGAAGCCGAGAAAAAAGCCGACGACCAATGGCGCAACTCCACCAAGACGCGCGATAAAGACATCGCCGCCCACCATGGCTATGCGAAGGCCTTCGTCGCGGACGCTCCCAATGGTATCCAGGGCGAGCTCTTTGGCGGTTTTCCACTCTTTGCCGGCGACTGGTTCGGCATGATGATTCTCGGCATGGCACTCTACCGCAACGGCTTCCTTTCGCTCAAAAGCTCCACAAAAACCTACGCGCTCACAGCCTTCATCGGCCTCGGCATCGCCTGGAGCGTTACTGCCGTCAGCACATATCATGCATGGAAGAGCGGCTTCGATCACTTGAAGACAATGCTCTGGATCCAGCTTCCCTACGACATCGGCCGCATCGCCGGCGCACTGGGCATCGCCGGTCTGGTGCTTCTCTGCCTCCGTCTCGGCGTCTTCAAGTTTCTGTTGGCCCGCTGCGCCGCCGTCGGCCAAATGGCGCTCACCAACTATCTGCTGACCAGCATCACCATGCGCTTCATCTACATCTGGTCGCCGCTTCATTGGTACGGCTACGTGGAGTACTACAAGATCTACTACGCCGTCGCCGGCATGTGGCTCTTCAACCTCACCTTCTCCACCATCTGGTTGCGCTTCTTCCGCTTCGGTCCGGTCGAGTGGTGCTGGCGCTCGCTCACCTACTGGAAGCGCCAGCCAATGCTGCTCAGGCCAAAATCCGTCCCTGCTCTACCCACGCCTGAAACAGCCGCCGCCTAACGCGGGGTCGTCAATTTCAAGCGGCTCCCCACATTACCCAACAGGGTGCGCAAAATCTTGCGCACCCTGTTATCGTGCTAACAGAATTCTGATTGCATAACTGATCGAGACGAACAACCGCTACCAGCCTGAGAGCCGGCACGCGACGCTTGCTATAGAACCGGCGAAGACCGGTATCCCGCTAGAGGTATGCAAGAAATTGGCACCTGAACGCAAGACAGTCATTCTCCTGGCTGCGAGTACATGGTTTCCGTTGTCGGCTCGTGTGGCCATGGCGTTCCTTCGCCACGGTTGCAGCGTTTCCGCTATTGCCCCGCAGGGTCATCCTTTGGCGCTCGTCCCCGGCATTGAAACCATTTATCCCTACCGCGGAATCCGCTCCCTGCATTCTCTGCGCCAAGCCATCCTCACCGCCAAGCCGGACATCATCGTTCCGTGCGACGAGGACGTCGTCCACCAAGTCCACACGCTGCATGCAGAGCAGCCCTCGCTTCGATCTTTGATTGAGCGCTCGCTCGGCGCTCACGAATCCTTTCCGATCCTCGAAAGCCGCGACCTCCTGCTCAACCTCGCGGACCAAATCGGCATTCGCACTCCCTCTACGCAAACGATTCGGTCTGAAGCCGACCTCTCTCTCTGGCCGCATCAATCTTCCGTTCTCAAATCAGACGGCAGCACAGGCGGCAACGGCGTAGCCATCACTCACAACACCTCCGAAAGACTCGCAGCCTATCGCCGGTTAGCTCGGCCTCTCACGGCCGCGATGGCGCTCAAGCGATACATCGTTAACCGCAACCCACTCGTCCTCTGGCGTTGGCGAAAGCAAGCAAAACCCAGCATCGCGCTGCAGCAGTTCGTTCCTGGCCGCCCTGCCAACACCATGCTCGCCTGCTGGCAGGGCAAAGTTCTCGCCGCGGTCACAGTCGAAGTCCTCAGCTCCCAGGGCGCAACCGGCGCGGCCACCATCGTTCGCTTTATCCAACATCAGGAAATCGAGCAGGCTTCCAGCAAACTGGCTCACCACCTCATGCTCAGCGGTTTCTACGGCCTGGACTTCATCCTCGATCCCAACCAGAACGCCTGGCTCATCGAGCTCAACCCACGCTGCACTCAGCTAGGTCATCTCAATCTCCCCGGGCAGGGAGACCTGGCCGGAATCCTTGCTGCAAAGCTCTCCCGCAAATACAGCACCAGTCTGCTGCCCGACAATCCCATCGAAAGCAACATCGTTGCCTTCTTCCCGCAAGCCCTCAACTGGGACCCCAGCAGTCCCTACCTCGCCAAAGCTTTTCACGACATCCCCGTCAACGCGCCAAAGCTCGTAGCAGAGCTTCAACTGGAAGAGTGGCCTTACCGCCAGCTTCCCGCCCGTCTGTATCACTACTTCTTTCCACCCCACCGAGTCACCAGCGCTAAATTCGAAAACGCTGCGACACATTCTGTCGTTGAAGATGCTTCCCACCATACCGATCCTTCTACAGTCTCCGAGCTCACACCCCAATGAATAATTCTTCTCTCGACTCAGCATCTCTTGACTCAGCAATAGATGTCGCCATCGTCGGCGCCGGTCCCTATGGCCTTTCCCTATCCGCGCATCTGGCGAAAACCGGGCTGCGAACCCGCATCTTCGGCAAGACCATGCAAAGCTGGCAAGACCACATGCCCCGCGGCATGAAGCTCAAGTCCGAAGGCTTCGCCAGCAGCATTTACGATCCGGACTCCGCATTTCCTCTGAGCGAGTACTGCCGCGAAAACAACATCTCCTACGCAGATATTGGCAACCCAGTCCCGCTGGAGACGTTCGTCGCCTACGGCCATGAGTTCCAGCGGCGTCTTGTGCCGCACCTTGAACCCGTCGAAATCACCTCCATCAAGCCATCGTCCTACGGCTTTACCCTCACCACTGCCTTAGGCGAAGCCTTCGATGCCCGCAGCGTAGTCCTGGCCGTCGGCATCACCCACTTCTCATACATCCCACCCATGCTCGCCGCCCTGCCCAGCGAGCACATCAGCCACACCTTTGACCACAGCGACCTCTCGCAGTTTCAAGGTCGCAAAGTAGCCGTTATCGGCGCCGGCGCTTCCGCAATCGATACAGCTGCAGCGCTCCACGAAGCCGGAGCGCATGTCGAAATCATCACCCGCGCCAGCCGAATTGCATTCCACTCGAAGGGCACAGAGCCCCGCCCTCTCATGGAACGCCTTCGCAATCCACGTTCCGGTCTCGGCGTGGGTTGGAAGTCCTGGCTTTGTTCGAACCTCCCACTCGTCTTTCACAGGCTTCCAGAAAATATGCGCCTCCGCGCCACGCGCCGCCATCTTGGCCCTGCTCCCGGCTGGTTCGTCCGTGACAAAGTCGAAGGCGTAATGCCGATTCACCTCAACGCCGAGCTGCAATCCGCCAGCGTCGAGAATGGCCAGGCGTGCCTCACCTTCACGACTCCCACCAACCCTGCAACCACGCTCGCATTCGACCACATCGTTGCCGGAACCGGCTTCCACCCCGCGATCACCCGGCTCACTTTCCTCGACGAAACCCTGCGAAGCACTCTGAAAACTGTCGAAGACACACCCATCCTCGACCGCAACTTCGAGTCATCCGTACCCAACCTCTACTTCATTGGCCTAGCCGCCGCCAACTCCTTCGGACCTCTCAACCGCTTCGCCTGCGGTGCTGAGTTCACCGCCAAACATCTTACCCAGCATCTCGCTTAAGCCTTTTTCTCCGCCTCATCGCACAACTTCTGCACGCGCTTCTCCCGAGCCTCCGGCGTCTGGTAATAAAACACCGCCATCAACCCGTTTCTTCGCTGCACCGGAGTCATTTTCTCCCAACCCGCCTTCGCTTTAGGCCGTCTCCGAAACGCCACAGCCATCACCGGCGGCAACTCCTTCTCACCCTCCATCGCTCCGAGCAGCCGCTCCGCCATCTGCTCCGCCCGCCGCATCCGCGCCTCATCCGACTTCACGCCCAGCACCCATTTCCCAATCTCCCGCCGCGTGTACTCGGTTAGCTCGTCGTACCACTCGCGTAAACCCGGCTCATCATCCAGCAACACCGCAAGCTCATCCGGCAGCTCCGCCGCCCGAGCCTCCAAATCCGGCTCCAGACGAAACTCCGCCACATCTCCCAGCGCAATCGCCGCACCCCGCTGCACAGCCTTATTCACCAGCAGAAAATACCCACCACCGCCAGTCACCGGAAACAGCGAAGTCCGGAACGCAAACCCATTCACCTCACCCCGCACCCGCAGCCGCAACATCTGCTTCCAGGCCTCATGCGGCGCAAACGGCACCCGCGCGATCGTCCACCCGAGCCCCGGCCCCAGCAACTCCAGCACCGCCTTGAAGCTCTTCACCTTGTTCGTCGCCACAATCTTTCTCCGTTCTCACAAGATAAACTCAAACTATCGCCACCATCTCCAACCCGCGCATCTTTCTCTCCGCTGGCGAAGCCTCCGGCGACCACTACGGAGCCGCTCTCATCGCTGCCCTCCACCAGCGCCTGCCCGGCGCAATATTCACCGGCCTTGGCGGCACATACATGGAGCAAGCCGGCCAAACTCGCATCGTCCGCGCCGAAGACGTAGCCGTCATGGGCGTCACCGAAATCCTCCGCCACATCCCCCACATCTACGCCAGCTACCGCAAGCTCGTCGCATTCATCAAGCAACAACGCCCCGACATCGCCATCCTCATCGATTTCCCCGACGTCAACTTCCGCCTCGCCAAACACCTCGCCCGCGCAGGCGTTCCCGTCGTCTGGTTCGTCAGCCCGCAGCTCTGGGCCTGGAAGCGCAGCCGCCTCCGCTGGGTGCAGCAGCGCGTAGACAAGATGCTTGTCATCTTCCCCTTCGAAGAAGAGTTCTACCGCGAGCGTGGCGTCGACGCCGAATTCGTCGGCCATCCCCTCGCCGAACTCCCCCTGCCCACTTCCACCCGCGAGGACTACGCCGCCGCCAACTCCCTCGACCCCGCCAAAACCTGGATAGCGCTCCTCCCGGGCAGCCGTTGGAAAGAAATCCGCGCCAACCTCCCCGCGCTGCATGAGCTCGCCATGTCCGACCTCATCAACACGTCGGCTTCTTACACCATGATTGCCGAAAGCCCTGACCCCAAAGCCGGGCCCGACATCACCCTCCCCACCAACCCCGCCGCCCTCACCCACTACGAGTTCCTGCTCCCCGTAGCTTCCACCATCGACCCCGCCAGCCTCCGCGCCTACATCCACGAACTCAACGCCCAGCACCTAAAATACTTCGGCCCCGAGGCCTCCACACTACGCCTCACCCTCGTCCCCGATGCCCGCGAAGCCCTCCACCACGCCCGCGCTTCGGTCGTTGCCAGCGGCACCGCGACCGTGCAGGCAGCGATCATCGGCAATCCCTTCGTCGTCGTCTACCGCGTCTCTTCCCTGACCTTCGCGCTCGCCAAAAAGCTCGTGCAATACCCTCCCGAATTCCGCGCCCGCCGCGACATCTCCGGCAACCTTCCCATTTCGATGGCCAACCTCATCGCCCAGCAACGCCTCGTCCCCGAGCTGCTCCAAGCCAACTTCACCGCCGCCAACGTAGCCTCAGCCCTGGCTCCACTGCTAGCCGACACCCCCGAGCGCGACCGTCAACTCACCGGCCTGGCTCGCATCCGCGAAAAACTCCTCGCCAGCACGATCCCCGGCACCACCGCCATCTCCCGCGTAGCCGACACCATCCTCGACCTCCTCGTAACCCCACAACCCTGAGTCATTATTCACTACTCACTACTCACTATTCACTAGCCATCCCCCGCAAGTAGCCTGATCCCCTTACCATAGCGTCTAATAGAGCAAGCATCGGTCTGCCCCGCTGCGTTCCAAGGACACACCATGATTCAACGCTTCCGCATCCTCGGCACGTTCCTACTCGCCTTCACAGCGACCGCGCTCCACGCCGCGCCTCCCGCCCGGCCGCAGATTAACATCACCGACTACGTCATCCACGCCGACCTCGACCCCGCCACCGGCAAGCTGACCGCCACCGCCGCCGTCACCTTCACCGCGCTCGATGACCTCAACGTCGTCACCTTCGGTCTCAACAACGCGCTGCAGGTCACCAGCATCGTCGATTCGACCGCCCCAACCGTTGCCCCCACCTCAACACCGCCAACCAAAGCCTCCAGCAAAGCTTCCGCACCTCCAGCACCTGCGCCTGCACCGCCCACGTCCCTCAACTCCGAGCGCAATGTCACCGACTCCACCATCCGCGTAACCCCGGCCGCGATCCTCACCAAGGGCAGCACATACACCTACACCTTCACGTACGCCGGCACGCCCACC
>Ga0302313_10001302_pt1 | contig 19244 bp, 18 predicted proteins | sample III_Palsa_N2_2_FD_200454 | JGI IMG/M metagenome (GOLD analysis project Ga0302313, IMG submission 200454) | Peat permafrost microbial communities from Stordalen Mire near Abisko, Sweden - III_Palsa_N2_2 | ecosystem: Environmental > Terrestrial > Soil > Palsa > Peat permafrost | place: Sweden...
CTCCTCCCAGGTCATCACCGCCTCGGTCGAAACCATGCGCTCCCTCGTCGACCAGTTCTCCGCCCTAGCCGAGTTCCCCAGCGCCCGCCCGCAGCCCTCCGACCTCAACATCATCGTCGAAACCGCACTCTCCCTCTTCGCCGGCCGCCTCGGCAACATCCGCGTCACCCTGGACCTAGCCCGCCACTTACCCCTAGTCCTCGCCGACACCGAAGCCCTCAAACGCGCCCTCTCCAACCTCATCGACAACGCCGCCGAGGCCATGCAGGACAGCCTCCTCCGCGAGCTCCACATCTCCACCCGCCTGCTCGAATCTGGCCTCGTCGAACTATCCGTAGCCGACACCGGCCCCGGCCTCACCGACGACATGCGCGAACGTCTCTTCCTTCCCTACTTCTCCACCAAACAACGCGGCACCGGCCTCGGCCTTGCAATCGCGTCAAAGATCGTGCAGGAGCACCAAGGCACCATCCGCGCCGAAAAAAACGTCCCCGCTGGCGCCCGCTTCATCATCGAGCTCCGCCCCGCATCCAATCCAGACGGTGACCTAACCGAACCGACCAACACCACCGTCCCCGTTGAAGGAGCCGCTGCTTGAACCACATTCTCATCGTCGACGACGAAGCCGACATCCGCGCCTCCCTCGAAGCCATCCTGCGCGAAGAAGACTACGTCATCACCACCGCCGGTACCGCCAAGGAAGCCCTCGAGCTGGTCCGCGATGCCGACTACCAGGCCATCCTCCTCGACATCTGGCTACCCGACGGCGACGGCCTCGACGTCCTCGCCCAAATCCGCGGCGACGCCAAGCCCAACTCCACCCGCGCCGGCACGCCAGAGGTCATCATGATCTCCGGCCACGGCACCATCGAGTCCGCCGTCCGCGCCACCAAACTCGGCGCCTACGACTTCCTAGAAAAGCCTCTCTCGCTCGACCGCACCCTCCTCGTCCTCCGCAACGCCATCAAGGCCTACCAGCTCCGCGAAGACAACCACGAGTTCGTCCGCCAACTGGCCGCAAAGAGCTCCGTCACCGGCCAGTCCGTTCCCATGAAAGCCCTCCGTCAACAGATCAAACTCATGGCCCCCACCAACGGCCGCGTCCTCATCTACGGCGAATCCGGAGCCGGCAAAGAGCTAGTCGCCCGCGCCATGCACGCCGAATCCCTCCGCCGCGACCGCGTCTTCGTCGAGCTAAACTGCGCCGCCATCCCTGAAGACTTCATCGAAACCGAGCTCTTCGGCTACCGCCACGGCGCCGGCCCCGGCGGTCCCAACCAGCCCAACGAAAAGCGCGGCACCTTCGAGCGCGCCGACGGCGGCACCCTCTTCCTCGACGAAGTAGGCGACATGAGCCTCAAGACTCAAGCCAAAGTCCTCCGCGCCCTCGACGAACAACGCTTCTACCCCGTAGGAGCCTCCACTCCCGTCCACATAGACGCCCGCGTCATCGCCGCGACCAACAAGGACCTCGAAGAAGAGATCGCCCGCGGCAACTTCCGCGAAGACCTCTTCTACCGCCTCAACGTTATCCCCTTCTTCGTCCCACCCCTCCGCGACCGCAAGGAAGACATTCCCCTCCTCGCCCGCGAGTTCCTGCAGGAGTTCGGCCAGCAATACGGCCGTCCCCGCGTAGAAATCTCCGACGCCGCCCTCACCCAGCTAAAGCAATACCACTGGCCCGGCAACGTCCGCGAACTAAAAAACGTAATCGAGCGCGTCCTCATCCTCAACCCCAAGGCCCAGCGCATCGAAGCCAAGCACCTCCCCATGCTCGTCCAGCGCACCGACGGCCGCAGCGCCACCGGCTCCCGCGAAGAGTTCTCCACCCTCCTGCAAGCCCGCGAAGCCTACGAACGCGACTACATCCTCAAGGAGCTAGACCGCTGCCACGGCAACGTAACCCGCGCCGCCGAAGCCCTCGGCCTAGAACGCTCCCACCTCTACCGCAAAATGAAAGCCCTCGGCGTCTCTATCGGCGAATAGGCCACTCTGAGAACTATGCAGCGCAGTTGTGTAGAGCCCATTCGTTTGTTAGCTTCACTTGCATGTCGCAGAGTGTTCCCGAAGATCTCAGCAGAACCATAGAGACGCTGTACCGGACCGAATCGGGCAGAATTCTCGCGACGCTGGTGCGCCTGCTCGGAGATATTGATGTGGCCGAAGAGGCCATGCACGAGGCCTTTGCCGCTGCTTTGGATACCTGGTCTCGGGCCGGGGTGCCCGATAATCCACGTCCATGGCTCATCTCAACGGCGCGCTTCAAAGCTATCGACGGAATGCGCCGGCGGGCGCGCTTCGATAGCGCACAGACGAACCTTGTGCTCCACCTTGAGGCACGTGGCAACGAGGCGTCTTATGAGGATGAGGAGATCGAGGACGACCGGCTCCGTCTCATCTTTACGTGCTGTCATCCGTCTCTAGCGCCGGAAGCGCGGGTTGCGCTCACCTTGCGTGAGGTGTGCGGGCTGACGACTGAGGAGATTGCCAAGGCATTTCTGGTTACTCCGGCGACGCTGGCGCAGCGGATTGTGCGTGCGAAGGCCGTCATACGCGATAAGGCAATTCCTTACCAGGTGCCCGTGGCTCAAGAATTACAGGCAAGGATGGGAGCCGTACTTCAGGTTGTGTACCTGGTCTTCAACGAGGGCTACTCGGCTGCGGCGGGAGCGGAGGTGACGCGGGCCGAGTTGACTAGCGAGGCGATTCGGCTGGGCCGGTTGTTGAGCGAACTCCTGCCGGAGCCGGAGGTCATCGGGCTGCTTTCACTCATGTTGTTACAGGAATCCCGGCGCGCCGCGAGAACATCGCCGACGGGAGAGCTGATTCTGCTGGAGAATCAGGACCGCAGCCTATGGAACCGGAAGCAGATTGCAGAAGGAGCAGGCTTGCTGGAGAAATCCCTGAACTCCTGCCGCTTCGGCTCTTACACATTACAGGCTGCGATTGCAGCCGTTCATGCGGAGGCGGAGTCGGTCGCTGCGACTGACTGGGGTCAGATTGTTGCGCTTTACGACCGATTGTTACAAATTCAGCCTTCGCCGGTTGTACGTCTCAATCGTGCCGTGGCCATTGCCATGCTCGATGGCCCAGAGGCCGGCCTGACGCATATCGACGAGATCTTGGCCCATGGTGAACTGGCAAATTACTACCTGGCACATTCGGTCCGGGCCGATATGTGCCGCAGGCTCGGCCGTACATCTGAGGCCCGGGGGTCTTATGAGAAGGCGCTGGCGCTGACCCAGCAGGAACCGGAGCGGCAATTCCTGCAAGAGCGCATCCGGCAGCTGAAATAAAAACAAAAAAATCTTGGCCGGTCTGTCGAATTCCGGTCCAGCCGTTCGACTATATCGTGAAGGCGGGGCAATCGGCCCGCCCGAAGATCGTTTCAACCCAAAGGAGATTTCACAATGCGAGTCATGGTCATCATCAAAACAACCCCAGAGTCAGAAAAAGAAGGCTTCCTCCCCGATCCGCAACTCATGGCCGAGATGGGCAAGTATAACGAAGAGCTCATCAAGGCTGGCATCGTGCTCGCCATGGATGGCCTCCGTCCCAGCTCCAAAGGCGCACGCGTCAAATTCTCCGGCAGCTCTCGTACCGTCATCGACGGCCCCTTCACCGAGGCCAAAGAGCTCGTCGCCGGCTTCTGGATCTGGAAGGTCAAGTCCCTCGAAGAGGCCATCGAGTGGGTCAAGCGTTGTCCCAACCCCAACAACGTCGACTCGGAAATCGAAATCCGACAGGTGGGTGAGATGGAAGACTTCGCACCCATGCTGACCGAAGAAGAGATCCAGTACAAAGTAGCGAAACGGGCTGAGTTGCCGAATCAGACCTCCAACAAATAGCCGCTCCTGCATCCACGAATAGAAAGATAAAGGAGAAACCATGCCGCAGTATTTGCTTGCGAATTACCTTCCCGACGACTTCGACCCGTCCACCATGACCGAAGCGACGGTTCGCGCTATCAGCGATCTCAACGACGAGTTGGAGGCTGCCGGTGCCAGGCTTATGGCTTGCGGCCTCAGCCCAGCCAGCCAGGCGAAGTCGGTGCGAGGGCAATCCAATAGCGAACCGCTCATCACCGACGGCCCGTATCTGGAAGCCAAGGAGCACATCGGCGGCTTCTGGATACTGGAAGCCGCTGATATGGATGAGGCATTGGCGTGGGCCCGTAAGGCTGCGTTCACACCCGGATCGCGGGGCGAGGTACGCGAGATACCCTACAGCAGCCTGTCGGGCGGCACACCTCATCCATCGCGGGTGAAGAAGTAAGCACCCCACAGGCGAAACCAGCTCCTTTCCGGCTTTGACAACGATCTCGGCGACGGCAACATCCAGCATAATGCTGGATGCGGACACTCGATCCTCAAGAGGTAAACAATGCGAAACAACAAGGCTTACTCAATCGCAATCAAGAGCTTCGTTCTGCTGCTCGCGCTCGGTATGGCGTATCAGGCTGCGGCACAGGCCACCACAACCCCGTCTCCCGCGATGACATACACGAAGATGGCTCCGATCGACCAGTACCTCATGGCGGATCGGGATGCGGAGATCGCCTTGGCGCGCAGTGCCGCACCGGCGTCCATCTCACACGATGCAGAGGTCATGGTTCTTGGGACGCATGGCTTCGAAAGAGCGGTCAAAGGCAGGAACGGTTTCGTGTGCATCGTGGGGCGTGGATGGACATCCGCTGCCGATCCTGACTTTTGGAATCCGAAGGTGCGGGTGCCGATGTGTGTGAACGCAGCAGCCGCGCGTTCCTACCTTGTGCGTGTCACCAAAGAGACCGAGTGGGGACTGGCGGGACATACGCAGGCGCAGATAAACGAGGCTATTCCCGTCGCCCTCGCCAAAAAAGAACTGCGGCCGATGGAGCCTGGGGCGATGTGCTACATGATGGGGAAGCAAGGATACGGTGGCGACGTCAGCCCCCACTGGCCTTCCCACCTCATGTTTTTCTACTCCGACACCGACGCCGCAATCTGGGGAGCGAATCTGCCGGGCTCGCCCGTCATTGCGATCGCTGATCCCATCGAGCACCTGACGCAGTTCGTCATTCCAGTTCAAAAATGGGCAGACGGAACCGAACCTCCCGAAAGCTCCGCCGAGCATCATCATTAGCACCGGCACGCCAGAAACTGTCACACGATAAAGGAGAAGATCATGCCGCAATATTTGGTTGCGATTCACCACCCCGACGGCTACGACGGGTCCCTCGAAGGCGAAGCGATGGTGCGCGATATCGACGTACTCAACGAAGAGATGGAAGCTGCTGGCGCCAGATTCTTCGCTGGCGGCCTCTCCGCAGCCAGCAACGCGAAGTCGCTGCGAAAGCAGCCCAATGGCGAGGTGCTCATAACGGATGGGCCGTACCTGGAAGCGAAGGAGCACATAGGCGGCTTTTGGATTCTGGAAGCGGCTGATATGGACGAGGCACTAGCGTGGGGGCGCAAGGCTGTCATCGCCTGTCGAGCCCCGGTTGAGGTGAGGCAGTTTTCTCGCCATTCCGAGGAATAGGACACAACTCAGACAGGACAAGGAGAAGAACAATGAAATATCTCTGTTTGGGATACCTCGAGGCAGGAAAATTCGAAGGCATGACCGACGACGAACGCAACATAGTGTTCGACATATGCTTTGAGCACAACGACCATCTGCGCACCAACGGACATCTTGTTGCCGAAGTCCCTCTTCAGTCTCCGCAGACCGCGGTGACCCTGTACTGGAAAAACGGCAAAGTCACGACGACCGACGGGCCTTATGCGGAAACCAAGGAACAGGTCGGCGGCCTTCAAATCCTTGAGGCGCGAGACCTCAATCACGCCATTCAGCTTGTCTCGCAGCTTCCAGGCTTTAAGTACGGCCTTGGCCCGATTGAGATACGGCCGGTCATGGACTTAACCGAAATCATAAAAGAGAGCAAGCAGCGGCGGCGAAAGGATACCTCGCGATGAGGGCAACAACCGAAGTTCAGCTCTGGGCACTCAGTCATCTCAAAGCAGCCACAAATTCGCCATCCTGAGCGTAGTCGAAGGACCTGCAGCACCGCCCGCGCCACCTCACCGCTAGAACCTTTCAACCGCAAACCCTCAGATCTTGTCAACCCCCCAAACTCCGTAAACCATAGACAGCAAAAGGAATAGAGCTGGCGTAGTTACCCGCGCCAATTCGTTACAATTAAGACATACCGCATTACTTTGCGAACCTTTGCGTTTTTCCTTCGCGCCCTTTGCGTTCAAGGCTCTTCGCGCACCATAACCCCAACAGAATGAAATACTTGGAACTAAGTCCTTTAGAAGAACATAGTTGCGAGACATCGCTGTCCCGGAGCCCAACATTCTAAAGCACTTACTCCCAAGACACCCCCACAGGGGGGGGAGGGGGGTTACCCTACCGCTCCCGCCGGTATCTAACCGTCCCGGGATCATCCCCATCCCCCACCAGCACCATCCCACAACGCTCCATCACCTTGATCGACTCAGGAGTACTCCGAAACGCCTGCGCCGTAACCGCCCTCACCCCATCCTGCACCAACAACCACTCCACCAACGCCCGCGCCGCCTCACTACCCAATCCTCTCCGCTGGAACGCCGGCAGAGTAGAGTAGCCAATCTCCACCACCCCATCCGGCTTCGGAAACCCACCCACACACCCAACCAACGTCCTCTTCGCCAACCCCTCGGTCAACACCGCATACCGATGCCAACCCGCCGACCACGGCAACTCCGTCATCTGCACAAAGATCATCTCCAGAACATGCGCCTCCCAATCCGCTGGCGGCCACTCCCCCGTAACCCGGGCCCCCAACACCGACCCCAGCGTCCCATCCCGAGCCGAATCAGCCTCCAGCATCGCCGGAGTCATCGCCACAAGCCGCAATCGCGGAGTCTTCAAATCAGAGACACCGTTCCTGCGGCGGAAGAACAACCTCATTCGTCCTCGCCGCCCTTGTTCCGGCTCTCTGCCAGCTTGTTATTCCGGTGTTGAATCTCCGCCATCTGCTCCAGTTGCCGGCGCCAGTCCAGGTCCTCCACAAACCCCCGCGAAGCCCGCCACTCCTCCTGAACCTTCACAAACAATTCAAGAAAAACCCGCGTTCCCAACAACGCTTCGATGTCCTTCCGCGCGCTGCTCCCGATCTGCTTCAGCATCGTTCCCTGCTTGCCGATCAGAATCGCCTTCTGTCCTGTTCGCTCCACATAAATCGCCGCAGCAATCTTCGTCACCGGAAGCTTTCCATCCTTGGTCTTCTTCAGCGACGCAGGCTCTTCAAACCGCTCGATAATCACCGCCGAAGCATAAGGAACTTCCTCACCAGTCAGCAGCAGGATCTTCTCCCGAATCAACTCCGCAACCAGAAACCGCTCAGGCTGATCCGTAAGCTGGTCCTTCGGGAAGTAACGCTGACCTTCAGACAACAATGCCGTGGATTTATCCAGCAGCAGCTCAAGTCCTTCACGCTTCTTCGCCGAGATCGGAATCACATCCGCGAACTCATGCAGCGAAGACCAATGCGCAATCAGCGGCAACAACGCACTCTTCGGCAGCGCATCCATCTTGTTCAGCACCAGGATCACCGGACAATCCAGCTTCTTCACCAGCTGCAGCGCAAAGTCATCCTCAGCCTTCGACAGCATCCGACGATGCTGTCCAAGCGTCCGAACCTTCCTCGCCTCCGCAAACTCCTCACTCGTCTCAGGCTTCCTCACCTCAGGCAAACGATGCGTCACATCTACCAGGAACCAGACCACATCACGCGACTCCAGCGCATCATGCACCTCCTGCATCATGCGCCGATCAAGCTGCGTCTCCGGCTTATGCACACCAGGAGTATCAACCAGCACGATCTGCGCCGCAGCGCGACCTGCATCGGTCTTGGTCTTCTTCCGTACAGGAAGTTCCAGCACACCCTGAATGCGCGTGCGAGTAGTCTGCGGTTTGTGCGTCACGATCGCCAGCTTCTGTCCCAGCAACGCGTTCAGCAACGTCGACTTGCCCGCATTGGGCCGACCGACGATCGAGATGAATCCACTACGAAGTGCCATCTCTCTATGATGACACCGATAAGCCTTCCCAGCTCACTCCGGCTCACTCGAAGCCACCACACCAGCCAGCGAAAGCCTAACCCGCTCCACCAGCCGGTCCGTAGACTCAATCACCTCCAGCCGCAGCGGACCATCCTCAATCACCTCACCCGGCAACGGAATATGTCCGGCAATCTCGCTCACCAGCCCACCAACAGTAGTAGCCTCGTACCCCGTAAGCAACTGCGGCAGCACCGCCTCAGCAGCCGAATCCTCCTCAAACGAGGCCTCGTCCTCCGTCACCCGCAAACTCTCCCCAAACAACTCCCGCAGCCGGCTCACCTCAAAGCTCCCCGGCACCACAAACGCCCCATCCGCCTCCGCAACAGGCTCATCCTCCACCGGCGCGTCATGCTCATCCTCAATATTGCCGACGATCGCCTCCAACAGATCCTCAATCGTCACCAAGCCAGCAACACCGCCATACTCATCGATCACCACACTCATATGCTGCTTCTGACGCTGCATCTCGCGCAGCAACTCATTCACCTTCTTGCTCTCCGGCACGAACGCCACAGGTCGCTGCAACTGCGATACCTTTCGCCGCGCCGCATCCGTATCCTTGACGCCCAACATGTCCCGGGCAAAGACGATCCCCGTAATCTCATCGAGCGATCCCGCATAAACCGGCACCCGCGAGAACCCATGCTCGTTGACCTCTGCCGTGAAATCCTCCAGCGACATCGTTCCCGGCACGGAAAACATCTCCGGCCGCGGCGTCATTACCTCCCGCACCACCTTATCCCCAAACTCAACGACGCTTCGCACCAGCTCGCGGTCGCTTTCCTCGAGGATGCCCTCTTCTTCGCCGGCCTCCAGCAACGCATCCATCGCCCCACCCGGATCCTCCGGCTCTTCGGCCTCCGGTTCTGCAAGCCCCGCAATCGATAGCAGCAACCCAATGGCAAGCGTCACCGGCAACATAATGTAGAACAACGCTCGTACGAGTAACGAAATTCGCGCGATCCAACGCCCGCGAGTACGCGTGAAGAAGAGTTGCGGTAACAGGCGGTCAAAGAACACCAACACAAGCAGCAGCTCGAAGACGGTTCGGCCAATCTCAGCAGGCTCGTGACCTATTCTTCCCTGTAGCCGCATCGCCATCAGAAACGCCAGCGCGCAGAGCGCAATCTGGCGCAGCACCGACGCAGACATGGCTGCGGATTCGCTACTCAGCTTCAGCTTTGGCTCAACCCACCGCTCCCACGCGTCGATGTTCTCGGCATACTCGCGAGAGAGAAACTTGCCCATCTCAAAGTAGATCCGGTCGATATAGGCGGAGAGCGCAAGCACGCAGAGCAACGCGGCAATCGCCAATCCAAAAGCCCAGTTCATGCAGCCACCTTAGAACGGCGAGCCTTCGTGGTGACTCTCGCGATCAAACTGTTAGGCAGCCGCAGCCGCGTTCGCAATACCGCTTCACGCGCAGCCATCTCACCGTTGTCCACTTCGTGATCCATACCCTGTAGATGCAGCAACCCATGTAGCAACAACACACGGACCTCGTCGCGCAACGTGTGGCCATGCGCTTTAGCCTGGCGCCGAGCCGTATCCAACGATATGGCCAGGTCACCAGCGAACTCGTCCACGACTTCAGCAGCCGCCGGAAAGCTCAATACGTCGGTGGCCTTGTCCTTACCCCGAAACTCGCGATTGAGCCGTCGCAACGTCCGGTCTTCCGCCAGCAATACATCCACCTCGCCACGCAGCCCAACTATAGCTTGCGCGGTATGCAAAAACCGGCTGAGTCCGGAACGCGAGAGTCCCAGCACACGCCAAATCTCAGCATCCGAGGTATCAATAGCTATTCCTCGCGGAGGTTCCAAAGTCATCATGATTGTTCTGATGCTATCGCAACCGCCGCAAAGGAACCTTCTATTCCTTCCCTATTGTGGCTTGAGCGCGGGTTTGCGGGGCTCATCAGAGGGCAGAGTGAGTGGGTTGCCATCAATGGCCAACGGCAGTTGTTCGGCGCGCCCGTGGCTGTCGTAAGCACGGACGATGCGCTGGACCAGCTGATGGCGGACGACGTCGACGTCCTCGAAGTGGCAGAACTTGATGCCCTCTACGCCGTCAAGCACCTGTAGCGCCTCAAACAAGCCGCTCTTCTTCGGATTGGGAAGATCGATCTGCGTTAGATCGCCTGTGATGACGGCCTTGGACGAGTTACCCAGACGCGTCAGGAACATCTTCATCTGCTCGTTGGTCGTGTTCTGCGCTTCGTCCATGATGATGAAGGCTTCGTTTAGAGTGCGACCGCGCATGAAGGCCAGCGGTGCCACCTCGATGACGTTGGTCTCCAGCATCTTGTCTACCTTCATGGGGTCTAGAAGGTCGTAGAGCGCGTCGTAGAGGGGGCGAAGGTATGGATCTACCTTCTCCTGTAGCGACCCCGGCAGGAAGCCCAGGCGCTCGCCGGCTTCCACTGCCGGACGGACCAGGATGATGCGGGAGACCTTCTTAGCCAGCAATGCGCTGACCGCCATGGCGACCGCGAGGTAGGTCTTGCCGGTCCCAGCTGGGCCGAGGCCGAAGACCATGTCGTTGGTCTCAATGGCTTCGACGTACTTGCGTTGGTTGGGCGAACGTGGTTGGACCATGCGCTTTACGCCCGTGGAGCGCTGTTTGCCACTATCGACCAGGCCGCGAAGGGTCACGGTCGGGTCGGCTACGACCATCTTCAGCAGGGCGTTGAGTTCGCCGTTATGGGGGTGAACTCCGACCTTTCGAAGCTGTTCGAAGTCGGCGAAGATACCTTCGACGCGGGCGACAGACGTTGCGTCGCCGAGCACCTGTATTGAGTCGGATCGTAGGTCGATCTGGACATCAAGTCCGTCTTCCATCAGACGAAGATTCTCGTCGCGCGTGCCGTAAAGTGGCTCGATTCCGGGGGTTAGGTGCAGCGATTTTTTTACCAAGCGAGGATCTGACCTCCGTCAGGAAGTGCCTGTAGGTTGGATGTTCTGGAGTGGGGTTGGTTGCGCGCCACGCTCAGTAGGGCGAGTTCCGCCTTGAGCTGTGTTGCCACCGGATTGGCGAGGGTTGCCAATAGAGTATCGATGTTGGCGCAAGCGTAACCTTCCCCTTGGGACTGCGTCAAGCCGCTTTGTGGATAACTGAACCAACTGGACTTCCTGCGCGTTCTGCCAGAGGCGCTTAGGACAAGAGCCTGTGGTGCGAGCAATGATGTACCGTTTGAAGTCGTCTTCTTGATCGCTATATTTCCCGATAGCTCAACAGACCAATTTGGGAACGGATGAGGAAACAACAATGAAAAATGGGTTGATGGGTACACTCTCGATTCTTCTGGCTGTAGCGACGGCGGTCGCGCAAAAGCCTGATACTCGGCCGACGCCGCCTGTACGTGATCCACATGCACCCGGTTATGTGGCTGCTACGGAATTGCCGGACGGCACTGTTCCGTCGGCGGAGGCCAATGGAAACTTCATCCTTGGGCCGACGCACACTCCCGCGCCTGAGATGTTGGTGCAGCAGGGCGTGCCGCAGGGAGTGGTTTGTGAGTTTGTGATGAACTCGGCGGATAGTAAGTTTTATCCCGGGATTATGCGGGATGCAGAGACTCACGGGACGCCTGATCCGGCTGATCCGGCCAAGCTGGTTGTAACGACCAGCCACCCGGCTCCTTACACGCGGCGGGTGGTTGTGTATGTTCCTTTTCAGTATGTTGCGGGGAGTGTGGCGCCTTTTATTGTGGGGGCGGATGGCCCGGATCGTGGGCTGTTTACGGCGTTGGATAACCTGATTGCGGCGAAACGACTGCCTGTGATGCTTGCTATTTCGATCAGCAATGGTGGGGGTGATGCGCAGGGTAGTGAGCGGGGATTGGAGTATGACACGATGTCCGGCAAGTACGCGGAGTTCGTGGAGAAAGAGGTATTGCCGCAAGTGGAAGCTCAATGCCATGTGCGACTTACAAAGGATCCTGATGGGCGGGCAACGATGGGTGGCAGCTCGGGAGGGTCAGCGGCGCTGGAGATGGCTTGGTATCACCCGGAGCTTTATCACCGGGTTTTGACGTATTCGGGCACGTATGTGAACCAGCAGTGGCCGTATAACGTTGAAACGCCGCATGGGGCTTGGGAGTTTCATGAGCACTTGATTCCAGAGAGCGCTGTGAAGCCGCTGCGGATCTGGATGGAGGTGGGGGATCGGGATCTTTTGAATCCGAATGCTATGCGGGATGGCTTTCATGACTGGGTGTTGGCGAATGAAAAGATGGCTAAAGTATTGGCTGCGAAGGGGTATCACTACCAGTTTGTGTTCGCTCGGAATGCGGGGCATGTGGATCATGGGGTGAAGTGGCAGACGCTGCCGGAGGCGCTGGAGTATGTGTGGCAGGGGTATCGGCCATAGCTATATGCAACATTTGCTGGGTTTTAGGCCACTTTGGATTGATTTAATGCTCGCTTCCCCGTAGACTAGGGACTGCCGAGGAATCGCTGCACTGCGGTTTCGCAACAGCTTCCCCGAGCATCCCACTTTCCCCTATCCGGGGAGAAGAAAAGAGTCCTCGCACTATGGCAAATCATGTTTCTTCCCTGAAGCGCGCGCGTCAAACCATCACTAAAACCGCTATCAATCGCGCCAACAAGTCCAAGCTCCGCGGCCAGCTTCGCGTCATGCGCGAGGCACTCGCAACTGGTGATAAGACTAACCTTGTGACTGTTTATCGGGCGACAGTTTCTACCTTGGATAAGAGCGTTCAGAAGGGTATTCTGCACAAGAACACCGCGAGCCGCTACAAGGGTCGTTTGAACGCCCGCGTGAAGGCTGTAGTCGTCAAGACTGCTTAGTTTTCTACGGTGATTTCTGGAAGACCGGCCTACGGGCCGGTCTTCTTCGTTTAAGCCAGCAAAAACGGTGTTTTGCACGGATGGCGACGGACCCAAACACGGAGAGCACGGTGCGTTTTTACGGTGTCCACGGTGGCAATTTCACCGTCTTACGGTACCGTGAAACAGGCACTTTGGTCAGACTGAATTTGGCAGAGGTAAGACAGGTTTCGCCCTAATGTATGGGGCTGTTCTTGTCCTGGAATTCGGGCTTCTCGCCGGGGTTGAGGAGGGTGGGGCGGGGGCGGGCTGCCGGGGTGTCGCCCAAGGGGGTGACTGTGGTGGGTTGGGCCGCGATCGAGGCGGTGTCAGTTGTGGCCTGACTTGAGCCGAAGATCTTGTTTAGATCGATGGGACCGGGGTTGGGGGGTGGGGCCAGCTTTTGCATCTCGGCGAGGTCTTCGCGATCGAGCCTGGTGAGTTCGGGGAGGTGGTAGATCTCGATGTTTCCGTTGCGGACTACGGCGGCGCGCATGCCGTCGGGGGAGAGGTCGGAGTTCTCCTCGGAGCGATAGACGGGGTTGCAGTCGATCTTTAGCAGGAGATCGCCAGTCTGGGTCTGGTAGACGCGGAACTCTTCGGTGGTGGTGACGTCGGGAACGCCCTGGGCTGAGAGCTGGCCTTCGATGGTATCGACGCGGGTGAGGGCGAAGCGGCCGGCGGCGGGCGCGAGCGTGAAGATGGGCGGCTCAACCGAAGGCGGCAGGGGGTCTTCCCAGATATCGTGCTGGGCGAAGTCGTAGGCGACGAGCGTTACGCCACCGGAGATGCCGCGGCAGTTGAGAGAGACGAGCTGGCTGGGGCTGACGCGCTGTACATGGGGGTTGCAACTGGTATCGAGTCGGGCGAGGGGAATCTCTTTGCTGTTGTAGGGGTGGAAGGCGATCTGCCAGCCGCCGTGGGATTGCCCGAGAGTGCGGAGATAGCCGTCGATATCTATGGGCAGGGCGAGAATTGAGGGTGAGAGCAGGGCGCCGACCTGCTGGGCTGTGATGGGGGATTCGAGCGTACCGGGGCCGGTGATGCGGAAGAATTCGATGTGCACCTGGGTGGTTTGCACAGTGTTTTCGGGGATGGAGATGAGCGGGGGTGGCGGCGGGGCCTCAGCGGCGTTGGTGGAGAAGTGAGGACGAGCGGCGTAGACGGCGGCGGCGGCCTGCGCCTTGAGCGCTGCCGCAGGGTCGGTGTGGGGCTGGGAATGGCCGGTTTCGACGGTAACCAGCCCCTGGTCCGACGAGACCATGATTGCCTGGAGGACGCCGGGATGTGCCGGGAACGAGGTGCGCGCGAAGGAGCGGCCGGAGGAGAGGTTGGCCAAGGGGGCGAAGGTGGAGAGGGACTCCTGAATGCGGAGGAGGAAGCGGCCTTCGCCGAGAGGCCAGAGGTAGTGGGCGTAGTCGTGCAGACGCCACTCGGTGCGGGCGAGGACTTTGCCGGAGGGAAGCTCAATGAGGAGGGCGGCGACCATGCGGTCCTGGTCGTCGGCGGGGTCGCCTGCGAGACGCGGGAGCAGGCCGCGCAGGCTGTAGGTGACGAGGAGGTGGTCGCTATCGACGAAGTTTACGGTGAGGACGGAGGTGCCCTGATTGAGGGCCGAGGTGGAGGCGCCGGGGAAGCCGAGGGTTTCGAGGGGGATGCGGGTTTCGGGGGTTGGGGTTTTGGTTTTGGCGTGGGCGGATGTCGCGAAGGCGAAGAGAACGAGCAGGATTAAGGCTTTGCCGAAGGAAAGATTTTGGGCAAAGAAGGGAGAGCCTACCCCAGGGGCTAAAGCCCATTTCCTGGTGGGCCTATGAGACCCGAGGCTGAAGCCTCGGGGTACCTGGAGTTGTGCAGCTACGGAGGAGAGCCAATACAGGGGTCTCTCCACTTCGCTGCGCTTCGGTCGAGATGACAGATTTTGGGGTGGGTATGAGGAAAGCGGTCGAGCGGACAGATTTTGGGGTGGGGTGGAGGAGAGCCAATACAGGGGTCTCTCCACTTCGCTGCGCTTCGGTCGAGATGACAGATTTTGGGGTGGGTATGAGGAAAGCGGTCGAGCGGACAGATTTTGGGGTGGGGTGGAGGAGAGCCAATACAGGGGTCCTTCGCTGCACTCAGGATGACGAGAGATGGGGTGGGCGTGGGCTTCTGTAAGAAACAGGCCACGGAAAAAGCGTCGCCCAGACTTCTCCGGCTGGCCCATTGCATTTTGTCGTATTGACTTTGGAACCGGCATCCACGACCCCGCGTATATATTTACTCTTGCACAGACGAGCTAAGTGGGCCAATCAGGTCCAACGTTTCGGAAATAACTTTTTTGAGGACAATTTACATGATGAATGACCGCGCCTGTAGTCCGGCCGCTCGCCCTGCGAGCCTGATGTTACGCGTAACGATTGCCGCCTGCGCTTTGCTGGCCTTTTCCGTGGCAGGGGCGCAGAAGCCGGATGCCCCGCCGCAGACGCACTACGTGCCGGGGCCGGCGTTCGATACGTCCAGCATCAACGCCACGGCTGATCCGTGCAACGACTTCTACCAGTACGCCTGCGGGAACTTTGCGGCGAACCACCCGATTCCCAGCGACCAGAGCGGAGTGGACCAGTTCTATGTTCTCTACAACGTGAATACGCAGGAGCTGAACGGCATTCTGACCAAGTATGCCGCGCCTTCGCCCTCGCGGACTGTGAATGAGCAGAAGATCGGCGACTACTATGCCGCCTGCATGAATACCGACCTGATTGAGAAGAAAGGTTTGGAGCCGATCCAGAAGCTGCTGGCCGAGATTGACCATGCGAACAAGCCGGGGATGGTTTCGCTGGCAGGCTCGCTGCAGCGGATGGGCGTGAATGTGTTCTTCGGCTTTGGCGAGGAGCAGGACTACAAGGACTCCAGCAAGCAACTGGCGGTGGTGGACCAGGGCGGGCTGGGACTACCGGAGCGAGATTACTACACGCGGACCGGGGACAAGGACAAGGAGATTCGCGACGCCTATGTGGCGCACGTGGCCAAGATGCTGGTGCTGCTGGGCGAGAGCCCGGAGAAGGCCGATGCCGATGCGAAGAACATCCTGGTGTTTGAGACCAAGCTGGCTGAGGCTTCGATGACCAACACCGACCGCCGCGACCCGGTGAAGGTCTACCATCCGCAGACGCTGGCGGTGTTCGAAGAGAGCCTGGGCGGTGTGCCGTTTGGGCCGTTCCTGGAGGCGATCCATGCGCCACACTTCGACAACCTGATTAATGCGAACCCGGCGTTCTTCCCGCCGATGGTGGCGGCGATCAAGGCGACCGACATTGAGACGCTGCGGGCTTACCTGCGCTACCAGTTGGTGACGGCTGTGGCGCATAACCTGCCGAAGAGCTTTGACCAGGAGAACTTCCACTTTTATGGCACGGTGCTGGAAGGCCAGCCGGAGCAGCGGGCTCGGTGGAAGCGGTGCTCCCAGGCTGTAGATACGGGCATGGGCGAGGCGCTGGGACAGGTTTATGTGCAGCAATACTTTGCCGGCGACAGCAAGGCCAAGACGCTGGAGATGGTGCATGATATTGAAGCTGCGATGGGACACGATATCGACACTCTGGATTGGATGAGCCCGGAGACTCGGGTGAAGGCGAAGGAGAAGCTGCACCTGGTGGCTGACAAGATTGGATACCCGGAGCACTGGCGTGACTACAGCACGCTGACGATCTCTCCGACGGAGGCGCTGGATAATGCGAAGCATGCTACGGAGTTTGAGAACGATCGCCAACTGAACAAGATCGGCAAGCCGGTGGACAAGATGGAGTGGGGCATGAGCCCGCCGACGGTGAATGCTTACTACGACCCGAGCATGAACAACATCAACTTCCCTGCCGGAATTCTGCAGCCGGCGTTCTATGACCCGAAGGCCGACATTGCGGTGAACTATGGCCACATTGGCGCGGTGATTGGACACGAGCTGACGCATGGTTTCGACGACCAGGGACGGCAGTTCGATGGGCTGGGCAACATGACCGACTGGTGGACGCCGGAGGACTTGAAGAAGTTCGAGGCGCGCACCGGTTGCCTGGTGGATGAGTATGGCGGCTTCACTGCTGTGGGCGAAGGCAAGGATGCGGTGAAGGTGAACGGCAAGCTGACGCTGGGCGAGAATACCGCCGACAACGGCGGCGCGGTGCTGGCCTACATGGCGTACCTGGAGCGGGCGAAGAAGGACGGGATCGACATCAGCCAGAAGGTTGATGGGTATACCGGCCCGCAGCGGTTCTACATCTCGTATGCGCAGAACTGGTGCGAGAATGCGCGGCCTGAGCAGGTGAGGAACCAGGTGCTGACCGATCCGCACTCGCCGGACCACTTCCGCGCGAATGGCGCGGTTGTGAACCAGCCCGGGTTTGGGGCGGCGTTTGGTTGCAAGAAGGGTTCGGCGATGGCGCCGGTGGATAGCTGCCGGGTCTGGTAGATGGAAGAGGCGAGATACGAGAGGCGAGATGCGGGTGGCGTGTTTCGCCTCTCGTATCTCGCCTCTCGCTTCTTATGCCTGTGTGCGAGAGTGAAGTGTGCCTACAAATAAAAATGGACGACTGATTGGCTTTCTGGCTTGCGCTTTGGCTAGCGTGTTCTGGGGGTGTGGGTTCTTCTTTGGGAAGATCGCGCTGGCAGAGATGGGCGTGGGGTCGATGGTGCTCTATCGCTTTCTGTTTGCGTCGATTGGGATGCTGCCGTTGCTGTTTACGCATCGGCCGAAGTTCAGTGCGTCGGAGTGGCGGACGCTGCTGATCGCAACGACTCTCGGGATTCCGCTGCAGTTTCTGGTGCAGTTTACGGGGCTTTCGCTGACGACTGTTTCTCATGCGTCGCTGATGGTGGGGACGATGCCGGTGATTCTTGCGGTGGGGGCGACGGTCTTTATGCATGAGCGGCTGCGGCCGTGGGGATGGGTGGCGATGGTGGTCTCCACCGGCGGCGCGGCGTTGATCGCGACGGCGAAACAGGTGCATGCTGCGGGTGGCGATCCTTCACTGCGCGGCGATCTGCTGGTGGTGATCTCGCTGGTGATTGCGCTGGGCTGGATCCTGATGAACAAGAGCCTGTTGCAACGGCATAGCGCGATTGTGGTGACAGCATACGGACTGGTTGCGGGGACGCTGATGCTGGCGGTGGTGGTGCCGTTTACGTATGGCATGCCGCCGGTTCATGGGGTGTCGTTGAAGGCGTGGGCGGCGCTGGCGGCGAGTGGGATTTTGTGTACCGCGACGACGACGCTGCTGTGGAACTGGGGCATGACGAAGGTGCCGGCGTCGCAGGCGGGGATACTGCTGAATATGGAGCCGCTGATGGGGTCGCTGCTGGGGGTGATAGTGCTACATGAAGCGCTGGGACCGCTGGCGTACCTGGGCGGGGCGATGATTGTAGGCGCGGCGATTCTGCTGACGACGCAGAGCTCGGCGGCGACGACTGATCCGGCAATGGTGTAGCCGCGAGGGATAAAATCGAGGCGAAGAGGAGCTGCGGGATGTTCCTTGAACTCGGCAAGGCGGTTGCGTTTCTGCTCAGTATTTTGTCGCTTTATTGGGTGGCGATGAGTGCGTTCTTTGTGCCGGGGAGCCGGTGGGAGGAGCGGTTGTATTTTGCGCTGGCAAGGATGGCGATCGCCGCTTGTGTTTGCCTGGCGAGTGGGTTGTTGTTTACGTTGCCGGTGAGGTCGAATCCGGATAGAGGTGTGCCACTGACTTCGACGCTGCCGGTGAGGCTGTTTCTGTGGGGTATGGCTGGGTTGGTGGTGTTGTTTGTGGCTACCTGGTATCTGCGATGCGGCGGGCCTTGGTACGGGACGATCAATCGTGATTGCGGTTGAGGGGATGGTGTGGCCGGGGGCGGTTTGCTCTAAGCTCAAAGAGATGACTATTGGGCCTGTTGCGATCAAGCTGATCGCTATCGATATGGACGGGACGCTGCTCGGCTCGGATGGGCGGGTGAGTGCGCGCAATGCGGCGGCGCTGCATGCGGCTGAGGTGGCGGGCGTGGAGATTGTGGTCGCTACCGGGCGGCGGCATTGCTATGCCATGCACATTCTGCGGGAGTTGAAGCTGCGGGATAGCAATGCGCTGGTGAGCTCGAACGGCACGGTGATACGGACGATTGGGTCGGAGCTGGTGCATCGCAGCCACATGCCGGTTGAGACGGCGCGGTGGCTTTGTGAGCATGTGAAGGAGTTTCGCAGAACGCTGGTGATGACGTTTGACACCGTGGGGAGCGATGGCGAGGACCAGCGGGGGGCACTGGTGGTGGAAGACCTGGAGGAGCTGCATGCGAGCATCTCGCGGTGGATGCAGGTGAATGCGCC
>Ga0302313_10001304_pt1 | contig 19220 bp, 8 predicted proteins | sample III_Palsa_N2_2_FD_200454 | JGI IMG/M metagenome (GOLD analysis project Ga0302313, IMG submission 200454) | Peat permafrost microbial communities from Stordalen Mire near Abisko, Sweden - III_Palsa_N2_2 | ecosystem: Environmental > Terrestrial > Soil > Palsa > Peat permafrost | place: Sweden...
GCACCGCTACTCGCTATCGCGCGGGCTGCCGCGGCTGCGCAAGGCAATTTGTAACTGGTATGGTTCGCGGTACGGCGTGGAGCTGAATCCGGAGACCGAGGCGATCGTGACGATCGGATCGAAGGAGGGGATTGCGCATCTTTGCCTGGCGATGCTGGATGACGAAGATACGGTTGCGGTGCCGAATCCCAGCTATCCGATTCATATCTTCGGGCCGGTGATCGCGGGGTCGAAGGTGCAGAGTATTCCGGTGCAGGATGGGACGGCGGATGCTCTGCTGGAGCGGCTGGAATATGATCTGCCGCGAATGCAGCCGAGGCCGAAGATGCTGATTCTGAATTTTCCCTCGAATCCTACGGCGCAGTGCGTCGATCTGCCGTTTTTTGAGCGGATCGTGGGGCTTTGCAAAGAGCTGGGAATCTATATCATTCACGATCTGGCGTATGCGGATATTGTGTTCGATGGGTATCGGGCGCCGAGCATTCTTGAAGTTCCGGGCGCGAAGGATATTGCGGTGGAGTTTTTTACTTTGTCGAAGAGCTACAACATGCCGGGGTGGCGTGTGGGCTTTATGGTGGGGAATCGTAAGCTGGTTGGGGCGCTGGGCAGGATCAAGAGCTACTTCGACTATGGGACGTTTACGCCGATTCAGGTGGCTTCGATCTCGGCGCTCGAAGGGCCGCAGGAGTGCGTGGCGGAGATTCGCGATATCTATAAAGACCGGCGGGATGTGCTGGTGCCGGGGCTGAATAAGCTGGGCTGGCCGGTGGATTTGCCGAAGGCGACGATGTTCGCGTGGGCTAAGATTCCGGAGCAGTACAGGGCGCTGGGGTCGGTGGAGTTCTCGAAGAAGCTGCTGCTGGAGGCTAAGGTTGCGGTTTCGCCGGGTGTTGGGTTTGGCGAGCACGGGGATGGGCATGTGCGGTTTTCGCTGATCGAGAATGAGGAGCGGACGCGCCAGGCGCTGCGAGGGATTAAGCAGATGTTCAAGGCTGGGTAGGTACCCCCCCTTTCCCCGTACTTTATTGCGCAAAGTGTTCCGAAATAAAGGTTTAGGTTCGTACTTGTGTTGCGGTATCGGTTTGGGCTCTTGGTTTTAAAGGCAAAGCCCGGATTTTGTCCGGGACTTTGCCTTTTTCCCTCTGGTTCTATTTTAACGGATCGGGCGGGGTTGTTACGCCAAGTGTAAGTGGCTGGTGTTGAATGGGTTGCTGGGTTTCGGGGGTTGACAGGCGATTATTGGTATTTCTGGGTTGGAGATATGTCCCCGAACATGGGGCTTTTCTTTTAGATTGCGGCTCAGGGGCTTCGGCTGGAACACTTTAACTGCGCCCCACTACTTTCTGCGTTAGAGTTTTGACCCGCCGTCGACAGGAATGCTGGCTCCGGTGATCCAGCGGGCTCCATCGGATGCGATGAAGGCAACCACGTCGGCAACATCGTCAGGCTTGCCCAGTCGCTTCAATGCCTGCATTCCCAAGGCGGCTTCGCGTCCTGCCTCTGTCTTCGTGAAATTCGACATATCTGTGTCGATTACGCCGGGCGCGACCGCGTTTACGCGTATGCCCTGCGGCCCGAGAATGGCGGCCCAGTTCCTGACCAGAGTCTCCAGCGCTCCTTTGGTAGAGGCGTAGGCAAATACCGTCGGGTTTTCGAGGCCGGGACGACCGACCACCGAACGGGCTCCGAGGGAAGAGATCACAATGATGTTCGAGCCTTCGCCAAGGATCGGAAGAAGTTGCTGCACCACGAAGAACGGGCCTCGAACGTTCGTGGCAAAGAGATTATCGAAATCCGCCACGGTGTAATCGGCGATGCGTGCGGACTTGCTGACTCCGGCGTTGAGCACAAGCACATCCAGTCGATCGCCGACGATGGAACGCACCTGTTGGGCGAGCAACGAAGCTCCGTCGGGTGTTCCCAGATCCGCTGAGATGGCATCCGCCTGACCACCTTTCGCCTGGATCGCGGCGACGAGCGAGCTGGCTTCCTGCGCGGAGCGGCCATAATGAACCAGGACGTGCGCCCCGGCCTCGGCAAGCGCCAGTGCCGTCGCGCGGCCGATTCCTCTTGAGGCACCGGTCACGAGCGCAGTTTTGTTTTTGAGTGTAGTCATTGTCCTGTCTGTCTCCTGTCATCGAACGGATAGGGCAAGCGCGGCGGTTGCGGTCGAGTCCTCCTGATCGTCGGCTCTCGACCACATCCGCACGTATGCCTCTTTTGCTGCGTGTCCTGCGTTGGGTCAGGCGTTCGTTCCGCCATCGACAGTCAGGTTCGCTCCTGTAATGTAGGAGGACTCCGGACCAGCGACGAAGGACACCAGCGCGGCAACCTCCTCAACAGTCCCATAGCGGTTGAGCGCTGTGGCGGCCTTCTGAGGCACCGCCCAATCGCCCGCGGCGGGATTCAGATCCGTGTCGATCGGACCCGGCTGAACGTTATTGACGGTGATGCCCCGGTCGCCGACCTCTCTGGAGAGCCCCTGAGTGAACATCTTGACGGCTCCCTTGGTGGCTGAGTAGGGCGCCAGTCCCGGTGTCATCATGCGCTCGCCGACGCACGAACCAATCATGATGATTCGGCCACCGTTATTCATGTGCTTCAGCGCGGCCTGGGTCGCAACAAAGACGCCGCGGACATTGATGTTAATCACACGATCCAGCTCTTCGAGTGTGGTGTCCTCGAACTTCTTCGGGATAGCGGTGCCCGCATTGTTCACGAGCACATCAAGTTTGCCCAGCGTCGCGACGGTCTTTTCGACCGCAGCTTTGACTGCTTCGGCGTTGGCCGAGTCGGCCTGGATCGCGACAGCTTTTCCGCCGGCGAGTTCAATTGCTTTTACCACGGCGGAGGCGGAGCTCGCATCTTTCGCGTACGTGATGGCCACGCTCGCTCCATCCGCGGCCAGCCGCTTCGCGATTGCTGCGCCAATGCCGCGTGAACCGCCTGTGACGAGTGCCACCTTATTGACTAATTTAGACATGGAATCTCCTTTGATTTTTTGTGAACAATTTACTGCTCCGCTGATTCGACCGACCGTTATCCAGCTCGAAGCTCTCGGACTTGCTATCTGATGTGCCATTATTGCAAGCAGATTTAACACTATTGGGAATACCAGCTATTCCAGACAGGAATACATGGTGCAGGGGGGTAGCCCCTCCCCTGGCGTGTGTTCTTTCTATCTGATGACGAGGCGAAAGAATCGTTGTCCGTCGCATAGAATCCATTCCATAAAGGAATAGGGAGACGGGTGTGGACAAATTCGATGCAATGCAGATGTTCGTTCGAGTGATTGAAAAAGGGAGCTTCTCCGCGGTTGCGAAGGAACGGGGAATTGGTCAGCCTGCGGTCAGCAAACAGATTTCCGCCCTTGAAGACAGGCTCGGCACAGAACTGATTCACCGCACGTCTCGTTCGATTGCACTGACGGAGCCGGGGCGCGAATTTTACGAGTCAGCTTTGCGCATTCTCGACGATTTTGAAAACGCAACTTCACGAATCGGCCGAGGCCAGACTGCACCGAAAGGGATCATTCGTGTGACGGTTGCTCCCACGTTTGCTCGCCTGCACATGGTGTCGAAGCTGGCTGCTTTCTTTGAGGCCTATCCCGACATGGCGGTTGAGATGGCGGCATCGGAGAGCCCGGCAACGATCATCGAAGACGGCTTTGATTTAGCTATCCACTCGGGCGATCTGCCGGACTCCACGCTGGTTGCGAGAAGATTTGCGCAGACGAAGATCATTCTCGTGGCTACGCCGCAGTACCTCACGCGCCACGGTGCGCCGGAATCGCCGGAGGATCTCAACCGGTTTCGATCGGTCGTCTTTGTCGAGCGGGGCTCCGTACAGCCGTGGAGCTTCGGCTCCGGAGAGGATGCGAAGCGTGTTGTCCCCACGGGCGTCTTTCGAACCAGCGATATGGAACAGATGCGGATGGGCGTTCTTGAACATCTGGGGATTGCCCAGGCACCAGCATGGCTGTTCGCCGCAGAACTGAGAGAAGGTACTGTTCTACGCCTGATGACTCCATTTGAGCGAACAGTGCCGATCCTTGCGGTGCGGCCTGCCAGCCGCCGGATGTCCACCAGAGTTCGCATCTTCGTCGAGCACCTGGAGAAGACCTTCGCGCTTTGTTCTCAGTTCAATCCACGCACCAGCTGAAATCTTCTCTGGGTGATTTAAAGGCCTATTTTTTCGCGTTGCTTTGTTTCTTCTGCGTGTCGAGGAAGCGGCGAAGGCGGTCGAGGGTGCGGGACTTGCCGAAGACGACCAGGCTTTCGAGGAGAGGCGGGGACATTGTGCTGCCGGTGATGATGGCGCGGAGAAGCATGAAGTTTTCTTTGACGGACCACTGCTTCTCTTCGCCAAGTTTTTTGAGGGCGGGTTCGAGGGCTTCGGTGGTCCAGGTGGTGGCTTCGAGGAGGGTGAGCTGCTCGGCGGCGAAGGCCAGGGTCTCTTCGATGGTGCGCTTCTTCGGGATGAAGACCTCGGCTGAGGGCATGATGTCGTCGGCGAAGAAGAAGTGGGTGAGGTTGCCGAACTCGCCGAGGGTTTCGATGCGGGTCTGGATAAGAGAGGCGATCTGGCTGAGGTATGTGTCGCTGAGGATGGTGCTGCGCAGGGCGGTGAAGAAGGCTTCGGGAGGGAGGGCGCGGAGGTACTCGCCGTTGAGCCACTTCAGTTTGGTGAGGTCGAATACGGGGCCGCCGAGGCGGATGCTCTCCATGCGGAAGCGGGCGACCATGTCGTCGAGAGTGAAGATGTCGGCTTCGCTGGATTTGGCGGGTGGGTTCGATGGCTTTGCTTCGGTTTCAGCTTCGGTGGGAGCAGTCATGCCGCCGCCCATGAGGCCGAGGAAGTTGATCACGGCTTCGGGGAGGAAGCCGGCCTGGCGGTAGTAGATGAGGGAGACGGGATTTTTGCGCTTGGAGATCTTTGACTTGTCGAGATTGCGCAGGAGCGGCATGTGCCAGAAGCTGGGCTGTTGCCAGCCGAAGGCCTGATAGAGGAGGACGTGCTTGGGCGTGGAGGAGATCCACTCTTCGGCGCGGATGACGTCGGAGATGCCCATGAGGTGGTCGTCGACGACGTTGGCGAGATGGTAGGTGGGGAAGCCGTCGGACTTCATCAGGACCTGGTCGTCGACGTTGTTGTGGTCGAAGGTGATGTCGCCGCGGAGCTCGTCGCGGAAGGTGGTGGAGGTGGTTTTGTCGTGCGCGTGAGGAGGGACTTTCATGCGGACGACGAAGGGACGGCCTTCGGCGAGCCAGGCGTCGATCTGATCCTGAGGGAGATTGCGGTGGGCACCGTCGTAGCGCGGAGGGAGCTTTGCGGCGATCTGGCGCTGGCGCAGGGCTTCGAGCTCTTCGGCGGTTTCGAAGGCGCGGTAGGCGGTGCCGTTGGCGAGGAGGATTTCGATGTGCTCGCGGTAGATTTCGGTGCGCTCGGACTGGCGGTAGGGGCCGTGAGGGCCGCCGACGTCGGGGCCTTCGTCCCAGGTGAGGCCGAGCCAGCGGAGGGAGTTGAAGATCTCCTGCTCGGAGGTGGCGACGAAGCGGGTGCGGTCGGTGTCTTCGATGCGGAGGACGAATTTGCCGTTGCGATGGCGAGCGTAGAGGTAGTTGATGAGGCCGATGTAGGCGGTGCCTACGTGGGGGTCGCCGGTGGGCGAAGGAGCGATGCGGACGCGTACGGGGGCTTCAGTGTTCGGGGAACTGTTCATTGTATGGACCACGTTCGATGCTAGCAGAAGGAGAGGGACGATGCAGGCTGCGGGCGCGGTGTTGCAGGAGATGGGTGAAGGTTTGTTCGAGGCGAGGCGCGAGGGGAAATGCGGGTTGCGGCTTTTGATGCGCCGTAACCCGCGGGGAAGAATTTGTGATTTGTTGTTAAGGCTGATCGATTCAGTTTCCGATGCTTACCGTCACCTGGGTTTTCTGCGTGAGTGTGCCAGCGGTCGCGGTAATGCTGACGACCTGCGAGCCAACCGGTGCTGTGGATGAGGCAGGCGTTGAACCACCACCACAGCCGCTGATTCCGGTGATGATGGCTATGCCAATGCATAGTGCAAGCAGCGATGAGAGTTTGCGTATGCTTCTTTTTTTCTGTGCAAAGCCCAGCAGGGCGAATGTGCCGAATGGCAGTAGCAATGCGTAGGTTGAAGTTGCTGACGATTGAGGTTGAGCCGACACGGTCGAAGCTACGTTAAGGGTAACGGCGCTTTGGACAGGAGTTGTGCCGCTGACGGTCTGAGTGGATGGGGTCAGGGAGCAGGTGATCCAGGCTACGGGGCTGGTGCAGGCAAATGTGACTGCACCGGCGAAACCAACGGCTGGAGTGGCTGTGACCGTGACCGTTCCGGAGGCTCCGGGTGCGATGGAGAGTCCATATGGGCTGAGGGTGAGGGTAAGAGGAGAGGTGACGCCGAGCATGAGGGCTTCGCTGGTGGATGCACCGAAGTTGCCGCTCGCGCTGTAGGCTGCGGTGATGGTCTCTGAACCGAGCGTAGATGACATCGTCGTGAGGGTTGCGGTTCCGTTGCTCAGAGTGCCGGTGCCGAGCGAGGTTGTTCCGCTGTAGAAGGTTACGGTGCCGGGAGGAACGCCGAAGCCTGAGGTCACAGTTGCTGAGAGGGTTTCGCTGGCGCCGGCAGAGATGGAGGCGGAGGCAAGGCTGACGGTGGTTACGGTGGGGATCGCCGATGCTGTGAGCGGGAGGACCGAACTGGTTGAGGCTGCGTCGTTGGGGTCGCCGACGTATTGCGCGGACAGGGTGTGCGTGCCAGGCCCGTTGATGACCGTGGATAATGTGGCGCTTACGATTGTTCCGGAGGAGACAGTGCCTACGGGAGAGGAGCCGAGGACTGTGGTTCCGTCGAGGAAGTTGACGGAACCGGTGGGGGCTGCGGCTAACGAGGTGCCGGTGACGGTTGCGGTGAGGAGTGTGCTCGAACCGGCCTGGATGGATGAGGGCGTGGCTGCGAGTGCGGTGGTTGAAGCCGCAGCAGTGGGAATGACGGTTACGGTCACGCTTCCGAAGGGATAGGCTGCGTAGGTGGAGTCGCCGGGATACTGCGCGGTGTAGGTGTGGGTTCCGCTGGTGACGCCGGTAAGGGTAAGACTGGCGATGGTGCCGTTGCCGCCGAGCGCGGCGGTGCCGACCATGTTGGTTCCTTCGTAAAACTGAACCTGCGCAGTCGGCGCTGCGGTGCCGGTGGAGGTCATGTAGGTCACCTGCGACATGGCAGGCTGCAGCATTGCATTGAGTGTGACCGTGCCTGGACCGGGGACCGTCTCGGTGGAGAGACTGGTGCTGGTGGAGTTGGAGAGATAGAGCTCGCCGACGAGGTAGGTGAATGTGGATGGAGAGCAGGCGTAGGGAGCCGTCGTGGGGGATGTGACGCTGCCGGTGTAGCTTATTCCGCTGCCGGTCAGGCTTTGCAAAAATACAGGAGAGACGGGACCGGGGCCGAGCGCGATGGTGTCGAATGTGAATGCGGGTGAGAGATCTGTGGTGGCGAGGGTGTCGAAGACGAAGTTATTCAGGTTGAGTGTGGTGAGATGGTTGACGTCGTATCCAACGATGCTCATCGTGCCTTCGGTGAGGCCGTGAACATTCTGGAAGGTGATGTTTTTGAACTGCGGAATCAGCGTGCCGCTGTTGGAGTTGTAGAAGGGCGTAATCGAGATGAGCGTCTTGTGATTCTGCATGCAGATGTTTTCGTAGGTGACGTTCTGAACGAGTCCACCGCGATCGATGGAGCTTTTTAATCGCAGGGCGATTCCATTTCCGTCTGCTGCGGTTCCTGCCTGGTTGATGTTTGTCACAAGCATGTTCGTCAGGCCGCCCTCGGTGTAGCTGCCGACGGAGATTCCGTGTCCGCTGTAGGTGTCGTCGTTGGAGATGGTGATGTTGGAGGAAGCACTGGAGGCGCTGACCGCCACGTTGTCGTCTCCATCGCTGATGGAGGAGTGGGTGATCGTGATGTTGGAGCCTTCCGGATCGATGCCGTCGGAGTTACGTGCGGAGAAGGGCGTGATGATCTTCGCTCCCCAGACTGTAAGGCCGGTTGCGTTCTTCCAGGTGACGTGGAACATGGGAGAGTTTTTGAAGGTGATCTTGTAGAGCGTGAAGTTCGAGGCGTTACTCGCTGCAAGAAGGACCACGTTATTTTGATTGCCTCCGTTGGTCTGCGCCGCGTTGGCGATGTCCCACCAGGAGTTGGTTGAAGCGACGCCGTTGATGAGTAGCTTGTCTTCGCCGCGGGCGTCGATGATGCCGTAGCCCATGATGCCCGCGCCGCTGGAGGCAGCGTTGCCGGCGATGTTGAACAGAGGGTTGCAGCCGTTGCCGGCTGTGCCGACGGTGCCGCAGACCTCGTTGCCGGCGATCTGGTAGTCGGCCGGGTTGCGCGATGCGAAGACGGTTACGCCGCCATCGACAAGCAACGTGACTCCGGTGGGAATGGTGATGGGCTGGATGAGAAATGCGTTGTTCGTTCCCGAGGTCTGCAGCTCTACGGCCTGTCCTGTGGCGCAGTTGTTGAGAGCCGATTGCAGTCGTGAGGTGTCGAAGGTTGTCTCCGAAGTCGGCTCGCCGTTCGCGATGGACTGCTGTGCCTGGAGCACGGTGCAGCTGGCAGGAAACAATGGCTCGGTGACAGTACGTGTGTCCTGGCTATGCGCTGTGACGGTAAGCATCGCGGCTAAAATACTCAGTGCTGCACTTTTGACTTCGCATGTGAATCGCATTCTCTTGTCCCTCGAACGGCCTGCTGACGAAACAGTGTGGTGTCTGTTGTATTTCTTGTTGAGCCGGGAAGGGATGATCTGTCCCTTCCCGTGATTGCACTTTTTATTGCGTTACCGTTACGCTCTCGGTGAACTGCTGTGTTGTGGCTGCGCTGCCATTGACTGCGCTGGCGGTCACAACAACCGAGTAGGTGCCGGCTGGGGTCGATGAGGATGAACTGGAGGTTCCGCAGCCGGCAGCTGCCATCAGGCCTCCCATCATGAGCAGGGCGAGAAGCAGTCGACCGGTGCTTACAGGAAGTTGTCTGCGACGTTTGGCTATTGCACCGGCAAGCAAGAGGCCCGGAAGGAAGAGTATTCCTGCCAGTCGCGTTCCGCGATCTTTTTGGTTGAACGGTGTGAGAGAACTGCTTTGTGCGGTTGTCGCAATGACGAGCTGGGAGGTTACAGCTGCGTTATTGCCGGTGAAGTTGACGGTTGCCGGATTGAAGGTACAGGTTGCGGCGGCAGGCAGACCGACGCAGGCAAACGTTGCAGTGCCCTGATAGTTGCCTGTCGGTGTCAGGGTCAGGGTCAGGGTTCCGGAGGAGCCGCTTTGAAGCGTTAACCCTGTTGGGGTAGCCGAGATGGTGAAGCCGGAGATCACTGTTGTTTCACCGACCGTGCTGGATGAAGAGGTTGCATAACTTTGATCGCCGGAGTAGACGGCGGTGATTGTGGCATTTCCTGTGGTTGCAAAGTTCGTGGTGAGAGTCGCGATACCGCTTGCAGGAAGCGTGATGTTGTTGAGCAGCGTTGTCCCGCTATAGAAACTGACCGAGCCGGTTGGTGTTCCTTTTGCCGCTGAAGTGACGGTTGCGGTGAAGGTGACAGCCATGTTTTGCCCCGGAGTCGCGCTCGAAGTAGCTAAGGTGGTTGTTGTCGCGGCTTTGGTGATGGTCAGGAGGCCATTGGCGAAGATGGGGTTGTAGTTCACCGAGGCCAGTGTTCCGGTGGAGGCGGTGATTGTGTAGGTTCCCACGTTGACCGGTACGACGGGTGTTGTCGTTAGAGAGGGAGCTCCGGTCAGGGCGTTTGCGGCGGTATCAGAGCCAATGAAGCCGCTATATGCCGGGGCGTAGGCAGGTATGGCGCTTCCGTAGGAGATCGCTACTGTGGGCGCTGTTACCGTCAGGTTGATCTTTGAGAGTGTTACCGTGCCGGAGCCGGTGCTGGTGCCATTGTTTGTGTCGCCCAGGTATACGGCTGTGAGACTATGCGCGCCTGCACTGAGACCGGTGAGGGTAAAGGTTGCCGTGTTGCCGGAGAGTGGCATTGTGAGCGGGGAGCCGTTGTCCGTGGTGAATGAGACCATGCCGGTCAACGGACTGGTCGTTGCGCTTTGTGTCACTGTTACGGTTACATTTACGGATGAGCCGTAGACGGGGTTTGTCGTTGTTACGTTGATCGCAGTGTGGGTACTGCCAATGTTGATGACGAAGGGAGTTGCGGTGGATGAGCCGTTGAAGTTGGCGTCGCCGCTGTAGTTCAGCGTAATGTTGTGGACGCCTGCCGTCAGCTGGTTGGTAGTGAAGGACACATTTCCCGAGGCATCGAGAGAGCCGGACTGCAGGGTTGTTGCGCCGTCCATGAGGGTGTATGTGCCGGTCGGAATCGCGCCGCCGCCTGGGGTTTGCGGGCGGGCGAGGATGGTGAGGCTCTGGCCACGGGTCGCGGTGAAGGTGCTGCCTGAGGGGACGAATCCATTTACGCCGGTGGCGAGCGCCTGCATGGGGTTCCATGAGTCGGGCGAAGGTACTCCGAGGAATGCTGCGGGGGCGTACTGAGCTGCCTGAGCCGCAGTCAGGTCTTCCGGACGAAGCGAGGTCGTCTCGCGCTGGCTGACGGTCAATCCGCCGGGACCCATTGTGTTGAACTCCGCGTAGGTGGAGGTGGGCAGGTTGTTGTCGCCGGAGAATTCGATCCAGCCCAAGGGGTTTACCTGATCGACCGTTGTGTTGAGCATGACGAAGGTGGAGTACTGTCCGTAGGGTCGGCCGAAGTAAAGCTGGGTCATCCCTGCGCTCTGCGATGTCAGGTTGGCGCTGTTGAGGATGTAGCCGCTGAGATAGTCGCCGGAACTTCCTGTCTGGCGCATCTTGTTCTGCGCTTCGATGGTCTCGGTACCGGTGGCTGTGAGGCCATGAAAGGTGGTGTAGAACGCTGTCTGGTCGAAGACTGCCGCGGCGTCGCCGAAGATGTAGTCCACGTCGCCGGTGATGTATCCCTTCCAGTAATACTGGCGGGCGGGTGTGCAGTTGGTTCCGCATCCCTGGCTTCCGGCATAGAGAGTGTCCTGCAGGCTGGTCAGCCGGATGTTGTTCAGGACTGCTTCATCCGAGCGTATCCACAGGGCGAGAGCCTGCGATGCGCAGAGCGTACCTGCGTTATAGAGCGCGAGGTTGTTGTTTGCCGGTTGACCTGTAGTGCAGTTGCCGCCGACGACGGCCATGGTGTTGGAGTTGGTTGCGTCGGTGTCGTAGGTGTTTACGATGGAGAGATTTTCGGCGTAGAAGAAGTTTGGAATATAGCTCACACCGTTGATGGTCGATTTATCGACGACGAGGGTGGCCGAGCCCTGATCGCCCATTGCGCCGTCGTTTCCCGCGGGGAAGGGAGAGCTGAATGCGCCGCTTTCTGCTGTGAGGATGACTTTTGTTGCGTCACCACCGAGGCCGCGAAGCGCGACGTTGGGATAGCTGATGGTGAACTGTCCGCTGTAGGTGCCGGGTGCGATGTAGATCGTTCCGCCTGTTGCGGGCAGGGCTGCGGCGGCGGCTGTGACTGTGGTGTAGTTGGCTGAGCCATCCGCAGCGACGACGTTGGCAGAGGCACCGACGGCGGAGGTAGTCGAGGCTTTGGTCACGGTGTAGTTTGCAACTGTAGCCGACGAGGGCAGGTAGTCCACGGCGTCGGTTGGAGTGAAGCTGACGGAGAGGTTATAGGTGCCGATGGGGAGATAGCTTGCTGCATCGACTGCCATAGCGGAGCCGCCGCTGGGAGTGGCGGAGTAGACGAAGGCTCCGACGATGCCGCCGGCAGTTGCGTTGAATACGCTGGGTCCAATTGCCTGGCTGAATTGCTGGGTCAGTGCTGCAGGAGTCCATGTGACTGACGTCGTTGCCTGGGCCACGCTGAACGTCACGGGCACTGCGGTCGATCCGACGACGCCGCTCTGGGTTGGATACGACGCGGTTATGGTGTGTGTGCCGGCGGTGAGGCCAGTGAGAGGAACGGTTGCCGTGCCACTCGCGTTGAGAGTGTAGGACGCGGAAGCGCCGCCGTCCACGGCCACAGAGACACTGCCGATTGCGGTTCCTGTGCTTGCGATTACCGACACGGTGAAGGTGACGGCTGCTCCGGGAGCGCTGTATACCGGCGCTGTGGGGGTTTGGCCGCCGATGGCTGTCGTTGTGGTTGCCTGTACGCCGGTTTTGGTTCCACTGAGAGTCAGGGAGCCGATTGTGCTGGCCGCAGGCAGAAGGGAGACGACATCCTGGACTACGCCGCTTCCTGTGGCGGTCGGGGTGAAGCCTGCGGCGATGGTGCAGGCTGTTCCTGGCAATACGGTCGATGTAGTGGTACTGCAGGTGCTGCCGCTGCCTGTCAGTTGAAAGTCGTTGGTGTCTCCCTGGGCAAAGCCCGTTGCTGTGGCGTTGCCGGCGTTTGTGATGCTGCCGGACAGGACGATGGAGACATTTGTGCCGAAGTTATAGGAATAGCTGTTGCGAGAGATCTGCATGATTCCAGGCTGGCTCGAATCCGCAACGTACACACTGCCTGCGCCGTCGACTGCGAGCCCGTTGAGTGCGGTGAAGCCGGTCGCCACGATAGTCTGTGTTCCGGAGACGGGTACCGCGAGGATGTTGCCTGTGTTCGCATCTGCGATGTAGACATCGCCAGCCGGGTCTGCAGCGACACCCACGGGAACAATTGTTCCTGTGACGGTAACAATTGCCGGGAGGCCTGTTGTAATTCCTCCGGTCGGCAGCCGATAGACTGCGCCGGCACCCTTGTCCGCGATCAGGATATTTCCGTGCCCATCGAGCGCTAACGCGACTGGAGTGTTCAGCGCTGTTGCGGTCAGGGTCGTGGGAATGCCGGTAGTCTGGGAGAATTTGATGACTGCGCCGGTGGTGTTGTCGGCGACATAGACGTCGCCGTTGGCATCGACTGCAATTGCATTTGCCGATGCGATCGCGCTGTTGGTGATGGTTTCGGTGGTGTACGTGGTTCCGGTGAGAGCCAGCTTCGTAATACTGGCTGAGCCTGGGGTGGCGGCGTATACGCTGCCATCCGTGCCTACGGCGATTTGATTCGGCGTTGTGGCGAGAGCGGAGGATATTGCGGTCGAAGTTGTGGGAGCTGTCGGTGCGATCTCGGTTATCTGGGCCAAATTATTAACGGTGTAGACGTTGCCGTGGCCATCTACGGTGACCGATATCGGCGCGGATGAGCCGAGGGTCTGGGTGCTGGGAGTCGCGGGGGATGCTGGATCGAATACGAGATTGGTGCCGGTGACGACGGATGTGAGGGAGGTGTTAATGGTGGTTCCCACACCGGAGGGATTTGTCTGGATCTGGATCGGGGCATCCCGGAGACCGATTTTTGTCGGCGTGAAGGTTACGGGGAGGATGCAGTCGTAAGTTTGGTCGCTGGTGTTGGTTGTGCAGCTTTGCGTCCCGAGGGCGAAGTCTGAGTTTGCCGCCAGCGTTGTCGAGATGGATGTGGCTCCCGCAGGAGCGTGTACGAAGACGCCTGGGGTTGCGGATGCGCCACTCGCCGTTGGCGCGAAGCTGGTGGAGGAGATTTTGCGAATCGTCTGATGGGTGCCGTCGTCGAAGTAGAGGTTGCCGAGGTTATCGAGTGCTGGAGTAAGGACGCTGTTGCTGCCGCTGAAGTTTGCCTGGGTGGCGGGGCAGCCGTCTCCTGCGGCGTCGGCTCCAGTGCAGACGGTGCCGCTGGTGGCCAGCTGCCGGATGTAGCCGGTGTTTACGTCGATGAAGAGGATCTGGGAGTTATCGCCGACGAAGAGGTTTCCGTTGACGTCGGCGGTGACGCGGAAGAGATCGCCGTCGAGAGTGGCTGAACTGCCGAGGATCGGGGTTGTTGCCGGTGCTGTCGCGCCTCCGCCGGCGATGGAGTAGACGTAGCCAATCTGCGGGGTTGTGATGGAGGGATTGTTGGCGGTGATGATCTTCGTCATGGGGTTGTTGGTTCCACCCGCATAGACGACGCGTACACGGCCGGACCCGTTGCTGTCGGTGAAGATGGCATCGCCGAAGGCGTCGGCGGCGATGCCCTGGGTGAAGCCGCCGGTGGTGGTTTCGCTGGTGTTGTAGAAGGGGCAACCGTCGCCGAAGGCATCGAGCGCGGTGCTGGTGCTGCCGGTGGAGCAGGGTGCGCCGGATGCAGGCACGGTGAACTGTGTGCCGCCGACGAGGGCGTAGATGTTGCCGGCGGCGGAGGCTGCGGTGAGGGCGCTGTTTACCGGGTTCATCTGGAGGATGGCGATCAGCGGATTTGTTACGCCGGCAATGACAGGGCCCGCGACGACGCGGAAGCGCAGGTTTCCGGTATCGCCGATGTAGATATTTCCGTACCTGTCTGCGGTTGCGCCGCGGGGTTGATCCAGTTCCACGACAGAAGAGCTGCATGTGCCCGTGGGCGTGGCGTTGAGACCGTCGGCCTCATTTCCTGCGCCTGCTGTGCCGGTGGCCGATTTTCCTGTCGTGCAGCCGGCGGCGACACGCATGTATCCGATCTGCGATGCGGTGCAGAGCGGGGAGACGGCGTTGCAGACCAGATGGACCAGGTTGTCGCCGTAGCCGGCGATGAGGATGTTGCCGTAGGGGTCGCTGCCGATGCCGCGTGGATTATTGAAGCCGCCCGTCGCTGTTGTCGCGAGACAGCCGTCGCCTGTTTTGTCCACCGCTCCGGCGCAGATGGTGTTGCCGCCGGCGAAGACGGTGATGATTCCGCTGCGCGCATCGATCCTGCGGATGAGACTGTTCGAGGTGTCCGCGACGTACACGTTGCCGAGCGGATCGGTCGCGACGCCTCCACGAAAGTCGGAGCTGCTGAAGAGCGCCTGGGTGGCGGGGCATCCGTCGCCATAGGCATCGGTTGCTTTCAGTGTGCTGCCAGCGAAGCATGCGGTTCCGGCGGTCGTCGTTGCTCCTCCACCTGCAATGGTGCTGATGGTGTAGGGGAGGATGAAGGTGGACGCCGTTTGGCCGAAGGTGTCAGGCGCATGGAGCACGGCGGTGATTACGGCAGCCAGAAGGACGACATAACGCGGCACAGAGCGAAGAACAGAGAGCATTGCAGACCTCAGAATTCGGAATGAAGCGATGGAAGTGAGGGTCAGAGCTGCATCGTTTGAAATGCGTATGGTCGGACCAATCACTGCGAATAATTTTCATAATTTGAAACTGGAGCAAAGTAATGTGCCTTGCTCACGGTTGTCAAGCATTCTTCTCTGAATAAAGAAAAGAATTTTATGGGGTCGCTTCAGACGCTCAGAACCCATAAAAAGCTGAGTAATTCGAGGGAGACAGGTTTTCTGTAACGCTGTTTTGAGGGTCGGTTGTCAGGAGGGTATGACAGGAGGGAGGTAGAAGGAGCCGGAGAAAAGCGTTTGAATTGGATTTGTCTGGTCACACCAATAAGCGTGAGTGCAGTTGTGAGGTTGGATGTTTTCAGCGATGCCGGCGAGGGTCAGCATGACTTTGGGAGAGGTATGTGAACCCGCGCAGAGCCGATCTCCGTTCTGCCGATCTGTGATTTTGTGTGGTGCGGCGATGGCCATTGCCGAGACTCGAAAGGAGCCAGCAACGGTCTTTGGGAACAACAGTCAGTCTTTATCGCGTGGCGTTCGCGATTTCAGTTCCGGTGAGTCCGGATATCGTGATGGAACCCTTTGACTGGCGGGTGTGAGGGCAGACGATGTGGCCTGATTATTTGCAGGCCTCATCGTCTGCCACTGGAATGCGCGATGTGCGAGGTGACGATCTGCGCAGTCGATGGTTATTGCGGGAAGGGGACGAACTTGTCGGAACAGGAGGCGGGATTGCCGTCGCTGGGTTTGCCCTGGATGGTTGAATCGACGCCGGTGGGGAGCTGCAGATTGGCGGGGCCAGGTCCGAGGGTGATGTCGGCGTAGCCGATGGTGTAGGTGTACGGGGAAGCCGGGTCGGTGAGGAGGACGTTGTCGAGGCGGGCGGAGATGCGGTGGTCTTTGTCGTAGCCGTCGAAGAGGATTTTGCCGCCGCCGGAGACGCGGACGTTGCGGAGGGTGATGTCGCGGAAGGTGGGCGGGGAGTTGCCTTTGACCGGGCCGTTGGCGGCATAGGCGGCGGTGAGGTCGATGGGACGGGGCGAGTTGCGGATGCAGATGTCATCGTAGACTGCATTCTGGACGAGGCCGCCGCGGGTGCCCATGGACTTGATGCGGATGCCGGAGTCGGGGCCGTCGAGGGATAGGTCGGTGACGAGGAGGCTGCTGACGCCGCCGTTGGTCTCGCTGCCGATGGACATGCCGTGTCCCCAGTAGAAGTGATTGTGGCTGACGGTCATGTTGGTGACGCCGCCGGGACCGCCTTTGATCGCGACGTCGTCGTCGCCGGTACGGATGTAGCTGTGGGTGATGGTGATGTTTTTTGACCCTGCGCCGGGGTCGACGCCGTCGGTGTTGCGGGCGAGGCGTTTGGGGGTGTCGATTTTGAGGCCCCATACGGTGAAGCCGTCGCCGTGGTTATAGACGACGTGGAAGTTGGGGGAGTTCTTCAGCGTGATGCGGTAGAGGGTGAAGTTGTCGGCGGTGTCGGTGACGATGAGGCGCGGGCACTGCTGGCGGCGGTTGTCGGGACGGGCCTGTTCGGCCAGGTCCCACCAGGTGATGTCTTTGTTGAGGAGCTTCTCGCCGCCGCGGCCGTCGATGATGCCGTCGCCCATGACGCCTGCGCCGGAGACGTGCTGGACGGAGATGAGGGGATTGCAGCCACGGCCGGAGTCGTTGACGATGCCGCAGCTTCCGGGGGCTGTTTCAAAGACGGCGGGATCACGAGAGGCGAAGAGGGTGACACCTTTGTCGACGATGAGAGTGACGCCTTCGCGCAGCTCCAGGGGGCCGCTGAGGAATGCGTTGGCGGAGCCGTGGGTGCGCAGGGCGACGGCGCGGCCTTTGCCGCAGGTATCGATGGCCTGCTGAATGCGCGCGGTGTCGAGCTTCGCTTCGTCGGCCTGAGCGAGGCTGTGGCCGGTGATGGTGAGGTGTGCGTCGATCGAGGTGCAGGCCGGGGGCAGCACGGGCTCGGTGACGGTGCGGGTATCCTGCGCGGCGAGGAAGGGAATCGGCGCAAGGGCGATAACGCTGAGGAGAAGAAATCGTTTCATCGAGATACTTCCTTTGCCGGATTCGTCCTGCTGTAAGTCGTCGACATGATTGCCCCTTACTTATTTGTTCCGGAATGGTTCTTAAGGTTCTACCAATAATCCGGAGGATCTGCGAGTGGATTGCATGGGCAAGAATAAATGAAGACCGGCAGACTGTGTTCTATCTCTGAATGGCAGTGACCGGGAGTAAATCAACCAGATGTCTTCGGAGTCGTGAAATTCTACTATAACTTCATCTGCAACTCCAGATGCTGACCATTTTCGGGTCTCTTTCCGTGTGCTTTTCCCGATGTGGGGCCGGGAATATCGGGGCGGAAATTTAAGGCTTGACAGATGTTGCTTCCAAAGATGAAGCTGTCAGGCGAAGTGAAATTGGTCAGACCTTAGATGTCAAGATGTTGAGGACGTGACAGAGAGCGTCTGATGTTGACACCAAAGCCAGGCTTATTCGAAAGAAATATTTTTTGTGAGGTTACAAATGACGTTCAGTACTACTCAGAGACAAACCACGGCTTGTCGTGGAATCTTTCCCGGTCGCGTATTTTCTGCATTTCTCGTTTTACTCGCCGCAACAGCGATGCTGTTGAGCACTTCAGCCTGGGCGCAGCTCTCGGGCAAGGGCGAGATCAAAGGGCTGGTTGCCGACCCCACCGGTGCGGTGGTTCCGGACGCGACCGTGGTTGCGACGTCGACCACACGCGGCATTAAGATCACTCGTAAAAGCACCTCCGCGGGCGATTACGATATCTCTCCGCTGGACCCGGACACCTACACGATCACGGTGACCGCGAACGGATTTAAGACCACGACGCAGGAGAATGTCGTCGTGAACGCGCTTGAGATTACCAGCGTGAATCTTAGTCTGACCCTGGGGACCGAAGACCAGAGCGTCACGGTCTCTTCCGCTCCTCCGCAGCTGGAGACCGGCAATGCTACCCTGGGCGCAACCATGGAGCAGGAGATGTACTCGGCGTTGCCGATTCAGATGGGAGCCGCGGGAGCGCCGGACCAGCGCCGCGCCAGCGACTATGTCACGTTGATGCCGGGCGTGCAGAACAATGAGACGAGCAACAACCAGACGGATAATACCGGGCCGATCAATGGGTCGGGGAGCAAGGGTGGCGCGTCGTCGGTTTACATCGATGGCATTCCCTTCATCAACGTTTCGGAAGAAGGCGATAACCGCTTTGTCTGGACGGCAATTTCGGTGGACTCGGTGAACCAGCTTCAGGTTCAGACCTCGGGCTACTCGGCTCTGTATGAAGGGCAGGGAGTTCAGAACTACGACATCAAGGCTGGAACCAATACGATCCACGGCGGCGTGTATGAGTACTTCCGCAACACCGCGCTCGATACGTGGGGATTCTATACGCCAGCGTTGATCGACCCTGCTGTGGGTCATGCCGTCAAACCAATTGAGCACCAGAACGAGTACGGCATTTACTTTAGCGCTCCGATCATCAAGAACAAGCTCTTCTTCTTTGGAAACTATGACGGCTTCCGCTACGCCAAGGGCGCGCAGCCTTCTCTCGAGACCTTTCCGACGATTGCCGAGACACACGGCGACTTCAGTGCGTTGGGAGTCAATATTTACGATCCGACCACTGGCTCCACGGCCGCGACACGCAAACAGTACATGGGTTGCGACGGCACCACGCCGAATGTGATCTGCAGCAATAAATTCTCTGCCGTTGCTCAGAGTATGCAGAAGCTGTTGCCACCTGCATCAGCTTATGCCAACCAGAATGCGACGAACAACTTTCTGGCAGGTCTGCCTTTCGGTCTGAGCAATTACACAACGACGAATCGCATCGACTGGGTGATCAGCCCGAAGCATAGCGTGTCGTTCATCGGTGCGGCAGGGCGTCAGGCGTCGATCGGGCCAGCTGCACAGACCACCACCGGGAGAAACAACGGACCGCAGCCGTTCAATTATGGTCAGGGCTACGCCCCCAAGACGAACGTCTATCTTTTTGAAGATACCTACACCGTTACGCCGCGCATCGTGAACCAGTTCAAGTATGGCTTTGCGCG
>Ga0302313_10001318_pt1 | contig 19107 bp, 12 predicted proteins | sample III_Palsa_N2_2_FD_200454 | JGI IMG/M metagenome (GOLD analysis project Ga0302313, IMG submission 200454) | Peat permafrost microbial communities from Stordalen Mire near Abisko, Sweden - III_Palsa_N2_2 | ecosystem: Environmental > Terrestrial > Soil > Palsa > Peat permafrost | place: Sweden...
CATGCGCCTCGCAACCTCCCTTCTTCTCGCCGCCGCGACCCTCGCCGCCCCGCTCGCCCACGCCGCCGATCCCCGCCTGGGCGACGCCTACAAGTTCAAGCACTCCGGCTGGACCTACGTCCACCTCTCCGGCACACCAGAGCAGGTCGGCTACCAGCACGGCTATCTCCTCGCCCATGAGATCGAAGACAACGTGCATGTCTACACGGTCGAAGGCGTACACAAGTACGACAAGCAGTGGAGCTTCTTCCGTGAAGCCGGCCGCACCGTCCTCTGGCCGCACATCGAGCCCGAGTATCAAGCCGAGCTCAAGGGCATCGGCGAAGGCCTCAAAGCCGCCGGCTCCAAGCTCGATGTCTGGGATGTCGTCGCGCTCAACGGACAGGAAGAGCTCACCGGCTACTATCTCCCCATGCTGAACGCCCAGCAGGGCAAGCCCAATCCTCCGGCCGCGGTTGCTCCCGGCAAGTGCAGCGCCTTCATCGCCACCGGCTCCGCCACCAAGGACGGCAAGATCGTCATCGCGCACAGCAACTGGTCCAGCTATGCCGAAGGCGAGCGCTGGAACTACGTCTTCGACATCGTTCCCACCAAGGGCTATCGCTTCCTCATGGACGGCTCTGCCGGCATGATCACCTCGCAGGATGACTTCGGCGTCAACGCCGCCGGCATCATGATCACCGAAACCACCCTCCCCATGGCCGCTGGCTTCGACGTCAACGGCATCCCCGAGTTCACCCGCTCCCGCAAAGCCATGCAGTATGCCGATTCCATCGACACCTACGCCGCCATCATGCGCGAGGGCAACAACGGCGGCTACGCCAACTCCTGGCTCATCGGCGACCGCAAGACCAACGAGATCGCCTACCTCGAGCTCGGCCTTCACCACACACCGCTGCTCAAAAAGACCAACGGCTACTTCGTCAGCTCCAACTTCGCCGCGAACCCCGACCTCGTCCGCGACGACACCCCCGGCTTCGATCCGAACAACGCCGAAAGCTCCATGAACGCCCGCCACATCCGCGCGGAAGAGTTCATGAAGCAGCACTACGGCAAGCTCGATACAACACTCGCCGAAGCCTATCTCTCCGACCACTACGACAGCTACGAGCACAAGATCGACGCCGGCAAGCGCAGCCTCTGCGGCCACGAAGACACCTCACCCGTCGGCGAAAAGGTCTGGGACGACCCGCCGCACTCGCCCGGCGGCGCCGTCACCGGCAAGGTTATGGACTCAGACATGGCAGCGAAACTCAGCTTCATCGCACGCTCCGGCCATCCCTGCGGAGAAGACTTCCACGCCGCTCCATTCCTCGCCGCACACCCGGAGTTCAGTTGGCAGAAGCCCATCCTCAACGACATGATCGCCGGCCCCTGGACGGCTTTCACCGCCTCCGAAAAATCCCCCACCGCCACCATCGCCCAACGCTAATCCAAGGCACAACAAAGGCGCGAGCAATCAGCTCGCGCCTTTCTATTCTCTTCTCGCTACCCTAAATACTGTCATCTCGACCGGAGCGTAGCGTAGTGGAGAGATCCCCGTATTGGCTGTTGCTGTTGTTCTTGCCCTTCTTGTTGTCATTCCCGAAGGGAATCTGCGTCTCACACCGCCACTTACCTCAACCGCATAGCCCCGGTCTCCGGCCTGCCACCCGGCAGCGGAATCTTGTTCCCCTCTAAATCAATCTCGTTCGACTCCACATAGAAGTTCTTCAGATTCGCCACCCCAAAGCTAGTCGTAATCGCCACATCCGCGGCATCACGACCGGTAGCCATCAGGATCCGCCCCAGCCGCGGCTCATTATGCCGCGCATCCATGTCCCACCACTTGCCGTCGAGCCACACCTGGTACCACGCGCTGAAGTCCCCCGCGCCGGAGTAAGGATGCCGTATGTCGCCCAGGTGCCCGGTCACATACCGCGCCGGAATGTTCATGCACCGCGTCAGCGTAATCGCGAGATGCTGAAAGTCGCGGCACACCCCAACGCGTTCGGTGTACACATCCATCGCGGTCTTGGTGGAGCGCGCCATGTTGTAGTTGAACGCCACCTTCCAATGCACCCAGTCGCGAATCGCCGCGGCCCGCTGCCATCCGGGCAGCGTATAGCCAAACAGGTCCTGCGCAATCCCCACGAACTGGTCCACCTGGCAATAACGGCTGGGCAACAGAAACTGCAGCGTCTCGCTCGGCAACGTCTCCACCGGAGCCTGCTGTGCCGCAAAGCCCTGCGGGTCCAGCAGAAACACTCCCGAGAGCACATTCGTTCCACTCAGCCGGATAGCTCCAGCCGGCGCCAGGAACCGCGAACAGCGGTTCCCAAAGGCATCGATGTACTCCTCAATCTCCAGCTCGCGTGCCTCGACATCGCTGCCGTCAGATCCAGTGTGTTCCACCTTTAATTTGTCGCCGGTAATCAACAGCGGCTCCACGGTGGAATGCACGTGCAGCAACGCAACCATCGGCGTCGGTTCCGGCAACTGGAACTGGATATCGAACTCAGACTTTATAAGCACAACGTCCCCTGCGCATAAAACCCGCGCCAACTCATTCGATGCGAACGATCCAACCTCAGATGTCTAGTGGCTCATGGCCCATCCTACACGCCCACCGCCCTCTACAAAGACTGAGCCGTCCCTCAAGCCTCATCCCTCAAGCTCTCAAGCCTCTACAGCAACCCGCTTCGCTCGCCGATGCATCACCAGCAACATCACCCCCAGCAGCACGCAAGCCACCAGCCCAATCCCTGCATCTGCCCCATAAGCACCCGTCACGCCGCGCCAGTCATAGGCTCGCCCATCGATCATCTGCATATAAACGATCGGCACCACCGTCACGCCGCTCAACACGCTGAACTGCGTAGCCGCCAGCGGATTGTTCCTCCCAATCGTCTCAAAGCAGATCGCCACCGCGCACGTAAACGCCACCGCCTGGAACACGTTCTCCGCCACCATCGCAACGCCAAACGTAGTTGGAGTATGCGGCAGAAAGATCAACACCGCAGTAAACGCGGCCCCCGCTGCTCCAATCGCCAGATACAGCGGACGCAGCGGCATCCACCGCGCCAGCGGAATCAGCATCAGGCTCCCCGCCACTCCCGCCAGCGTCATCCCCGCTCCGCCCATCGCGCTCACCATCCTCGCCGACGCATGGAAGTCCGTCCCCAATCCACCCAGCACATCCGTCAACGCAAACGCACCCGGCGGAGCCACAAACAGCGCCAGCGCAAGCCACACCTCACGCCGCTTCAATACCGCCTTAAGCTCTCCGTAGAACGACCGAAAGCTCTCGCCCACCAACCGCCGCTGATCCACCGGCTCCGGCATCACAAAAAAGATCACCACGGGAGCCATCACCGCCAGCCCCAGCAACACCGCCGCCGCGCGCACCGGAATCACCCGCACCAACTCTCCCGCGGCCAGGGCCATCGCGCCATTCCCGATAAAATTCGCCACCTGGCTCCACGAGCTCAGCTTCCCCTCATCCTCATGCGTCACCAGGCAAGCCAGCCATCCGAACAGCGCATTGCTGGAGATCGCCACCGCCACGTATCCCACCACCATCGAGACTTCCAGCACCCGCAGGTGCGCGCTCTCCCACATCGCCACCGTCAGGCAGATCCCCGCCAGCGCGGCAAACACCGTCGCATACCACCGCCGGCTAAATCGAACATCCAGTATCGGCCCGGCAAACAGCGCCCAGAACCCCGCAGAAAACACTGCTCCTGTAATCGCGGCGATCCTCGTCTCCGGCACATGCTGCGCGGCCAGCAACTGCGGCAGCGGCACCGTCACAAACCCGGCATAGAGCCCAAACGTCATATTGGCCATGCCCATCAGCCAGATGGGCGCCACCTGTCTTTGCATTCCGTTACTGTATCGCGCCGCCCATTGCGGGACTAAATCGGCACCCGTCGCCGTTTCTCCATTGAAATACCAGCCGCCTTGCCTCAAGATAGGACAAACACAGCAATCAGTCGGGTCCACGTGTTTGTGTCTGCAAAGGAAGCGCATTTAATGGATGCGAGTACCATTCTCGTCCTCGGAGCGGTCATCCTCGGCCTCGGCAGCCTCGGGCTGCTCGTCGTGCGCCTCACCAACAGCCGCCTCAATGGCCTCGGCTGGCTCGGCGGAGCCTTCGCCACTGGCGGCCTCGGCGCTCTGCTGCTCATCACCAACGCGCACAACCCCATCCTCGGCATCCTCGCTGCCGATCTCTGCGTCATCCTCAGCTTCCTCCTTCTTCACCTCGCAGTGCTGGAGCTCGCCACCGATCACGTCTCCGTTCCACCCGTCGGTCTTGCGCTGCTGGTCGTCATGGCCGCGATCGATATCCTCTACATGAGCGGTCACGGCACCGGCAGACTGCGCATATCCACCATCAGTTTCCTGGTCACAATCCAGTGCCTTCAGATCGTCTGGCTGCTCTACGGGCAGGCTCGCCAAAAGATCCGCAGCCCCGCCTTGTTCTGTGCCACGATCCTGTCCCTCTTCGCGGCCTTCAATCTGGTGCGTGGCTTCGGCACGGCCACAGGCCTGCTCGCTCGCTGGCACCTGACGGACACATTTCAACTCACAGCCTTCGCTCTCTACATCGCCGTCGCCCTCGGCCTCGCCTTCGGCTACTTCTGGCTCACCACCACCAAGTTCTCGGAGCAGTTAGAGGACGCCGCCGGCACCGACCCACTCACGCGTCTCTACAATCGGCTCACCTTCCTCCGCGCCTGCGAAAAAGAGCTGCTCCTCTCCGCCCGCCACAACCGCTCCTTTTCTATCCTCATGCTCGATCTCGATCACTTTAAGTCCGTCAACGATCGCTTCGGCCATCCCGTCGGCGACGCCGCACTGCTCGCCGTCGTCGAGTGCATGCAGCGCTCCGTCCGAGGCATCGATGTCCTCGCGCGCTGGGGCGGGGAAGAGTTCGCTGCGCTGCTGCCCAACTCCTCGCCGGAGGCCGCCTTCATCGTCGCCGAACGCATGCGCGCCAACATCGCCGGCATCGAGCTACCACTGCCCGACCGCTACCCGGGCGACCCCATCTTCGTCCGTCTCACCGCCAGCATCGGCATCGCCTCCTACCATCCCAGCGACAGCATCCACACCATGCTCAGCCGCGCCGACCGCGGCCTCTATCTAGCCAAGGACCTCGGCCGCAACCGCGTCCTCTCCGCAAACAACTAGCCTGCATAGCGGCCAATATAATGGGCAACATGTATACGCCTCAGGCTGGAATCTTCGCTCTCGGAACCTCCTCTCACGCCTACCTGGAGTTCGACCTTCTGGACCCGAAGCTGTGCAGGGACTTCGCCTCTGCGATCGCCTCCATCCACGAACCGCGCACCACCACGGGCGGTGTGAACTTCGTCATCGGCTTCCGCCCCGAGCTCTGGCAAGACATGGTCCCAGCCGACGCCCACGCAGGCCTGCAGGGCTTCAACAAAGACATCCAGGGCACCGAAGGCTTCGTAATGCCCGCCACACAACATGACGCACTGGTATGGCTCTCCGGCAGTTCCTATGACGTCATCTTCGATATGGCCCGCTCCGTCGTCCACGACCTCGCCGGCCAGGCCACGCTGTGCGAAGAAACCTCAAGCTGGCCCTACCGGCAAGACCGCGATCTCACCGGCTTCGTCGATGGCTCCGAGAACCCAACGCTGCTCGACGCACCCACCGAAGCTCTCCTGCCCGAAGGCGTTCCCGGCGCCGCCGGCTCGGTCCTGTTGCTGCAAAAGTGGAAGCACAAGACAGCCGATTGGGAAGCTCTGCCGGTCGAACGGCAGGAGCAGATCATGGGACGCACCAAGCCCGACAGCATCGAGCTCGAGAACAAGCCATCGGACTCCCACGTAGCCCGCACCGACCAGGACGAGTTCGGCAAGATCTTCCGCCGCAACATGCCCTACGGCAACATCGAAGACCACGGCACCGTCTTCGTAGGATTCAGCGCCGAACAGCAACGCCTCTCCAAAATGCTAGACAGCATGTCCGGCCTCGTCACCGGCACCCGCGACGCCCTAACCCGCTACACCCAGCCCTTAACCGGCTCCTACTACTTTGTCCCCTCCGTAGAAAGCCTCCGCCAGCTACGCTAGAGCCGTTCCCGGACTACTGTAGAGGCAACTGTCATCTCGACCGGAGGCTCGCGGCTTTATGCGAGCTGGAGTGGAGAGACCCCTGTATTTCGTTCATGCCTGTACTCTCTATGCCTTTACAAAGAACGCTCTAAGCTAGCAACAACAAACAAAACGGGCCAGCCCAAAGGCCAGCCCGTTCTTATTCACTATTCACTATTCACCATTCACCGCTTTACTTCGCAGCCAACTCCGCCGCCGCGCCAGCCTTCAGCGCCGCAGCCTTATCGGTAGCTTCCCACGTAAACGTATCGCCGCTCCGTCCGAAGTGACCATAAGCCGCGGTCACCTTGAACACCGGACGACGCAGGTTCAGGCTCTCGATGATGCCCTTCGGCGTCAGCTTGAAGTTCTCGCGAACCAGCTCAACCAGCTTCGGCTCGCCGACCTTACCCGTACCAAACGTGTCCACGCGGATCGAAACCGGCTCAGCCACGCCGATAGCGTAAGCAAGCTGCACTTCGCAGCGATCAGCCAGCCCGGAAGCCACGATGTTCTTGGCAATATAGCGAGCCATGTAAGCCGCTGACCGGTCAACCTTGGTCGCATCCTTACCCGAGAACGCTCCGCCGCCATGCCGGCCCATGCCGCCGTAGGTGTCGACGATGATCTTGCGTCCGGTCAGCCCGGAGTCGCCCATCGGTCCACCGATAACGAAACGGCCCGTCGGATTGATGTGGTACTTCGTATTCTCATCCAGCAACTCAGCCGGAATCACAGCCTCGATCACATGCTCCTGGATCTCAGCGCGAAGCTGGTCATTGGTCAGCGTGCTCTTCGGGTCCTTATCGCTGAACTCCGCATGCTGCGTCGAGATCACAACCGCATCCACACGAACCGGCTTGTGGTTGGAGTCATACTCCACCGTCACCTGGCTCTTGCCGTCAGGCCGCAGATAAGCCATCTTGCCGGACTTTCTCACTTCGCTCAACTTCAGAGCCAGCTTATGCGCCAGCGAGATCGGCGTCGGCATCAGCTCCGGCGTCTCGTTGGTGGCATAGCCGAACATCATGCCCTGGTCGCCGGCGCCGCCGGTGTCCACACCCTGCGCAATGTCAGGGGACTGCCGGTTGATCGTCGAGATCACCGCGCAGGTATTGGAATCAAAGCCCTTCAGCGCATCGTCATAGCCGATCGCCTTCACCGTATCGCGAACCACGGTCTGGAAGTCCACATAAGCCTTGGTCGTGATCTCACCGGCAACCACCACCAGGCCGGTGCAGGTCAACGTCTCGCACGCAACGCGGCTATAGGGGTCCTCGGCCAGACAGGCATCAAGAATGGCATCGGAGATCTGGTCGGCGATCTTGTCGGGATGACCTTCGGTTACAGACTCACTGGTAAATAGAAAACGGTCGGTTGTCGCCAAAACGGAGTTCCTCCAGAAACGCTAGTAGTTCGGGGCCACGCTTTTGGGGGATATTTACACGCTGCAACTCAGCAGATCGCTTTCCCCACTCACAAGCACAGTCTTCAGGCGTACACTCCACCCTCAACTTAGCCGCACGTGCCGAACCTCTTTATTGTACCTAGGTCCCGGCCCCTTAGTCAGCTTGGGACGAACTTGGTGCCGATATTCTGGACTCCGCCCCATGCGTCCTCGGTTCCACCACATACCGCCAGGCCGCCCAGCCCAGCGCCAGCAACCCCAGCAGCATCACCAACACACCCCACCACTTTGGCCGCATCGACGACCGCGTCGGAACCCGCGTCCGCTTCACATTCACCGCAAACGCAGTCCAATCCGCCTCGTGGCCCGATTCCGTCGTCAAAGCAAACCGCGTCAGCCACTCCTGCTCGTCCAGCCCCAGGAACCGGCAGTAACTCCGCACAATGCCCCGCTGAAACACCCCACCCGGCAGACTCCCGAAGTCGTCGATCTCCAACGCCTGCAGAAACCGTGTCGAGACCTTCGTCTCATCCGCCACGGTCTCCAGCGACACCCCGCGTTTTTCGCGTTCCTCTTGCAGTTCCTTCCCGAAGGGCACGTTCGTTCTCCATCGGCCGCAAAGTCGCCGGCCGGGCATTCTCGCGCTGTGGTTCTCAACTGCTGCCAGTCCGGTTTGTTCCTCAAAATCCGCTGGCCACGGCATAAGCGGCTGAATCAAGAGACGGTTGGAGCTGCAAAAACGTTCCATCTCCCGCGGAGCCACTGGTTCTTCCCACACAGAATGACACGCCGCGCGCGCCCCCAGAAAGACCCTTTTCGTGCCGCATCTTACTTGTTAAGGCCACCTTCGGGGCATAAGCGCCTCAATCCCGCCGTAAAACAGGCCATAAAAGCCGCCTTGTTACAATCGAAGCGCGGATGCGCATCCCTTATCCAGAGCGAATTCCCCTCGCCGGGGCTGCCTCCTTTGCCGGTTTACTGGTCATTGCGCAGCTTCTGGAGCACACCCAGCCGATCTTTTCCGTCCTCTGTTTCGTCTTCATCATGTTTGCAACGATCGCCTTCAATCTTGCCGGCGGCCTCTTCACCCCGGCTGGCGCTTTCATCTTTTTCAACGCCGTTCTCTCGTTGATTCTCGGCCTTCTCGTCAAGGTGTTTTTGGGTGAGCCTGCGGACAGCAATCTTCTCAACCCTCTCCGCGCCATTGCCGTGTACACCGCGGGAATGTTCGGCCTCCTGGTCGCTGCCTATGTCGCCGGTCGGTTTCGCCCCACCCGCCCACTGATCTCTAAATTATTTCCGCTGGGCAGCTTGCGCAGCACTTATATCGGTGCGGTAATGCTCGGTGTCGCTTTTAAAGCGTATGTGCTCACCGATCCGCAGCTTGCGCCCGGTTCCATCCTCACTATCGTGCGGAACACCGATAACCTGCTGCCGTTTGCATTGATGCTCGGCGTGATCTACACCGTGGTTTCCTCCGATGGACGACGCAGCCTCACGCCCGGCCTCGCCTGTCTCTTCGTGTTGGTCAACCTCATTAACATGCTCTCCTTTTCCAAGCAGGCTTTCTTTACGCCTATCCTCTGCTGGGTGCTGGGAGCGGCAGTTTCGCAATATCGCCTGAAGCCTATCAACTTCGTTGTCGTGCCCTTGCTTCTTGTTTTAGGTGTCCACTACGGCACACCCTATGAGCAGGTCGGCAAAGGAGCGCTCAGAACGGGATCAGCGAAAAAGGACATCTCCGTGGCAGTTGACTTGCTAACGCACATGGACCGCACCCAGGCCATGTACCAGGCAGACAGCACTGCCGGTTATGGCATCACGAACTATTACAACCAGCCTGAGGGGCTCTTTGACAGGCTCGAGATGATCTCCATCGACGCCCTCCTCATCGCCCAAACCGACCGCGAAGGTCCCTTCGGCTTTGAGCCCACAGTGGAAGGCTGGGAGAACGTCATCCCCCACTTCCTCTGGCCGAATAAGCCGGTTCCGTACTTCGGAAACACCTACGCCCATCAAATCGGCATCATCCCTAACGACGATCTCATGACCAGCGTCTCGTTCAGCTCGGCAGCCGACGCCTACCATGAAGGCTTTTGGTACGGCGTCTTCATCGTTGAACCCCTTTGTTTCGCCGCCATCTTCATCATATTTTCCTGGCTCGTCGGGAGCGTGCGCGATCACCCCGCCGTCCTCTTGCTCATCGTGACCGTAGCCCACGCCGGGCCGGAGAGTGGCATGACCGGCGCCATGGGCTTGCTGTTGTATGCAATCCTTGCACTTGGCATAGCATTCGCCTGCCGTTATTTGTTGCCGGTCGTCGCCTCAGCTTTAGAGTCGCCCACTCTTCCACCCCCGTTCATCGCCGCCTCCGCGGCTGATTGACCATTTCCACCTTCCTTTACCATCGCACCCTGGTGTCTTCTTATGAATAAGCTCATCGTCGGCAATCTCGTCCATCGTCCTCTGCGTTCCGTCATCAGTGCGCTGGCCGTCGCCATTGAGGTCATCATGATCCTCTCCATCGCCGCCATCATGTATGGAATCCTCAACGGCAGCCGCACCCAGAACACCGGCATCGGCTGGGACATGATGGCCCGCCCCGGCGCCGCCAGCTCCATCATGAGCACCGGCTCCGCCTCCGCGCCCGTCGCCATCAAGACCGCGCTCGCCGCGCTCCCTCACGTCAAGGTCGTCTCCCCCGTCAACGTCAAGCTCACCATCGGCGCCGACGTCCAAAACATCTTCGGCATCGACTTCGCCTCCTACGACGCCCTCCGGCCCTTCGTCTTCGTCTCCGGCGGTCCCTTCAAGCAGCCCTTCGATCTCATCGTCGACGACCTCGAAGCCGCCAGCAAACATCTCAAGGTCGGCGACCCCGTCAAGGTTCTCGACCACACCTTCTACATCTGCGGCATCGTTGAACCCGGCAAGGGCGCGCGCAAGTTCATTCCCCTCGACACCATGGACCAGCTCGACGGCAACCCCGGCAAAGCCGCCGAGTTCTTCCTCCGCACCGACGACGCCTCCAGCGACGACGCCAAGAAGCAGATCCAGGCCACCGTCCGCAGCGAAATCCTCGCCACCGACGGCCTTCAGAACTGGAACGTCCAGACCATCGACGAGTTCCTCGCCGGCCTCACACCCGCCAAGATCCCCGCCTTCAACATCGGCCTCCGCGTCGTCATCGGCATCGCCATCATCATCGGCTTCATGGCCATCTTCCAGTCCATGTACACCGCCGTCATGGAGCGCACCCGCGAGATCGGCATCCTCAAATCCATGGGCGCCGGCCGCTTCGACATCGTCTCCGTAGTCCTCCGCGAGACCGGCCTCTTAGCTTTAGTCGGCGTCATACTAGGAGTCGCCGCCACCTATCTCCTCAAGTCCTTCCTCCACCGCGTCCAGCCCACCATGGCCTTCTCGGTAACCCCCGCCTGGGTTGCGCTCGGCGTCTCCATCGCCTTGCTCGGCTCGCTTCTAGGCGCACTCTACCCCGCACTCAAAGCCGCCAGAAAAGACCCCATCGACGCGTTATCCTACGAATAGCTTCTGAGACTCTACCCCGCACTCAAAGGACAACCCACTCTTGGAAACGACCGCTTGAAATCCCGCACACTCACCCAAAGCGGATCGGCTTTCCTTGACTGTGTTCGTTTCGCAACGGCCATCTTCGTCTTCCTCGGACACATCGTCTTCATTCCCGGCAGCGCGCGTTTTCTTCACCTCGCTCACATCGCCGTCTGCATCTTCTTCGTCCTCTCCGGCTTCGTCATCCGCATGATTGTCGTCAACCGCGCCGGCACCATCGGCGCCTTCTTCATCGACCGCGCCTCCCGCATCTACTCCGTCGTCATTCCCGCCTTGATCCTCACCATCCTCTGCGAAGCGCTAGCCCGCCACGTTGACCCCATAACCTACGCGCAATTTGCCGCACCCTTCTCCTGGTCGCAGGTACCCCTGCAGCTCCTCGCCAATCTCACCTCCATGGCGCAGAACTGGGGCTACGAGATCAATCCCCTCAGCAACTCGCCCTTCTGGTCCCTCAGCTTCGAGTGCATCTACTACGTCCTCTTCGCGCTCTTCTTTTACAGCGTTGGCAAGCCGCGCACCAGGCGCACCGTCATGTTTCTAATCGCCGCCCTGGTCATGCTCGTCGCCGGCCCATCCATCGTCCTGCTCTTTCCCACCTGGCTCATCGGCTGCCTCCTCTACGACGTCTACAGCTGGCTCAACCACAAGCCCTACGCCTTCTCGCTCACCTCGGCCCTGCTCGCAACGGTCTCCGGTCTCGCGCTCTTCTTCCGTCACGCCATCGCGCATCTCATGCTCGTCACCGACTTCTCCCATCGCACCTTCTGGCTCTTGCACCTCGTCACTCCAGTCATGCGCGCGCGTTTCTCCGACACCACCGGGTACATCCCCTGGCTCTCACGCTTCAGCTTCAGTTTCTACGTAGCCGCCATTCTGGTCTTCTTTTTCATGCTCTGGTCTCTCGTCACGCTGGACCGTTTCCTGCCGCAGATTCACCCCCGCATCGCCCGCACTCTTCGCTGGATCGCCGAAGGCACCTTCGCCCTCTACCTGCTGCACCTGCCGCTCCTCATACTCATAGCGACCCTCTTCCATGGCCATCCAAAGTTCCCTGTGCTCTGGGCCATCGGCGTAGTCGTCCTCTGCATCCTCCTCTCGCGATTCTCCGACAACCTCAAACTATCCCTCCGCACCTGGCTCCGCCGCACCTTCAACTCCCAAATCCCCGCCTGCTAGAACTTTCTCATTTCCATTCCGCACGAATCTGCAGTTGTACTTGCCGTTGCTTGTTCTCACAGACGCTAGCCGCCACCCCCAACACCCGTCATCCTGAGCGAAGCCGTTCGCGCTCTTTGCGAACGGCGCAGTCGAAGGACCTGCCACACCGCCCGTCCCTGCACGCCGCAGGAACCTTTCAACCCCAGACCACGCCGTTGCCTTATAGGTAAGCCAGGGCTTCAGCCTTGGCCCTCATGCGACTCCGCAGGGAATCTGCTGTTGCCCTTGCCGTTGCTTCTGAGATAGGCCCGGGCTTTAGCCCGGGCAATAAACTAACCAACGAATAGGGCTTTAGCCCCCGAGACAGGCTCTCCTCCACCCCGGCACAATCAGGTAGTCGCCCGCTGGGTCTCGGCATCTGGAAGCGTAAGGAATCTATAATGGCGAATTGTAGAGAACAGTACAAACGTTGCTCTTTTTCCGGTCATTCCAGCCGGGCAATATCCCACTGTGCCTTTCATCCCTATCTCTGAGATCCCAGGTCTTTGTCCATAAAGTCTGAACTCGCAAATCCGAATCCGGCGTCCTCGTCCATCCGCCTCGCGGCCATCCTGCGCGTTCTCCTGCTCGCCGTCGCAGCCACCCTCTTCGCCCTGCACTTCGTTCATCTCAGCGCAGACTTTCCCAACCACTCGCCCTGGTCCGACTGGTCCAAGTACACCGACGAAGGCTGGTACGGCGACGCCGCCATCCGCCACTATCTCTTCGGCCACTGGTACTTCAAAGGCGACTTCAACCCAGCGGTAGCTCTGCCCATGTGGCCCGCCGTCGAGTTCCTCGCCTTTCGCCTCACCGGCGTCTCTCCCATCGCGGCCCGCGCTCTCACCCTCTGCGTCTTCGCGATCACGCTCCTCACCTTTTACCGTCTCATCCAGCTCTACAGCCGCCCCCGCACCCACGCCGCCGGCCCTTCGCTCGCCGCGCCCATCGCCATGCTGCTCCTCTGCGCCAGCCCCTTCTTCTACGTCTTCGAGCGCATGGCTATCCTCGAACCCCTCCTGATAGCCCTAACCACCCTGGCCCTCCTCGCCGCCTCGCACCTCCATCAGATACTCGCCACCGATCTGCCACCTCGGCCGCTCCCCCCTTCAAATCTGTCATCTCGACCGGAGCGCAGCGCAGTGGAGAGACCCCCGTATTGGCTCTCTTCCGCACTGGCACGATGTCTCCCCACCATCGCCCTGGGCCTTATCCTCCCCGCCATGGTCCTCACCAAGACCACCGCCATCTTCCTCATGCCCGCCATCGCTTACATCGTCTGGGCCCGCGCCGGATATCGCCTCCGTCCCGCGCTAAAGCTCGCAATCATCCCCGCGATCATGGCCATCGCCATCTGGCTGGCCTACTTCCTCCTCCTCGTCCGCCCTCACTACCTCGAAGACTACCGCTATCTCTTCTCCGCCAACGCCTACACCGGCATAGAGCTCGCGCCCTACTCCACCGTCATCCTCAACACCATCACCGACGGCGCCTGGATGGGCCACATCCTCTATCCGCTCTTCTTCGTCGCCCTCGCGCTCGCCATCTTCTGGAAGCCTCATCTCTTCAGCAACCCACTCTTCCCATCGCTGCTCCTCTGGACCGGCGGATACTTCGCCTTCCTCGCATACCACAACAACCTCCAACCCCGTTACTACCTCGTAGCCGCCGCGCCCATCACCGTGCTCGTCGCGCTAGCCATCGAGTCCTTCCGACAGGCCACCACCCGCGCCACGCGCATCACCGCCTCTACTCTCGCTGCCATCACTGTCCTCGCCATCGCCGTCCCGGACATCATCACCCAGCTAGACTTCGTCCTCCACCCCGACTACACCTTCCTCGCCGCCGCCAACGCCATCAAGCGCATCGTCCTGGCCGACCCAACTCACTCCCACCTCATCCTCTCCATCTCAGGCTCCGACCTCACCCTCATGACCGGCCTGCCCTCCATCGACGACGACTTCGGCACCCTCGACCTCGACAAACGAGTCAAGCAATACCGCCCCGGCTGGTATATCGCCTGGAACGAGCTCGACGACGACAAAATGGACGCCCTAACCCCGCTCTACCACGTCCAGCGCGTCGCAGCCTTCCCCGCCATGGACGACCCCGACCGCAACCTCCTCATCCTCTACCGCCTCGACCCCACCACCCAAACTCCCGAACTCCGAACTCACAAACCCCACATCCCCAAACCCCTCGTCACCAAAATGGGCCAACAACCCAGCCCCGAACAACTCGAGCACTAAAGAGGCTGCTAAAAAGCCTCGCGTTGAAGGGTAAGAGCTTTAGCTCGTACGCTAAACCCAACGATTGCAATGAGGCTTTAGCCTCGGAGGGAATGGGTTCATGGGCAACGGACTTTTCAGCACCCCCTAATAGTCGTGGGTTACCAACTAATAAACTAATAATTAGCCCTCCCTCCGGATCGTCGTACGGTCAAAACCCACCGGTAACACCGTCCGCAGCACCGTAAAATTGCACCGTCCCAACCGAACAACTCACCGTAAAAACCCTGCATTTACTGGCGATTTCGCCCAGTCGCTCTGCCCGTCCGCCGCCGCCCCTTTTTTGGCAGATTTTTTTGCTCGAATCCCCTAAACTTCTTCCCACCTCCCACAGTCCAACCAACAACAAGTATTCTTAGGGAAGACCTTTGCTGAGCGCCTGACCCACGTGCAACCGATGAGACTCCCGTGCCGGGCCATTTTCGCCTTATTTTTCTTATGCTTAGGCGTAACATCCCTCCACGCCCAGAGTTCATCCACCCTTTCAGGCCTCGTAGCCGACCCCTCAGGCGCCGTCATCCCAGACGCAATCATCCACGTAGAAACCCATAAACCCTCTAAATTCAGCCAGCCGAACACCACCTCGAACGCCACCGGCAACTTCACCCTCACCCTCCCGCCCGGCACCTACGACGTCACCATCGTCTACCCCGGATTTACCCCTTTTATTGCCACAGTTACCACCCGTTCCGGCGCAACCTCCCACCTCAACGCCGCTTTGGTCATCGCCACAGACTCCGAACAAGTCAACGTCACCCCCGGCACCAGCACCAGCGCAGTAGACAACAAAAGCGCCTTAGTCTTCGGCGCAGCCGAACTAGCAACCTTCTCCGACGATGACGCCACCTTCCAGCAACAGATCCAGGCCATCGCCGGCGGCGACCCCACAGAACCCTCCTCTGTCTACGTCGATGGCTTCAGCGGCGGTCAAATCCCGCCAAAAGACTCAATCCGCGAGATCCGCATCAACCAAAACCCCTACTCTGCGCAGTTTCAAGACCTCGGTTTTGGCCGCATCGAAGTCTTCACCAAGCCCGGCAGCGACAAGCTCCACGGCCACTTTATGGCGTTCAGCAATGACAGCGCCCTGAATACAGAGAACCCCTTCGTCGGCTCCCAGCCCCCGTATTACATGCTGGTTCTGCGCGGAAACCTCAGCGGCCCCATCGGCAAAAAAACCTCTTTCTTCGTCAGCGGCCTCTACAACGACCAGCAGAACAACTCTGTAATCAACGCCGCCGCCACGCAGCAAAGCTCCGCTCCGCTCATCACAACCATCTCCAGCCCCACGCTCAACAGCGACTTCACCCTTCGCCTCGACCGCCAGGTCACCCCAAACAACGTCCTCACAGCACGTTACGAGATCAGTCACACCACGCTCACCGATGGCCTCACCGCGCCCGCAACCAATAACGGTCCGAGCGCCCAAGCCGTCCCCCAAACGCTACAAAGCGAAGCCTTTAGCAGCGTCACCACGACGCAAACCCTACAGCTCTCCGACACACAAAATATCGGCAAGAACAAGGTCCTCGAAACGCGCTTTCAGTACATCCGCTCCCGCAACAACCAGGATCCCGTCTCCAACGCCCCTACGGTCATCGTTCAGGGCTACTTCAACGGCGGCGGCAGCAGTGCCCAGACACTGCATGACAATACAGACCGCACCGAGTTTCAGGAGTACGTCTCCATCGCGCACGGTCAGCACTTCTTCCGCATCGGCGGCCGCTATCGCACCATCCACGACGCAAACCTCAACACCGCTAACTACAATGGTGTCTTCACTTTTCCTGACTATGCCACCTACGCAGCCGCCAAGCCGACCGCGGCAAACCCCGGCGGCAGCGCCGGAGCCACCCAATTCAACATCACCACCGGCCAGTCCTCCGCCGTCGTCCTCACGGGCGACCTGAGCGTCTACGCCGATGACGAATGGAAGGCCCGCAAAAACCTCACCCTCGACTTCGGCTTCCGCGTCGAAAGCCAGACAGCCATCCCCGACCACTTCGATCCCGCACCGCGCATCGGCGTCTCCTGGGCGGTCGGCCAGACCGACAAGCACCCCGCCATCGTGGTCCTGCGCTCCGGTTTCGGCATTTTCTATGACCGCTTTGCCTCCGGCAACATCCTCACGGCCATCCGGCAGCAAAGCGGCAATATCCAGCCCTCCTATTACCAGGCAAACCCCTCTTTCTTCTGCGAAACCAATCTCACGGCCTGTGCTGCTCCCATTGCGGCCCTAAGCGCCGCGCCACCAACGCTTTACAACATCAGCCCCCACCTCCGCTCGCAATATTTCATGGGCACCGGCCTCACCGCCGAGCGCACCATCGGCAAGATAGGCTCCGTCACGGTGAATTATCTGCACCTACAGGCCGACCACCAGTGGATCTCGCTGAACATCAACGCGCCGCTCCCCGGAACCTACGTCTACGGCGTGCCCAACAGCGGCATCCGCCCCCTTGGAGGCACGCAGAACGTCTACCAGTTCTCCTCCAACGCCTCCAGCACCACGGACATGGTTTTCGCCAACGCGCAGCTACACCCCACCAAGAAACTCAACCTCTGGGCCTTCATGGGCGACCGCTTCAAGCGCGGCGATTCGAGCGGCGCCACCAGCTTTCCCACGAACCAGTACCATATTGCCGACGACTACGGCCGAGCCGCCGCCTCCACCTTTCGCCTCTTCACCGGCGCTGACGTCACGTTACCCCTCGGCTTCGTCGTTGACCCCTTCGTCGCCTACTTCAGTCGACAGCCCTTCAACATCACTACCGGCACGGACCTCAACGGCGACACGCAATATAACGACCGTCCATCCTTCGCCACCGCCGCCAGCCCTGCCGGCTCGGTCTATAAGACCCCCTTCGGCACCTTCAACGCCTTGCCGCAGCCCGGCGAAAAGATCATCCCGATCAACTACGGCAACGGCCCTCGCTTCGTCTACACCGAGCTCGATCTCCGAAAACAATTCCGGTTCGGCCGCCTGCCAGCCACCCCGCCAGCTCCCGCCGCAAAACCGGGTCCGAACGGCAAGCTGCCGCCACCCCCACCCCCGCCTCCGCGGCCCTATGACCTCAGTTTCAGCGCCGAGGCCGATAACATCTTCAATCACACCAGCTTGGCAACTCCAGTCGGGATTCTTACGTCCCCCCAATTTGGCCAATCCCTCAACCTCGGCGGCGGCTTTGGTGGCAACCCCAATGCAAACCGCAGAATCTCCTTCGGCGCGTTCTTCGACTTCTAAGCCGATTTAGGCCGCATTCGGCTGTAGGAAACGCAATCCAAGGCTTGACGCCGCCCCCTGACCTCCACTATCCTAAACACTCGCGCAGTTTCGCGCCTGTACCTCCGTGTGCCCTTAACATCTGGGCGGCAACGAGGGCCCGAGGAAAGCTTCTTTGGGATTAGCGGGGCGAGACACCGAGGTGAGTTCCCCGGGGGCAGGGCACAAATACGCCGGCCACGGATATACCCACTCCCCAGCCCTTGCAGCAACAGAGGCTCTGTGCGCTTCACCGCAACGTCGGCCTTTCCGCGTCCGGGCATCGTGCCCGCGTTCGTCTCGCCGCCATAACGTATTGACTGCAAACATCTTCGAGCACCAGCCGGCAGTTGTTCCGCGAAGACGGCAGAACCAGGGAGTAAACAGTGAATCTCAATCAGTCCACCACCATTCCGAGTGGAAAAGACATCAAGCGCAAGTGGTTTGTCATCGACGCCGCCGGCCACACCCTCGGTCGCCTCTCGTCTCACGCCGCCAGCATCCTCGCCGGCAAGACCAACCCGCTTTACACGCCTTACATCGATATGGGCGACCACGTCGTTGTCATCAACGCCGAAAAGATTCAACTCACCGGCATGAAGGGCGCTCAGAAGCTCTATCGCCGTTACACCGGTTTCCCCGGCGGTCTGCGTGAAGAGAGCTACGTCAAGCTGCTCGCCCGCCGCCCTGAAGCGATTCTCGAGCAGTCGATCAAGGGCATGTTGCCCAAGTCAAAGCTCGGCCGCCAGATGGCCACCAAGCTCAAGGTTTACAAGGGTGCCGACCATCCGCACTACGCCCAGCAGCCTATCCCGCTGGAGATGCACCGCACCGGCAAGCCTGCTTCGCAGCACAAAAAGCAGGAGCACGCGAAGCAGCCGGCTTAAGCAGAGAGATTTGAGGCCCGCGCTTTTCGGGGTCTAGCGAGAATCGGTAGGTCGGGACTTTAGCCCCGACAATCAGCGGCACAAACTTTGAGGGGCTTTAGCCCCGGGTACTTTGAGGATTCAACATGGCAGATTTGATCCAGTATTACGGCACCGGTCGTCGCAAGAGCGCGATCGCCCGCGTGTTCCTTCGCCCCGGTTCGGGCAAGTTCACCGTCAACGGCAAGCAGTTCGAGGAGTATTTCGTTACCCCCGCGCAGCGCATCGCCGCCAAGCGCCCCCTGGGCATTGCAGACATCAACGAGACCTTCGACATCCTGACCACGGTCAAGGGTGGCGGCGTCAACGGTCAGGCCGA
>Ga0302313_10001329_pt1 | contig 18976 bp, 21 predicted proteins | sample III_Palsa_N2_2_FD_200454 | JGI IMG/M metagenome (GOLD analysis project Ga0302313, IMG submission 200454) | Peat permafrost microbial communities from Stordalen Mire near Abisko, Sweden - III_Palsa_N2_2 | ecosystem: Environmental > Terrestrial > Soil > Palsa > Peat permafrost | place: Sweden...
CCGCCCACTGCCACGATAGCTCGTCTCACCACAATCCGGCTTCGGCGTCATCTTCGCCTCAAGCCCCGGAACATGCTGCGGCTGATGCTTGAACTTCGGTTGCGGATACTGTTTGGTCGGGTCCTGCAGCGTATACAAATCCTTGGCCATCAAAATCCTCCTCGCGGCCGCCACCACAAGCGAGCAAGCCTGAAGAACTCAGATGCCAATCTGTGCCGATTCGTTAGTCATGGTGGAAATAGAAGAGGTTCCCATCCAAATCCGCGACGGTGAATTGCCGTAATCCCCATGGCTTCGTCTCCAGAGGGTCAACGATGTTTGCACCTGACAACGTCAGTTCCCGATACGAAGCATCGATGTCCTCGGCATACACCCAGTGAATGGCAGGTTCGAACGGGGTCTCCCGTTTCCGAAAGAAGATCGCCACATCACGACGCGACACAGCCCCAATCGTTTTGTCCGGATAAAGCCATCCAATCTCAAAGCCGAGCACATCTCTGTAATGCTGCTGTGCGCGTTCAACATCGACGACCGGCAACTCCGGCACCGGCTTGCCCATGGAACTCATCTTCTCTTTTGCGCCCACAAGTATCTCCCGCACATCGTGGATAACATATATTGTAGGCGTCCCCCAAGGAGCCTCCAAGCATGAAACGCCTTCTCACTCTCCTCGCCTTCGCCGCCCTCGCCTGCACCCTATCCGCACAGATCCCGCAATCGAAAGCCATCATCGCTGTCCTCAACCAATCCGCCGTCGACTGGAACCACGGCGACCTCAACGCCTTTGCCACCAGCTACAAAAATTCTCCCGACATTCTCTTCATCGGCCACACCATCAGCCGCGGCTACGCACAGATGCTCGCCACCTATCACTCCGGCTATCCCACGCGCGAAAAGATGGGCACGCTCTCTTTTACGCAACTCGAAACCCAGCCGCTCGACGCCCACTTCGCCACCGTCACTGGCCGCTTCCACCTTGAACGCACCCCATCTGGCGGCGGCAACGCCGATGGCTACTTTCTGCTCGTCATGGAAAACACCCCCAGCGGCTGGAAGATCGTGCGCGACGATACCACCGCTCTTCCGCCACCGGTGACAATCTCCTCCAAATAGCGCACTACAATCCATCTGGGTTAATATTCCGTTCCAGCTTCGATCCGTTCCAGCGGAGGTCGCCCATGCTTTCCCGATTCTTCATCCTTTTACTCACCCTGCTGCTGGCGATACCTCCCGCCAGCGCGCAGTCTTCCGGACAGCTTTACACGGCCACTCGTCTGCAGCTCGATGTCACCAAGGTCTTGCTCGCACAAGAGCACTCATGGAACGACGGCGATCTCGATGGCTATCTCTCGCACTACAAAGACGCATCCGACACCCAGGTCATCCTCGAAGGCCCCGTTCGTGGCCTGTCGAATATCCGCGCCGCGTATCACGCAAACTACCCCACTCGCGACTTGATGGGCACGCTCGAACAGTCTGAAGTCGAAGTGCGTGCGCTCGGTGATAACTTCGCCCTCGCGACCGGCAGATACCACCTCACCCGTCCGCATAAAAAGGGCGGCGACACCGAGGGCGGATTCACCGAAGTTCTGGAAAAGACCACTGCCGGCTGGCAGGTCATCTACAGCGAAACCAGCTAGTCCGCCGCCTCCTGAGGTACGCTCTCATCAGGAGCCGCATGTCCGCCGAACCACTTCTTGAAGCTCGAAATCTCGTCAAGGACTACGGTGCCAATCGCGTCGTCGATAACGTTTCGCTGGAACTCTATCGCGGCGAAACCCTCGGCCTCGTCGGCGAATCCGGCTGCGGCAAAAGCACCGTTGCGCGCCTTCTGCTTCGCCTCATCGAGCCGACCAGCGGCGAAATCCTCTACCGTCCAGCACAGGAAAGCGTCCCACACGAGCTCGATCTCGTGCATCTGCACGCAAACGAAATGCGACGCCTGCGACGCAAACTCGCCATTGTCTTCCAGGACCCCTACGCCGCGCTTGACCCGCGCATGACCGTCCGCCAAATCCTCGCCGAACCATTTGCCATCCACCGCGAGCGCCCCGCACAAGGTATCGAAGCCCGCCTCAACGAACTCCTCAACGAAGTCGGCCTCGACGCCTCAGCACTTCGCCGCTATCCGCATGAGTTCTCTGGAGGCCAACGCCAGCGCATCAATATCGCTCGCGCACTTGCGCTTCGGCCGGAAATCCTCATACTCGACGAACCGGTCAGCGCCCTCGACGTCTCCATCGGCGCCCAGGTCATCAATCTTCTCCGCGACCTAAAGCAGCGCCACGGGCTCAGCTGCCTGTTCATTTCTCACTCGATGCCGCTGGTCCGCTATCTCTGCGACCGTGTAGCAGTCATGCAGCGCGGCCGCATCGTCGAAACCGGCACCTGGAGCGAAGTTTGCGACCATCCTCGCGAAGCGTACACGCAACAGCTTCTAGCCGCGACGCCCGAACTGCCAGCATCCCTCTAAATAAAATTGTCATCCTGAATGCAGTGAAGGACCTGCTTCTCGTACAACGCTGCGACTATTTCAACCCTGCCGCCTCACTTCAACGTCACAAACATTCCGCAAATAGTCCCATGAGTACAACCCCGCCTCGTGCCCATCGTTCCATTTGAACCGCAGCGCATACTTGCCCACTGGAGTCACATCCATAGGCCTTGGCGGGGCTTCAAACATCGGCAACAGTGAAGCCGGCTTCGGCTTCGCCACTCCCGGCGCACGCCCCGCAGCCTCGCGCTCCTCGTGGCAAGTCGCGCAAGGACAAGCCGCCCGCAGCCACGCAAAGTTCCACTCGCTTTTATGACCATCGCGCCACTCGATCGTCATCCCTGTACCGCCGCTTTTATCCACGCGCACCTTCAGCGGAGAAATCGCATCGCCGCCGAGCTTCGGCGTCTGCCCCTCGCGCCGAGCTTCATCCTCACTGACAATCCGTATGCCTTCATGACTCATAGCAACATCCTCATCTACCGCGGAGCCCCGCCGGGCTGGTTCGGTTTCGCGGCCTCGCTATCGAACCGCAGCTTGAGGAACAGGATCGAAGCCGACAGCACCAGCGTCACCCCGTTGGCAATCGATACCGGCCATGATCGTGAAAGCACTCCATACGTCAGCCAGAACGCCGTGCCTACGGTAAAAATCAAAAACATCCCGAGCGAAATATCGCGCGCCGAGCGCAGCTTGACCACACGAATCAACTGCGGCAGAAACGAAATCGTCGTCATGCAAGCAGCCATATAGCCAATTACATCAATGTAGATCCTGGACATCTTCATCCTCTCGCCTGCTTCCAGAAAAAGTACGCCGAGATCACGCATCCGATGATCACCACGACAGCCCGCAGCGTCGCTGGGCTGATCCGCTTGGCAAACTTCGCTCCAACATAGCCGCCCAACCCGGCAAAAATCATGGCGATCAGGCAAAAATGCCAAACCACGGCCCCGCGCAGAACAAACGTCACAATCGCGCAAAGGTTTGCGATCAACACGGCAAACACCTTCATCGCATTCAACTCATGCATGTCTTCCACACCAAACAGGGACAGCACAGTCATCGTCAAGAACCCACTGCCGGCACCGAAATATCCCACATAAAACATTACCGGCAGCAATCCTGCCGCCAAACCCATCTGCGGAATCGTCCTGACCTCATGTTGATTCTTGGCTCTCCCACGAATCCACCGCGATACCGGCCCGCTCATCCAGAACAGCAACGTCCCAACCAGGATCAACCACGGAATCAGCCGCACAAATGTCTCCTGCGACGTATGCAGCAAAACCTCCGCGCCGCCAAACCCGCCAACCAGGCTGGTCAACCCAACCGTCCACAACAGATCCCGGCGCATGTCGCCGCGCAACGCCGCCACAGACGTCAACTGTCCCGGCCAAAGCGCCACGGTATTCGTAGCATTTGCCTCGATCGGCGGCACGCCTACGCCCAGCATCGCCGGGAACGAAACAAACGACCCTCCACCGGCCATCGCATTCATCACCCCGGCAATCATCGAAGCCACGATCAGCCAGATATAACGTAGGTGGGGGGTCATTAAATTGAACATCTGATCCTATTCTATCGGGGATCGCTTAACCGCTCTCAGCCCAGCCCAGTCAGTCTCAGCGCTTCATCCACTGTCGTGGCCACCAACAAACAGCCGCGATTCCCACGCAGCATGCCCTCACGCTCGCACACATCCAGAAACTCAAGCATCGTGTCATAAAATCCAGCTACATTCAGCAGCACAACCGGCTTCGCATGCAGCTTCAGCGTCTGCCAGGCCAGCACCTCGAACAACTCTTCAAACGTCCCAAACCCACCTGGCAATATCAGGAACGCATCGGCCTTCTCGCCCATCAGCGCCTTCCGGGTGTGCATCGTGTCGACGATATGCAACTCCGAAATCCCCGCATGCGCCACTTCGAGATCCACCAGCACATGCGGAATCACCCCAATCACGTGTCCACCCGCAGCCAGCGTCGCATCGGCGACCGCGCCCATCAACCCGACCTTCGCCCCGCCGTAAATCAGTCCAAGTCCACGTTCCGCGAGCGCTTTTCCCAGTTCCTCCGCAGCAGCACGATACTCCGGCCTTGCACCTTCAGCAGCCGCACAAAATACAGCAACATTTTTCCTGCTATCAAATTCCGCCATCAACCCAGAATACAGGCGTCAGGCGTCCGTTTTTCGTTTGGGCGGCATCACACATAAAAGGCTGTAATCAGCGCTCCAGATAAGTGGGTCAATCGAAAGCACGTATCGGCACTAGTTCAAACTCAGCTCGCTCCCGAGCGAAACAAGCAGGCTTAATGCAATGTCCAAGTTGTTCTGAAGACGATGTCCTCCGCAGAATGGAGCGCATCGGGCTATTCGAGAAAAAGCTGTTTCCACTTTTTGGCTACTATCCGTGGGAATGCTCCGGCTGTAGAAAGCGCTTTCTAATGAAAGCGCGCGGCGTAAAAATACGTCGCGGGGAAGCAGGAGCCCACCCCAGCCGCCACCGCATCGTTTCGCACTGACAGCCGATCAAACCCCTGAGATACAGGAAAGCGATGCGCCTCTTCGCGCATCGCCCTCGAACACCGTCGCGGAAATCGCGAGTTCATTTAGCGAACTGAAACGGTTGCGCCATCCAGCCCGGGGATTGCCGTGGCAAGAACTGCACCAGCCTGATTGTTAGCCGTAGCCTCTACCGCAACGATCGTTTGACCCGTTGCGAGCTTCACATTCACCGGCTTGCCCGGCTGCAGGGTCATTTCGTTGTCGCCAACCTTCACCTTCAACGGCGCGCTGGAGTCATTGCGCAGTGTAAAGTTCACCATCTTCGCGTTTGAGTAGATAGCGTTCACCGGAGTATGAACCGGACTGGACGCTGCATAGACAGCCTGCGAGGAAACAACCGAAGCCGCCAACACCATGGCACTGATAACAGATAAACGATTCATGACACTCTCCTTGGGTACTGCTTAGTTTAGGTTTTTGATTGGGCCGCTCCGCCATGGTTCAGAGCAACTCAGGTCGCATGAGTCAGTACGGCAGGTTCCTCAAAACGGTTCCAACTTTTTTGAAAAAAGTTTGCGAATCACATGAGTAAACTTTTCACGCGATTTTCGTTAACCATTCCTTCGCACGCCCGTCTAATCTCGTTTTGCTCCTGCGCAAAACCCACCTCTATAAACAGATAAAATGGAGTTTGTGCCCGACCTTCTCGCCAACATGAACCCCCAACAGCGCGAAGGAATCCTCTCTGTCGATGGCCCCGTGCTTCTGCTTGCCGGCGCCGGCTCCGGCAAGACCCGCGTTATCACCCACCGCATCGCGTATCTCATCCAAGAGCGTGGCGTTTCTCCCGACAGTATCCTCGCGGTCACCTTTACCAACAAGGCCGCCAAGGAGATGGCGGAGCGCGTAGAAAAAATTCTCGGCCACTCCACACTCGCGCAACCTACGCTTGCCACATTCCACAGCTTCTGCGTCCGCGTCCTTCGCCGAGATATCGAAGCCCTCCGCGTCGGCAACGTTGGCCTCACCCGAAGCTTCGCCATCTACGACGAGACCGATCAGCAAGCCGTCGTAAAGACCGCGCTCAAACGCATCGGCGTCGATGACAAGCAGCTCAAGCCGCGTGTCGTACTCGGACGCATCTCCTGGGCAAAGAACCACATGCTCGATCCACAGGAGTACTTCCTCGCGTCGACCAACCCGATGGAAGAAAAAATCGCGCACATCTTCAAGATCTACAAAGACGAGCTCAACAAGGCCAACGCTCTCGACTTCGACGATCTGCTGCTCGAAACCGTTCGCCTGCTCAAGTCTTCTGCTGAAGTCCGCGAAAAGTACAACCGCAAGTACAAGTACCTGCTCATCGACGAGTACCAGGACACCAACCGCCCGCAGTACGAGCTCATGAAGTTGCTCGGCAAGCACGGCAATGTCTGCGTCGTCGGCGACGAAGACCAGTCCATCTACAGTTGGCGCGGCGCGGACATCAAGAACATCCTCGAATTCGAAAAAGACTTCCCCAACGCGCAGACCATCAGGCTCGAACAAAACTACCGGTCTACTCAATTCATCCTTGAAGGAGCCTCTGCGGTTGTAGCCCAGAACACGCAGCGCAAGGGCAAGAATCTCTTCACTACGCGCGAAGGCGGTTCGCTTATTGGCTACTACGAAGCCCCCGACGGCGAAAACGAAGCCCTCTTCATCGCCGACCGCATCAACAAATATCTAAAGGAAGCCGGAGAGACCGAAGACCTGCCACGCTGCGCCGTCCTTTATCGCACCAACTCGCAGTCGCGACTCGTCGAAGAAGCGCTCCGCCGCTATCAAATCCAATACCACATGGTTGGAGGCTTCAGCTTCTACGACCGCGCTGAAGTCAAAGACATGATCAGCTACCTGAAGCTCGTGCAAAATCCTCACGACTCCGTAGCGCTTGGTCGCGTCGTCAATTCGCCACCACGCGGCATCGGCAAAACCACCATGGACACCCTGGAGCGCATGGCCCTCACCACCGGCCTCAGCACCTGGGACGCCATCTCTCACGCCATCGCCGACAAGCTCCTCCCAGCTCGCGCACTGCTTGCCCTCAGCAACTTCCGCAAACTAATCGAAGACGCCCGCGCCATGCTCGGCCCTGACTTCGCCGCAGCCTTAATGGCCGACACAAACGCGGGTGCCCCGGGTCCGGATTCTCGGACCCGGGAAGCTGGCACAGAACTCTCCGACGTCGACCTCGAAGCCGCCGCGGCATCCTTCGACCCTGAATCCCTCGCCGACGACACCAACTTCGACTTCGGCTTCGCTACCGAAGACACCCCCGCACCCGCTGTCACCCCGAACGACGCCAACACCTCCTTCGACACCAGCTTCAACTTCGGCTTCGACTTCGGCCCCAGCGAAGAAATCTCGACCCTCGCCTCCGAAAACGCGCACATCGACGAAGCCCCAGACGACGCCGCAGCGGAATTCAACCCCTTCGCCCCGATCCCCCTCAAGCAATCCGCCAGCGACGCCATCAAAGCCCGCAACAAGACCAAGCTCGACCGCATCGTCGAAGCCCAGGCCGGCGACCACGAAGCCGCCAACGAAGCGGACGCTCGCGCCTTCCGAAAGCCCGGCGACCCGGCCACGCTCCCCGAGCTCATCAAGTTCCTCAACGACCGCTCCGGCTATATCCGCGCCCTCGAGGACGAAGCCACCCCCGAGTCTTTCTCTCGCATAGAAAATCTGAAGGAACTGGCCAACGCTGCGCAGGACGCCACGTCTCGCGGAGAGACGCTGGCTGAATTTCTGGATCATGCCGCACTAGTCTCCGACGCCGACCAGTACTCCGCCGACGCTCGCGTCACGCTCATGACCCTCCACGCCGCCAAGGGCCTCGAGTTCCCACTTGTCTTCCTCACCGGCCTCGAAGAGGGTCTCTTTCCGCACAGCCGCACGCTGCAAGATCCCACGCAGATGGAAGAAGAACGCCGCCTCTGCTACGTCGGCATGACCCGCGCCATGGATACCCTCATCATGACCCGCGCGCGCTACCGCCGTAAGTACGGCAATGACTCGCCCGAGTCTTCCATGCCCTCGCGCTTCCTCGAAGAGGTTCCGAGCAAGCTCATCGAAGACCTTTCCCCGCCGTCCTTCGGGAACTCCTACGCCACCCCTTACCCGCAGCGTGGCCAACGCGGACGCCCCGGCGACGACGATTACGGCCTCTCGCAACACTACAGCTACGAGGACGAAAGCCAGGACACCTCCAGCGGCAGCGCCAAATCCTACGTCGCCCAGCGCTTCGCCGCCGCCAAGCGCGCCCCAGGCTCCGGACCGCTCGACAACACCGCCGCCTTCTTCGGCAAAGGCGGTCTTGGCGGCTTCAAACCCGCCTCAAAGTTCCCCGGCCGCCCCAAAATGCAGATCGACGCCCCTGTTGGCCGCACCGGCCTGGGCAAAGGCGCCCGCGTCCGCCACCCCAAGTACGGCGAAGGCATCATCTTCGCCCGCGAAGGAGACGGGGAAGACGCCAAGCTTACAGTACAATTTAGTAGCCACGGCATGAAGAAGCTGGTCGAGAAGTTCGCCCAGCTGGAACGGCTCTAAGTAGCCAGCCCGCCTCTACCAACCGAGGCCCGCTCAGCCGGCAAAATTCCGACATTCAGAAAGTTCAGAGAGAAAACACATTATGGCAAACACCACCGCAGTCACCGACAAGATCGAGCGTAAGAAAATCAAGCGCGCCGCCCGCAAAGCCGCCCCACCCAAGGGACCCCGCGCTGGAGCTCGCGGCGAAAACAAGGCCAAGATCAAGAAAGCCAGCCGCGGTCAGTCCAAGCGCTAGTTTCCCACCCACGCCAACCGAAGCGGACCCTGCACCCCGGGGTCCGTTTTCCTTTGCGGCTCCTCGCGTCTCTCCTGCGCGATCTTTGCGTTCCGTTTTTGCTCGTTTTATGGGATTCCCGCTTACAATCGTGACAATCCAGTAAATCCAGCCGTCGGAGAACGAGCCCTGTCCCGCCAAATCTTCGCTACTAAGAGCATCGACAAGCTCATCTCCGACTCCGAGCGTCCCGAACACGCCCTCAAAAAATCCCTTGGGCCTGTTTCGCTCACCGCCCTCGGCGTCGGCATCGTCATCGGCTCGGGCATCTTCACCGTAATCGGCACCGCCATCGGCGGCAATCCCGCCACAACGGTCCGTGTCTCCGAGTCCCCAGTCATCGACCTCATCTGGGGCCTGCTCCATCACACCTCGGGCGCTGTCGCAGGCCGTCCCGGCGCCGGTCCCGCACTCGTAGTCTCGCTGGTACTCGTCGCCATCGTCTGCGCGCTCACAGGACTCTGTTATGCAGAGCTTGCCAGCATGATCCCCATTGCCGGCTCCGCCTATACCTACTCTTACGCCATCATGGGCGAGCTCGTTGCCTGGATCATCGGCTGGGACCTCATCCTCGAATACGCTTTCGCTAACATGAGCGTCTCAGTAGGCTTCGCTGCCCATCTTGTCGATGCGCTCGACTGGTTCGGCATCCATCTCAGTCCCAAATGGCTCGCCCCCGCCTATCTGCCTCTGGGCCTGCAAGACCTAGCCGGCAAAGACATCTTCGCGCAGGGATGGCACAGCGGCTTCGACATCCCCGCCTTTCTCATCGTCATCATCCTCACCGTTCTTCTCGTCCTCGGTATCCGCGAGTCCTCGCGCACCAACAACGCGATGGTGCTCATCAAGATCGGCGCGATTCTCACCTTCGTCTTCTTCGGAATGAGCTTCATCCACCCGTCTTACTACCATCCCTACTCGCCTAACGGATGGGGTGGAATCCTGGCAGGCGGATCCATCATCTTCTTCACCTATATCGGCTTCGACGCCGTCTCCACCGCCAGCGAAGAGTGCAAAAAACCGCAGCGCGACGTCCCCATCGGCATCATCTGCACACTCGTTGTCTGCACCATCCTGTACATCGGCGTGGCTGCAACGCTCACGGGGCTCGTCCCATGGCAATCGGTCGCGGGCGACGGAGCCCCGGTCGTCAACGCCCTCAAGCGCGTCGCACTCACTCCCGGAGCACACCGCCTTCACTGGGTTCGCCTGGCCGTTCTTTTCGGCGCGATCCTCGGCATGATCTCCTCGATCCTCGTCGGACAGTATGGCCAGGCCCGCATCTGGTTCGCCATGTCCCGCGACCGCCTTCTCCCATCAGCCTTCGGCAAAGTCCATCCTCGCTTCCGCACTCCGGCCTTCGCCACCATCATCGCGGGCATCATCGTAGCCATCCCTTCCGGCCTGTTCGACGTAGGCACCCTCGCCGAAATGTCCAACATTGGCACCCTTTTCGCCTTCGTGCTGGTCTCCATTGGCGTCATCGTGCTGCGCTACAAAGATCCCACCCGCCACCGCGGCTTCCGCGTCCCCTTCGGCCCGATCATCCCCATCCTCAGCATCGCCTTCTGCCTGCTCCTGATGGCCGGCCTACCCGTCCGCACGTGGGAGCGCTTTTTCGTCTGGCTCGTCATCGGCCTCTTCGTCTACTACTTCTATAGCCGCAAACGCAGCGAGTTTTATAGCAGTTAGAGATTGGCAATCAGCCGCAGGTCTAAAGAAGCTGCCATTTTCACAGTGTGGCATTGGCAAACAGCATCGATCCTGGCAGCGGGTAGGGTCTTATCTCATAAGTCATATTTGAGGTGAAGCTTAGCATGGTGTATCCGCCCGATTGGCGCACCAAAGAAGCTCTTACGACGCCTTATACTTGTTATCGAGGACTATATGGCCGCACTTGTAGAAGCAATCCACGTAAAGCGCAAACACCTCTTCGAATACGAGAACGAACCCTTCGTCTGTCTCGACTCCGACATCTCCACCCCCACGGCTAGAGGCGGACAAACTCTAGTGCGATTGAAGATGCGCAACCTGCTTACCCAGGCCGTCTTCGATAAGACTTTCAAAGCGCAGGATAAGTTCAAAGAGCCGGATCTCGTCCTCAGCCCCGCCACTTACCTCTACACCGATGGAGACGGCTCCCACTTCCTCGATCAGGAAAGCTACGAGACCCTCACCCTCAAGCCCGACCAGCTTGGCAACGCAGCCGACTACCTCATCGACGGCCTCGCGCTCCAGGTCCACAAGTACAACGGCAACCCCATCGGCTTGCAGTTACCTATCTTCGTCGATCTCGCCATCACCTATACCGAGCCCGCCGTGCGCGGCGACACTTCCTCCGGAGCCACCAAAATCGCCCGCCTCGAAACCGGCCTGGAAATCAAAGTCCCCCTCTTTATCAAGGAAGGCGAAAAAATCCGCGTCACGACCGAAACCGGCGAGTTCTCCGGCCGGGCCTGACACACCTCTCAATGTCCATCTTCCTCACCGCCGAGTGGCGCAAGCTCATCATGGCGCAGTACACCGTGAAGCCAAAGCTGCTCATGCCCTACCTTCCCCGCGGATTGGAGTTCGACATCCACGAGGGCCACTGCTATGTATCGCTGGTCGGCTTCCTCTTCGACCGCGTCCGTGTCAAAGGTGTCCCAATTCCCTCCCACACCTGTTTTGAAGAGATTAACCTCCGCTTTTACGTCCGCCGCAAAGAACCCGACGGCTCCATCAAGCGCGGCGTAGTCTTCATCCGCGAATTCGTCCCACGCCGCGCCATCGCATTCATAGCCAGACGCTTCTATGAAGAGCCTTACATCGCCATCCCGACACACCACCACATCGAATCCCTGCCGGAGTCGCTCAACGTCAGCTACAGCTGGGAACTCGGCGGCCGGTCACACAGCCTCTCAGTCAAAGCCGCACCGACGCCCCTGAAGATCCAGCCCGGCAGCGAAGAAGACTTCATCACCGAGCACTATTGGGGTTACACCAAACGCGCCGACGGCCGCACCTCCGCGTATCAGGTCGAACACCCCAGTTGGCTTACTTACAAACCAAGCAGCTACGAAATCACCGCGGATTTCGGTATGCTCTATGGCCAATCTTTCGCCTTCCTCACCGACCAGTGGGTCTCAAGCGTTTTGCTCGCCGAAGGTTCAGCCGTCAGCGTCCACTCCGGGTCGGGCCTGCCCCTTGCGACCACCGCCGAGTTCCCGCGTCTAATCAATTAGTAGAAGAAAAAGATAGGATTTAGCCATGCAAATCATTAACGCCACCCAGGGCATCCGCATCCTCGACACCCGCTCCACCGCGAGCCTGCTCAGCAAAGTCCTCTGGATCACCACCGTCGGCTTCATCTTCACCGCATTCGGCGCTTATATTGCGCCCGACGCCTCCGGATTCTCCTTCGGTATCGTCATTCTCAGCTTCATCCTGCTCTTTGCCATCCGCTGGGCCGCGCAACGCTCCCCCGCGCTTGGTCTTGCGATGTTCTATCTCTTCACGGTCGTCATGGGCGTTGAGGTCGGCCCGCTCATCAAGATGTACCTGCACCTCGCCAACGGGCAGCAGATCGTGTTCGAAGCCGCGATGACCACCGCTCTCGGCATGGCCGTTATGGCCATGATCGCTCAGATCGCCAATTTCAACTACCAGAAGGTCGGCAATTACGCCATCGCAGCTCTTTTCGGCCTCATGATCGTCGGCTTTATCGCAATGTTCTTCCATTACATGGGTCCTGCTGCCTATTCGCTTTATTCATGGGCCGGCCTCGCCATCTTCTCGGTCCTTTTGTTGGTAGACTTCATGCGCCTTCGTGACAGTCCAGCCAACTCCACCCCGGTTTTCATGGCGCTCAGCATCTATCTCGACGCCCTGAACATCTTCCTCTTCCTACTTCAGATCTTCGGCAACAACAGCGGCCGTCGCGATAGCAAGTGGAGTTAGGGCCTGCGGATCCTGCAACAGCAACCGCAAGCTCACTTCGCTACACTAACCAGATGGCTCGTCGCACTCCCATAGCCGAACAGCCGGACCCCGAAGTCTGGCTTCGCAATCTACCCAAGGCTGAGCTCCATCTTCACCTCGAAGGTTCCATCACACCTGAGACCCTCGTTGAGCTCTCCCGCACCAACGACCTTGCTCCACTCACCCCTGAAGCTGCCAACCGGGTCTACCAGTACACCGACTTCCCCAGCTTCCTGATGAGCTTCAAGGCCGTCACCGAGCGCCTCCACACCCCGCGCGACTACGAAACCATCACCTACGCCATGCTCCGCGACCTCGCTACGCAGGGCGTTCGCCACGCCGAGGCGTATATCTCCATCGGCATCCTTTATCACTTCGGCCGTCTTGACGTCGATCAGGTCATGATCGCCATCGAACGCGGCCGCATCCGCGCCGAACGCGACTTCAACATCTCACTCCTCTGGATCATCGACGCCGTCCGCCACTTCGGCATCGACGAATGCGCCCGCGTCTTCCGCAAAGCCGCAGACCTACGAAAAATCTATCCCTCCGTCGTCGGCATCGGCATCGGCGGGGATGAAGCCCGTGGCCCCGCCCACGAATTCCGCGAACTCTACCAGGAAGCCAAAGAAAACGGCCTTCACCTCACCTGCCACGCCGGCGAATCCACCGGCCCACAGAGTATCTGGGCCGCCCTGAACATCGGTGCCGAGCGCATCGGCCATGCCCTCACTGCCCAGCAGGATCCCGATCTCATCGAAGTTCTCGCCCACCGCCAGATCCCGCTTGAGCTCAACATCACCAGCAATCTCCGCACGGGGTGTTGCCCGTCCCTCCTCGACCACCCCGCCAAGCGCTACTTCGAAGAAGGTCTTATGGTCACCCTTAACTCCGACGATCCGCCTTTTTTCGGCGCCAATCTGCTTGACGAATATCTCCTCGCCCACCGCGAGTTCGAATTTTCCCTCGAGCAGCTCCGCGAAATCGCCGCTAACAGCATCGAAGCCAGCTTTCTCGCCCCAGAACGCAAACTGGCCCTTTTAGGCGAAATCGAACGCTACGGCTGGTAGGGAGCTGCCGGCATCACAACCTGCTAACACCCCGATGCATCAGAAATTTCAGCCAAGTGAATCTTCTGGAAAGCGATTGACGTCTCTACAGTCTGAACATCGGAAATTCAGCCATCTTGGGTCAATATCTCCCTGGCGAAGCCAGCCGGGGCCGACAAGGCCTTTTATTGCAACTATCTATCCCGGCCAGGGTTTGCCTTCTCACCCGACTTTTAGGCCGGCGCACCATCATTTCGATCAAAGCCAGCATCGGCTGAATTAGCTTCGCCTGATTGGCCTTTTGGAGAGGATTTACCCCCAATGAAGAGACTTATCTCCCTTTTTCTCACCGTTTGCATCTGCCTTTGTGTGCTGGTGGGCACAGAAAGCCGCGCGCTCGCCTACGTTGACCCCGGTTCAGGACTGCTCGCCCTCCAGTCCGGCGCCTCCATGCTGGCCGCCGCCGCCTACTTCATGCGCCGCCGCATTGCGGCCTTCTTCACTAAAAAACCAGCAACAGTTGCCACCTTACCGGTATCATCAGTTAATAAATCTGACTCCCGTAAGGCTGCATGAGCGCAAACACCCCTCTTCCTACATTTCGCGACCCAGCTGGCTCCCTCTGTTTTGAGGATGGTCTTGTCATTCGCAAAATCAACCCTGCGGCCCGCGAAGAAGCACTGGAATTCGTCAATTCCGCCTTCTATCAGCGTCTCCAGCAGCGGGGCGACATGGTTTCCTCCACCATTGAGGACACCCCGGAAGGCCTGCGCCTTTTGCACCCCAAGATCGCTGTCCCCACCTACCCGTGGGAGTGGGCCTCTTCGCAGTGGCTCGCCGCCGCAGAGCTGACCCTGACTCTCGCCGAAGAAGGCCTCGCCGAAGGCTGGAACCTCAAGGACGCCACGCCGCTCAATATTCTTTTCGTCGGCCCCAAGCCCGTCCTCGTCGACGTCCTCTCCTTTGAGCGACTCGACCCCACTAGCTCGACCTGGCTCGCTTACGGCCAGTACATGCGTACGTTCCTGCTGCCGCTTCTCACCAGCAAGCTGCTGCACTGGCCGCTCGAACTCAGCATGTTCAAGCGCGACGGCTACGAGCCCATCGACCTCTACGACGCCCTCAGCTTTAGTAAGCGTTTCTCCCCGACGGCTTTCTGGCCCATCACGCTCCCCGCGCTGCTTGAAAAGCGCAAAGGCAGCGGCGACCAACCGGTAAAGCCCCGCGCCGCTAACAAGGATGCTGAACTCAACCTCCACATCCTCAGGCGCACCCTCGCCAGCCTCCGCAAGAGCACCCATAAGGCTATGCCTGCCGACCACGCCACCGAGTGGAGCGACTACAAAGGCAATCTCACCCACTACACCGCCGAGCAGAGCCAGGCCAAGTATGACTGGGTGAAGTCCGTCCTCACCGACTTCAAACCTGGCACCGTCCTCGACATCGGCGCCAATACGGGCGAGTTCTCCAAGCTGGCTTCTGAATCCGGGGCCCAGGTCGTAGCACTCGAGCGCGAACCCGTTTCCGCCGGAAAAATCTTCAACACAAGCCGTAGCGCGAGCCTGAACATCCTCACCATCCACGCTGATCTCTCGCGGCCTACCCCCTCCGTCGGCTGGGACAACCGCGAGTCCTCCGCGCTGATGCCGCGCCTCGAAGGTCAGTTTGACCTCGTCATGATGCTGGCTGTAATCCACCACATTGTGTTGCTGGAGCAGATTCCGCTCGCCGCCATTCTCGATCTCTGCTACAAGCTCACCCGCAACCTCCTCATCATCGAGTGGGTTCCGGTTACAGATCCGATGTTCGTCAGCCTCATGCGTGGCCGCGACGACCTCTACGGCTCGCTCACCAGCCAAAGCTTATTCGCCGCCTGCAAAAGCAAATTCGACCTCGTTCGCGAGGAAGTCCTTGGCAACGGACGAATCATGTATCTCTTCGCCAAGAAATAGGGCCCGGCCGGGAGAAAAGAGACCAGACAAGTGAGAAGCGGAGAAAAGCTCAAAAAGCTCAGCCAGAGCATCGGGCTCTCGTCGCTCATTTTGGTTATGAACTACGGCGACCTCCTCGGCGGAGGCTCGGACGTGCGCATGCATGTCCCCTTCTCGCTGGTCGACATTTGCCTCGCGCAAATCGCCGACATCTTCATCCTCGCCGCCGTCATCTTCGTCGGTCTCGTATACCTCAAGCGCACACGCTACTACCCCATCGTCCGTCTCGCGCTCGCCATCGTCGTGCCGTTCTATCTCATTGAACGTCTCCGCGCGGAGATCCCGTTCGACGTCAATGGCATCCTCATCATCGGTATGATCCTCTGGGGTCTTGCGCTCGTTCTGCTTCTACGCAAGTTCCCTGGCCTCTATCGCCACGTCATCCAGTTCGGCAACGGCGCAGGTGTATTCCTGGCGGTCTTCGCTCTCTCAAGCATTGGTCAACTTCTCTTCGTTATGCGCTGGCATCCCGGCCCATATCGCCACGAAGTCGCGTGGTCCACCACACCGCAGCCGCCGCGCAACCATCCCAAGGTTGTTTGGATCATCTTCGACGAGCTTTCCTTTAATCAGGTCTTCGACCACCGCGCGAAAGACCTCCCACTCCCTAACTTCGACGCACTCCGCGCGCAGAGCACCATCTTCCCCAATGCGCAGCCCATCGGCATCAAGACGGTCAAGATCATCCCCTCGCTGCTCAGCGGTCAAATCGTCGACGCCTATCGCTTCAACTTCCACAACCACCTCTGGGTTCACGACCTGGGCGACACCAGCTCGCATCCACTCAACGGCTCCGACACCATCTTCGGCGACGCGCAACAGCAAGGCTGGCGCACCTCCGCCGTCGGTTGGTACAACCCCTACTGCACCATCTACGCGACCGCCATCGACGACTGCTACTGGATGAACCTCGACCGCATCGACGGCAACATGTCTCAGCGTGCCAGCTTCTGGGACAACACCTACCAGCCCCTCAAGCAGGTCGTCCGCGAAATCAAAGCTCCTGCCCGCGCCGATCGCGACACCTGCACTTACGACGTCCGCCAGCGCCTCAAAACCCACCTCGATCTTGAAGCCCATGCTCTCAAAACTCTCCACACCGACCAGGGCGACTTCGTCTATCTCCACATGGCCATCCCCCACAGCCCCAACATCTGGAGCCGCATCGCCGGTGACTACACCCAATTCTGTGACAGCTCCTACATCGACAACCTCGCTCTCACCGACATTGAACTCGGCAAGATGATGGCCATTCTTCAATCCTCACCCCGCTGGAAAGACACCACCGTCATCGTCCAGGGCGATCACAGCTGGCGCACCGAGATCTGGTCCAACATGCCCGCCTGGACCGACGAGGATGACGCCGCTTCCCGCGACGGCTTCGACCAGCGCCCCGCTATGATCATCCACCAACCCGGCCAAACCAAGCCCGAGACCGACACCACCCCCTGGCCCATCGTCAACATCCACACCGTCCTGGAGCAGATCATCCACTCCCAGCCCGTGCACTACTAAGCAGTCACAAACGCCAGCGGTCACCACCACTACCGCCCAAGCCGCGACTCCAAATATCCCCCAAGCACTTCCCTATATTCCTTCACCAACTCTTCCCGCTCCTTCGAATTGGCCTCTTTATAAAGCACATTCATCCCCTTGATAATCTGCAACGAAACATTCACCACCCGATACGCCCCTTCCTCGGAAATCCCCGGCTTCTTCCCTCGAAACACCTTCGCGATCCTCTCGCGCAGCTTGTTCCTCGCCTCCTTGCTGCGCTTGTACTTCACCGCCGCGTCGAGAATCGCAAAATACGCCGGCCGCCCCTCAACGAAGCCGCTCACAATCTCCACCAGACGATAAGCAATCTGCCTCGCAGACATCCCCACCGTAGCATCTTCGTCCAACTGCGACAGGCAATCCGCCATCTCCACGGCATACTTATCCCGCAGCGCCAGCACTACAGCTTCTTTATTCGGAAAATACTGATACAGCGTTCCAATCGAAGCACCCGCGCGGTCGGCAATCTCCGTCATCGTGGCGGCATCGTAACCTAACTCCGCCAGCACCGAGCTCGCGGCTTCAAGCAACTGCGCCAGCCGGCGCTCTCCTCGCTCCTGCTGCGGTGCCCGCCTCTTGTTTGACATAGTTGAGGACATCCTCATATTATAAGTCCAGAACAAAACATGAGGATACCCTCAAGTTCAGGAGAGCACCGTGCCCGTTACCACCCTCGACCCCAAAACCGCTCTCATCATCGTCGATCTCCAGAAGGGCATCGTCGGCATGCCTACGGCGCACCCCACTGCCGGTGTCGTCCAGAACTCCGCCATCCTCGCCCGTGCCTTTCGCAGCCGCAATCTTCCCGTAGTCCTCGTCAACGTCGATGCTGGCGCACCCGGACGCACCGAAACGCCACCCCGCGTGCGCGACTTCCCTGCCGGCTGGACCGACATCGTCCCCGAGCTCAACCAGCACCCCACCGACCACATCGTCACTAAGCGCACCTGGGGCGCCTTCACCAACACGGGCCTCGAGCAGCATCTCAAATCCCTCGGCGTCACGCAGGTTGTCGTCACTGGCGTTGCCACTACCGCTGGAGTCGAGTCCACTGCCCGCCAGGCACACGAAGCCGGTTTCAATGTCACTCTCGCCACCGACGCGATGACCGACATGAACCTCGATGCCCACACCAACAGCGTCACGCGCATCTTCCCACGCCTCGGCGAAACCGGCACCACCCAGGAAATCCTCACTTTGCTCAACACCACCACCGCATAAGGAGCCTCAACATGACCTGGCCTCATGAAATCTCATACTTCTTCGGCGGCCTCTTTCTCGGCAACGCCATCCCGCACTTCGTCAGCGGCACCATGGGCCGTCCCTTCCAAAGCCCGTTCGCCAAGCCGCCCGGCCAGGGTCTTTCGAGCTCGCTCATCAATGTGATCTGGGGTTCCTTCAACTTCGTTGTCGCCTACTTTCTGCTTTGTCGCGTAGGCGAGTTCCACCTGCGATCTGCCGCAGATGTAACATCCCTGGGCCTGGGCGCATTTCTTATCAGTCTCCAGGCGGCATCTCACTTCGGAAAGTTCCACGGCGGCAACCCTCC
>Ga0302313_10001330_pt1 | contig 18967 bp, 18 predicted proteins | sample III_Palsa_N2_2_FD_200454 | JGI IMG/M metagenome (GOLD analysis project Ga0302313, IMG submission 200454) | Peat permafrost microbial communities from Stordalen Mire near Abisko, Sweden - III_Palsa_N2_2 | ecosystem: Environmental > Terrestrial > Soil > Palsa > Peat permafrost | place: Sweden...
CAGCCCCGCGACGTCGAAGCCACCTGGCGCAAGGTCGGACAACTCCTCGATCTCTTCAGCCCCACAGAGTGCGAAAACTACCTCGCCAACTCCGGGTATGGTTCCGTCTAATAGAGTCGTGCTCTAGACAGCAAGAAAACAGCCTCGAATAGAATTCCTCATCCTGAGGTGCTCGGCGCGCGGCGACGAGCCTCGAAGGACGCACGTCGCGACCGCTGCGTCCTTTGAAGCCCGCTTCGCGGGCGCCTCAGGATGAAGACTCTTGTGTGCGCCGTCGCGGGGACGCGCTGAATCTTAGGCTCAGTAAGACCTGTAGCTGTACAGCACCTGGGCTTCGCCGATGCGGCCGCCTTGCGGAGTTCCGTCGGCCTTGTTGTGCAGGATGAAGACCACGCCCTCGGCCTTGCTGTTGGCGTAGCCGAGCCAGGTTGAGGTGACGCTGACGCCGCCGTCCTCGGGCGATTGCGCCGCCACCTTGTCGGGCGTCAGCGGCGGCTCGCGCCGCTCGACCCAGGCTTGGAGGCCTTCGAGGATTGCGCCGTCCTCGCCCGCCACATAGCGGACGGTCAGGGTGCAGTTGTTGGGGTTGGCCGTGGTCGGCGCCTGGATGGTGATCCGCCGGCCGTTGTCCAGGCCTTCCACCAGATCGCCATCGCTATTGACCCGCATGCTGTTGGCCGAGGCGGTCGCCTTGACCGCGGCGCCGCGAACCATGGGGGCGCAAGCCTTGTCGAGGCCGGCGACCACATAGGCGGCGATGCCGCCGGTGGGCAGGGCGTGGGTGGGGGCGGGCGGCGCGGGGGGAGCATCCGCGGGAGCCGGCGGCTGAGCTGCGTCAGGCGCTGGTGTCGTCGTGGGGGCATCGGCGGGAGGCGCGGTCTGGGCGGTCGCCGCGCCGGCTATCAGGCTCAAGCTAAAAGCGGCCGTCGCGGCCAAGCGAAAACGATCCATTCGACGGTCCCTCTAAACAAGCGTCAGAGTCCATCAAACCCGATCGGCGGCCCGCTCCGCAAGCCCGAACCGCCTGACGGGTGATCGTTTAGTCGACTTCGCGCGCGTGCTCGGCAAGGATGGTGAAGCCAGCGGGCGTCACATCGGCGAAACCGCCTTGCAGTTCGAACCGGTGAAGGGCGGATCCGTCGTGGATGGTGACGAAGCCTTCCTTTAGCGCGGTCATGAACGGGGCATGGCCCGCCAGGACCCCGAAGTCGCCTTCGGAGCCTGGCGCGTCGACCTGGTCGACCAGGCCGGAATAGAGCTCGCGCAGGGGCGAGACCAGGGAGAAGTGGAGCTTCTCGGCCACGATATCAGCCTTCCGCCTTCAGCTTTTCGCCCTTGGCGACCGCGTCTTCGAAGGTGCCGACGTTGTAGAAGGCCGCCTCCGGAAGATCGTCGCCCTCGCCGTCGCACACCGCCTTGAATGAGCGGATGGTGTCTTCCAGCGACACGAACACGCCCGGCAGGTTGGTGAACTGCTCGGCCACGTGGAAGGGCTGGGCGAAGAAGCGGCTGATCTTGCGCGCGCGGGCGACGACCAGCTTATCCTCTTCCGACAGCTCATCCATGCCCAGGATGGCGATGATGTCCTTCAGCGACTTGTACTGCTGCAGGATTTCCTGAACCTGACGGGCCACCTGATAGTGTTCCTCGCCGATAACCAGCGGGTCCATGATCCGCGAGGTGGAGTCGAGCGGGTCGATCGCCGGGAAGATGCCCTGGGCGGCAATGTCGCGGCTGAGGTTGGTGGTCGCGTCCAAGTGGGCCATGGAGGTGGCCGGCGCCGGGTCGGTAAAGTCGTCGGCGGGCACGTAGATCGCCTGAACCGAGGTGATCGAACCCTTGTTGGTGGAGGTGATCCGCTCCTGCAGATTGCCCATTTCCGACGCCAGGGTGGGCTGATAGCCCACCGCCGACGGGATCCGACCCAGCAGAGCCGACACTTCCGAGCCGGCTTGCGTAAAGCGGAAAATGTTGTCGATGAAGAGCAGCACGTCCTTGCCTTCTTCGTCGCGGAAATATTCAGCCTGGGCCAGGCCGGTCAGGGCGACGCGGGCGCGGGCGCCCGGAGGCTCGTTCATCTGGCCGTACACCAGGGTGCATTTGGACCCCTCGGTGCTGCCGTTGTTCTCCTTCGGGTCGATGTTCACCTTCGACTCGATCATCTCGTAATAGAGGTCGTTGCCCTCGCGGGTGCGCTCGCCAACGCCGGCCAGCACCGAATAGCCGCCGTAGTTCAGGGCGATGTTGTTGATCAGCTCCTGCATGGTCACGGTCTTGCCCACACCGGCGCCGCCGAACAGGCCGATCTTGCCGCCCTTGGTGTAGGGGCAGAGCAGGTCGATCACCTTGATCCCGGTGACCAGGATTTCCTTAGATGTCGACTGGTCGGCGAAGGACGGCGCATCCGCGTGGATCGACCGGCGATGGGTCTGGTCGATCGGGCCGGCTTCGTCGATCGGCTCGCCGATCACATTCATGATCCGACCCAGGGCGCCCGGTCCGACCGGTACGGTGATCTGGGCGCCGGTGTCGGTCACCGGCTGGCCGCGGACCAGGCCTTCGGTGGTGTCCATGGCGATGGTGCGGACGACGTTTTCGCCCAGGTGCTGGGCCACTTCCAGAACCAGGCGGAAGGGCAGACCCGTCTTCTGGTCGGTGTTGGTGGTTTCCAGCGCCGAGAGGATCGAAGGCAGGTGGCCTTCGAACACCACGTCGACGACGGCGCCGATGACCTGGGCGACCTTGCCGGTGGCGATGCCGACGACCGGCTTCACAACCGGGGTCTTGGCGGCGGCGGCCTTAGGCGCGGCGGCCTTGGGAGCCGCAGCCTTGGTTGCGGCGGCTTTCGGAGCGGCTGCAGCCTTCGCGGGCGCCTTGGCGGCGGCGGGCGTGGCGGCGGGTTTCTTAGCGGCGGGCTTCGGGGCGGCGGGCTTGGCCATCGGGCTAACTCTCTTGTCTTCTTAAAGGGCTTCGGCGCCGGAGATGATCTCGATCAGCTCCTTGGTAATCTGCGCCTGGCGGGTGCGGTTATACAGAACGCTGAGGGCGTTGATGCGATCGCCGGCGTTGCGGGTGGCGTTGTCCATCGCCGTCATCTGCGAAGCGTAGAAGCCCGCCTGATTTTCGAGCGTCGCCGAGAAGATCTGGGTGGTGATGTTGCGCGGCAGCAGAGTCGCGAGGATGGTCTCTTCGTCGGGCTCGTAGTCGTAGATGGCGCCCTTAAGGTCGATCGTCGCCGCGCCGGCGACAACTTGGGCCGGGATCAGCTGCAGGCCGGTCGGGACTTGAGACACCACCGACCTGAAGCGGCTGAAGAACAGGGTCGCCACATCGACCTGGCCGCTTTCGAACAGGTCTTGCACCTGCTGGCTGATGACCTGGGCGACGTCGAGCGAGGGATTGGCGCCGGCTTCGATGAATTCGATGATGCGATCGCCATACAGCCGCTTCAGCTGGTCGCGGCCCTTCTTGCCGAGGCAGATCAGCTTCACGTCCTTGCCTTCGGCCAGGAGATCGGCGATCCGCCCGCGCGCGGCGCGGACGATGGACGAGTTGAAGCCGCCGGCCAGACCTCGATCGGAGGTGGCGACGATGATCAGCTGACGCTGGTCGCTGCCGGTGCCGACCAAAAGCTTGGGTGCGCCGGGACCGGACACGCCAGCCGCCAGATTGGCGATCACCGCGGCCATGCGCTGGGCGTAGGGCCGCGCATTCTGAGCCGCTTCCGTGGAGCGGCGCAGCTTGGCGGCGGCGACCATTTGCAGCGCTTTCGTGATCTTCTGCGTGGCTTTCACGCTGGAGATCCGACTCCGCATTTCCTTGAGGCTGGCCATCTAGGCGCTCCGGCTCCGTCCCAAGTCTTACGCGAAGGTCTCGGCGAAGCTTTTCAGCACGCTGTTCAGGTCGGCCTCCAGCTCCTTGCTCAGCGCCTTGCTGGTGCGGATCGCGTCCAGCAGCTTCTGATGCTTGCCGTGCAGGCGGGCCAGCAGTTCGGATTCGAACCGGCTGACGTCCGAGACCGCAATGCCGTCCAGATAGCCGCGGGTGCCGGCGTAGATCACGCAGACCTGCTCTTCGACCGTTTGCGGCGCGTATTGCGGCTGCTTCAGCAGCTCGGTCAGGCGCTCGCCGCGCGACAGCTGGCGCTGGGTGGTGGCGTCGAGGTCGGAGCCGAACTTGGCGAAGGCGGCCAGTTCGCGATATTGGGCGAGCTCGCCCTTGATCGGGCCGGACGCGGTCTTCATCGCCTTGATCTGGGCCGAGGAGCCCACGCGGCTGACCGAGATGCCGACGTTCACGGCGGGGCGGATGCCCTGATAGAACAAGTCGGATTCCAGGAAAATCTGGCCGTCGGTGATCGAGATCACGTTGGTCGGGATGTAGGCGGAAACGTCGTTGGCCTGGGTTTCGATGATCGGCAGGGCGGTCAGCGAGCCGGCGCCCAGGTCGTCGTTGAGTTTGGCGGCGCGTTCCAGCAGGCGGGAGTGCAGATAGAAGACGTCGCCCGGATAGGCTTCGCGGCCCGGCGGACGGCGCAGCAACAGCGACATCTGGCGATAGGCGACGGCCTGCTTGGACAAGTCATCATAGATGATCAGGCCGTGCATGCCGTTGTCGCGGAAATACTCGCCCATGGCGCAGCCGGCGAAAGGCGCCAGGAACTGCAGCGGGGCGGGCTCCGACGCCGTGGCGGCCACGACGATGGTGTATTCCAGCGCGCCGCGCTCTTCGAGCGTCTTGACGATCTGGGCGACGGTGGAGCGCTTCTGGCCGATGGCGACGTAGATGCAATAGAGCTTGGCGCTCTCGTCGTCGCCGGCGTTGATCGACTTCTGGTTCAGGATGGCGTCGATGGCGACGGCGGTCTTGCCGGTCTGACGGTCGCCAATGATCAGCTCGCGCTGGCCGCGGCCGACGGGGATCAGGCTGTCGATGGCCTTCAGGCCGGTCTGCACCGGCTCATGCACCGACTTGCGCGGGATGATGCCGGGGGCCTTCACGTCCACGCGGCGGCGTTCGGCGACGCCGGTGATCGGGCCCTTGCCGTCGATCGGCTCGCCCAGCGGATTCACAACGCGGCCCAGCAGGCCCTTGCCCACCGGCACGTCGACGATTTCTCCGAGGCGGCGGACTTCATCGCCTTCGGCGATCGACTTGTCGTCGCCGAAGATCACGACGCCGACGTTGTCGCGTTCCAGGTTCAGGGCCATGCCCTTCACGCCGGCGGAGGGGAATTCCACCATCTCGCCCGACTGGACCTTGTCCAGGCCGTAGACGCGGGCGATGCCGTCGCCGACGCTCAGGACCTGGCCGACGTCGGAGACGTCCGCTTCCTGGCCGAAGTTGGCGATTTGGGTTTTCAGGATGGCCGAGATTTCGGCGGCGCGAATGTCCATGGCTTACGCTCTCTTAAGGGCGAACTTGAGGGAATCGAGCTTCGACTTCAGCGAAGCATCGTAAAGGCGAGAGCCCACGCGGACCTTGAGGCCGCCAAGAATGGCGGGGTCGACACGGGTTTCGATTTCGGGGTCCTTGCCCAGGCTGGCGCGCAGGGCCGCCTGCAGGCTCTTGGTCTGGGCGGGGGTCAGGGCGACCGCCGTGGTGACATGTGCCGAGACCACGCCGCGATAGGTCGCGGACAGGGCCATGAAGCTGGTGATCACCGAGGCGAGGGCGCCCGCGCGACGTTGGTCCGACAGGAAGCCCAGGAATTTTACCGTCAGCGGGTTGAACTTGGCCGCCGCGGCGATGGCCGCCAGCCCCTTGCCCTTGGCTTCGGAATCGAAGGCCGGGGAGTTGAGCAGGCTGCGCAGATCGGCGCTGTCCGCGATCATGCCTTTGAGCGCCTTCAGGTCGGTCTCGACCGGGGCGATCTTGTTCTCGTCCTTAGCCAGGTCGAACAGGGCTTGCGCGTATCGCGCGCCTACGTCCGTCGCTCTGATGTCGTCCGCCACTTGGAACCCGTCAAAATGCGTCAATGACGCCGCTCGCGAAGACCCCCGCTGCGGCGAAAAAGGCTTGAAAGCGCTTAGGAAAGCACGCGGGACAGAGGCGCTAGAATCTGCGCCCCGCCCCAAGCCGCGCGCCTGATAGCACGCGATGTTTTACGCCGCAACCGAACGAAACGCGCGTTTGGTCGCGGGTTTGGGCTCACAATCCCCCTAAAAGGCCAGCCCGGTGAAAAAGCGCGCCTCGCCATGCTTTTCCAAGCCGATAAGCGTGGCACAATGTCGGCATGACAAAAGAGCTGACCTTTACCCCCCTGCCCATCAAGGGCTCGCCCGGCTGGTTCGTGCAGATCCGCTTCCCTGACGGGCGCGAGAAGCGAATCAGCCGCTTCATCACCCAGGCGGAGGCCCAGGCCTGGATCGATAATGAATCCGACGATTGGCTGGCGGGCATGGGTGAGTCCCGCTGACATTCTAAGCGCTCATTCCCGCGAAGGCGGGGACCCAGGGCGCCAAGGGTGCGCCGTTCGACGAACCGGTATATGCATCCGCTCTTCCAGGCGGGCGCACAGACCTTTGCAAGACCAGCAAACCTTCACTGACGACGAGAAGCGCATCACCCTGATCGCGCTGATGATCGTCTTTTCGCTGAGCGCGCTGGACCAGACCATCGTGTCCACGGCCATGCCACGCATCGTCGCCGAGCTGAAGGGGCTGAATCTCTACGCCTGGGTCACCACCGGCTATCTGCTGACCTCGACGGTGATGGTGCCGATCTGGGGCAAGCTGTCGGACAGCCATGGCCGCAAGCTGATCCTGCTGGCCGGCATCGCCATCTTTCTGCTGGGGTCATGGCTGTCAGGCCTGTCCACCAGCATGGTGCAGTTGATCGTCTTTCGCGCCATCCAGGGGATCGGCGGCGGCGCCCTGTTCACCACAGCCTTCGCCATCATCGCCGACCTGTTCGAACCCAAGGAGCGCGCAAGGTTCGGCGGCCTGTTCGGCTCGGTGTTCGGCCTGGCCAGCCTGATCGGCCCCGTAGTCGGCGGCTTCTTCACCGAGCATGGCACAGTGCATCTGTGGGGTCAGACCATCGCCGGCTGGCGCTGGGTCTTCTACCTGAACCTGCCGCTGTCGGGCCTCGCCCTGTTTATGATCGTGGTCAAGATGCCCAAGCTATCCCATTCGGACGGGGCGCCGATCGACTATCTGGGCGCGGCCCTGATCGTGGTCACCTTCGTGCCCCTGCTGCTGGCCCTGAGCTGGGCGGGCCAGACCTATCCCTGGGGCTCGCCAATCATCGTCGGCCTGCTGGCCTTCTCCGCCGTGGGGCTGGCGGCCTTCCTCTATATAGAGACCAAGGTGCGCGAGCCGATCATGCCGCTCGAGCTATTCGCCAACCGTATCTTCGCCACCTGCAACAGCGCCGCCTTCATCGTCAGCATGGCCTTCATGGGGGTGGTGACCTTCCTGCCGCTGTTCCTCCAGGTGGGGCTGGGCACGCCCGCCACCGCCAGCGGCCTGGCCATGGTGCCCATGATGGTGGGGATGATCGGCTCCTCCACCGTCTGCGGCCTGCTGGTGTCGAGGACCGGCGCCTACAAGCCCTATATGCTGGGCGGCAGCCTTATCCTGGCGCTCGCGGTCTTCCTGATGACCTTCATCGGCCCCGACACCAGCCTGTTCGGCGTCGGCTGGCGGATGTTTATCATCGGCCTGGGTCTCGGACCTTCGCAGAGCCTCTTCAGCCTGGCGGTGCAGAATGCGGTGCCGCCGCACCGGATGGGGGTCGCGACCTCGTCCGGCATGTTCTTCCGCCAGATCGGCCAGACCATGGGCGTGGCCCTGTTCGGCGCGCTGTTGACCCACAACCTCAACGCCGAGCTGATCAAGCGTGCGCCGGTCGAGCCGTCCGGTGTTCACCAGACCATCGACGTCAACCAGCTTCAGGCCATGGCCCTGTCCAGAGCCGCCGCCGGCGCCCACGCGTCCGCCGACGCCCGCTCGCCGGCGATGATCAAGGCGACCTCCGACAGCTTCGCCGCGGCGATGCGCAATCTGTTCTTCGTGGCGCTTGCGGGCCTGGCCGTTGCGATCGTGATCATCCTGCTGATCCCGGTGGTGCCGATGCGGGCGCGGATGGCCCCGGTGGCTGTGGCCGCTGCCGAGGCCTGATGCCCGTTACTTGACCGTCGGGGTTGTCGGTCGCACACTCTTCCTCATCGTTCACCGCGCCTCGCGGTGGGCCGCGGTACCGCTGCGGTGGATTGAACGTCTTGGCTTTGGTCAAGGCGAGCATCCATCGCGGGGCGTCTCAATAAGGAGACGCAAATGACCCCAACCCTCACCGCCGAACAGCTAGCGAACTTCGACCAGCGCGGCGTCCTGCGCCTGCCCGGCCTGTTGGCCGCCGACCGCGTACGGCGCGCCCGTGACTATGTGCTGGGCCGCCTCGAGCGCGCCGGCCTGCGGCGGGACGGCGAGTGGCGCCTGCAGGATCGTCCCAGGCCGCAATGGCCGGACAGCGGCGTGAAGTCCTCCAAGGTCATCGGCAACCGGCATCCCGACGTGGAGGCCCTGATCGACGAACCCGCCCTGCTCGCGGCCGTTGACGCCCTGCTCGAGGGGCAGGCGTTCGATCGCGAAATCTACAAGCGGCCGCAGGTGATGGTGACCCTGCCCAACATCGATGCCTGGACCGTCCCGACCGGCTGGCACGTGGACGGCCCGCGCCTGGCGAGCGGGCGGCGGCCTGGTGTGCAGCTGTTCACTTTTCTGGACACCGTTGAAGCCGGCGGCGGTGGGACCCTGGTGATCGCCGGCTCCCACCGCCTGCTCAATGAGGGACGGATCGTTGCGACCGGAGATGTGCCGCGCCGGCTCCGCAAGGAGGACTTCTTTCGTCCGCTGTATGCGGACGCTGACGATGCGGCGGATCGCGCGCGCCTGGTGACCCATAAGGGTGCGGTAGGCGATGTGGCTCTGGAAGTCGTCGAGCTCACCGGCGCGCCGGGCGACGCCTATCTGATTGACTTGCGGATGCTGCACACGGTCGCCCCCAACGCCGCCGCTCGCCCCCGCATGATGGCCACCCACCGCTTCTTCCGCGCGGACGTCATGCCGGAGCTGGCCCAGGCCTTCGGGTGGGCGTGACGACGGGTTTGTCGCCGGAAGTCTCATCATCCACCAGGGCCGGGAACGCGAGCCGAACGCTGGGGTTTGTGGCCTGGGCCAGCCGGCGCAAGGAGCAGTTCTATGTCAGCCTATGTCATCGCCATCGTTCGCGAGGTTTTCGACCGCAAGGGCCTGGAAGCCTACTGGGCCAATGTCGCGCCAACCTTCGAGGGAACCGGCGCCAGGACCTTGTCCGCCTATGCCCCGTTCAAGACCCTGGAAGGCGGCGGGTCGGCGAACGCCGCGGTGACGATCGAGTGTCCATCCATGGCGGCGGCGGTCGGCTGGTACGAAAGCCCTGCCTATCAGACCGTGAGGAAACTGCGCGAGGGCGCCGCCAACATAGAGCTGATCGTGGTCGACGGCGTGGTGACGCCGCGCGAGCAGCGGTTGCCCGGCGTCAAATAGGCCCGGGCTTCCCTACGGCCCCGTCCCATCCGGTGCGACGTCGCCAGCGGCGGCGGCGATCGGCCGGGCGTCCTGCACCAGATGCACCAGGAGGCGGCCCGGCTCCTCCGCGTACATCATATGGGCTGAGTTCTCGAACCAGACCAAGTGTTTGCTGGGCGCCGAAAGCCGGTCGTACCAGCGCACGACCGGCGCATTCGGGGTGGTGTAGTCATAGCGGCCGGCGAAGATCAGCAGCGGGCAGTCCAGCTTGGTCAGCTTGGTGAAGTCGGTGGCGACCATTTCCGGCAGCAGCTTGGGCAGGGAGAAGGCGCTGCCCGCGTCGATCGCCTTAAAGTCCGCCTCGGAATAGTCCGGCGAGATCCTCTCGGCATTCTCCCAATAGTCATAGCTCTGACGATCGTGCGTCAGGCCGCCGTAATGCACCGACCATTTGCGCTCCACGCCGATCTTTTCCAGCGGCACGGCGCCGTTCGCCTCCGGATAGGGGGCGATGGCGGTGAGCTCCTTGATCGCCTGCTCATCGCCGGCCTTGCGCGCTGCGTTCAGGACGAAGTCGTAGCCGATCGCCTCGCCCGCCCGCATGTCGATGATCTGGCCGACCCCGATATAGGCATAGAGCCAGTCCGGTCGCCGCTCAGCCAAATGCAGTCCGACAATAGTGCCCCAGGAATGGCCAAGGGCGAATATCTTCTTCTTGCCGTAGGTCGCACGCAGATAAGCGGTCAGCTCCTCGGCGTCCTGCACCATGCGTTCCTCGCGCATGGTCGGCGCGACCTTGGCCGGATCGTTCAGCGCAAAGGTCTTGCCGGACCCCCGCTGGTCCCATTCCACCACGGTGAAATAGTCCGTCCAAGGCGCCTCGAACAGATAGCGGTTGGGCAGGTCCGGCGCGGCCGGGCCGCCATGGATCACCAACAGGATCGGGTTGCGGCGGTCGCGGCCACGCACGGTGATCCACTGACGAATCCCGCCGATCTCGACCGCCTTGGCCTCATCGATTCCGTTCGAAGAGACGATCTTGCCGACTTCGGCGAGAATGGCGTGCGGGTCCGGCGGCGCCCCGGCCCTTGCGGCGAGCGGCGCCATCGACATCAACGCCACGGCGGCGACGAGGGCGCGAACGGAAACCTGCATCACAACTCCTGACCAACCCTGGGTGAGAAGCTAGCCACGAGCCGCCGCCGCCGCACGTTAAAACGCGCTAATGCCGGAGCGGGGCGGCCCTCACAGAAAGCTGTATGGATCCACGTCGATGGTCACCCGCACCGATGACGGGACCTTGGCTCTAGCCTTCCAGGCGGCGAGGAAGGCTTGCAGGTCGACGTTGCGGTCGGCGCGGACCAGGAAGCGTTTGCGACGCCGGCCTCGGATCAGGGCCAGCGGCGCGTCGGCGGGGCCATAGACTTCCAGGCCCTCCACATTGGGCGCGGCGGCCGCGAGGGCGCGAACGTAGCCCTCCAGAGCGGCCAGATCGGGACCAGACGCAATGATCGCCGCCAGGCGTCCGAACGGCGGCAGGCGGGCGGCCTCGCGTTCGGCCATTTCGGCGGCGACGAAGGCGTCGCGATCCTGGGCGGCGAGGGCCTCCATCACCGCATGGTCGGGGGCATAGGTCTGGATTAGAGCCCGCCCCGGTCGGTCGCGGCGTCCGGCGCGTCCGCTGGCCTGGGCCAGCAGCTGGTAGGTCCGCTCGGCCGCGCGCAGGTCGCCGCCGCGCAGGCCGAGGTCGGCGTCCACCACCCCCACCAGGGTCAGGTTGGGAAAGTCGTGACCCTTGGCCGCGGCCTGGGTGGCGACCAGGATGTCGATCTCGCCTTCGGACATCGACCGCACCATCTCCCGCGCCGCTTCCGCGCTGAAGACGGTGTCGGAGGAGAAGACGGCGACGCGGGCGGTTGGGAACAGGCTGCGCGCCTCCTCTTCGACCCGTTCGACGCCAGGCCCGATGGAAACAAGCGAGTCCAGGGCGCCGCAGTGGGGGCAGGCCTTGGGCTTGGGCATGGAAAAGCCGGTCAGGTGGCAGACCAGCCGGCCGGTGTATCGGTGCTCCACCAGCCAGGAATCGGTGTCCGGCGCCGTCATCCGCTCGCCGCAGGCCCGGCACAGCACCAGGGGGGCATAGCCTCGCCGGTTCAGGAACAGCAGGCTCTGTTCGCCGCGCTCAAAGGTTTCCGACATGGCCTGGATCAGGGGCGGCGATAGCCATTGGCCGGGCTCCGGCGGCGTCGCGCGCAGATCGATCATGGTCACGTCGGGCAGCTGCGACGCGCCATGTCGCGCCGCCAGTCGCAGCCAGCGATAGCGGCCGGTCTCGGCGTTCCACAGGCTCTCCAGCGACGGCGTGGCCGAGGCCAGCACCACCGCCGCGCCTTCGATCTTGGCCCGCGCCACGGCCAGGTCGCGGGCGTGGTAGATGAAGCCGTCTTCCTGTTTGTAGGAGCCATCGTGCTCCTCATCGACCACGATCAGCCGCAGGTCCTTGAACGGTAGGAACAAGGCCGAGCGGGCGCCGACGACGATCCTGCACTGGCCGCCCGCGACCGCCTCCCACACCCGCCGGCGGTAGGGCGCGGGGATGCCGGAATGCCATTCGGCGGGCGAGGCGCCAAACCGGTCCTCGAACCGGGCGATCACGCCCTGGGTCAAGGCGATTTCCGGCAACAGGATCAGCACCTGGGCGCCCGGATCGGCGGCCAGCGCCGTCGCCACCGCCTCCAGATAGACCTCGGTCTTGCCGGACCCGGTAACGCCATCGAGCAGCGCCGCCTGGAAGCCGCCCTCGGTGACCATGCCGCTCATCACCTCGGCGGCCGCTGCCTGGCTGGGGTTGAGCACTGGGCCTGGGCGGTCGTGGTCGGGTTCGGCGAAGGCGGTCGGCGGATCGACCAGTCGCACCTCCAGCACCCCGTCGTCGACCAGGCCTTTGATGACGGCGGAGGATACCTCGGCGGCAAGCGCCAGGGCGGCCGCCGCCATGGGCTCGACAGCTTTTTCCAGCACCCTCAGGCGGGCGGGCGTTGCTCGAGTTGGCGGCTTGCCGGTAATGGCGACGAGGCGTTCGGGCCGAGCCTTCTGCGCACGCGCGCCGCGCACCGCGATGGCCATGGGCGCGCCCGGGCCATCGACGCTGTAACGCGCCGCCCACTGGACGAAGGCCAGGGTGTTGGCGGGCAGGCGAAAATCCTCGCGGCGCTCGAGCACCGATTTCAGAGGCCGGTTGTGTCCGGCGCCGTCGCGCAGTTCGGCCACTACGCCAGCCATCATGCGCGGACCTAGCGGCACGACGACATGGTCGCCAGGCTCAAGCGCCATGCCCGCTGGCTCGGCATAGTCGAACGCCTCGGGCAGCGGCAGCGGCAGGATCACGCTGGCGATTCTCATAGGTTGCGAGATAGCACGTCTCTCAGCCGTTTCCCCGGCACAAGGCCGGGGAAACGGTTGTCAGTCGCCGAACCCACAGACATTTTTTCAGGCCTCAAGCGCCCATTAACCCACAATGGGGTTCAACAGGCGTCCAAGCGCAGAAGGCGTGGAAAACGAGAAGGGGCCCCTGACGGTGAGTGAGACGCCGAAAGCATCCGCGAACGTAACTGGGGCTCTGCGTGAGGCCGAACAGGCCAAGGCGTTGGCGAAGGATTGGAAGGTGGTTTCCGCATTTCTGCGCGAGAACCCTCGGCTGATTCGCGAGGACGCCGAACTATTGGAGGACCTGGGCCTTTGGGTCCGGGCCGCCAATGTGGTCGAGTTCGGCCCCGCCGCCCTGGCGCGGCTGTCGGAAGCCAAGACCCGGGAGAAGGCCGAGCGCCGGCGTCTTGAAGCAACGGCCCGCGCCAACTTCGCCGCCCAGGCCCAGACCCACGCCGCGGTGGTCGATCTTCTCGAAGCCCGCAATCACGCCGATCTGGCGCGCCGGGTCAATGACATCGCCTGCCTCCGTTTTGGCTTGAAAGCCGGCGTGGTGGCGCTGGAAACGCCGGGATCGGTCCCGGCCGGATGGCGGATTCTCGGCCCCGACGGCGCCGCGGCCCTGCTGGGTCCCACGGGTCTTGCGCGCATGGGCCCGCCTGAGCAGGCGCGCGGCCTGTTCGGAGAACTCGGCCCCGAAGTCGGCAGCGTGGCCCTGGCGCGGATGGCGATCTGGGAGCCGTCGCGGCAGGCGGTGCTGGCCTTCGCCTCCTCCGAGCCGGACGGCTTCACCCGGGACATGGGTGCCGAACTGGTCGCCTTTCTCGCCCGCGTCACCGAACGCACGGCGGAACGATGGCCGGTGCTTTAAAGACTGTCCGCTCATCCCCGCGAAGGCGGGGACCCATTGAGCCAAAGCCGAAAGTCTTGCGCCTCGCCTGGATGCCGTGCGCCATGGATCCCCGCCTTCGCGGGGATGAGCGGATATGACAACGGCTCCGCCTTCGACCGCCCGCGAAGCTCTGGCCGCCTGGCTGGACTATCTCGTCAACGAACGCCGCGCCTCGCCGCGTACCGTGCGCGCCTATGGGGATGCGGTGCTGGCCTATCTAGGCTTCCTGGAGCCGCATAGGGGTGAGACCCTGACCCTTGCGGCCATGTCCGACATCTCAGCCGGCGACGTGCGCGCCTATCTGGCTCATCGGCGCAGCGGCGATCATCCGCTGGCGCCCCGCTCGGTTTCTCAGGCCTTGTCCGCCATCCGCGCCTATCACCGCTGGCTTGACCGGCGGCTGGGAACGCCCAACGCCGCCCTCGGCCTCGTGCGCGGGCCCAAGCTGCCGCGCGGCCTGCCTCGGCCGGTATCCGAGGACCAGGCGCGAGCCTTGATCGACGATGCCGGCGCCTCCGACCGCGAAGATTGGGAGATCGCCCGTGACGAGGCGGTGCTGACCCTGCTGTGGGGCTGCGGCCTGCGGATTTCCGAGGCCTTGTCGCTGACCCGCGCCGACGCGCCGCTGGGCGAGACGATCCGGATCACCGGCAAGGGCGGCAAGACCCGGCTCGTGCCGGTGCTGCCAGCGGTGCGCGAGGCGATCGACGTCTATCTGGCTGAGCTGCCATTCGCATTGGCGCCGGACGAGCCGCTGTTTCGCGCGGTGCGGGGCGGCGCCTATAGCCCGCGCCACGCCCAGGCGCTCATGCAGACCCTGCGCGGCCGGCTTGGCCTTCCGGCCAGCGCCACGCCCCATGCCCTGCGTCACTCCTTCGCCACCCATCTGCTGGGCGCCGGCGCCGATTTGCGCTCGATCCAGGAGCTGCTGGGTCACGCGTCGCTCTCGACCACCCAGCGCTACACCGCCGTCGACGCCGCCGGCCTGCTGGCGGTCTACGCCAAGGCCCACCCGCACGCCTAACCCGGCTTGGCGGGCGCCAGGGCCTGAATCGCCTCAGCCACGCTTTCGAAGATGTGGTCGGCGCCGAGCTGCTGAGTGACGCCAAAGCGGTCGAACGCCTGCTGGGCGCGGACCGACTCCAGCCGGGCGACGGCGAAATCGACCCCGGCCTTGCGGGCGGCGGCGATGACGCCGGCCAGGATGGCTGAGGCGGTGAAGTCGATCTCGACGATGCCGCTGGCCTCCAGCACGAACAGCTTGGCCGCGCCCTGATCGTCCTTCAGCGCCTGGGTTACGCCGCGCCGGAACTCATAGGCGTTGAGGAAGGATAGCGGCGCCTGGAAGCCCATCACCACCACGTCCGGCCGCGTCGTGCCGGGGCGTGTGTCTGACGCCGGCCACCAGACCGTGGAGCCCGGCGCCTGCTCGAACAGGATCGGCTGGGTGCGGGTGATGGTGAAGACCCCGTGCGCCAGGGACAGGAAGATGCCGATCGCGACGCCGGTCTGGATCGGTAGGAGCAGGATCAGCAGCATGGTCGCTAGCGCCAGGGCGAACTCGGCCCAGGTGCGGCGGGCGAGGGCGACGAACTCGCCCAGATGGAAGATGCGCTGCGCCACATAGAGCAGGATGCCCGCCAGCGCCGCGGCCGGGGCGCGCGCAAGGAGAGCGGTTCCGAACACCAGCAACAGAACCACCGCGCCGGCGGCGAACAGGCTGGCCCACTGCGAGCGTCCGCCCGAGGCGCTGACGGCGGCGGTGCGCGGCGGGCTGGCGTTGACCGGAAAGGCGCCGAACAGACCCGCCAGCACACCGGCGGCGCCGACGCCGACGAAGTCGCGGTTCACGTCGGGATCCAGGTCCGGATCGTGGAAGGCGCGGGTGGTCGCGGCCGTCTGCACCATCACCACCAGGGCGATGACCAGGGCAAGCCCGACCAGCTTGATCAGGCCCTGGGCGGTCAGGACCGGCAGATGCGGCGCGCGCAGGTCGCTGGCGAGGCGCCCGAGGACCGCGAGGCCACGGTGGTCGAGATTGAAGACGATGGTCGCGCCGGTCGCGGCCGCCAGGGCGACCAAGGCGCCGGGGATGCGCGGGTTGAGCTTCTCGGCCCCAATGGTGACGGCGAACACGCCCAGGCCGATGGCGATGGCGACCGGGTTGATGGCGCCGACCTGAGACCACAGCGTCGCCAGGCGCTGATAGACCGTGCCCGACTCCTCGGGCAGGCCCAGCACGGATGGAGCTTGAGAAATCACGATGTGCAGGGCGATGCCGGCAAGGAAGCCGGTCAGCACCGGGCCTGATAGCAGGTCAGCGATCCAGCCCAGCTTGAATACCCCAGCCAGGGCGACCGTCAGCCCGACCAGCACCGCCAGGGCCGCGGCGTCGTCGGCGTATTGGGGCGAGCCCGCCGTGACCAGCAAGGCCAGGCTGCCGGCGAAGATCGGGGTGATGGTGGAGTCCGAGCCAGCCGAAAGCTGCCGGCTCGCCCCGAAGACCGCGAACCCGATCGCAGCTGCGATGAAGGCGATCAGGCCGATCTGCGGTGCGAACCCGCCCAGCCGGGCGGTGGCCATCTGCTCAGGAATGGCGATGGCCACCAGGGTCAGGCCGGCGATCAGGTCGGGCGCCAGCGCAGAAAGGCCGCCGCCGGTGAGGGCGGGAAAGAGCGGACGCGAAGGTTGCGCCGGTGTTGTTGTCACGGAGCCGCGACCCCGGAGTCCTTCATCAGGCCTATCAGCTTGTCACGGTCGAGGTACTGCACGAAGCCGGTCATGCCGCCGAGGGTGGCGGGATCGGCGAACAGGTCGCGCGCGGCGGATTCCCCCAGGGCCTTGACGGCGCCTTCCACGGCGCCTGGCCCTTCGGCGCGGACCGCGGTCACAGCTTGGGTCTTGCAGTCGACCGTCACAAGCCGGGTGAGCAGGTCGGCGATGCGGTGGTTAGCCTCATCTCGCATGGGCTGAGTCACGGCGGTCATGGCGCGGAACTCGGGATTGGCGGAAACGACCACATAGGCCCACTTCGTCAGCACCACGCGGTCCTGCGCCGAGGTGGCGCCAACCACGCACTTGCTGAGCGCGTCGGCGGCGGGACCCGCCTGGGCCTGCGAGGCGGCCGCGAGGGCCAGGGCGAGCGCTGCGCCCGACACCAATGTCTTCAGCATGGGAATCCCTTTTGCTGCGCGCCGCTCAGACGATCGGCGGCTGCGCTTAAAGCCGCAACACGTGCTGTCGGCCTATGGTTCCGCTTGCCAGATAACCGCGTTCGCGCCATAGATGTTCTTGTTATGTGCTCAAAAAGGAGAGACGTCATGGCCGATGACCTGGTCTTCTACACCAATCCCATGTCGCGGGGTCAGATTGTCCGCTGGATGCTGGAGGAGGTCGGCCAGCCCTATCGGACCGAGATCATGCAGTACGAGGCGTCGATGAAGGCGCCGGCGTATCTGGCGATCAATCCCATGGGCAAGGTGCCGGCGATCACCCATCGCGGCCAGGTAGTGACCGAGTGCGCGGCCATCTGCGCCTATCTCGCCGACGCCTTCCCGCAGGCCGGCCTTGCCCCTGCGCCGGGCAGCCCCGAACGCGCGCCCTATTATCGCTGGATGTTTTTCGCGGCGGGGCCCGTCGAGTCTGCCGTGTCTAACCGGTCGGCCGGGTTCGTCACGGCGCCGGAACGGTCGCGGATGATGGGCTATGGGACCTTCGAGACCACCATGGACGTCTTGGAAAAGGCCGTGTCAGGCGGCGGCTATCTGGCGGGTGGCCAGTTCAGCGCGGCGGACGTCTACCTCGGCTCGCAGGTGCTATGGGGCCTGCAGTTCGGCTCGATCGACAAGCGGCCAGCGTTCGAGGCCTATGCCGATCTGCTATCGGTCCGGCCCGCCTATCAGCGCGCCAAGGAGATCGACGGCGCCCTGATCGCCGAGATGCAGAAGGCGAACGCGGGGTAGAGGCTACAAAAAAGCGCTCATCCCCGCCTTCGCGAGACCTCTGCGTAACTGACATGGCTTGTGGGTTGTGATTCACTGTCGGCTGAAGAGGTGGTGGTGATGTCGCAGCAGAGCTTCTTGGATGCATTCTTGCCGGCGGGGTTTGGCCGCAACGAGCGGCTGGAGCGGATCTCGGGCTTGATTGATTGGAGCCGGATCGAGGCCCTGGTGTCGGCGGTGCGGCCTGGTGAGACGGGCAGACCGCCCTACAGTCCGTTGTCGATGTTCAAGGCCTTGCTGCTGCAGCAGTGGTACGGCCTGTCCGACCCGGGCCTGGAGGAGGCCTTGCTGGACCGGGTGTCGTTCCGCCGGTTCTGCGGGCTTGCTCTGGATGCGGCGACGCCGGACGAGACGACGCTCTGCCGGTTCCGCAACGCGCTGAAGCAGGCCGATCTTGGAGAGGCGCTGTTCGCCGAGGTGCTGGGCCAGCTGGAAGCGGCGGGCTTCGTGCTGAAGATCGGCACGCTGGTGGACGCCACCCTGATCCGCAGCGCGGTGCGCCCGCCGCCGTCCGGCTCCACGCCCAAGGACCAGGAGAGCCGCTCGCCGCACGATCCGGACGCCAACTGGACGCGCAAGGGTCCCTCGCGCAGCCTGTTCTTCGGTTACAAGGCCCATGTGGGCGTCGATCAGGGCTCGGGCCTGGTCAGAAGCCGCATCCTGACGCCGGCCAAGGTCTACGAGAGCCAGGTCGCCGACGACCTGATCCTGGGCGACGAGAAGGCCGTCTATGCCGACAAGGCCTATGAGAAGAAGGCTCGCCGTCAGGCCCTCAAGGCCAGAGGCGTCAAGGACCGCATCCAGCACCGCCGCCACAAGCACATGAAGGTCCTGCCCCACTGGCAGACCGTTCGCAACAAGCTGATCGGCCGCGTCCGATCAGCTGTCGAACGCACCTTCTCCCAGCTCAAGAGCCGCTACGGACTGGAGCGGATGAGATACCGAGGCCTCGCCGCCAACGCCTTCCATCTCGATCTCGTCCTCATCGCCTTCAATCTCAGGACAATCGCAGCCAAGGCTCCCTGACCGAAGCCTCATCGCCAACCCCCAACCTGATCAACGGCCACACCCAGCCCTAAAATCGCGCCAGAAACCGCCCTCTCCAAGCCAGCTCACGACTTTCGCAGAGGTCTCGC
>Ga0302313_10001334_pt1 | contig 18944 bp, 19 predicted proteins | sample III_Palsa_N2_2_FD_200454 | JGI IMG/M metagenome (GOLD analysis project Ga0302313, IMG submission 200454) | Peat permafrost microbial communities from Stordalen Mire near Abisko, Sweden - III_Palsa_N2_2 | ecosystem: Environmental > Terrestrial > Soil > Palsa > Peat permafrost | place: Sweden...
GGACAGTGCTCGTCATACGAGCGCTTGGTCGCGGGCCGCGCCGATTCAATGCGCTTCGCAGAGACATTGGCGAGATCAGCCAAAAGATGCTGACGCAGACGCTCAAGGAGCTGGAGGAAAATGGTTTAGTCAGCCGAACCGTAACCCCGGTTACCCCACCGCAGGTCGAGTATGCGCTCACCGAATTGGGCAAGGATTTCCTGCGCCCCGTCCGGGCGCTTGCCACATGGGTCGCGGTTCATTCCGACCAGATAACGGAGGCACGCTCGGCGTACGCCGAGGCTCGCGTGAACGTGTAAGTGGATGCAAGCATGTCGCTCCCGCACTCAGCATGATCGAGCCGAAAGCGCGCCTTACGGAAGCTCAGGCTGGCTCGACGGTAGAGAGGCATCGACTGGTCTGTATCATTCACTGATGCCTGATTCGCATCGTTCTTCCTGATCAATGCAAAGGGTGCGAGCATTCCACGGCTCTACGCTTCATCAGCTGATCCATCCGAAACAAAACGCCGCCTTGCAGGGCGGCGTTTTGCTTTGTGTCAGTCAGTCACGGTAGCCATCGACTCAGTTTGGCAACCCCAGATCATCCAGCATCGCTTTGAGGAAGCGTGCCGCTTCACCACCGGTCGCGGCGCGATGATCAAACGTTACCGATAGCGGCATGCGGCGATGGACTTCAATGCCACCGATCACGGCGACCACATCGTGGCTGAGCTTGCCGGCGCCGATAATGGCGACAGTAGGTGGCACGACGACAGGCGTGGCATAACGGCCGGCGAACATGCCGAAGTTGGACAGGCTGATGGTATAGCCGGACAGCTCCGATGCCGGGATGCTGCGATCCTCGACCTGGGTGCGCAGGCGCCTGATCGCCGAACGCACGCCGACAGCATCGAGCACGTCGGCATTGCGCAGGGCCGGCACGAACAGGCCGTCGTCGGTGTCCACTGCGATGCCGATGTCGACATGCGGATGCAGGGTGCGCGTCAGGTTTTTGCCGTCGAACCAAGCATTCAATGCTGGCACGGTCTTGCAGGCAAACACAATGGCGCGGACCAATCGAGCGGTGATGTCCTGCTTGCCGATCCAGGCGTGCAGATCGGCATCGTCGACGATGGTGGTCGGCACGACCTGCGTGTGCGCATCGGCCATCACGCGGGCCATATTGCGACGCACGCCTTTCAGCTGCTCTGGCTGGCCGCTGGCCTGCGCGCCGGGCGATGAGGTACGCACCGGCTTGCCGGCGAGTGATACCGGGCCGCGCGAAGCCTCGGGCTGCGGCAGCTCGGGAGCGAGATGTCGGCCGGCCGAGGCGGGAACAGCTCGCGCAGGGACAGCGCCGAGTGCAGCCGAACCGTTGGCGGCGGCGTCCTTTACGTCTTTCAATGTCACCACGCCGTCGGCTCCGGTGGGCGTGACGCGGGTGAGGTCAATCTTGAGTTTTTTGGCCAGCGCGCGCACGGCTGGAACCGCTTTCACGCCACCGACGCTGGCGGCCTGTTCGACGTGCACGTGATTGCCGCTGACCATCGCGCCGACCACGGTACCTTCGTCTTCGCGCACGGCAACGGCTTCTTCGACTTCGCCGCCTTCATCGGAGGCGACCACTTTCTCGTCGTCCTGTGGCGCGGGGCTGCCGACGCTTTTTTTCGGACCGTGTTGGTGGCCGGTCGATTCGGACTCGGCACGCTGTCTGGCATTTGGATCGGGCTCGAACTCGGCCAGCGCGGCGCCGGTTTCGATGATGTCGCCTGGCGCGCCGTGCAACTTGGTGACCTTGCCGGTGTAGGGCGACGGCACGTCGACGACCGCCTTGGCGGTCTCCATCGAGCACAACGGTGCATCGAGCTTGATGCTGTCGCCCACTTTCACGTGCCACTCGACCACGGTCGCGTCGGGCAGGCCTTCGCCGAGGTCGGGCAGGTAAAACGTTTTGATATCAGCCATGGAATCGGGTCCGTATGTAATTAGCTTGCCGCCAGCGTGCGCTTGGCTGCATCGACGATGCGCTCCACGCTGGGCAGGTATTTCATTTCGAGACGGAACAACGGAATGTGCGTGTCGAAACCGGTGACGCGCTCGACCGGCGCTAGCAGGTCGTAGATGCATTCCTCGGCCAGCCGCGCAGCGATCTCGGCGCCGAAACCGGCGGTCTTCGGGGCTTCGTGCACGATCACGCAACGGCCGGTCTTCTGCACCGACTCGGCGATGGTATCGAAGTCCAGCGGCGTCAGTGTGGCCACGTCGATGACTTCGGCGCTGATGCCTTCAGCGGCGAGTTCGTCGGCAGCCTCCAGGCACTCTTTCACCTGCGCGCCCCAAGTCACCAGGGTCACATCGGTGCCGTCGCGCAGCACGAAACACACGTCCAGCGGCAGCGCTTCGCCGTCGTCCGGCACCTCTTCCTTGTACTGGCGGTAGATGCGCTTGGGTTCAAAGAAGATCACCGGATCGGGATCGCGAATCGCCGCCAGCAGTAATCCGTACGCACGGGCCGGCGAGGACGGCAGCACCACGCGCAAGCCTGGGATATTGGTGAACAAATGTTCGTTCGCCTCGGAGTGATGCTCTGGCGCGCGGATACCACCGCCCCAGGGCGCGCGAAAGACGGCCGGCACGGTGATGCGGCCGCGTGTGCGGTTGCGCAGGCGCGCGGCATGGCAGGCGATCTGCTCCATCATCGGATAGATAAAGCCTTCGAATTGCGCCTCTGCGACGGGTTTCATGCCAGCGGCGGCGAGACCGACGGTGACGCCGGCAATCGTGGCTTCGTCGAGCGGCGTGTCGAGCACGCGCAGTTCGCCGAATTTTTCCTGCAGTCCTTGGGTGGCGCGGAACACGCCACCGTTGAGGCCGACGTCTTCGCCCAGCACCATGACGCTGTCGTCGTGGGCCATTTCGTAAGCGAGCGCCTGGGTGACGGCTTCGATAAGAGTGATTTGTGCCATGACTTTAGTGGGCCCTGTTTTTATTGGACGCGGATTCGAGCGAAAGGACGTAATCGCGCTGCTTGGCGAGATCGGCGGGAACTTCGGCAAAGATGTAGTCGAACATCGCCGTAACCGGCTGCGTCTTTGTCTCGAGATAGGCATTCACCTCGTTGTCCATCCACTCGTCGCACTCGGCCTTCCAAGCCTCCTCTTTCGCGTCGTCCCACACGCTCTTGGCGACAAGCCAGTTGCGCAGGCGCTTCATCGGCTCGCGTTCCCAGCCGTCCTTCACTTCCTGCTCGCCGCGGTAGCGACGGGCGTCGTCGGCGGTGGTGTGATCGCCCAGACGATAGGTCACCGCTTCGATCACGCTGCCACCCTCGCCGTTACGCGCGCGCTCCAGCGCGTCTTCCATCGCCTTGCGCACGGCGATGATGTCGTTGCCGTCCACTTGAATGCAGAACAGGCCGGCGGCGATGCCCTTCTGCGCCAGTGTCGGTGCACCGGACTGGATCTTGCGCGGCACCGAGATGGCCCATTGGTTGTTGACGATCACCGCGACCAGCGGCAGGTTCTGCGCGCCGGCGATGTTGATGGCGCCGTAGAAGTCGCCCTTGGACGAACCACCGTCGCCGATGGTGCACACCGCGACGCGCTTTTCGCCGCGGATCTTGAATGCCAGAGCGGTGCCGGCCGCATGCAGGCATTGCGTCGCAATCGGCACCGACCAGGCGAAGTCATGCCGCGCCGGCTCTTTCTGGTAGTCGTTGCCGCGCTCGTCGCCGCCCCAGTACATATACACCTCGCGCGGCTGCACGCCGCGGTAAAGCTGGGCGCCGTATTCGCGGTAGCTCACCGCCAGCACGTCTTCAGGAAGCATGGCGCTGCCGATGCCTACGTGCGCTGCTTCGTGGCCCAGGCAGCTGGCGTAGGTGCCGAGCTTGCCGGTGCGCTGCAGGGCGATCGACTTGGCGTCGAACACGCGGGTCGACAGCATCAATTTGTATAGCTCGACCATATGCGGAAGATCTTTCGCAAAGGCGGGCAGATCCTTGCGGACTTCATTGCCCTCGGCATCGAGGTATTGCAGGTATTCAATTTCAAACTTGGCGGCGATGGTCACGACTCGCTCCGGAGTGGGGAAAGCGGGAAAGCGGTTAAAGATCACGCGCCCAGCGGTTGCCCGCGCGCGCAAACGATCAAACAAGACCGCGCTTGATAACAGGCTCCCATGTTGCACTGCAAGGTTCAGCGCAGCAATGCGGTAGCGTATCGCAGCCGTTTCATGGACTGCCGATGGCGCCCTCAAGTTCAGTGGGTGGAGACACGCATCAAGACGCAGCGGGCTTCTGCGGCATCGAATCCGTTACCACTCAACGCGTAACCGCTAACATGACTGTTTTATGAAGTGCGCTTCCAAGAGCGAGTTCGATTTCCTATGACCGAAAACCAGCGCGATCTCGAAGCCGGCATCCAGACCGACCTTGACGGCAAGATGACCTACAGCGGCTATCTGCGGCTGGACCTGCTCCTCGCCGCCCAGCAGCCGCGCAGCCAGCCGCCGCAGCACGACGAGTTGCTGTTCATCGTGCAGCATCAGGTCAGCGAGCTGTGGATGAAGCTGATGATCCACGAACTGGGCTCGGCCATTGCCTTTCTGCGGCGTGATCAGGTCTGGCAGACGCGCAAGGTGATCGCGCGCTGCAAGTCCGTTCTGCGCCAACTCACCGAGCAATGGGCCGTGCTGGAGACTCTCACGCCTTCGGAGTACCTGGAGTTCCGCGAGACGCTTGGCCCCTCGTCGGGCTTCCAGTCGCTTCAGTATCGGGTGATGGAGTTCATGCTCGGCAACAAAAACGCGGCGATGCTCAAGGTGTTCGAGCATGATCCGGAAGGGCAGACGGCTCTGCGCGAGGTGCTGCAGGCGCCCAGCCTGTACGACGAGTTCCTGCGCTATCTTGCCCGCTTCGATCATGCGATTCCGGGCAAACACCTTGAGCGCGACTGGGCCGAACCACACGTGTCCGATGCCGCCCTGCTGCCGGTGTTCGAACGCGTCTATGGCGATACCGACCGCTACTGGCGCGAATACGCGTTGTGCGAGGACTTCGTGGATCTGGAGACACAGTTCCAGCTGTGGCGTTTCCGCCACCTGCGTACGGTGCAACGGATCATCGGCTTTCGTCGCGGCACGGGCGGCTCGTCCGGTGTGTCGTTTCTGAAGAAGGCGCTGGAACTGGAGTTCTTCCCCGAACTGTTCGAGGTGCGCACAACCTTGCAGCCGCGCGGTGCCTGAGTCGGCGTGTATCGTGTTCAGGTGACTGCTGCTTTGTTGGAGAGGATGCGCTGCTGCTTATCGCAGGGCGAATTAATCGCTCAATGCGCGAGGTGGTGAAGGCTTCGCTTCGACTGCATCAGGGAAGAGGCATCTGCCGACTGAACACCATGTCGTGCCCGCTGATCGCCAGCGCCACCTGCTTCAGGATGTGCTGGGAGGGAAAGACCCGGCCGTAGCAGACCACTACGACCAGCAGACTCATACCCGCGAGCAAGGCGACGGCGCGAACGGAAACCTGCTGCGCCACGGGTTGTCCCCTCTGAAACCACGTGCAGACCAGCAGTCCGAAGGCAGATCCCAGAATCACTTCCGATACGCTGTGCGCTTTCAGCCAGATTCTTGAAATGGCGATGCTCACGGCGAGCAAAATGCCCAGGCCGATCGCGACCGAGCGCCAGCCTACGTTAGCGCGTCGAGTCAGCAGGGCGGCGGTGGTCGGCCACACCAGCATGCTCATGGCGCTGTGCCCGCTGAAGCCGGTGTAGTCGAGTCCGGGCAGGCCGATGTCCCAGGCCATGAACAGCAGCTTGGATAACGCCACACCGCCGCCGCAAACACCTACCGCGACTACCCAGCGCCAGCCGTCGCGGCGGGATTCGCGCGGAACGATCAGCCACAGCGTGATCCATACGATCAACGGGAGTAACACGGCGCTGTCGCCAGCGGATGTGAGTGCTTGCCAAGGATTCAAATAGATACCGCCAGCTTGGGTATGCGGCCAGAGTCATCGCCGCGCGAATCAGTCAGACAGCCTGCCATCGAGCTTGTTCAATATCCGCTCCAGCCAGACGCGCTCCTCGGCGTCGAGTTTGGCCAGTACCTGACGCTCGCGCGCACGTGCCATCGGCGCCACATCGTCATGGATAGCCCAGCCTGCTGCCGTAAGCCCCAGCACCGAACGCCGCTTGTCGTCGCTATGAATACTGCGGCTGACGCGCCCTGAGGCGACCAGCCGGGACAACGCGCGGCTTACCGCGACCTTGTCCATCGCCGTGCGCTCAGCGACCTCGCGCGCAGACAACCCGTCGAAGCGCGCCAGCACGGCCATCACACGCCATTCGGTCACACCGATGTCGTAGCGCTGCTGGTAATCGTTGGCAATCGCCTGGCTGACCGTGTTGGAAAGAATCGAAAGACGGTACGGCAGGAAGTTTTCCAGCTCGATCGGTGCGTGCTCGCTCGATTTTCCAGCCACAGCCGACTCGGTTGCAGCCGGTTTGGCGGAAGTATGTTTGGGCTTGGCCTGGACCGGCATGCTGCAATCTTCCTTGCAAATGGTTTCATATGTAACTATAACGTGGTCTACGCAGATTCTTTGCGGAAGTTCGCGCATGCTTGCGCTGGTTTTCGTCATCATCCAACGGATATCAGGAGAGCGCCATGAATGGCGTAACTGACATTAGGAGATTGCCATGAATGGCGTAATTCGATATCGGAAGATTGCCATAAATGGCGTAATCAACTTTAGGAGCTTGCCATGAACGCTCAGCCCAATCTTGGCATGCAGGTCACCACCTTCGATAATCCGATGGGTATCGATGGTTTCGAATTCGTCGAATTCGCCGCGCCAGCAGGACGCGCGGCCGAGCTGCACACGCTGTTCGGCAAGATGGGTTTCAGCGCGGTGCTCAAGCACACGTCTCGGCCGATCACCGTGTATCGCCAGAACGGTGTCAACTTTCTGCTCAACGAAGATCCCGATTCCTTCGCTGCGGATTTCGCCAATGCGCATGGCCCCTGTGCCTGCGGCTTTGCCATCCGCTTCAAGCATCCATCGGCAGATGTACTGAAAACGGTACTCGGCAACGGCGGCGAAGTAGTTGATCAGAAGGCCGCCAGCAAAGCTGTCGACGCACCGGTGGTCAAGGGCATTGGCGACTGCATGCTGTATCTGATCGATCGCTACGGCAGCGCCGGCAGCATCTATGACGGCAACTACGCGCCGATCGCCGGTGCCGATCAGAACCCCAGCGGTTTCGGGCTGACCTTTATCGACCACCTCACGCACAACCTCTACTTCGGCAACATGCAGAAGTGGTCGGACTACTACGAGCGCCTGTTCAACTTCCGCGAGATCCGCTACTTCGACATCAAAGGCGTCAAGACGGGCTTGGTATCGAAGGCCATGACCGCGCCCGATGGTGTGGTGCGCATTCCGCTCAACGAGTCGAACGACCCGAAGTCGCAGATCAACGAATACCTCGACGCCTACAAGGGCGAAGGTATTCAGCACATCGCCTGCTTCACTGACGATATTTACGAAACGGTGGAGCAGATGCGCGCACAAGGCGTGGAATTTCTCGACACGCCGGACAGCTACTTCGATGTGATCGACCTGCGCGTGCCGAATAACGGCGAAGACGTGCCGCGCCTGCGCAAGAACAAGATCCTGATCGACGCCGACAAGGAAACCAAGCAGCGCAAGCTGCTACAGATCTTCACCCAGAACAACATCGGCCCGATCTTTTTCGAGATCATCCAGCGCAAGGGCAACGAAGGTTTTGGCGAAGGCAATTTCCAGGCGTTGTTCGAGAGCATCGAGCGCGATCAGGAGCGTCGCGGGGTGCTGTGATTGTGATCGCCGAATCGGTAGAGCGGCTTGACCGCCCTACCGACCGCTGGATCAATGTGGAAACGTGCCGTTCTTGAACATCGCGAACATCATGGCGCCAAAGAAAAGAAAGTACAGCAGCATGATCACCATGCCGACGATATACAGCACGCCCTGGATCATAAAATAGGTCTTGAGTTTGCCGAGCGATTCCTTCAGCGCCACGGCATCACCCGAAAGCTGCGCTCGCTCGATGGCATCGGCGGACTGCATGATCAGGATTCCAAGCCAGATCGGCAGCCATGCGATCAAGATGCCGATGATGCTGAGGGCGATAAACGCACCCTGGATGATGCTCATGACGCCGACAAACTTCATCCAGCCCTTGCCCATCGACAGGGGCAGGGCAAGCTCGGAGACATCGGAGGTACTGCCGCCATACGGCGGTGGCGTGAACTGAGATGACATGAATTTCCCCTGTGATGCCGCGCCTTGGCTGGCGGCAGACTTAAGTTAGCGGCAGTTGGACGCGTAACAACACATCGTCGGCACGGCATGCTCAAGCATGCCTCTATCGCGGAGAGCGTCATGGATACGGGCAAGCCTTCTTCCTATCAGTCCGGCTTCGGCAACGAGTTTGCCACCGAGGCGCTGCCCGGTACCCTGCCGGTCGGGCAGAACTCGCCGCAGCGCGTGGCGCATGGCCTGTATGCCGAGCAGCTGTCGGGTACGGCCTTCACCGCGCCGCGCCATAGCAATCATCGCAGCTGGCTATACCGGATTCGCCCGGCCGCCGTGCACGCGCCGTTTGCGCCGCTGCCGCACGCCACCTTCCACAACCGCTTCAATGAAGCGCCGGCCACACCGAACCAGCTGCGCTGGAATCCGCAGCCGCTGCCGGAGACGCCGACGGATTTCATCGATGGACTGGTTACGCTGGCGGGCAACGGCGGCGCCGATGAACAGGCGGGCTTGGGCATCCACGTGTACGCGGCCAACCGCTCAATGCAGGGAAGGTTTTTCTACAGCGCCGACGGCGAGCTGGTGATCGTGCCGCAGCTCGGCAGGCTGCGCCTTGCCACCGAGCTGGGCGTGATCGAGATCGAGCCGCAGGAGATCGCGGTGGTTCCGCGCGGCGTGCGTTTTCGCGTGGAGCTGCTTGGCGCCGAGGCGCGCGGTTACGTCTGCGAGAACTTCGGCGCATTTCTTCGCCTGCCGGATCTCGGCCCGATCGGTTCGAACGGCCTGGCGAATGCGCGTGACTTCCTGACGCCGCATGCGGCGTACGAAGATGTCGACGGCACCTTCGAACTCATCGCCAAATTCCAGGGAGCGCTGTGGTCGGCGAAGATCGATCATTCGCCGCTGGACGTAGTGGCATGGCACGGCAACTACGCGCCGTACAAATACGACCTGCGCCGCTTCAATGCGATCGGTTCGATCAGCTTCGATCATCCGGATCCGTCGATCTTCACCGTGCTCACGTCGCCCAGCGATACCACGGGCACGGCGAACGTGGACTTTGCGATCTTTCCGCCACGCTGGCTGGTGGCGCAGCACACGTTTCGGCCGCCGTGGTTCCATCGCAATGTGGCCAGCGAATTCATGGGCCTGATCACCGGCATCTACGATGCCAAGGCGGAAGGTTTTGTGCCCGGTGGCGCGTCGCTGCACAACTGCATGAGCGGCCACGGTCCGGACGCGGCCACATTCGAAAAAGCGTCGTCGGCCGACCTGTCCAAGCCGAACGTGATCGAAGGCACCATGGCCTTCATGTTCGAGACCCGCATGGTCATTCGCCCGACCCAACAAGCGCTGGATTCACCGCAGTTGCAGGGCAATTACTACGAATGCTGGCAGGGCATCGCCAAACATTTCGATCCGACGCAGGCGTAAGCGTGCTCCACTCTGTCGAGAAAAAATCATGAAGCTGGGAAGTCTCAAGGAAGGCGGCCGTGACGGTACGCTGATCGTGGTCAGCCGTGACCTGGCCAAGGGCGTCAAGGCGGCTGGCATTGCCAACACGCTGCAGGCCGCGCTGGACGACTGGTCGAACTGCGCGCCGCGCCTCAACGCGCTTTACGAGCAGCTCAACCATGGTGAAGCCAGCGGCAGCTTTGCGCTCGACATGAGCCTGCTAGCGTCGCCGCTGCCGCGGGCTTACGAGTTCGTTGACGGTAGCGCCTATCTGCCGCACGTCGAGCGCGTGCGCAAGGCGCGCGGTGCCGAGGTGCCGGCAAGCTTCTATACCGATCCGCTGATGTATCAGGCAACCAGCGCGGGCTTTCTCGGGCCGCGCGATCCGGTGATCGTGCCCAGTGAGGAGTACGGCATCGATCTGGAAGCCGAAGTCATCGTAGTGACCGACGATGTGCCGATGGCGCCGACCGTGGCTCAGGCCTCCGAGCATATTCAGCTGATTGGGCTGGTCAACGACGTCAGCCTGCGCGGGCTGATTCCCGGCGAGCTGGCCAAGGGCTTCGGCTTCCTCCAGAGCAAGCCGCGTTCGGCGCTGTCGCCCGTGCTGGTCACGCCCGACGAACTCGGCGAAGCCTGGCAGGGCGACAAGCTGCATCTGCCCATGCGCACCTGGTTGAACGGCGCGTGGTTCGGCGAAGCCGAGTGCGGCATCGACATGCAGTTCAGCTTTGCCGAGCTGGTGGCGCACGCGGCAAAAACCCGGCCGCTGACCGCCGGCACCATCGTCGGTTCGGGCACCATCGCCAATCAGGACACCAGCAAAGGCGCCTCCTGCCTGGCCGAGCAGCGTACGGTGGAAACGTTGCGCGACGGCCAGCCGAGCACGTCGTTTCTGTCGTTTGGCGACCGCTTGCGCATCGATGTGACGGATGCCGAGGGAGCCAGCATCTTCGGCGCTATCGAGCAACGTATCGCACCGCTGAAATCATGATGTCTTTGAACTGATGCAGCGTGTAGCGGTCTGGATAGCCGCGGGTCGGGCCGACGCGGTATCGTGACGGTTCCTTCCCCCCTCGTTACTCTTCGTCCAAGGAAAACCTCATGTCCCAAGTCACCCTTCGCGGCAACCCGGTCAAAGTCGACGGCACCTTTCCCACCGTCGGCAGCAAGGCGCCGGCGTTCAAACTGGTCGGCAAAGATCTCGCCGATGTCACGCTGGCCAACTTCAGCGGCAAGCGCAAGGTGCTGAATATTTTTCCCAGCGTCGATACGCCGACCTGCGCCACTTCGGTGCGCCATTTCAACGAGTCGGCTAGCCAATTCGACAACACCGTCGTGCTTTGCATCTCGGCCGACCTGCCGTTCGCGCAGGCGCGCTTCTGCGGTGCCGAAGGCCTGGATAACGTGGTGACGCTGTCCACGCTGCGCGGCCACGAGTTCATCAATAACTATGGGGTCGCTCTGGCCGAAGGTCCGTTGGCCGGCCTCACCGCGCGTGCGGTAGTCGTGCTGGATGAGCAAGATAAAATCATCCACACCGAGCTGGTCGGCGAGATCGCCAACGAGCCGAACTACGAGGCGGTACTCGCCGTACTGAAGTAGTCGGCGGTTGTTGCAGACGTCGCCAGTCCAAGAAAAAAGCGCCTCACGGGCGCTTTTTTCATTCTCGACTTGACGCCAATTTACTTGGCGACAACGCGCACCATTTCCAGGCACTTGTTCGAGTAGCCCCACTCGTTGTCGTACCACGACACCAGCTTGACGAAGGTCGAGTCCAGCGCGATGCCGGCGTTGGCATCGAATACCGAGGTGCGGGTTTCGCCGCGGAAATCGGTGGCGACGACGCTGTCTTCGGTATAGCCAAGCACGCCCTTCAACGCACCTTCGCTCTGCGCCTTCATTTCGGCGCAGATCTCGGCGTAGGTGGCCGGCTTTTCCAGCTCGCAGGTCAGGTCGACCACGGATACATCCGAGGTCGGCACGCGGAAGCTCATGCCGGTGAGCTTCTTGTTGAGTTCGGGGATGACCACGCCAACGGCCTTGGCCGCGCCGGTGGACGAGGGGATGATGTTCTCTAGGATGCCGCGCCCGCCACGCCAGTCCTTGCTTGACGGGCCATCGACGGTTTTCTGGGTGGCGGTGGTGGCGTGCACGGTGGTCATCAGGCCGCGCTTGATGCCCCATTTGTCATTGATCACCTTGGCCAGCGGTGCCAGGCAGTTGGTGGTGCACGAGGCGTTGGAGATGATCGCCTCGCCCTTGTAGCTCTTGTCGTTGACGCCGTAGACGAACATCGGCGTGTCGTCTTTCGACGGCGCGGACAGGATGACCTTCTTGGCGCCCGCGTCGATATGCTTCTGTGCGCCTTCTTTGGTCAGGAAGATGCCGGTGGATTCGATCACCACTTCGGCACCGACTTCGTCCCACTTCAGCGCGGCCGGATCGCGTTCGGCGGTGAGGCGAATCTTCTTGCCGTTGATCAGCAGTGTGGTGCCATCGACCGACACGTCACCCTTGAAGCGGCCGTGCACGGAGTCGTATTGCAGCATGTACGCGAGGTAGTCCGGCTCGAGCAGATCGTTGATGGCCACGATCTCGATGTCGTTGCCAAAGTTCTGCACGGCGGCGCGCAGTACGTTGCGGCCAATGCGGCCGAAGCCGTTGATGCCTACCTTGATCGTCATTGCTGGAAACTCCCGCGCGCAGCGCAGCTCGTTGAATGAACTTCAGATTCTAACAGGGCATCGCGGCATGACGGCGATGCAGCGGTCGGTCGGTCGTAAGAGCCTGCTGGCCGAGAGCTGTCATGCGGCTGTGGCAAACTTCGCCGTCTATCTGTTCAGGGTGGTCAAACTTCATGAATCTGCGTCCGAACCGCTTTGCCGTCGTTATCTGCGCTGGTCTGCTGGGGCTGGCAGCTCCGCTGGCCATGTCCTGGGGGCCCGAGGGGCACGCCATCGTGGCGGATATTGCGCAGGCACATCTGAGTTCGTCGACCGCGACCGAGGTCGCGTCATTGCTCAAGCTGGAGGGTCTTGATCGGCTGGATCAGATCTCCTCGTGGGCTGACGGCAACCGCAAAGAATTCCCCGGCACCAGCGGCTGGCACTACGTCGACATTCCGCTGAAAGCCAGCGGTTACGATGCGGTGCGCGATTGCGTGCAAGGTAATTGTGTCGTTGCCAAGCTCGATGAAAACGTCCACGTGCTGGCCGACAAGACGGCTACGCCGCAGGCACGTCTGCTGGCGCTGAAGTGGGTCGTGCATCTGGTCGGCGACATTCACCAGCCGCTGCATGCCGAGGATAACGATGACAAAGGTGGCAACACCGTGCAGGTGCAGTTTTTCGGCAAGGGCACCAACCTGCATTCCATCTGGGATGGCGGCGTTATCCGTCACGCACTGAGCCTTCAGCCGGGGCCGAATTACACGTTTGACCATGCCGTTGTGCAGAACGATGCGATGACGCTGGATGCCACCATTACGCCGACTCAGCGCGCCGCGTGGGCAACGAAAAACCTGTTGCCACAGATCGTCGACGCCTCGATTGTCTGGGCCGACGAGTCGCACACGCTGGCGCAGCAGGTTGCTTATACCGACATCAACAAGCCGTCCGGCGATGCCTGGTCGCAGCGTTACCAGCAGAAGGCGTGGCCGGTTGTCCGGACGCGTCTGCAACAGGGTGGCGTGCGGCTTGCCGAAGTGCTGAATGAAGCACTCTCAGAGTGATTCTCGATGCAAACCGGACATCTTCGCCGCGCCGCATTCAAACATTGCACGCGCATGGCATGCGAACTGACATTTTTCTATCAATCGGCTTTATGAAAAGCCGCGGAAGTGGCGAGTTGCGGCGCTGCATCGTGGCAACACCGGACCGAAATTGCTAAGTTGTTCGAATGACAAACGAACTGACGCAGACTCGCCGCACCAAAATTGTTGCCACTCTTGGCCCCGCTACCGACGCACCGGGCATGCTGGAGCGCATCATCAGCGAAGGCGTAGACGTGGTTCGTCTCAACCTTTCGCATGGTCAGCCTGACGATCATCGTGCGCGTGCCATTGCCGTGCGCGAGGCCGCGGCGAAGGTAGGCAGGGAAGTAGGCGTTCTGGCCGATCTGCAGGGCCCGAAAATCCGCATTGAGCGTTTCGCCAATGGCCCGATCGAACTCCAGGCAGGTTCCCTTTTCGTACTGGAGTGCCGACCTGACGCGAGTCCGGGCAATCTCGACCATGTTGGCGTGAGCTATTACGGCTTGCCACAGGATGTACATGCTGGCGATGTGCTGTTGCTTGACGATGGCCTGGTAGCGCTGGACGTGATCAGCGTGCAAGGCGCGGATATTCATTGCCTCGTGCAGATTGGTGGCCGACTGTCCGATCGCAAGGGGCTCAATCGCCAGGGCGGCGGTCTTTCGGTGGAGGCGCTGTCGGACAAGGATCGCAGCGACATCAAGCTGGCCGCCGAGATCGGCGCGGATTTCCTGGCTGTGTCCTTCGTGCGCTCCGCTGCGGATATGAATCAGGCGCGCCAGTTGCTGCACGAAGCCGGCGGCAATGCCGCGCTGGTGGCGAAGATTGAGCGTGCCGACGCGATTCCGGTGCTGGGCGAGATCATCGACGCGTCCGATGTGGTGATGGTGGCGCGTGGCGATCTGGGCGTAGAAATCGGTGATGCTGAGCTGCCCGGTCTGCAGAAAAAGATCATCCGTGAATCAGTGCAGCGCAACCGCGCCGTGATTACCGCGACGCAGATGTTGCAGTCGATGGTGCGTTCGCCGATCCCGACCCGTGCCGAAGTGCTCGATGTCGCCAATGCAGTGATCGATGGCACCGATGCCGTGATGCTGTCCGAGGAGACCGCGGCTGGCGCGCACCCCGACAAGGCGGTGGCAGCCATGCGCCGCATCTGCCTGGGCGCCGAACGCCAGTTCGAGCCAAAAGACGATCTGACCGGGCAGGATCGCCAGATCGATCGTACGGATCAGGCCATTGCGCTGGCCGCGATGCTGCTGGCCAGTGAGCTGGGTGTGCGAGCCATCGTCGCGTTGACTGAATCCGGCGCCACTGCACAGTGGCTTTCGCGCTACCGCAGCGCGGTACCGATCTACGCGCTATCGCCGTTCGACGATGCGCGCCGCCGCATGCTGATGCTGCGCGACGTGCAGCCGGTCAAGTTCAATCACGTTGGCCTGACCAGCGCCTCCTCCGCGCGCGCTGCCGTGCAGCAACTGTTCGACGAGGGCAAGCTCAGCGAAGGCGACCGCGTCGTACTTACTCACGGCGATCACGTCGGTCGTGGCGGCGGCACCAACACGCTGAAGCTGCTGTCAGTGGGGGCTGATGGCATGGTCGAAAGCCTGCGTGATCTTTGATCGGTTGGAGGGGTAAAGTGCGTTGCCGGTTGTGCGCCGAGTAGGTAGGAGCGGACCGTACTTTCACAGGGGATAGTGATGAAGACAACGCTGCATACCGTCCTTTGTATTGCCGTCCGTATGGGTACAGTGCTCATGGCCGTAGGCATCATCGAACAGGCACCGACCATTTTTCTCTATCCGTCGCAGGGCGGCTCCATGCAGGTGGGTGCGATGTTGACGGCCGGTGCGGGTTTGCTGGCCGCTTTCGCTCTCTGGCTCTGGCCAAATCTTCTCACCTGGTGGGCGATCAGCCGGAGCCAGAACCAGATTCTCGAAAGCCCCATCAGCGCCGATCAGCTGCTACGCGTGGCTCTCAGCATCATCGGTGTGTGGCTTTTCATCAGCGGTCTGAGTGGTTGTATTGCGCGGCTGATAATTATCCTGATCGTTGCCCGCCGTTCGGCCTACGGCGACTCCATGCTTACCGTGTCTGACACCGAGTGGTACTGGCTGCTGGAACATCTAACTACCTTGCTGGCGGGAGGTGGCCTTGCGCTGGGATCGCGCGGTCTGGTCGGATTGCTCCATCGGATCCGTGGCTATCCCCAGTTCGCGGACGCCGAAAACGACGCTGATACGAATATCGCAAAGGATGGTTAGACTGATCGTCGTCTACTCTGTCCACCTTGGAGATCGCCATGAAATCGATGTTTCGCCCGCTATGTAATTGCTTGTTGGTGGCGCTGGCTTTGGGCTGCGCCGCGCCGGTGATGGGGCAGGCGCGCAGGCTGGATCCGGAGCACCTCTCGCACGACTGGATTCTGCTCAATACCAATGTGCAGATGGATACGCCCAACAGCGGCCTGAATCTGGACAAGCCCGGGTGCGTGGCGGTGACTTACACCATCGGTTCGGGCGGCCTGCCGATGAACGTTAAGGTGGCCAAAGTCGTGCCGCGCAGTGATCTGGGCCCGGCGGCGGCCAGCGCGGTGTCCAATTTTCGCTACGGCCCTTCGTTGACCAACCGCAACCATGATCCGGTGGATACCTATTACGTGGTGCCGTTCAACTCGACGGACGACAAGGTCAAGCGCCAGACGCTGATGGATGCCTGCAAGCTGTCGGGTTACGGCCAGTAGTAACCCGCCAATCAGGCGGGCAAACCCTGCCGCCGAACCGTGTGTCAGCGCTCCAAGCGGGCGCCTCCAGATCGGCTTTACCAATCTGGCCTATAATTCACGTTTTGAACCACGCCGCTTCGATCCCGAAGCGGCTGTCTTTTTTGCGGTCACGCATCGCCTTCGCACTACGGAGACATCATGAGTATTGAAGATCTCGAAAGCATCGCCCTGGCGATGGTCGCGCCCGGCAAGGGCATCATCGCCATTGACGAGTCGACCAACACCATCAAGAAGCGTTTCGAGGCGGTCGGCATCGAGAACACCGAAGAGAATCGTCGCGCCTACCGTGAGCTCTTGCTGACCACGCCGGGCCTGAACGAGCATATCTCCGGCGCGATCCTGTACGACGAAACGATCCGCCAGTCGACCAAGGACGGCGTGCCGTTCACCCAGTTGATGAAGAAGCTCGGCATCATCCCTGGCATCAAGGTCGACAAGGGTCCGCAGCCGCTGGCCGGTTTCCCCGGTGACGTGGTCACCGAAGGCCTCGACGGCCTGCGCGAGCGCCTGCAGGAATACGCCAAGCTGGGCGCGCAGTTCGCCAAGTGGCGCGCGGTGATCAACATCAGCGAAGACAACCCCAGCTCCAGCGCGATCGAAGCCAACTGCCATGTGCTGGCGCGCTACGCCGCGCTGTGCCAGGAAGCGGGTATCGTGCCGATGGTCGAGCCCGAAGTGATCATGGACGGCGACCACAGCATCGAAGTCAGCTATGAAGTGCACGAAGCCGTGTTGCGCAGCCTGTTCAACGCGCTGTACGAGCAGAACGTGATGCTGGAAGGCACTATTCTGAAAGTCAGCATGGTTATTCCGGGCAAGGATTCGGAGGAGCAGGTCGACGTCGAGGAAGTCGCCGATGCCACCGTGCGTGTGCTCAAGACCACCGTGCCGGCCTCGCTGCCGGGCATCGTGTTCCTCTCCGGCGGCCAGACGGATGAGCAGTCCACCGCGCATCTGAACGCGATGAACCAGATCGGCCCGCATCCGTGGCCGCTGTCTTTCTCTTATGGTCGCGCGATGCAGCAAGCAGCGCTGAAGCTGTGGGCCAAGGACATGAAAGCCAACTACGCCGAGGCGCAGAAGACCGTGCATGCGCGTGCACGCGCCAATGGCCTGGCTGCATTGGGTCAGTGGAGCAGCAAGTAAGCGAAAGGGTAATCCCCATGCGCGATATAAAAAACGGGCGCTTTGGGCGCCCGTTTTTTTGCTGCTTACTTTCAATGAAGGAGTCGCAAATACGCGATCTCCTCTGACTACTCTTCTTAGAAACGGTACTCGGCGCTAGCCGTCAGCGTATTGGTGTCGAGGCCAACGCGCGTGCCAGCGATCTGGCCATTGGTCAAGCTCTGGTCGCGGTTGACGCCGTAGTAGGTGTAGTTAAGACCGACCGACCAATTCCGGTTGATATCCCAGCCCGTACCCACACCGGCGTAGTAGCCGATGTTGTTGGAGAAGTTACGACGCACCGGGAACTGGGTGTCTTCCGACAGAGCCGAACCATGAGCATCGAACAGACCGCCGCGCAGGTTGATGTACCAGGCCTGCGTGAAGTTCAGGCGCATATCGCCACCCAGGGTAGCGCCGCGCAGGTTCGAGCGCGCATCACCAACGTTGCCGCCGTTCGCCAGATAGTTCTGGTTGATATCGGACTTGGCGTCGAACTTGCCGAGATACACATAGCCCAGCTCAGCGCCTACCGACATGTCCGGGCTAACGGCCCAGCGGTAACCACCGGTCAGCGCACCGGCATAGTTGGCCTTGCGATAGGTCTGGTTGTCGTTGGCGCGGCTGGTGCCGAGATCGCCATCGACATACCAGCCGGAATGGGACTTCCATCCAGCCTGTGTGCTGCTGTCGGTGGAAGCGTCTTGCGCAAAGGCTGCCGGGATGGCGAGAACGCCGGCTGTGGCGAGTGCGATAGCAAAAAGTGTCTTTTTCATCGGGGTGTACTCCTAATTTTTTTGGGTCTGTCTGCGATTCCGGGGGTTCGGTTGAACGCAAACAGCGCACCTGCTCTAGGCGGTGCTGGTGCATTAGATGGGAACGCACCTGAAGAGTTTCAATACCGTTAAGTCCACAATTAAGCGAACGTTAATTCTCAGATCTCTTAAGGACTTCCAGAGACTCATTTGCAGGCGCAACAACGGCCTGGCGGCCGCCGGATCAGCCGAACGCCAAGTAACGATGCCGAAAACGCAGAGATAAAAAAACGAGCGCTTCAGGCGCCCGTTTTTTGTTTTACCTGTGCTGTGAAAAGCGTTGCTTAGAAACGATACTCAGCATCCACCGACACGATACCGGTCGAGCGACGCACATTGAAGTTCGAGTCTGTCGGCGTGTCATGAATGTTGCCGGCCGACACATGGTAATAGTCGTATTTCACGCCGACGCCGAAATGCTGGTTGATGTCCCAGCCGGTGCCGACACCGCCGTAGTAGCCGCCGCGGTCACCGCCATGGAAGAGATCCTGGCTGACGGTGCCATTGTAGGCGCCGCCGTCGTTATTGGCATGAAAGTAGCCGCCGTGCGCGCTGATGTACCATTGCGGCAGCAAGTTGATGCGGCCGTTCGCGCCGATCAGCCAGCCGCGCAATGCGTTTTCACGGTTGCTCTGGTTGACGGAACCGTTTCCGCCACCCAGGTTGCTGAGCTTGTAGTTACCCAGATCGG
>Ga0302313_10001338_pt1 | contig 18903 bp, 12 predicted proteins | sample III_Palsa_N2_2_FD_200454 | JGI IMG/M metagenome (GOLD analysis project Ga0302313, IMG submission 200454) | Peat permafrost microbial communities from Stordalen Mire near Abisko, Sweden - III_Palsa_N2_2 | ecosystem: Environmental > Terrestrial > Soil > Palsa > Peat permafrost | place: Sweden...
CGTCAATCACAGCTGCAGCGTGCTGGTGGCCACTGACGTCGCCGCGCGCGGGCTGGACATCGTATCGCTGCCGCTGGTCATCAGCTACGACATCGCGCACGATCCGGAAACCCATACGCATCGCATCGGGCGCACCGGCCGCGCCGGGCAGTCAGGTCTGGCAATTACGCTGTGCGCGCCACGCGAACGGCCAAAGGCCAACAACATCGAAGAACACAACGGTACGCCGCTCGCCTGGCGGCCGCTGAAAGTCGCGCCCCAGCGCGGCAAGACCCTGCACCTGGCGCCGATGAAAACCCTGGTGATCGACGCAGGACGGCAGGACAAGCTGCGTCCCGGCGACATTCTCGGCGCGCTGACCGGCGACGCCGGGCTCGCCGCCAAGGACATCGGCAAGATCGACGTCTACGCCACGCGCGCCTACGTGGCCATCAGCCGCTCGCTCGCCGCCAAGGCGCTGGAGCGCCTGCGCGCCGGCAAGATCAAAGGGCGCAGCTTTCGCGTTCGCCCGCTGGGTTGAGTGCCGAGTATTTATTACCTAAACAGACCACGGAATGACTCCGATGATTCGACGGCTGACCTATCTCTTCGCTCTCGCCCTGCTGACCTGCTGCACGCAAGCCGCCGCGGCGATACCGACTTACGGCTACAAGGTCGTGCACGTCTATCCGCATGACATTACCGCCTATACCGAAGGTCTGTTCTACAAGGACGGCTTTCTCTACGAAGCCACGGGCGAAGAGGGCGAATCGACCGTGCGCAAGGTCGAGCTCGAAACCGGCAAGGTGCTGCAGCGCTACGACGTGCCGCCACAATATTTCGGCGAAGGCATCGTGGACTGGAAGGGCAAGCTGCTGCAGCTCACGTGGAAAAGCCAGATCGGCTTCGTGCACGACCTCGACACATTCAAGCTGGAGCGCAGCTTCACCTACTCCGGCGAAGGCTGGGCGCTGACGCGCGACAGCAAGAAGCTCTACATGAGCGACGGCACGCCGACGCTGCGCGTGCTCAATCCCGACACGCTGCAGCAGATTGGAAGCATTGACGTCACCGCCGACGGCGAACCGGTGAAAAATCTCAACGAATTGGAGTGGGTAAAAGGCACGATCTACGCGAACGTGTGGCTGACCAGCAAGATCGTGTTGATCGATCCTGCCACTGGGCACGTGATCGGCATCCTCGATCTCGCCAGCCTGTTCGACGTCAGTCAGCTGCCCGAGCCGGTCAACGACTGCCTCAACGGCATCGCCTACGACGCCAAGCACGATCGCCTGTTCGTCACCGGCAAGCGCTGGCCCAAGCTGTTCGAGATCAAGCTGGTGAAGCAGCCGGCGAAGTAGGAACTCACGCTGCGTCCACGTGATAGGCTCGGCGCAAGCACGCCACAGCGTCACGGCGAGCCAGACAGCTAGTTACGATTCTTGCCGGAACGGGCAGCGTCGTCGCGCCCCAGTTCGTCCTGCCGCATGGGCATGGCGTCGATGATGCCGAACAGCTCTTTCAGTTCGATCGGCCCATGGCGTTCGAGCTTTTTTCTGCCGTCCTTGCCGATAAGTATCAGCCTGGGCAACGGACCTTGGCGCGGCCTAAGTTCGTCGATCAATAGAGTAGTAGCTGCAACGCTCATGTCACTGCCATCGCGTTGGCCGTGGCCGTCGATCACGGTGAATAAGACCATGTCTCGCTCCGCGAAAGCACGCCGATTATCCGGTGCTCTCAGCGAGTTCTTGAGCCTGACCAGGATCGGATCGGCGGCGCTCGACGTGATGACGATGAGCGGGCGCGTCTTGCCGACTTCCCGGGCCAGCGGCCCGTTGCTAGTCGCTGCGGAGCTCGGCGTACCGACGATGGACGCCGCTGCAAGGATCAGCGCTCGAATAAACATGCGGAATTCCTTCGCGAATCGGCCGGCGCTGCGGGCAGCGCTGCGAGGCCACCACCAAAGTGGGAAGCATGGCGAAGCCGCTGTGAAGCGTGGGTCAGACAAAAGCGAGGGCTATGCTACCAACGTAGCGATGGGGGCTCGAACAAGCATCAGTCCGTGGCGGCTGTGTCAGCCGCGCCACCGATCCTCCCACCTTGATTCAGCCACCGTGCCGCGCCGCGGCCAGCCATCAAGCCGCTGGCAAAACATGCGGTCAGCAGATAGCCGCCCGTGGGCGCTTCCCAATCCAGCATTTCGCCCGCAAAGAACACGCCGGGCGTTGCGCGCAGCATGAGCGCATCGTCCAGCGATTCCAGCCTCACTCCGCCGGCGGTACTGATCGCCTCCGCCATCGGCCGCGGGCGGCGCAGATGCAGCGGCAGTGCCTTGAGCTGCGCCGCCAGCGCCACCGGATCGGCCAGACTGGGCTTGTCCACCAGTTCGAATACCAGCGCACTCTTGTACGCGTCGAGCCCCGCGCGGCGGCGCAACCAGTCGCCGATGGTGTGCTTGCCGCGCGGCGCCGCTAGCCGTTCGGCAAGTACGGGCTGCGTGTAGCCTGGCACGAGATCCAGCGTCAGCAAGGCTTCGCCGCTCTCGGCGATCTGCTCGCGCAGCTCGGCGCCGATGGCGTAGATCAAACTGCCCTCGATGCCGTACTCGGTCAGCACGAATTCACCCTGACGCGCATGCGCCAAGCCCTTGCGATCGGTCCAGTGCGCAATAACCGGCTTTAACGGTGCGCCGGCGAAGCGACTGACAAGGTACTGGCTCCACGGGATTTCGAAGCCGCAGTTGGCGGACTGCAGCGGTGAAACCTCGGCGCCCAACTGCTGCATCGCCTCCACCCACGCGCCGTCGGAGCCAAGCTGCGGCCAACTGGCGCCGCCAAGCGCGAATATCACCGCATCCGCGTTCGCGATACGTTCGCCTTGCGGGGTGTCGAAGCGCACGGCGCCATCATCCTGCCAGCCGAGCCAGCGGTGATGCACATGAAAGCTGACGCCGGATTCGCGCAGCCGATGCAGCCATCCGCGCAGCAGCGGTGCTGCCTTCATATCGACAGGAAATACGCGGCCGGAGCTGCCGACAAATGTCTCCACGCCTAAACCCCGCGCCCACTCTCGCAAAGCCTCTGCGTCAAAGGTTTCAAGCCAGCGGCCAATTTCTGTGCGGCGCGTGCCGAAACGACCGACGAACTCAGCTGAGGGCTCCGCATGGGTAAGGTTGAGGCCACCTTTGCCGGCCAGAAGAAATTTTCGGCCGACCGAACCCTTCGCGTCGTAGACATCGACCGCCACCCCGGCGGCGCATGCTGCTTCAGCAGCCATCAGCCCTGCAGGGCCGCCGCCAATGATCGTCAGTCGGGGAGTGGGGGCTTTGGTCATCTGCGCATGGTGGCACGTTGGCTCCCTCGGCCAAAGCCAACGCGGCGATTATTGGACGCGGCGCTCGGCTGTGCGACTCTATTTTTCAATGAACCGATACATTGCGCTGGCGTGCGCCTTATTCCTCATCCTGAAAAATCCTCGAACGGATTATCAGAAATACCCTTTTCAGGGCGATCATCGATTAACTAGAAAATTTATTTATAAGATTATTCCGTTTTATTTTTAGAAAAAATCGCCATTCGCGATGCCGGAGCCGCCAGGCGAACTCCGCGAGCCGTTTAGATTTTGTATCGATCTAAACGCATTAAATTACGATTTAGCAAGTTATTGCTTGGCCAACGCCACGCGGACTTAACCCGCGTTAGAAAAACGGCTGCCTGGAATAGGCGTTTTCTCTATCAAGCATATGTTTTAATTAGATAATTTTGGACCCTGTTTGGGGAGAGCGAGCACGTCGCGCCAAACCCTGCGCAGCGCCATCAAGGCTCGGGCCACTCAGCTTTGAGCAAAAAGATGACGCCACATGGACCGATTCAACCCCCCATACGGTTATGTGATTTCAATCACTGGATACCTCCAAAAATCCTATTGACGGTACTTGAGCGTTCGCCCTAACGTCGAATAGTTGGCCAATGGGGATTTTGGCAAACGGTCCCGTCACGACGTCATCGCTGATTTTGACGTCGCCCTGTCAAACGGTCGTATTGAACCTTATAGGGATATCTAAAAAGGCATACGAAACGCCGACGAGATCGCAGGGCAATCCAAGAAAGTCACCGGTGCCGCGTCTGTCCGCGGCACTCCATTACATGAGGTCTTCGCGCCCCGTGCGGGCTCGTTTTGCCTCGAAAAACTTCGGGAGTTCCAATGCAAAGCCATTTCCGTCTCAAGCTGCTCGTCGCGTCCATCGCCATGGCCGCCACTGCGTCTGTCTATGCCACCCCCGCAAGCAATGTCAGCAGCGCCTTCGTTGCGCTGCCCACGCAAACCGTCAACACGTTGCGTAACGGCGACGTATCCACTGGCCCGCTGGCCTTCTCGCAGCCAATGCATGTCGTGGTCTCGCTGAAACTGCGCAACAAGGCGCAGCTGGATAGCTTCGTCGCCAAGGCAGAGCAGCCGGGAACGGCCGTCGCGGACCGCTCGATGAGCCCCGCACAATTTGCTGCGCAGTATTCCCCGACCCTGGCGCAGGCGCAGGCGGTCGCCGACTATCTGACCAAGGCCGGTTACAAAAACGTCACCATCGCGCCGAACCGCTTGCTGGTGGAAGGCGACGCCACCTCGGATACGGTACGCGCGACGTTCAACACCAACTTCGAGAGCGTGCGTACGCATGACGGCCGCAACGCTTATCACAACACCAGCCCGGTGATGATTCCCGCTGCACTGCAGGACACCGTGCAGGCCGTTCTTGGTCTGGACAACGTCCATCTCTCGCACACTTTCGCCGTGTGGTCACATGGCAACACGTCGCACCCGTTGGCCACCGGCACTGCCGTCGGTCACAACCCGCTCGATTTTCCGAAGATCTACGGCGCCAGCAGCCTCGCGACGGCATCGACCGTCACGGTCGGCAACGTCGTGTCAGGCCAGATGAGCGATGTCCTGAGCGATATCAAGTCGTTCGAAAGCACCAACGGCCTGCCCTCGCTGGTCCCGACCATTGAAGGCAGCGGCAACACCGGCAGCGTCTCGGCCAGCGGCGACGGCGAATGGGATCTAGATACGCAGGACATCCTGGCGATGACCGGCGGCGTAAAAAGCCTGATCCTCTACGATGCGGCGAGCCTCTCCGACGCAGCGCTGACCACGGACTACAACCTCGCCGTCACCGACAACAAGGCGGTGGTGATCAACGTCTCGCTGGGCGAGTGCGAAACCGACGCCAAGTCGGCAGGCACCACCACCGCAGAAGACACGATCTTCGAGCAGGCGGTGGCGCAGGGCCAGACGTTCTCGGTATCGGCCGGCGATTCCGGCGCCAACGAATGCACCAGCGGCATCACGCCCAGCTGGCCGGCCAGCTCGCAATATGTCATCTCCGCTGGCGGCACCGAGCTGTATACGTCGGGCACCACCACCTGGGGCAGCGAGACGGTGTGGAACAACCTCAGCTCCAATGAAGGCGCGACCGGCGGCAGCCCCAGCACATTCGAGCCGATTCCCAGCTGGCAGGTAGGCGTGGGTCAGAACGGCACGTCGAAGTATCGCGGCGTGCCCGATATCGCCTTCGACGCCAGCCCGGTCTCCGGCGCGCTCGTTATCGTGGATGGTCAAGCCAACCAGCAGATCGGTGGCACCAGCCTGGCTTCGCCGTTGTTCGTCGGCGCCTGGGCCCGTATCCAGGCGGCCAACGGTGGCGCGCTGGGCTTTGCGGCGCCGCTGATCTACAAGGCGGCTAGCGCCAATTATGCGACGGACTTCCATGACATCACGTCCGGCAACAACAGCGGCGAGACCGCTGCCGCGGGCTGGGATTACACCACCGGCTTCGGCAGCCTGATCGTCAGCGCACTGGCTGGCAACATCAGCAGCACGGGCGGTGGCGGTGGCGGCACCGGCGGTACGCCGACAGCCAACTTCAGCGATACCACCAGTGGTCTGACCGCGACCTTCACCGATTCGTCCACCGACTCCGGCGGCACGATTAGCACGCATGCGTGGACCTTCGGCGATGGGAGCACCTCGACCGCCGCCAGCCCGAGCCATACCTACGCCGCTGCAGGCACCTACAGCGTGACCGAGACGGTGACGGACAGCGTCAGCGGCAAGACCAGCGCAAAGACGGCGTCGGTCACGGTCAGCAGCAGCGGTGGCGGTACGCCGACCCAGCTGCTCGTCAACACCGGCTTCGAAACCGGCAAGGCGACACCGTGGACGCTGTCCTCGGGCGTGCTCTGCTCCAGCAGCAGCTGCGGCAGCAGCGAGAGCCCGCACGCCGGAACGTACTTTGCATGGCTTGACGGTTATGGCGCTTCGCATACCGATACGGTCTCGCAGTCGGTTGCGATTCCGAGCGGCAAGACCACGGCCACCTTGCAGTACTACCTGCATATCGACTCGACCAAGACCACGGCTGCCGACACGTTTACCGTGCAGGTGCTGAATTCGTCGGGCACCGTGCTGAAAACCCTCTCGACATTCACCAGTCTCAACACCAACAGCGGTTACTCGGTGGAAACGGCCAATCTGTCCGCGTATATCGGCCAGACGGTCACCATCAAGTTCACCGGCAAGGAGACTTCGTCCTCGGGCAATACCGACTTCACGCTCGATGACGTCACCTTGACCGTGCAGTAAGCCAGCTCGTCGTAACCAGCGGTGTTACGGCAATAAAGTTCAAGAGCCCGACCGCAAGGTCGGGCTCTTTTTTATCTATGGTGTCGTGTCGCTGACAAGGGCGATAGCCAGGTCAGCGATAGTCCTTCACGATCTCCAGTAAAGGCCCGAGATGCGCCTCGAAGTGCTTCCAGCGCGCTACGGATGATCGATAGATCGGCTTGCGCACCTGGGCGACGCTGGCCGTCCGCACGACACGCTCGTTCCGATGAAAGGCGAGGCATCGCTCATCCCAGGGCAGCCCCAGATAAGCAAGCAGGCGACGTGCCTGCCCTTCGGTATCCGTGACCAGGTCTTCATAGCGCACATCCAGTACCGTGCCTGGCGGCAACACGCGCTGCCAGTGCTGCATCATCTGGATGTAGCGCACGTAGTAACGGGCTGCTGTATCCAGACGATAGGAAAAATCCAGATTATTGCCCGCGAACAGGCGCGCGTAGCATGAGAAGCACGAGTCCATCGGATCGCGCATGGCGTGAATGATCCGGGCCTGCGGCAGCATCAGATGAATCATGCCGATGTGCAGAAAATTAGCCGGCATCTTGTCGGTGATGCGCTCAGCCTCCGGCGCATGCCGCCAAACGCGATCGATGTAGATCTTGCCGAGGCGGCGTAGTTGGTCGGCGGATAAAGTCGCCATGTTCTCCGGATAGGACACCGGGCGCTGACCCGAATCGGTTTCGACCGAGTGCACCACGCTGTCCAGATCGGTCAACTCCCCCGCGCCGTGCACGCCGGGATAGCTGGAGAGAATCTGCTCGATCAGCGACGTACCCGAACGAGGCATGCCCACGATAAAGATCGGCGCCTTTTCCGCGTCAATCGGCCTTGCCCGGTTGGCAAAGAACGCCTCGCTGAAGACCGATTGCAGCCGCTGCACCAGCGCAACCTCACGCGCCTCGTCGTGCGGAAAAAGTTCATGCTGACAGCGATTTCCCTGCGCATACGCGGCAAACGCATCGTCGTAGCGGCCGACGTCTTCGCGTATCTTGCCCAGCGCAAACCAGTAGCTGCTCTGCCCGGTCTTTGGAAGCAACGCGACTCGATGCAGCTGGCTTTCGAATAAGCCGAGATGCGGGTCGTCGTCGGCGTAGGTTTTGAGCGGTGCGAGGTTGCAATGCGACTGCACGAAGTCCGGCTGGATCGCGATCGCTGTTTCGAAACACTCGCGAGCCTCGTCCAGACGCCCCTGCCGCTTGAGACAAAGCCCCAGATTATTGAGCGCCTGCAAATGACGGGGCGCGATTTTCAACGCACGCCGGTAGCTCTGCTCCGCATCCAGCTGCCTGCTCTGATCGCGCAGCATGTTGCCAAGATTGAAATGCGTTTCGGCATAGCCATCGTTGAGTGCCAGCGCCTGGCGGTAGCTGGATTCCGCATCTGCCCAACGCCCCTGAGCCCCCAGGACGTTGCCCAGATTGGTAAGCGCCTCGACATAGTTTGGATCAACCGCCAGCGCGCGCCGATAGCGGGCCTCCGCCTCGACCAGTCGGCCTTCGCTGCGATAGATCATGCCGAGGCTATGATGCGACGGGGCATCGTCCGGACGCGCCGCTAAAACCTGCAGAAAATGCGCGGTGGCATCGACGCGTTTTCCCGCCGCAATCAACACATGACCCAGCCGCACATGCGCGTCAATAAAGCCCGGTCGAATCGCCAGCGCGTGACGATAGCTGTCGATCGCCTCGCTCCATTCCCCCTGTGCCTCCAGCGCGTTTCCCAGATTGAAATGCGCTTCGAAATAATCCGGCCGATTGGCCAAGGCGCGGCGATAACTGTCGGCGGCTGGAGCCGGCTCGTCGAGTAGCATCAGCCCATTGCCCAGGTTGTAATGCGCGTTCGCATCGTGCGGCAGAAGCGCCGCCGCCTGTCGTTCGGCTGCCACCGCTTCGGCGATTCGCCCCTGCGACTTAAGCGACGCACCAAGCGCTTTCCAGGCAAAGCCATGGGCGGGAAAACGCGTAATGAGTTCTCGCGCAAGCGCCTGGGCTTCCGCATGCCGCTCCGAGCCCACCAACTGGGCAAGCGACTCCATGTGCTGCCGGCTGGGCGAAGCGTCGCTCGCCGGTGGAGATTCCGAGGAAGGGTGCGCGCGGTCAGGCATGGCCTCATTGTCCGGCATGGCTGATCCAAAAAGTAGGTGACCCAATTCATGCGAAGCAATGAATTGACATGATTCCGATCCGACCACCCGCCGTAACGGCCTGTGGCCGTCGACCACAGCCATTCTCGGCCGCGCCGTTGTATCGTATCGATTCGCTGAAAGTGGATAGGTGCCATGAATCGTCTACATATTTTTTCCGTTGCCATGCTGACCGCCATCAGCGTCGGCGCGATGGCACAGAGCGCCTCGACCGTGCCATCCGATCAAGCCAGTCTGCAAGCGCTGGCCAGCGCGCCCAGTGAAACCGAACTTCGGGCCACGATCACCAAGCTGGTCAGTTTCGGTACGCGCCATACCATGTCCGATACCACCTCGAAGACACGCGGCATCGGCGCGGCAAGGCAGTGGGTGAAAGCGCGTTTCGAAGCCATCTCGCGCGATTGCGGCGGCTGCATCGAAGTGGTGACGCCGTCGCAGACCTTCACCGGCAAACGCCTGCCCACGCCGACCGAAGTGATGGACGTCGTGGCGATTAAGCGCGGCAAGGGCGATCCCAATCGCGTCATCGTGATGACCGGTCATCTCGATTCGCGCGTCACCGATGTGATGAACAGCAAGAGCGATGCGCCCGGCGCCAACGACGACGCTTCCGGCGTCGCCGCCTTGATCGAGGCATCGCGCCTGCTGTCGAAACAGGACAATCAGGCGACCCTGGTGTTCGCCGCGCTATCCGGCGAAGAGCAGGGCCTCTACGGCGGCAAGGTGCTGGCGGATTACGCCGTGGCGCAGGGCTGGCAGGTCGAGACCGATCTCAACAACGACATCGTCGGCAACAGCCGCGGCCAGAACGGCGCCATCGACAATACCTCGGTGCGCGTCTTCTCCGAAGGCACCAAGAGCAACGAAACCGCAACGCAGGCCACCGCCCGCAGCTACCACGGTGGCGAGGTCGATTCGCCCTCGCGCAATATGGCGCGCTACATGGCCAGCGTTGCCGACACCTACCTGCCCGACCTGCGCGTGCACATGATTTATCGGACCGATCGTTACGGCCGCGGCGGCGATCAGGTGCCGTTTCTCCAGGCCGGCTTTCCCGCCGTGCGCGTGACGGAATCGCACGAGGACTACACCCACCAGCATCAGGATCTTCGCACCGGTACGTCGGACAAGGATCGCGGCGTTCGCTACGGCGACACCATCGACGGCGTCGACTTCCACTATCTCGCTCGGGTCACCGCGCTCAATACGCTGACGATGGCTGCGCTGAGCCGCGCACCGGCACCACCGACCGGCGTCACCATCGAAGGCGCGCTGGCCACGGACACGACCGTGAAGTGGAACAAGGTCGCCGGCGCCGCCGGCTATCGCGTGCACTGGCGAGATACCACCGCGCCCCAGTGGCAACATCAGCAAAGCGTCGGCGACGAGGATCATGTCGTGCTGAAAGACGTGGTGATCGACGACTGGTTCTTCGGCGTCTCGTCGGTCTCGGCCGACGGCTACGAAAGCCCGGTCGTGTTTCCCGGCGACCCGGGCAGCTTCACGCGGTCGCCCGCGCCTGCCAGCAGCAGTTCGGCTCCCGGCCACTGAGTGGCTCGGGTCGTAAAAAAAGGCGCCCCGGGGCGCCTTTTTTTACCGCCGAAGCGAAACGATCAACCGCCGCTGGAAGTGGCCGGCGCGGGCGCCGACGAATCGTCGGTCGCCTTTTTCATGTGATGATGGTGCTTCGCTGGGGCTGGCGTGCTGCTGGCATCCGCGGGTGCCGAGCTGTCAGACGACGAGCCATCCGACGATGCGCCGTCCGAGCTGCTACCTTCTCCACGGGTGTAGACGATTTTCTTGTCGCCTTCGCAGGTACCGACGACCTTGGCATCCGCACCTGCGCTGTCGCTGGACACGACGTCAAGCTTGTAGTCGCTAACGCCCTTGGCCTTGATCTTCGCATCGATGCTCGACTTCACGTCATCACATGACGCGTGAGCCATGACCGGCAGGGCAAGAAACAGCAGGGCCACCAATCCAAAACGCTTGTTCATGGGTCTTCTCCTTGTGGGGTTAGAACTTGCGGGGTTAAAAATGAACACACCACCGTGGCCGTCGATGGGACGCCTGCGACGATGAAAATAAAGTGCATGCTTCATTATCCGATCACACATGACCGGCATTCATCGGTTATCAGCCGAGCGCATTTTTCGTCGCCGAAGCCACGCCACGTCACGTGCCGCGAGGCTTGGCGCGATGCGTCGGCACCGCGGTCCACGGGTCGTCCGGCCACGGATGCCGGGGATAGCGGCCCTTTAATTCCTTTTTGACTTCGGGGTAGGTGCGCTCCCAGAAGCCCTTGAGATCCTGCGTGACCTGGATCGGCCGCCCCGCCGGCGACAGCAGGTGCAAGATCACCGGAATGCGTCCGCCGCCGATGCGCGGCGTGTCGGCAAGACCGAATAGCTCCTGCAGCTTGACGGCGAGCACCGGCGGCTCGTCCGGCGCGTAGTCGAGCCGGCGCTGCTGGCCGCTGGGCACGGTAAGGCTCTCGGGCGCCTGCGCGTCGAGTGTGCGGCGCTGCTCGTAATCGAACAGCGCCGCCAGCGCCTGCGCTAGTTCATCGGCGCTCAGCGCGTCGAGCGAACGTTTGCCGGTGAGATACGGCGCCAGCCAGCAGTCGACGGAATTGAGCAATGTCGTATCCGATACGTCAGGCAGCTCAAGTTCGGGCATCCACGCGCGCAATGCCTGCATGCGCGCGCGCAGTCGTTTGGCATGCTCGCCCCACGGCAGCGACGCGATTCCCTTGGCGCGCACGACGGCCAGCAGCGCCGGCAGCGCATCTTCCGGACGCACCGGCACACTGCGGCGCTCCAGTACGATGGCGCCGAAGCGATGCTCGTCAAAGGCTTCGACCAGCGCACGCGACTCGTTCCAGCGCAGCGTGCGATCGCGCACGAACTGTGTGGGGTAGTCCCGCTCCAACATGGCTGGATCGAGCGGCGAGGCGACCAGAATCAAACTGTCGCGCGTTTCGTGCCGCAGATCCAGAACCACTAGCCACGGCTCGCCAAGCAGCGCGGTGTTTTCGTGCAGTCGCGCGCCGCGCCCGTTGGCCAGCGTGTAGCGCAGTGGATTGGACTCATCGCGGCGCGCTACGCGATCGGGAAACGCGTGCAGTAGAAGATCACCCACCGCATGACTGTCCGGCGCACCGCTCGCCGCCGTTCGGACGTCCAGACGTCTGCGCCAACCCCTGCTGATTTGCTCAATGGCCGCCAGCGCGCCGGCATCGACGTATGGAGTAGCGCCACGCGACAGGCCACCGCGCCGATCGCGCCACGCGTGCAGCGCCGTGACGCGCACGCGGAAGTCGTCGCTGCGCGCCTGCTCCCCGCGCATCGGCGAACGCGCCTCCATCAGCGCGAGAAGATCGCAGATAAGTGGTCGTAAAACCTCCGGCGCGCGCAACGCAGCCGCGGCCAGTCGGGGGCTGGCGCCTAGTTCCAGCATGGCGCAACCCAGTGTAGTGATGCGCATAGCGTCATCCAGTGCACCGAGACCGATCAGCAACGCGCGTGCCTGCGCCAGCGCGCCGCTGGGCGGAACATCCAGCCACGGCAGTGCGTCGGTATTGCTGGTCGTCACGCCCCAAGCCGCCAGTTCCAGCGCCAGTCCGGACAGTTCGGCATGGCTTATTTCCGCGCGTCGCGCGGATTCCAGCCGCTTGCTCTGCGGCCACAGCCGATACGCCGTGCCGGGCGCGACGCGACCGGCACGGCCTGCACGCTGATCGGCCGAGGCCTGCGAAATGGGGACGACATCCAGCCGCGTGAAGCCCGAGTTCGGATCGAAGCGGGGTTCGCGCGCGAGCCCCCCGTCGATCACCGCGCGAATACCCGGAAGGGTGATGCTGGACTCCGCCACATTGGTCGCCAGCACGACGCGCCGCATGCCGGATTCACCCGGCGCCAGCGCGGCCTGCTGCTCGACCTGGGACAGCTCGCCGTGCAGTGCCAGTACTTCGACGTTGTCCTGCACGACGCTCTGCATCAGCGCGTTTCGTGCGCGAACGATCTCGCGCTGACCGGGCAAGAACGCCAGCACGTCGCCCTCGTTTTCGTCCAGCGCCTGCCGCACGACGCGTGCGAGGTGGTGCTCGACCGTCTCCTGCGCGCGCGCCGGCGGGTGCTCGATACGCACGGGGAAACTGCGGCCGGGGCTGCTGATGCGCGGCGCTTCCAGCCATTGCGCCATGCGTTCGCCGTCCAGGGTGGCGGACATCACGATCAGCCGCAGGTCCGGGCGCAGTGTGGCCTGTACGTCGAGCGCGAGCGCCGCGCCGAGATCGCCTGCAAGATGCCGCTCGTGGAATTCGTCGAAGATAATGGCACCGATGCCGCTCAGCTCGGGATCGTGCTGGATCAATCGCGTGAGAATGCCCTCGGTGACCACTTCGATGCGCGTTGCCTCGCTCACCTTCGACTCGAAGCGGATGCGATAACCGACGGTCTGTCCTACGGCTTCCCCGAGCTGCTGCGCCATAAACTGCGCGGCCGCGCGCGCCGCAAGACGGCGCGGCTCCAGCACAATGATTTTGTTGCCCGCCAGCCAGGCCGCGTCGCGCAGGGCCAGCGGCACCTGGGTGGTTTTACCCGCGCCCGGCGGCGCTTCCAGCACCAGCCGCGGATGATTCGCCAACGACGTGGCAATCTCCCGCAGCACTGGCGTGATCGGAAACGTGGCGCTTGGAGAGTCTGATGGCGGAGCATTCATCGCTGCGGATGATAGCGGCTGGCGGCTGGCGTCCGCGGATCGATACAGAACGAACCGTCCATGGTTCGCCGATCGATGGCTCTTGTTCCGCTATGGCGAAGGGGATGAGGCCAGGCAGCTGTTTTCCTGCTTGCGCGCCGTATCAACATTGCCCAGTCGGCCGTTGTGCTGGCGCGCCTGCAAGATCACCTGCCAGTTACGCTCGCACAGCGATCCCCGATGCGTACCCTGTCGCCACGACTGCAGAGCCAGGTCCTGCGCGTTCGCAAAGTCTGCCTGGCGCAGCGCATCTTCCGCATGCTGCTGCAGCTGCTCCGGCCAGCTCGGAGCATTGGTGCTCGACGACGCGGGTAGCGGCGTGACTGTGGCCGGCGTTGCGCCTGACGAAACTCCCGCCTGTAGAGCAGTTTCCAGCGCCAGTGTCATTGGTGACGTGCTGCTGGCATGCGTGTTTGACGCGCGCAGCGGTTCCAGTGATTCGAACTTGCTCTGGTAATCGTCGGTGACTTGCTTGGCGTCCTCGCTGCCGCGGATAACCTTGGGTGTGATCAGTACGATCAGCTCGGTACGGGTACGCGAGCGGCTGGTGGTGCCGAAGAGCCGACCCAAAAAGGGGATGTCGCTAAGAAACGGCACGCCGGTATTATCTTTTTCATCGTCCTGCGTGATCAGCCCGCCGAGCAAAACGGTCTGGCCACTCTGCACGGCGACCTGGGTCGCCACGTCACGCTGCGCGATGGTGTAGTTGCCCTGCGCGTTGGCGCTGCCCTGCGTCGCGCTGACCTGCTGATGCACGTTGAGGTAGACCAGGCCACCCGGATTCACGCGCGGCTGGACGTCGAGAATCACACCGGTCGGCAGATAGGTGACGCTGCTGGCGGTGGTGTCGGTGGTGCCGGTACCGCCGAGTCCAATCAATGACGTCTGATTGACGGGAATCTGGTTACCGACCTGGATATGCGCCAGCTGGTTGTTCATCACCACCATCGACGGCGCCGACAGCGTCTTGGTATTCCCGCTGGTCTCCATCGCGCTGATGGCGACCTGGGTATTGCTGTTGATGAAGGAGTAGAACAGCGTATCGCCGCTGGTCGGTACCGTACCGCCGCCGCCCACGCCGATATTGCGATGGCGATACGACTGGCCCGGGGTGATCGAGCCGTCGGAATTTGTGGTCGCACCGGTCAGCCCATCCAGGTAGTACTGCACGCCGAAGGCGAACTGGTTGGTGAGCGTCACCTCGAGAATGCGCGTTTCGATCTGCACCTGCAGCGGTACGTTGTCGAGCTTCTTGATCGCCGCCTGCATCTCCTTCCACTGCGCCGGCCGCGCACGCACCAGCAATTGGTTGTTGCTATCGACCGAGCCTATGTGAACGCTGCCATCGCTGGAGCTGTACTGCTGATCCGACGACGCGCCGCTGTTGCTGCCACCTGCCGCCGTGCTGCTGCCACTGGCGCCACCAAGCCCGCCAGCCCCGGAGCTCGAACTGCCCAGTCCGCTGCTGGTGCCACCAATACCCGAACTCAATCCACCGCTGCTGCTACCTAGACCACCGCCCAGACCTGTGCTGCTGCCCGAGCTGCTTAGACCGCCGATGCCGGCGGAACCGGAGGCGGAAGACCCGAAGCTGCCGGCCGTGCTGCCCATGCTCTGCGAGCTGCTGTTGTTGCCACTGCCCAGCGTGCCACCGCTGAGTCCCGGGCCAACCTTGCCGTTGGCATCGCTGCCGCTGCCGCTGCCCGAACCGTTGGTATAGATCTGCGCCAGATATTTCGCCAGGTCCGAAGCCTTCATATTGCGCACGTCGTACACGAACAGCTGCGGCTCGTTGCCGCCGCCGGCATCGATCTGGGCGATCCAGTCGCCAACTTCCTGCAGATACTGCGGCTGCGTGCTGATCACCACCATCGCGTTGGTTCGCTCGATCGGAATGAAGCGCAGCATGCCGGCAAGCGGTGTGCTGCCATGCTCGCCGAACAGGCCGTCCAGCTGCGGCATCAGCTCGGTAACCGTGGCGTGCTGCAGGCTGAACACGCCGATCGACGTACCGCGCAACCAGTCGACGTCGAAGGTTTTCACCATGCTGGAATAATTGGCCAGCTCTTCCGGTGTACCGGACATCACGATCAGATTGCGCGACGGATCGGCCAGCAGCACCGCATCCTGTCGCGCGAACGGCTTGATCAGTTTCTGCATTTCCGTGGCGGAGATATAGCGCAGCGGAAACAGCCGCGACTGCAGGCCACCGGTGGGCGCGTTAGCGCCCAGGCTGGGCACCATGTTGCCGGCGACGGCATCTTTCTCCGGCAGCACCACGTATCCGCCGGCGCGCTTGACCACGGCGTTGTGCGTCCACGACAGCAAGGTTTCCAGAATCGGCAGCGCCTGGCTGCTGTCCACCGGCTCGGAGGTGGAGAACGAGATATTGCCCTGCACGCCCGGCACGATGGTGTAGTTCTGCTTGAGCAGGTCGCCGAGGATCGCCTTGACCACGGCCTGCACCGGCTGATTCTCGAAGTTGAACGTCACCGCGCCGTCGCCGGTCGCGGCCGCGCGCGGCGTGGCCAGCGCGGTGGGATGGATGAAATTGCCGGTGCCCTTGCTGATATCCGACTTCGGCACCGCGTCGCCGCTGCCGCCATTGAGATCGTTGGCCAGCGGCAGCGGCGCGGGTACCGGATTCTGCGTTCCGGCCATGGCTTCACGCTGCAGCGCGCCGTCATCGCGCACCGGTGCGTTGGCGCAACCGACCAGCGACACGGCTACCGCGATGGCGCCGACGTGCAGGATTTGCTGAGAAAGCTTGCGAAACATGAATCACCTACTCGTTAGTGGGAGGCCGCGGCGTTTTGCGCTCGGCGTCTCTGATTTGCTTGCCTGATTCGGTCGATCAACGGTGACTCGGTGGGTGCATCTGCCGGCGCGTTGCCATAGGGGCGCGCACCTTGCTGGGGACGCGGCGGCACGATGGTCATCACTGAGCCGGCCGGCACCTGCGCAGCGTTGGCACTTGGATCGCCGTTCGCCAGCGCGGGTGACATAGCCGTTCCCTTTGGCTGGTCGATCGGTGCGCCAGCGGGCAGCTTCAATTCGGTGCGCCCGCTGGAGCCGTCGAACAGCGCCGAGCGCGGGCGAACTTCGACCAGCTTGACACTGCCATCGGGAGTCGCCTGACCCTCGCGCAGACGGATTTCGCGGTCACCGCTCTTGTCATGCAGCAGGGCCATGCGCAGGCCCGATGTGAGAATGATGCCCGTGAGCGAGAGATCGCCCAACGAGGTGCCGCCGTCGGCGACGCGGGCAATCGGCTTGCGATCCGGCGAGAACAGCGGCTTTTGCCAGACCAGCGCAAAATTCTCCAGCGGCAGCGGTGTCGGCAGGTTGCTCGCATCGGTGGACGGCGGCAGCACCGCTGGCGGTCGCGCCTTGTCCCAGTGAACCGTGCGGCCGAGTCCGCCCATCAGGCTCACCAGGACGATTCCCACCACGACCACGATGCCCGCAAGCACCGGCGTCAGGCGGCGTTGGCTGGCAGCGTTCATGAGCGGTCTCCCTGACCCATGGTCGCCGCCATGCCGGTCGTCGGCGCAGCGGGCGCGGCCGCATGCGATGGACGCACATAGCCCGACAGCGTGAACTGCACCTCCAGAGGGGCCGCCTGATTTTGCTGCGTGGCGACCGGGTTGCGATAAATGCTGAGGTCATCGATGAACACGTACGGCGTGCCCTGCTCCAGCGCCTGCAGCACCTGCGCCAGCGATTCGATATCGCAGCTGAGGTTGATGCTGACGGCGGCCTTGCGATAGGGCTCGCCCGGCGTCGCCGGCGGATTGGGAATCGGCACTTTCTGACTGACCGTGCAGCTACCGCTCTGCGTGTGACTGCCGACCACGTCAACCACGCGCTGCATCAGATCGGCCGCGGCGGTGTTGGGGTCATCCTCGGCAAGAAACGCGCTGCTCGCCGCCTGCCCCGCGCCGAGCGCGGCAATGCGCTCCTGCAGGGCCGGCTTCTCGGCAATCGCCGCGGCGAAGCGGCTCTGCGTATCGCGCAGATCCACCATGTCGCTGCGGATCTGCCGCAGCGGCGCGACAAACCACCAGTGCAGCAGCACGAAATAACCGATCACCACCGCGAACAGCAGCAGGCCAATCGCCGCGACGCGACTGTCGCGCGGGCTCAGACTCAGCTTTTTCATGGCGCACCCCCGCCGGCGGCCGACGTTGGTGGTTTCCCCTTCCCGGCGGGCGGCTGACGCAGCTGCGCCGTGAGATAGAAGCGCTCCTTGCCGGTAGCAGGATCGGGCTGAATGCTGCCCTGGAAGCTCGCGTCGGTAATCAGTGTGGAATCCTTCAGCGCATCGAGCAGCTTGGCGGCCTGCACGCTTTGCCCCTGCAGTCCGACCTGGCCGGAATTGTCAACGCTGAAACGCTCCAGCCATGCCGTGTCCGGCAAACGCGCGGTGATGTCCTGCATCAGGCTCAGCATGCTGACAGTTTTCTTTTTGCGCTGGGCCAGAAACCCGGCGGCGCCCGCATTGTCCTGCAGCTGCTGACGCAGAGAGGAAACCTGCTGCGCCTCGTTGCGCATGCTTTCGACGGTGTCCTGCATGGTTGCGAGCGCGGTCTGGCGGTTGTGTAGATACATCGCCAGCGACGCCACCAGCAGCACAACGCAGGCCGCGCCCAGCGCGAGGTTCAAGCGCAGGCGCGGCCGCACGCGGTGCGGCGTCTGCTCCGGCGGCAGCAGGTTGACGCCGAGGCGGTCATTACCCTCGACAACGTCCACCGCATCAATCGAAATTTTCAGTGCCAGCAGACGCTCCAGCAGCGGATCGAGCGTGCCGCGCGTCACCGCCACCAGTTCGGCATTGACGCGTCCGGCCGCGGCCACCTGGGGCAGCTCGCGCACGGCGTAATACACCTGGGCCGCGCTGAAGGGCGTCTGCCGGTCGATCTCGAAACCCATCACCTGCTGCAGGTTGTCGCGCGCCGCCAGCGGAAGCGCCAGCGTGCGGCGCAGGGCGGCAGCGGCGGGCAGCAGCAGTGCCAGCCGCAGATCTTCGCGATCGACGTGCTTCAGCGCGCTGCTCAGCGCCGTCTGCTGGATCAGGCTGTCGTCGCCGTCGTTCCACCGCGTCATCGGCAGACTGTTGCCGGCGTGGCGCAGCGACCACTGGCTGCCTTCGTGCTGCAGCAGGTACCAGTCGTCACCGCCGCCGAACAGACTCTGCCAGCGCGCCGGCAGCAGCGCACGCAGCTCGCCGCCCCACCAGCGGAAGAAATCCGGCAACGGTGAGCCACGCCACGCGCGGCGCATGCGATCCAACAGTGGCCGCAGCGACTGCGAAGCCTTGCTCATTCTCCATCCCCCTCCTG
>Ga0302313_10001342_pt1 | contig 18821 bp, 18 predicted proteins | sample III_Palsa_N2_2_FD_200454 | JGI IMG/M metagenome (GOLD analysis project Ga0302313, IMG submission 200454) | Peat permafrost microbial communities from Stordalen Mire near Abisko, Sweden - III_Palsa_N2_2 | ecosystem: Environmental > Terrestrial > Soil > Palsa > Peat permafrost | place: Sweden...
ACGAAGGTATGCAAACCTGAAGTTCTCCAGTATCAAAAATAGGTGATGCGCGGCGGACCATTGACGGTGCCGCGCGGCAACGTCGACGGGCACTGGCGCGTTGGCTGTAGCTCTTTGTCGCAGATGAAAGCTCTGGGCTCGTCGATTGACCGAATCTTAGAGGCTGAGAATGAGCCTAAAGTTAGGACCGGCAACCCATCCGCAACTGACGGTCAGAATCGTGCCTCTGGCGCGCACCCCACGTGGTAGATTCAAGGCAAGCCGCAGGATAGGAGGTGCCTATGATTCATACATTTGCCACATGCCTACTCCGAAGGGTAGTCGCACATCACATCAGAGCTTTGGCGCGTTCGCGCGGACTTTACCGATCGACCCGATGCCGTGAGACTTGATCGCCCTCAGCGCAGGCATATCAATTCCGTGTGCTGAATTGCGCTGCTGCACTCGTTTCAGCCAGTCGACCAACGCGATTTGATCGCCCGCGGTCGTTTTGAAGGAGGCCCCTGACGTTTGGGGTCGATCTGTAAGGCTTTTAGAGTGACGTAATTCTGAGTTAATTCCACGCCTTTCCGACCACTTGGACCGCGCAAGCTATCCGTCCAACAACAATCATCCGGGCAGCGCCGATGGCGGCACAGTCACAGTCGCGGTCGACGCCAACTCGAGCGTGCAGACGAGCGACGCCAACGCGCCGGCGATCATCGCGCAGAGTGTGGGCGGCGGGGGCGGTTATTTCACCGCGGGTGCGAGCGGGTATGCGCAAGGTGTGTATGCGGTTTGCTCGGCGGCACGGGCGGCGGCGCGGTCAATGTCAACGTGAGCGGGTATGTCGGCGCGACGGGTGCGGCCTCGCCCTCCATCTACGCTCAGAGTTCGCAGAATGGCGGAAGGAGCACTTCCGGTGCGCCGGTCACCATCAACATCAACCAGAATGCGACGATCTCAGGTGGCGCCGATTACTATCACGGCGGTGATGGACGGCTGCGGGAATCCAGATATTCGACGGCTATTACAACGCAAACGGACCTGCGAAACGAGCCGTCCAACGCGGTAAACGTCAATGGCATCGTCACGTCAGTGGGTGGGGCCAGCAGTTCGGCTATCTTCAGCTACGGAGGAACCACCTTCGTTCATAACGCCCCGACGGGGTGATAAACGGCACGATCAGCTTTCAGAACAACGGCGGTAACGGCAGCGTACAAAACGATCCGGGCGGCAAGCTCAATACTGGCGCAACGATCGCGGCGGCGCTGACGCAGAACAACGGCACGCTCGACGTCGGCGGCGAGAGCGCGCCTGGCGCGATCACGCTTGTGACGGGCGATCTCGGGCAGCATCGTTATCGACAGCGATCACGTCGCGGCCACGAGCGACCGTCTGATCGTAGCCGGCAGCGCGACGCTCGCGGGCCAGGTGGTGATGCGTCCGGCCTGCCTCACCAACTGCACGCTGGATGTGATCGACGTGAAGGGAGCGCTCGATGCTTCGCATTTGCAGGCGAGCAATCCCTATCTGGTGAACTACACGCTGTCGAGTGCGGCTACGCCGAACGTGCAGCTCAATGCACAAGTTAATGCACTTGCCGGTGCGCAAGGAAGCGGTCAATCGCTGTACTTAGTCCGCCCTGAACAATCGTCAAATCCTTTACTGGCAAGCGTTTAAGGGCGAAACCGGATTGCTGGAATTGCAGGATATGGGCATATTAACGTTTGAAACCCTGCAAATTCTGACGAGGTTCGAATGGGTCCGAAAGCACGTGTGACAGAGCGAGATTTTTTCCGCCAACCGCTGCTTGAGCAGATCAATTTGAAGCATCCTCTGGTGCGCTTGGCTGGCTTAATCGATTGGGAGCACCTGGGCGCCGCGATGAGCGAGAGCTTCGTGTCTGGTGCCGGACGACCAGCGACATCACCGCGCCTGATCGCGGGCCTGCTTTATCTGCAACACACATTTGACCTGTCTGATGAGGAGGTCGTTTGGCAATGGGTCGAGAACCCTTATTGGCAGGTCTTCACTGGCGAGACGTTCCTGCAAACCGAGCCGCCGATTGATCCTTCGAGCCTGACACGCTGGCGCAAACGCCTCGGTGAAGCGGGCGTCGAAGAGTTGTTGGCGGCGACGATTGAGGCCGCTAAACGTGCCGGCGTGATCAAGGCGTCGAGCGTGAAGCGCGTGATCGTCGACACGACGGTCATGCCCAAAGCAATTGCCCATCCAACCGATTCACGCTTGCTGGAGCGGTGTCGTGAACATCTGGTCAAAGCCGCTGCGCGCCAAGGACTCAAGCTCAGACAGAACTACAACCGCGAGGCGCCGCGCCTGGCCGTGCAGATTGGCCGCTACGCGCACGCCAAGCAGTACAAGCGCATGAGAAAGAGCTTGCGTACGCTGCGCTCGCGTGTGGGCCGGGTGATGCGCGATGTCCAACGGCAAGTCGACCGAGCGTCGGACTCGGGTCGCGTGGCGCTGCTGGAACTCATTGCCCGTACGAAGCGGATTCTGGCGCAGAAGCCCAAGGATAAGAACAAGCTTTATGCGCTGCATGCATCGGAAGTCGAGTGTCTGGCCAAAGGTAAGATTCGCACACCATATGAATTTGGCGTGAAGGTGTCCATCACGACGACCCACAAGGAAGGGCTGGTCGTTGGCGCTCGCTCAATGCCGGGCAATCCATACGATGGTCATACGCTGGCTGAGGCGTTGGAGCAGGCGGCAATCTTGAGTGATGTGAGCCCGGAAGTGGCGATTGTGGATCGGGGCTACAAGGGCGTCGCGATCGATGGCGTGAAGATCTATCACCCTGGCTTGAGGCGTGGCATCACGCGTGGACTACGGGCGATGATTCGACGGCGCAGCGCGATCGAGCCGGCTATCGGGCACTTGAAGACGGATGGCAAACTCGATCGGAACTGGCTCAAAGGTGCACTGGGCGATGCGATGCACGCGGTGCTGTGCGGCGCCGGCCACAACCTGCGGATGATTCTCAGGAAGCTGCGGTTTTTTTACGCCTTTATGCTGGCCCTGCTGCTGAACTCGGCCGTTCACATGTGACCCCAGCGACTACACCACCGGCCGACAAAACCAATTGTTCAGGGTCGACTACGTAACGCCACATGCGAATGTCGCCGCGAACGCGGAAGGCCTGAGCGCGAACGCACAGTCAGTGGCTACCCACTTGCAGGCGAGCTTCGACGCGGGCCCCGATGCCGCTGCGCTCGGAACGGCGTTCGCGCAGATGGAAAATGGAATTCCGAACCATGCGGCTTGTGCCGCGGCGCTGAATAGTCTCGGCAATGAAACGCAGTAGGCCGTTGGAACTGCAGGCCTTGCGGCAAGCCACGCGTTCGTCGAGCGCATGTATAGCTACCCGACTTTCGACGGCCCCGCCGACGCGATGCTGCACGAGCACCATTGTGTATGGGAACGCGTCATCGACAACCATACGAGTGTGGATGGGTCGGACACGATCGGCTATTCGGCGGCTACCTACGCGATGCAGTTCGGTGGGCAGCAGGACATCGGCGATGGTTGGTTTCTTGGAGGCATCGTCGGATACGACACGTTGAGCCTGGCAGGCTCGGACGGTGTCGGCGAAGTGAGCGCACACCGCCCTCAGCTAGGTGTCATGCTCAAGAAGGAAATCGGTAACTTGATGATTTCCGGCAGTGTAGATGCTTGTTATGGCTGGGACAGCTCTAGAGCAATGTCACGCTGCCCGGTTACGAGGCGCAGGCGAAGGGCGACTTCAATACCTACGAGGCCGGATTGCATTCGCGGGTCGCCTACACGATTCGATGAGCGACTGGTACATGAAACCTTATCAGGATCTTCACGTAGTCCACTTCCCTACGGGCGGTTACCCGAGGCATTCTTTGTCGAAGTGGGCGCAGGAATCAGGGTGGCGTCGACGACTGATTCTGCCTTGAGCATCAATCCTTGGTCGATCAGAATCTCATTGACCAGCGCAAACATCTGCACAGCCAGACCGTATGCCTCAAGCAGGTGACGAAACCGCAGGATCGTATTTTCGTCCTGCAAACGCGTCATGCCACCGTCCAGCCACGCAAAGTCCCGATACAGCGCACGTCATGCAGCGCCTCTTCCATCGCCGGGTCCGACAAACCGAACCACTGCATAAAATGGATCTGCAGGATGGTGGCAATCGGAAATGGTGATCGTCCTGTCTTACCCTTCGGATAGTGCGGCTCGATCAGCGCAATCAGCTTCGACCGCGGCACTACGCGCCTCATCTCTTCGAGAAATCCCCGCTTGCGCGTGTGTTTCGTTGACAGACCAACGCGATGCACTCCCGCGCAGCCATTGGCGCAGCTTATATCCCTATTCTGATCACGTATTGGCGGCACAGCTTTCGCACTGCGAGAATTGAGCCGTAGCCATCGGCAACGTCGGAATTTGAACAAAGTATTGGATGTGAGAGCCCGTCCGCATTTCGTGCATCGACTGCGAGCAGTTGGCGCATAGGGGAGAGCGCGATGTTAGCGATCGCCTGGAAGACTTTTTGTTCTTGATTAATTTAACCCCGTTCAGACCACGCATGTGAGCAATTGCCATGAAACCGACCCCATCTCGCCGAAGCGCATCGCGCGCATCCAAACCGCGGCAGCACAAAAAGGAGCTTCGCCGTGAGAAAGACGCGCGGATGGATGCCGCTTGCGGCCCGCTTGGGCCGGTCGCAGATGCTGGTTGGGCCGGCGACACGAGCGAAGAGAGACTCGTCGCTTCTTCTGCGATGCCGAACGAGACCGACACCGCACGCGTTCGCACGCCCCGGGCCGCATTGCCGTGTGCATGGGTGATGTGTTCGGCGGCCGCGTTGGCGGTCGCGCCGGCGGCCATGGCGGCCACCTATGCCCCTTGCATTGAGACCACTACCCCGCCCAGCGGGCCCGGCTATGTCTTCACCAGTAGCATCGGCAGCACGGGCGCCCATGGACCCGATGCCGGCTTTGACGGGCCCGGCCATGCCGGGCAGCCTGGCGGTGCCGGGTCAAACCTCTCCTATACCGCGACGGCACCTTTGAATTTGGTCGGCCTGTTCTCGCAGGGCGGCAACGGTGGCACCGCCTCGGATGCGAGCCAGGGCAACCCAGAGGGCAGCAATGGCGGCGGTGTGGGCGTTTTAGGCGGCGCAGGCGGTAACGTCGGCCTCACCATCGCCGCGCCGATTAGCTTGCCCAATCCGGGCGTCGTGTTGCCCACCGCTGTGTGTGCCTACTCGGCCGGCGGAACCGGTGGCGAGGCCGGCTTATGGCAAGACAACGGCCCGCGCCATGTGTCTGGAAGCGGCGGCGCGGGCGGTGACGTGAGCGTGACGAATAGCAGCCCCATTAATTCTCCTGCCGCCGCCGGCATCATCGCCGAGAGCGTCGGCGGCAACGGCGCAAACGGGAAGAGCGTAAGCGTCGGCACCCAGTTCGTCGATGCCGGGGCCGCCGGCGCCGGGGCACCCGGGGGCACGGTCAGCATCCTCAACACCAACCCAATCGCGTCCGGCACCACTGCCATCTTGGCGGTTAGCCTGGGGGGCGACGGCGGCACAGGCGGCGACACCGCAGACAGCGGCGTAGTTGGGAAAGCCGGCTCCGGGGGGAATGGCGGCGTGGGCGGCACGGTCTCCGTCACGAATAGCGGTGTCATCTCGACCACCAGCGGCGGCTCGCCAGCCATCTATGCCTATTCCTTTGGTGGCCTAGGTGGCTCTGGCGGCAGCGTAGGCAAAGCCGCCAGCGGCGGCACGGGGGGCAACGGAGGCACGGTCCAAATCAACCTGGGTGGCACCATGTCGGTCGCCGGCCGGGATGGCGCAGGCGTGCTGGCACAGTCGTTCGGCGGTCAGGGAGCGTCCGGAGGCAGCGGTAATTCCGGAGGCGCGGGGGGCTCAGGCGGCGATGGCGGCCAGTTGATCTTTACCGGCCAAGGCGTCATCAATGTCGGGTCTGCGCAATCTCCGCAGACGAATTCGCAGGGCATCCTGGGGCAGAGCATCGGCGGTGGCGGCGGCAGTGGCGGCGATGTCGACACCAACGGCCCCTCCGACTACTCGATCGGCGGCAATGGCGGCGTCGCCGCGAATGGCGGTCCAATCTCGATGAACATCGGCACGGGGATCACGACCTACGGGGACCGCGGCCAAGGCATCCTGATGCAGAGTATCGGCGGGGGCGGCGGTAACGGCGGGAACGCGTCCGGTACCGGCACCATCTTCCACCTCTCAATCGGCGGCAGTGGTGCCGGCGGCGGCAGCGGCGGCCCTGTGACCGCATCGTCAGGGGGCGTTGTAGAAACCAATGGCGAGCAGGCGCCTGGCATGCTTCTGCAGAGTATCGGCGAGGGCGGCGGCAGCGGCGGCGCCGCCGTCTCCAAAACCAAGGGCTCCGGCACCTTAATCTCAGTGGGCGTCGGCATCGCGCTCGGCGGTTCGGGCGCCGGCGGCGGCAACGGCGGGGACATTGCGCAGTTCGGGTCCACTCCCACCAATACCGGCATCATCTACACGACCGGCTCGGAGTCCACCGGCATCCTGGCGCAAAGCATCGGCGGCGGCGGCGGCAAAGGAGGCCCGGCCTCCGGCAGCGCGTCGGCGGGCCTAACGAACATCTCGGTGTCACTCAGTTATCTCGGCGGTGGCTCGGGCGCGGGCGGCGGTAACGGGGGAAACGTTACGCTGCAGAATAGCGGCTTCATCTTGGCCACCGGGGCAGGCAGCCGAGGGCTTTTTGGGCAAAGCATCGGCGGCGGCGGCGGCGATTCTGGCGACGCCTCTGCGCTCGCCGCCGCGGCCGGGATCTCCCTTCAACCGCATCCGATCGTCGCCACCATAGCTTTCGGGGGCATGAGCGGCGCCGGTGGCACGGGCGGCCCGGTCACGCTGACCAACTCGGGGCTTATCGAAACGACCGGGGCGGACGCCGACGGCATGCTCGGGCAGTCCATCGGCGGCGGCGGCGGCACCAGCGGCGTCGGCGACAGCGCAAACCTGGTGAGCGCCAGCGTGACGGCGACGCTCGGGAGCGCAACCCAGGTCGGCAGCGGAGTCACCACGGCGGGCGGCAATGGGGGCGCCGTCAGCTTGACCAACAACGATCTCTCGACCAATGTCGGGTCGATTCTGACCCTGGGCGACGGGGCGGCCGGTATGTTGGCGCAGTCGATCGGCGACGGGGGCGGCCGAATCGGCGGCGGCGCGCAAGGCGTCGTTAACGGGGGCTCCCTCGTAACGACTGTGAGCCTCGGCGCCAGCGCTGGCACCGGCAGCAGCACCGGTGTCGGCAGCTCGCCGGCCGTTCAGGTCGTCAACAACGGCGCAATCCTGACCTTTGGCGCCGACGCGCCCGGTATCCTCGCGCAAAGCATCGGTGGTGGTGGCGGCGTTTTCGGCAAAGGCGCAAGCAGCCTGGGCTTTGCGAAGTCCACCGGCGATGGCGGCAACGGCAGCAGCAGCATCCCTGGGTATCTCGGCAGCGTCATTTACGGGGGGGTGGGCTTACTGAACGACTACAGCACGATCGACAATCTGCTCTATGCGGCCAACCAGTTGCTTGGCGTGTCGTACACCCCGCAGGGGAGCGTCTCGCAGCAGCTTGCCGACTTGTCGATGCTCAATGGCAGCAGCGGCGATTCGGGCATAGCGGCGTCACAGAACATTGCCATGCAACTTGGCGCCGTGGGCAGCGCCGTGGGTAGCGGCGGCAATGTCCAGGTCACCAACAACGGGGCGATCGTGACCGCTGGCAGGATGTCAACTGGGCTGCTGGCCCAATCGATCGGCGACGGCGGCGGCGTCGGTGGTGTCACCTACACGGCGTCTGCAAGCGACGCTACCTCTACCAACATCAACCTCGGCGGCAGGTTCACCAACGGAAATGGCCAGTTGGTCACGGTTGATGCGAACTCGAACTCGAATATCTACACCGCCGGAAGCCTCGCACCCGGCATCGTTGCGCAAAGCGTCGGCGGTGGTGGTGGGCTAGCCAGCCTGTCGGCCGACAGCGTGTCGGCGATGAAAGGGCTGACCGTCGAACTCGGCGGGGTCGGCTTCGACCCGGTCGGCCTCGGCGGTGACGTGACCGTTACTCATGCCGGCAACATTCAGACGTCGAGCCACGACTCGCCGGGCATCATTGCGCAGAGCATCGGCGGCGGTGGCGGATTGGTACGGCTCCTGGCAAATGATCTGGAGACATCCGGCGGTATCGTTCCCACTAATCAGTCCTTTGCCTACAACCTCAACGTGGGCGGCGTGCCCTGTGCGAACTGCAACGATGGCGGTGACGCCGGGGCGGTCACGGTCACCGAGACCGGCATTGTCAGCACGCAAGGCAACGACGCCCACGGGATCCTGGCGCAAAGCATCGGCGGCGGCGGTGGCGCGGTGCTCGGTGGCAACCCGGCTGGGTCGAACTTCCTGGGGGCGAATTCGGTATCCGGCAACGGCGGCCCCGTCACAGTCGTTGTGGGCAATGGCAGCAGCTTCGCCAACATTTACACGACTGGCCAGGGAGCCAGCGCCATCCTGGCGCAGTCCATCGGCGGCGGCGGCGGATTGGCCGGCGATTTCGGCCTGACGATGCAGCGCCTGGCACTCCCGCAGACGACACAAACCACCGGCAATGGCGGGCCCATCACGATCACGGAAAACACCAACGCAGAGCTGATCACCACGGGCAACAACGCCCCCGTGATATTCGCGCAGAGCATCGGCGGCGGCGGCGGCCGCATCGTCAATGCCGCCGGCGCCTACGACGGTTCGTTCGGTGGCACCGGCAACGGCGGCACGGTCACGATCAACATCGGCGGCACCGTGGACGCCGTCGGTGTGGCCTCGCCGGGCATCTACGCCGAAAGCATCGGCAAAAGCATCAACCCTTACTTCCTCAATACTGGGTCGCCCATCACGGTGACGCTGCAACCAGGATCCCAGGTCATGGGCGGCGTCGATTCCCAGCCGGGCGCGGGCGACGGCGCCGCGATCTACCTGGTCGGCGGCGGCCCGAGCGCCTCGGCGGCGAACGTCATCACCGTCCAGAAGGGCGCGACGATCACCTCTAACAACGACAACGGCAACGGCACTGCAATCTGGACGACCAGCGGCGGCTACACGCAGGTGGTAAACGCGGGCACCATTTCGGGTGCCATCGAATTGGGCAGCGGCACCTGCTCGGGCTGCCCGGTCGGCGAGTCGGTGACCAACGTGGGCGCCCACGACAGTGCCGCCGGCAATACGCTGGTGCACAACGAGTCCACAGGCGTCATCAATGGCTCCATCAACCTGCAGCTTAACGGTGGCAACGGCAGTGTGCAGAACGATTCCGGTGGCCAACTCAACCCGGGCACCACGTTGGCTGCAGCGTTGGTGAGTAACCAAGGCACGCTGGACGTCGGGGGCGCGAGCGCAGCAGGTGCGAGGACGGAAATCACTGGTGATCTGACGCAGGGTAGCAGCGGCAGGATTGTGATCGACAGCGATCACGTCGCGGGCGTCTCCGACCGCCTGACGGTCGATGGCAATGCGACGCTCGCGGGCAACGTGGTGATGCGCCCGACGCGCCTGAGTAACAGTACGGTCGATGTAATGGACGTGCAAGGCACGCTCGACGCGTCGCAATTGCAGGTGAGCAATCCGTACCTTGTCAACTACACGTTGGCGAGCGGCAACACGCCGAGTGCGCAGGGGAACGCGCCAGCCAGCGGCCAGTCGCTGTATGTCACACCGCACGCGAACTTCGCGGCGAGCGCGGCAGGGCTGAGCGCCAATGCGCAGTCGCTCGCAAATCATTTGCAGGCGAATTTTGATTCGGGCGCGAGTGCCAACGCGCTCGGCACCGCCTTCGCGCAACTGGCGAACGGCGTGCAGAATCACGCGGCGTACAAGGCCGCGCTGAACACGCTGGGCAACGAAACACAGCAGGCCGTCGGCACCGCGGCGCTCGCGGCAAGCCATGCGTTTGTCGATCGCATGTATACCTGCCCGACGTTCGACGGTCCGACCGATATGATGATGCACGAGCACGATTGTGGCTGGGGACGCGTAATCGATAGCCACACGAGCTCGGATGGCGCGGATGGCATCGGCTACAACGCGAATACCTACGCGATGCAGTTCGGCGGCCAGCACGGTCTGGGCGATGGCTGGTTCGTCGGCGGCAGCGTGGCCTATGGAACGACCAGTCTGGACGGCTCGGACGGCGTGGGCGGCGTCAACGGGCACGGTCCGCAGTTGGGCGTGATGCTGAAGAAGGAAATGGGTCGCTGGACGATTTCCGGTGGCGCCGACGCGAGTTACGGCTGGTATGACTCCACGCGCAACGTGATGTTGCCGGGCTCCGCCGCACAGGCGAAGGGCGATTTCAACACGTACGAGGCCGGACTGCATTCACGCATCGCCTACACGATTCCGATGGACGACTGGTACATGAAGCCTTATCTAGACGTTCACGTTGTCCACTTCCACACGGGCAGCTACACGGAGCAAGGCGCGGGCGCACTGGACCTCGCGATGAACAGTTCGAGTGGCACGACGGTGTCGGCCTCACCGATATTCGAAGTGGGCGGACGATGGAATTTCGCCAACGGCATGGTTCTGCGTCCTGACCTCGGGGTGGGCGCGGTGTTCCACGATCGCGACCATTGGGCGACGAACGCGCAGTTCGTCGGCAGCGCGCCTGGCGTGGCGCCGTTCACCGTGGTCTCGTCGGCTCCGTCGGCGCTCGCGAAGGTGAAGCTGGACCTGAACCTGAGCGTGTCGAAGAACACTGAACTGAAGCTGGAATACGGCGGCCAGTTTGGAAGCGGCTACCGTGCGAATGAAGGGATTGTGCGCGTGAATCATCTATTCTGATCAACACGTTCGATCACGTCCGCAATCGGCGACCGGTGACGCGCGGTGTTTCGCCGGGCGTCACTCGTTCAAAGGCACGATGTGATCGTTATCTCGCAGCAGCCGCAGTGGTGGAGGCGAGATAAGAAACGCTTCGATTGATCCAGTTCAACCTGCAAAAATGGTCTCGGGGAGTCCGCGTACGCCGTGGATTTGAACGGCAAAGAGCAAATCCGAGAGCGGCGAGCTCTTGAGCACGGCTTGCGTGAGCCGCACGCGTGCGCTCGTGACATAGAGCATGTCGAGGGTCGGGCCGCCGAAACAGCAACTCGTCGGACGCGGAACCCGCATACGCACACGCGTCATTTCCCGCCCTTCCGGGTCGAATCGGGCGACACACCATTCGTCCCACATGGCGACCCACAGGCAGCTTTCGGCGTCGACTGTGAGACCGTCGGGCGAGCCTCCCGACGCGTCGAATGAGATCAGCGGCCGGCGATCACTGATCGTGCAGTTGATGAAATCGAAGTCGTACTGGAAAACGAGTTTGCGGTGCGTATTGGTGAATTATATGCGCGTATTGTCCGGGCTCCGCCCGTGACCGTTCGCTACGGTAAAGCCGGTTTCCTTCTTGATCCATGAACCGTCGGGGTCGACCTTGAACAGGTTGCCGCGATTGGGCGCCGCGCCCATGTCCATCGTGCCGACCCACAGTCGGCCCATGCGGTCGCATTTGCCGTCGTTGTAGATTGCCGGGCCGATCGGTTACATGTTTTCGAAGGTTGGCCGAACGGTTATCGGACAACCAGATCCAGCTTGCTTATTGCCGTGCGAGGTCTGATGAGCATCAAGTCAACTTTTACGGAAGGCTAAGAGCTCAAGGAAACCGGAAAACTTTCGGGCACCCTGGTTATCCGATTCTTATCGCCGACAGTCTGGTTGAACTGGAAGGAGACTACGCACACTTTCGTGCAATCGAGCAATCCTTTTTTCGTACGGCGATCGACCCTCGTGTAAGCACACAAACACATGCGGCGGGCGCTGTACGTCCCGCTTTTGAGCGTTATGCAGAAGCGCGCAGAAGATGAACAGGATTCTTTGGCTACGCGCCGAATCAAGACCAAACGAACGTAGAACCCCGCTGATTCCGATCCATGCACCCATTCTGGTCAAGAATGGATTTCAAGTGTTTGTCGAGTCGTCGAAGACATACAGTTTTGCCGATTCGGCGTATCTCGATGAGGGATGCGCGCTCGTCGCCAATGGAAGCTGGCGCTTCGCTCGGCTTGACGCGGTCATCCTTGGGCTGAAAGAGCGGCCTAATGCATTTTTCCCGCTTCGGCATCAGCACATGTACTTTGCTCACGTATTCGAACGGCAGATGGGATCGAGGGAGTTGCTCGAACGGTTCAAGCGCGGTGGTGGCTTTCTTTACGACCTCGAGCAGGTCAAGGACAACTTTGGCGGGCATTGTGAACTTGTCGAGAGTGAGACGGTAAGAGGTCAGGAGCGAGGAGTGGTCAGAAAGCAGTGCACGGATTTTGGGCGATTTCGGCGAATTCGCGCCATGCAACGAAGCGCGCTGCGAGTTGTTTGCGGTAGAGCGAAGCGCGCAGCAGATGCCGCTTGAGCGCGAAATGTTGCCGGATCGGCCCGAAGCACGAGAGAAATTGCTGTGTGCGTTTAGGATCGCGAAAGCCGCGCATGCGCCGCTCGCGTTCGCGCGTCGGTTGGTCGCTGTTCTCTGCGCGGTTGTTCAGTCGAGCTGCGGCTCTGACAAATACGTGCTTAACGTTCGCCAGTTCCGAGATCTCGGTTTTTGCTGCGGGATAGCTGCGCAACTGATCGGTGACGATCTTGCGCGGCACCGGGTTCGCGCGCAGCACTCGCTTGAAGAAGCGTTTGGCGGCGCTCTTGTCGCGCCGCTTTTGCACCAGGATGTCAGGTTCGGCGCCATGCTCGTCCACTGCACGCCACAACAGGTACGGCCCTCCACGTAGCGTGACGAACATCTCGTCGAGGTGCCACGTGCTACCTGGTTTGCGTCGCGCTGCTTTCACCCGGTGGGAAAAGCCCTTGCCAAATTTATCGCACCAACATCGAATCGTCTCGTATGTCACGATCAAACGGGCTCAAAGAGCAGCTCCTCAACGTCGCGCAAGCTCAACTGAAAGCGGAAAAACCAGCGCACAGCGCAACTGATCACCTCGGCTGGGAAACGATAGCCCTGATAAAGCGATTTAGATTTCTTCATCCCCCATTTTGCGCGACCGACCCAACAACTTGACAATGCCATGGCCCGACATTCCCAATCCACGAGCGTCGGCCCGGCTGCTCTGTCTATCCTTCACGCGTTTCCATGGCCGCGGCCCGGAATTCCAGGATGTACTGCTGCCTCCGTACGTTAAGCACCTTCGTGGTTTGCCTTCAATCAAGCTTACTTCGACGTTATGGAACACCATTTTCAAAGGGAAACCTATATGAGCGAAGCACGTTTCTGCTTTTGAAGGGTATCAGTCAGCGAGCCACGATATTATAGGTAGATAGGACGCGGTTCCTTAGACACGCGTAGTCCCGGCAGGCAGCAAGCGGATCGGCATTTCCTGAGTTTTGCGCGCCACGAGGTGAGAGCGGGTGTCAACCGTGACTGTATTGTTCAACATCTGTAAGCGGATGAAGCATTAAAACGGAGGCCCATCGCAAAATCGCGTACGCAATGGGCGAATCGGGTTTCGTGGAGGGCGCATGGCGCGATCGAAAATACAGCTTCGGCATCTCCTTTACTTTGTCAAGATTGTTGAAGCAGGTAGCTTCTCGCGTGCAGCGAACAGGATTCACGTCGCGCAACCCGCTCTTAGTCAGCAAATGGCTGAACTGGAGAACAGCCTCGGAGTGTCGTTGCTATACCGCAGCGCGCGAGGTGTCCTCCCAACGGCAGCCGGAAAGCTACTGCACGCAGAAGCCGAGGCGATCATACATCGGATCGAGCATTTGCCGGACCTTGTTCGGTCATGTGGCGAAGACGTCAAAGGTGTGGTTCGCGTCGGGATGTCGACGGTGTTAGCGTGGTTCATGGCAAACGCTATAACGGGTGCCTGCAAGGCGGCTCTCCCCAACGTTACGCTACATTTCGTCACTGCGACGAGCGAACAACTAACCAGTCGTATTCGTGAACACAGCCTCGATATCGCAGTAATTTTCGATGGCACATTTGCGCAGGGGGTCGCTAGCCACTCGCTTTTCAAGCAGAAACTTTTTCTTATCTCGCATGCCACGACGCTGGTCGGCGAAGACCATGTCGCTTGGGACAGATTGAGAAACATGGCCCTCATCCTGCCCGCGCATTCGCATGAGATTATTTCCCGAACGATCCTTGCTTCGCTGTTTAAAGAAGGGTCTCTTGTGCCGCGAATCATTGAAGAGAACGATGTCTTTGCCACACTTTCGGCGGTCCAGGCGGGCCTCGGGAGCGCGCTCATGGCGATCGGTGATTTATCCCACGCCAAGGGCGGGTCTGAGGTGAAAGCTGTGCCGCTTGAGCCACCGATATATATGCCGGTAAGTCAAATAACGTCAGCCGAACAGCCGTTGGTGCCAGCTGCTGAGGCGGTATCGCAGGTGGTCCGCAACCTGATAGCCCGATACATGGATGAACACAAGATAGCGGGTGCTGTGCCTGTCTATCCTTGACTCGTTATCGTGATGCTGAGACGGCTAAAGTTGGAGCACCAGCCCATATGCGCTGCTTATAGTGACATCGCAACCAGGTATTTCCTCTCTTCGGTAAAAACCAGCAAACTTCGCAACGAAGCGTCGAGAGGACGGTATGTCGCCGTCAGATGCGAAGTGGGAGTGATGCATGGCAAAGCTGGTCTACCGGGTAGTGTCCGCATGCGGCGCCTTGGGTTGCGGATTCCCGCATGAGTCGCTGCAAAAAGCGCTGAATGGCCGTATCGATGCGGTGATAGCCGGTGTAGGCCCAATGGAAGCGGGTCAGCACTGCCCCGGCGGCGGCGCCTCGGACTTCGAGCGAGACGCCGTCAGAGACGATTTTCGAAAAATGGTCGAGGCTGGAGAGCGAATCAGCGGCCCCGTGATTATCGGTAGTCGCGAGATGGCCGGTGGCGACCACGATCTCGACTGGATGCTCGACATTGCCAAGGAGATCTTCGAGGAACTGCAGGTGCGCGGCGTGAAGGTAGCCGTGATCCGCTCCGAAGTTGACCCATCGATTGTGATCGACGAATTGCGTGCCGGCGCTTTGCGTCCTTTGGGCGCCGGCCCTACGCTCGACGAAGAGGCGCTAAGCACGAGCACGATCATAGGCCTGATGGGCATTCACCCATTATGTGCGGCTCTCGCGAGTAGCGCGAAGTACGTCTTCGCGGGCCGCTCGTGTAGCTCGGCGCTCTTTGCAGCCGACATGATTCGGCACGGTATTGCGGCTGGACTCGCGTATCACGTAGGCCATGTGCTTGAGTGCGGCGCGCGCGCATGTGAACCCGGATCGCCATCCGACTGCCTAATAGCGGAAATATATGACGATGGCATCGCGGTTTTCGTTTCACCCGACGAAACGCGTCGCTGCACGCCGTACTCAGTCGCGGCGCATTCGCTCTATGAGGAGGCTCACCCACAACTGCAGTTCTATCCTGAAGGGATCCTAACCACGGCTGAAACCGAGTTTTTTCCCGTCAGCGCGCTAACCGCCGGGATTCGCAAGAGTCACTTCTACCGCAAAAGGGAGCCGTGGCCAGCAAGCGTCAAGCTCGAAGGTACGCGGCGTCGCGGAGCCTCCTATGAATGGACGATCAACCACCTGCTGAAGAACGAGGAGGTCATCCGCAATAGCCTGTTTCCGATCCACTATTACCAGGCAAGCGGGCGAGAGTGGGTGGGCGAGGGTCAAGCGCGAGCGAAATATTTCGACGTGGGGGAAGTGGCAGGCACACAGGATCTCGATGCCAGGACGCTTTGTGTCATTGAAGATGCTCCACCGCACTGCAGGCCATTCGGAAGCCGGCGCTTGCTCCAGATCGCTCGCGTGCTCCGGAGCAAGGGTACGCGCCTCGGCTGGCTGACTATCGACGTATTTTTCATGTCGAAAGAGGCCTATGAAATCGCGCTCCTTTCCAATCTCTTCTGCGCACGCAGCTTGGCGAACGTGCTTGGACTCGAGATGAAGGCCATCACTGGCAGTTACTTTGTCGACAATTGCAGCGCGATTAAGATTACTATCGAGTGGCCTAAGCCTCCTGCGGCGCTCGACAACCGCGACAAGTTTGGCGCTCGGCTACAAACTGCAATCCAGTGTCTTGTCGTTCCAATGTACATTGATCACAACTTTGCAGTGGTTCAGGGCCACGAGCGCTGACATTGATGCCCAAACAGTAGCGTCGGACTGAATCGGCTATCTGGACGATTGGATACTTCACATCCCCTCCGGGGTGCGCATTGGACTAGGTGCTTAGCGATACTTGGCTGGTCGCCGGACGCTTGAACATCGCTCTGGCGAAATACGGCGTGGGGTCCTTCAGGTTCGATGTCGGGGAGAGCCGGCTGATGTCATTGAACGTACCGCTAGTCTTATCTGCCATTTTCTCGTCCTGCTGTCTTCAGAAGCCGAAACATGTCAGCACCATCCCGCAGGTTGCCGGATCGCTTGCCGATCGCGGGTTGCTGCACGGTCGAGCCGCCCGAAGACCTTTTGATCACGATCGCTTGCTTCGACGCGAGCGTGTCAGTCGATGCGACCGTATCGCTTGCTATGTGGTCGATCGTGAAGCTCGCGCGTCGGGAGTTAAGGTTAAACTGGTGTTCGAGTGAGGCAGGGATTTGAAGGCGGTGGCGGCTTAGATAAGAATGTTGCTTGTCTAGAGTAACAATGTAGTGGTCAAGTTATTTCAGACAGGCAGATAGGTTGTTCCTCTGTCGGTTTTGCCTCATAGGCCGCGGGCGACATATAGCCCAAAGTCGAGTGCAGGCGCACGGGATTGTACAAGCCGTCAACACAACACCCATATTACCGAGTCGCGGGAAGTTCGCTATCGCTGGCACCCATGGTACGGACGTACGGTGTGGGTCTTCAACACGGTGGAGAAGAACGGCGAGATCGTCCTGCGCTGCGCACTCGATCCACTCGAGACGGCACGTGTATCGGAGGTGCCGTTGTGGATGTTCGACCCGGTCGCCTGTTCTCACGTTACTTCCGCAATTTCTCCCGTCGTCACCTGTGAGGCGCTGCGCGATCTGAAGCGCTTGCTGGCTGATACATCGCTTGCCGCGCAAGCGAATATGGTACAAGCCGAGCACCATCCTTTGCTCCTTACCGGAGGTGCTGATGCGACGCGCGACGAGCCCACGACCGGGCGATCAACTCGACCTGTTTCATCCTTATCCGAAGACACCGCAGTGGACGCACTTGCCGCCGGAGGTACGTCAGCAGACGATGCACTTGCTGGTGCAATTGCTGCGGCAACACCGACGCGGGCTGTACGCCGCCGCACTCCAACAGGAGGTGTGCGATGAGTGACAAGATCCGGGCGCAGCATCTGGCGCGCAAGGCGATGCTGTATGTGCGCCAGTCGTCGGCTTACCAGGTCAGCCACAATTTGGAGAGCCAGAAACTGCAGTACGCGATGCGGGATCGTCTGCACCAGTTGGGCTGGCACGAGGTTGAAGTAATTGATGAGGATCTGGGCCGCTCTGCAGCCGGCACGCAGACACGCTCGGGTTTCGAACGGATGGTGGCAGAGGTCTGTCTTGGGCGCGTTGGCGCGGTTGCCGCTCGCGAGGTTTCGCGATTCGCGCGCAACAGTCGCGAGTGGCAGCAACTGGTCGAAGTTTGCCGTGTCGTCGATACCGTGCTGATCGATCAGGAGACCGTATACGCGCCACGGCTAAGCAATGACCGTTTGCTGCTTGGATTGAAGGGCAGCCTCAACGAATACGAACTGGATCTTCTGCGTCAGCGTTCGCTAGAAGCTCGCCGCGAGAAAGCCAGACGCGGCGAGCTCATCATCACGGCGCCCGTCGGTTATCGCAAGACCGAAGACCAGCGCCTGGAGAAGGATCCGGATTTGCGTGTGCAGGAAGCCATCCGTTCAGTGTTCCGCCAGTTCGCCGCGATTGGTTCTGTACGGCAGACGTTACTATGGTTCCTGGAGCACGGCCTGCAGTTGCCGGCGTGCACACCGCGCGGCGAGATCCACTGGAAGCGGCCGTACTACGGAACGGTGTACCAGATCCTGACCAGCCCGGTCTACGGTGGCGCATATGCCTATGGCAAGACGGAATCTACGATCCATTACGAGGACGGAGAACCGCGCAAACGTGACCAACGCAAACCGCGAGATCAATGGTTGGCGCTGATCCCCAATGCTCACGAGGGATACGTTGGTTGGGATGAGTTTGAACGAATCCAGCGCGTGATCCACGCCAACGTGCGTCTTGGCGGGCAGGCAGGTGCTCCCAAGAACGGCGAGGCGTTGTTGTCGGGGCTGTTGCGGTGCAGGCGGTGTGCGAGCAAGCTGACGCTACACTACACGGGTAACCAGCATGACGCCTTGCGCTACACCTGTCATCGGGCGTGGCTCGACAAAGGGCAGCCTCGCTGTATCGCCTTCGGCGGTACACGCGTGGATGCAGCCGTTGCCCAGGCGGTCTTGCGGGTAGTCCAACCTGCAGCAATCGAGGCGGCGATCGTGGCGCGTGAAGAAGATGTCCATAAGCATGACGAAGTACTGGCCGCATTGCAGCGCGATCTGCAGGCGGCCCGCTACGCAGCGCAACGCGCGCAGAAGCAGTACGACGCTGCTGATCCCGAGAACCGACTCGTAGCCGATGAGCTGGAGCGGCGCTGGAATGATGCGCTAGTGCGCGTGGCGGAACTGGAATCGCGTATCGGGCAGCAGTCGTACGCATCCGGCCAACTCCCGCCTGCGCAACCCGAGGAGTTCACGGACCTTGCCACCGCGCTGGAGTC
>Ga0302313_10001344_pt1 | contig 18797 bp, 16 predicted proteins | sample III_Palsa_N2_2_FD_200454 | JGI IMG/M metagenome (GOLD analysis project Ga0302313, IMG submission 200454) | Peat permafrost microbial communities from Stordalen Mire near Abisko, Sweden - III_Palsa_N2_2 | ecosystem: Environmental > Terrestrial > Soil > Palsa > Peat permafrost | place: Sweden...
TGCTGTCGGCCTTGCTCCTGGTTCCCGCCGCCCATGCCGCTCCCACGAAAATTCCGATCCGGGTTGTGGTCGTCACCACCTTCGAGATCGGCAATGACACGGGCGATGTCCCCGGCGAATTTCAGAACTGGGTGACGCGGCTGCCCTTGGACAAGACGCTGCCGTTTCCGGAGGGCAACCGGGCGCTACGCTACAACGCCGGCAAACATGTGCTCGGCGTCGTCACCGGCTCTGGGTCGGTGGACAGCGCCGCCTCGATCATGGCCCTGGGCCTGGATCCCCGTTTCGACCTGACCCACGCCTACTGGATCATCGCCGGCATCGCCGGGATCGATCCTGCGCATGGGTCGGTCGGCTCGGCGGCCTGGGCTGACTATGTGGTCGACCGCGACCTGACGCATGAGATCGACGCGCGGGAGATCCCTCCCGGCTGGTCCACCGGCCTGATCCCGCTCGGCCGCGCCAAACCCTTCGAGCAGCCGGTTCCGGGCCCCGGCCTCTACAGTCCCAATGTCTACCGCCTCGATCCTGGCCTGACCGAGTGGGCCTATCGGCTGACGGCGGACGTCAAGCTGGAGGACACGGCTGATTTGAAGGGCATACGCGCCCACTATCATCAGCCGGAGGCCATGCTGCCGCCGCATGTGATCAAGGGCGACGAGGTCTCGGCGATGAACTGGTGGGTCGGGACGATCATGACCAAGACCGCCGAGGACTGGATGGCCTATTGGACGGGCGGCAAGGGGGTGATGACCACCACGGCCATGGAAGATTCCGGCGTGCTCAATTCTTTGCGCATGCTCGCCAAGACCGGAAGGGTGGACGACCACCGGGTGATGGTCCTGCGCACGGCGTCCAACTATTCCGCGCCGGGAGACAACGACACCGCCGCCGGTCTGATCGCGGCGGAGTCGTCGGACGACACGGCCACCCACCTGTCGGCCTTCATCCCGTCGCTGGAAGCGGCCTATCGGGTGGGCTCGGTGGTGGTGGACGAACTGTCCGCACACTGGGACCGCTACCGCGACCACGCGCCTCACCGATAGCTGATGATCTCGTATTCGATCCCGTCCGGGTCCAGCAGATAGAACCGGCGGCCGGGGTCGTAGTCGCCGTGGTTGAAGGGGACCAGGCCAGCGGCGAGCGCCTTGGCTTCAACTGCGTCCAGATCGTCGACCTCGACGCCGATGTGGTTCAGCGGCCGGCCCTTGGCGAAATCGTCGTCCGTGTAGGCGATGTTGTGGCCCGTATAGAGGGCCAGGTAGTCGCTGTCTGAGCCGACATGGATGGTATGGCCGCCGTCCCGCGCCGGGCCGCGCCAGCGGATAGACCAGCCGAACAGGTCCTGCATCAGTTTGGCGGCCCGGTCGGGGTCGGAGACGGTCACATTTACATGCTCGATACGCGGGGAGGCCATTGCTTTTCGGTCCTGGGCGGCGGGCGCGATCTTACGCCCATTGCAGGTCGTACAACCTCAAGCTAACTTGAGGTCAAGTTCTGATTGGAGGATATTTTGCCCGCGCCGCCATCCCTGCTGACCATCGGCGATCTGGCCCGGCGGACCGGCCTGTCGGTCTCGGCGATCCGCTTCTACGAGGACCGCGGCCTGGTGCGTTCGGTGCGCACCGGCGGCAATCAGCGTCGGTTCGCGCGGGCAGACATCCGCCGCCTGTCCTTCGCCCTGATCGCCCAGAAGCTGGGCCTCAGCCTTGGTGAGATCGAGACCGAGCTGGCGACCTTGCCGGAAGGCCGCACGCCGACGCGCGGCGACTGGCAGGCGATCAGCGAGCGGATGCGCGCCGTGCTCGACGACCGGATCATCCGGCTGATCGAGACCCGCGACCGGCTGGACGGCTGCATCGGCTGCGGCTGCCTCTCGCTGGACCGCTGCGCGCTCTACAATCCTGGCGACCGGGCGGCGAAGGCCGGGCCGGGCCCGAGGTTCCTGCTGGGCGATAGGGCGGCGGATTTCGAAGGGGAGTAAGGGCTACCCCGAGATCGCGAATCCGCCGTCCACCGGCAGCGACGCGCCGGTGACGAAATCCGACGCCGAACTGGCCAGGAAAACCGCCGGGCCCTCGAAGTCGTCCGCCATGCCCCAGCGGGCGGCGGGTGTGCGGGCGACGATGGTGTCGCTGAAGGGCGTGCCCTTGGCGCCGGCGGTCATGTCGGTCTCGATCCAGCCGGGCAGGATGGCGTTGACCTGGATATTGTCCGCCGCCCAAGCCGCCGCCAGCGACCTGGTCAGCTGCACCAGCCCGCCCTTGCTGGACGAATAGGCGGGCGTGAAGGCGCCGCCGAACAGGGAATACATCGACCCGATATTGATGATCTTGCCGCCGCCGGCCGCCTGCATGATCGGATAGGCGGCCTGGGAGGCCAGGAAGACGGCGGTCAGGTTGGTCTGGATCACCGTGTTCCAGTCCTCCAGGCTCAGGGTCTGTGGTCGGCCGCCCTTGGCGACGCCGGCGTTGTTGACCAGCACGTCCAGCCGACCAAACCGCGCCCTCGCCGCTTCCGGCATGGCGCGGCAGGCAGCCTCATTGGCGACATCGACCGCCATCGCGTCGCAATCGGCCCCCAGCGCCTTCAGCTCCGCGACGGCGGCGGCGTTCTTCTCCGCGTTGCGGCCGGCGACCATGATGGTGCAGCCGGCCTTGGCCAGGCCCCGCGCCATGCCGAGGCCTATGCCGCCGTTGCCGCCGGTCACCAGGGCCACGCGGCCGGTCAGGTCGAAAGCGCTCATGGAAATACCTGTCGAAGTAAAGGTGGCTAGGCGCGCCGGGCGCTGAGGATCGGGATCGGCGGCGACAGCATCTCGCCGTGCATCACGCCCTTGCCGGCGGTCGCGGAGGTCGGCGCGGTGAAGATGGCCTGGACCACGTCCATCCCCTCCACCACCTGGCCGAAGGCGGCGAAACCCTGATTATCGGCGCCGCCGGCTGGGTCGGCGTCGTAGCCGGGCTGGTCGCCGATGCAGATGAAGAATTCCGCCTGCGCCTTGCCGGGAGCCAGGCTGGCCATGGACAGGGTTCCGTCCTTGTGACTGAGCCCGGTCTTCAGCGTGCTTTCGTGTGGGATGGGCCGAAACACCTTGGTGGGGTCGTTCTTCAAGCCGCCCTCAATCAGGCCCCGTTCCGGCTGGGTCGGCACATGCGAGGCGCGGTAGAATTTGGCCCCGTCGTAACGATGGGTGTCCACGTAATGCAGGAAGTTCCTCGCCGTGATCGGCGCCTTGGCGACATTGAGATCGGCGGTGATTAGCCCCTTGCCGGTCTTCAGCGCCACCCTTACCAGGCCGGCGTCGGTCTGGGCGAAGGCGGGCGCCGCGACCAGCGAAAGGCCGGCGGCGAGAAGCGTACGTCGGTGGGGGTCATTGCTCATGGAGGAAGCTTAGCACCGCCTCTGCGCCTCGCAATGGCGAGGTCTGCATAGCGGTCAGGCCGAAGGACTGACTGAGGAGGCCTAGCCGCTACGCCGGCCTCCACTATGATCCAAACCCAGCTTCAGCCGTTCTGACCCGATACCCTCAGCCAGGAGAAAGCCATGAGCCGCACGGTCGCCGATGTGATGGTGGAGGTCTTGAGCGAGGCGGGCGCCAAGCGATGCTATGGCGTCGCCGGCGACACCCTGAACTATTTCACCGACTCGATCCGGCGAAGCGATATCCGCTGGGTGCATATGCGGCACGAGGAGGCTGGCGCCATGGCCGCCGGCGCGGACGCCTTGTTGACGGGGGAACTGGCCCTGTGCGCCGGCTCCTGCGGGCCGGGCGGGCTGCACTTCATCAACGGCCTCTATGAGAGCCATCGCAACCGCGCCCCGGTGGTGCTGATCGCCAGTCAGATCGTCCGCGACGAACTGGGCTTCGACTTCCCGCAGGAGGTGGATTTCAAGGCGGTCTATAAGACCGGCACCGTCTTCTGCGAGGAGATACGCACGCCGACACAGGCGCGGCGGATGACGGCGATGGCGGCCCAGGCCGCCCTGTCAAAGCGCGGCGTGGCGGTGCTGATCGTGCCGCTGGACGTCTCCAGCGCCAAGGCGCCCGACGAGCCGGCCTTCGGCGTCCATCGCGCCAAGCCGGTGGTGCGGCCCAGCGACAGCGAACTGGCCAAGATCGCCGAGGCGCTGAACGGTGGCGGCAAGGTCGCTATCTACGGGGGCTCCGGCTGTGAGGACGCGCACGACCAGGTCGTCGCCCTGGCCGATCGGCTGCAGGCGCCGGTGGCGCGCACGTCGAGAGCCAAGGACTTCCTGGAGCATGACAATCCCTTCGACGTCGGCATGACGGGGATTTTCGGCGCCGACGGCGGCTATCACGCGCTGATGTCGTGCGACGTGCTGCTGCTGCTGGGCTGCGACTTCGCCTGGCGGCAGTTCTATCCGACCAAGGCGACCATCATCCAGGTCGACATCGATGGCGCGCACCTGGGCCGGCGCCATCCGGTGGACATCGCCGCGGTGGGTGACGTTGGCCCGACGCTGGATGCGCTGTTGCCGTTGATCAAACCCAAATCCGATCGCGGCTTCCTCGATGAGGCGCTGAAGCACAACGCCAAGGCCGAGGCGGAGCACGAGAAGCGGGCGGTGGTCGGCAAGAGCGGCGTGATCCACCCGCAATATCTCACCGAGCTGATCTCCAAACACGCCAAGCCCGACGCGGTGTTCACCGCCGACGGTGGCTCGCCGATGGTCTGGTGCCTGCGCCATATCGCGTCGACGGGGCGGAACCGCACCATCATCAGCCTCAGCCACGGCACCATGGCCAACGCCATGCCCCAGGCCCTGGGCGCGCAGGCCGCCTATCCGGGACGGCAGGTGATCTCCATGTCCGGCGACGGCGGCCTTTCCATGCTGCTGGGCGATCTGCTGACCACAATCCAGGAAGACCTGCCGATCAAGGTGGTGGTGTTCGACAACGGCTCCCTGGGCTTCGTCGAGCTGGAGCAGAAGGTGGAGGGCCTGCTGGACGCCTACACCGACCTGAAGAACCCCGACTTCAGCCGCGTGGCCGAGGCCATGGGCTTCTGGGGCCGTCGGGTGGAGAAGCCGGAGGATCTCGAATCCGCCGTGCAGGATTGGCTGGCCCAGCCGGGCCCCGCGCTGCTGGACGTGCTAACCGACCGCTACGAACTGGTCATGCCGCCGAAGATCGCGCCGAGCCAGGTGTTCGGCATGGCGCTCTATTCCGCCAAGGGCGTGCTGTCCGGCCGCGGCGGCGAGGTGGCCGACCTGATCAAGGGTGCGGTGAAGACCTGAGGCGGCAGCTTAGCTAACCCCACCCGCCCTCGGCCGATACGTCGGCGCAAAGAACATCAGCGCGCCCAGGCCGGCGGCGATCAGCACCGCGCCGGGCACAAAGTATGAAACCGCCACGCCGATGGCATAGACCGCCAGGGTGACCATCCCCTTGGCCCGCTCGGCGCGGATCGGCGCGGCGTACTCCGGATGGATGGCGTTCTGGCGGTAGACAATCTCCGACAGGATCAGAAAGCTCAGGCCGCCGGCGATCAGCACCAGGCCATAGACCATGTTGGGGACGGGCGCGGTCAGGTGCTGGCCCAGCCAGGCTGTCGCCACCGGGATGAGCGAGATGGTGAACAGCTGCAGCATGTTGGCCCACAGCAGGGCGGCGGAGACGCGGGTGGCGTAGCGAATGACGTGGCGATGGTTCACCCAATAGATGGCGACGAGCAGGAAGCTCAGGGCATAGCTGAGAAAGGTCGGCCATTCCGCCAGCAGCGCGGACGCCGTGGCCTGGACCGGCGCTTTCAGCTCCAGCACCATGATGGTGACGATGATGGCGATCACCCCGTCGGAGAAGGCCTCCAGCCGGGTGGTGCTGACGTCATACTGTTCCGAGTTCGGCGGGGGCATGGACGTTGTTCCATCAACGGTTCGCGGGAACCGCAGGCTGGCGCCATGTGGCGGGCGACACCGAAGGCCGTCAATACGCCGCGGCCAAACGCCGAGCTTGCAACCAAGGTCGTACATCGACGTTCGGTATATGTAAGGCGGCCCGCCGTCCCCCCCGACACTCAAGCCGCCTCATGGCCCACCGGCGCAAAAATGCCGGTGGGCCGTTTGGTCTTTTTCGACAGAGCGCGACAGATTGCGCCATTGGTGGTATCCTTCTACCGGATATTGTCGTCGCCTTGTCGTCACTACTTTGCCGGGTATGGCTTTCGCTTCGCGAGCCTCCGGTCACTGAGGAAGGGCCAGTCATGGCCGTCCCGACCGTCGCCCCACCTACCGTTGCAGAAAGCCTGACTCTGGCGTTGATCGCCTCGTCCGACGCACCCCTGCTGCTGCTGGATGGCGACCTGATGGTGATCGCGGCGAGCGATTCCTTTGGACGGGCGTTCGGGATCGATTCCGCTCAAGCGCGCGGCAAGTCGGTCTTAGAGCTGGGGGGCGGCGAATGGGATCTGCCCAAGCTGCGGTCGCTGTTGGCCGCGACAGCCGCCGGCGCCGCCGCGATCGACGCCTATGAGATGGACCTGCACGGCGACAGCCCAAAGGCCCGGCGCCTGGTGATCAAGGCCCAGAAGCTTCAATACGGTGACCCTGACGTCACCCGTCTGCTGATGACGGTCTCGGACGTGACCGACGCGCGCCTTGCCGAGCGGGTCAAGGATGATCTGGTGCGGGAAAAGGCGATCCTGCTGCAGGAGGTCCAGCACCGGGTGGCCAACAGCCTGCAGATCATCGCCAGCGTGCTGCTGCAAAGCGCGCGCAATGTGCAGTCGGAGGAGACGCGCACCCACCTTAACGACGCCCACAACCGTGTCATGTCGATCGCAACGGTGCAGAAACAGCTCGCGACCTCCAACGTCGGCGAAGTCGCGCTCGGCTCCTATTTCACCCAGCTTTGCGAGAGCCTGGGAGCTTCGATGATCCGCGATCATAAGAAGCAGTCGATCGAGGTGACGGCGGACAAGAGCACCGTCGCCGCCGACGTGTCGGTCAGCCTGGGTCTGATCGTCACCGAATTGGTGATCAATGCGCTCAAGCATGCCTTCCCCGACACCGGCGAGGGCAAGATCACCGTGGATTATCGCGCTCACGGACCCAACTGGACCCTTTCGATAGGCGACGACGGTGTGGGCATGCCGACGGAAGCGGAGCCGAGGGCCACGCCTGGGCTCGGCACCAGCATCGTCGAAGCGCTGGCGCGCCAATTGCGGGCGCACGTCCGAATTTCGGATAGAAACCCGGGAACCTTGGTCTCGGTGGCGCACACCCAGATCGCGGCGGTCGATGACGCCGGGGTGGCGCGCGCGGTTTAGGCTGGCGCCTGCAGCTTGCCGCCCGTCGTGTGGGGCCTGCCTGCCTGGATGATCTGGGCCAGCGCGCCGGCGAGATCTTCGGGAGGATAGGGTTTCGGCAGAAAAAGGCTGCCGTCGGGCAGGGTCGCCAGATCGACGGGGGTCAGGCCAGAGGTGACGATGATCCTGATCGGCGGCCAACGACGAACCGCCTGGTGAGCCAGCCGAACGCCGTCCATGGAGCCGGCCATCCTGATGTCGGTGAACAGCACCGTGATCTCCGGACGGGTTTCCAAGAGCATGATGGCCTCGTCGGCGTCGTCCGCCACGAGCACGATCAGCCCCATTTCCGCCAGTCGGCTGCTCAGCTCAAGCCGAATGAGGGCCTCGTCCTCGACGATCAAAACGGTCGTCGGTTTCTTGGGATCGGACAAGGCCATTGTTGCATAACGCCCCGGTGGCAGTTTGGGTCCAATGCTTGTTTGACCTGTGGCGCCGGCGATCACGATCATCTCGCAGTCTCGCCTTACTGGTTTGTAATCCGCCCATCCTTGCTAACCCTCAGTCCTCGGATAAGGTCGCGGCCTTCAAACTGGGGTGCGGCATGCGTACATTGGCGACTGTGGTTTCGGCGGCGGCTCTGGCCTGGGCGGCCGCCAGTGGATCGGCTTTGGCGCAAGGCGCGCCGCCGCACATCCTGCAGCAACCTTCGATCAGCCACGACCTGATCGCCTTCGCCTATGGCGGCAACATCTGGACCGTGCCGCGTAGCGGCGGCAAGGCGACGCGGCTGACCATCGGGGTGGGCGTCGAGAGCGCGCCGATCTTCTCGCCGGACGGTCAGACCATCGCCTTCACCGGCGAATATGACGGCAATATCGACGTCTTCACCATCCCGACCCAAGGCGGCATTCCGCACCGGATCACCTACAATCCCGCGCCGGACTATGCGGTGGGTTGGACGCCGGATGGCCAGAACATCCTGTTCCGCTCGACCCGTGCGTCCACCAGCCCGCGCTTTACCCAGATGTTCTCCGTGCCCGCCGTCGGCGGGGTGGCCAGGCGGCTGCCGTTGCCGACCGCCTATACCGGCCTGATGTCGCCGGACGGGTCGGAGATCGCCTATGCGCCGGTCGCCCCGGCCTTCGGGTTCAACTACACCAGCTATGTCGCCTGGGGGAATTACCACGGCGGGATGGCGGGGACAGTCTGGCTGACCACCCTGCCGGGCCTGGATTCGGTGGAAGTGCCGCACGAGACGGCGGCGGACTTTTCGGCCGTCTGGCTGGGCGGAAAGGTCTATTTCCTGTCGGGCCGCAAGGGGCCGATCAGCGTCTTCTGCTACGACCCGGCGACCAAGGCGGTCACGGAAGTCTACCACAACACGGGCTCGGACATTCGCACCCTGGCCTCGGATGGTCAGAGCCTGATCTTCGACCGTCTGGGTGAACTCTACAGCCTGCAGCCCGGGGCCGAGCCGCAGATGATCCAGGTGGACGTCACCGGCGACATGCCGGACGTGCGGGCGCGCATCAAAAGCGTCTCGGACGAGGTGGTGAACGTTGGCGTCTCGCCCACTGGCTTGCGCATGGTGGTCGAGGCCCACGGGGAAATCCTGACGGTCCCGGCCAAGCATGGCCCCATCCGCGATATCACCAACACGCCCGGCGTCTCTGAGCGTGAGCCGGCTTGGAGCCCTGACGGCCAGTCGATCGCCTACTTCTCCGATGAGTCCGGCCTTTATGCCCTACATGTCGCGTCGCAGACGGGTGCGAGGGCTGCTGGCCCCGAGGCGGTGAAGAGGTATCCGCTGTCGGCCGAGCCGACCTATTATTTCGCGCCGATCTGGTCGCCGGATTCCAAGAAGATCGCCTTCTACGACAACCGCCTGAACACCTATGTGCTGGACCTGATCACCGGCAAGCTGGTCAAGGTGGGCGACCCCGACACCTACGGCGGCTTCTCCGGCTCGACCCATGGCATGGCCTGGTCGCCGGACTCGCGCTGGCTGGTCTATCCGCACTCGACCCCCAACCACATGCATGCGTTGGAGCTCTATTCGACGCAGGCCGGGACCTCGACCCGGCTGACCGACGACCTGGCCGACGCCTCCGATCCGGCCTTCGACCGCAACGGCAAATACCTCTACTTCCTGGCGTCCAACAATGCCGGCGCCACCGAGGCCGGGCTGGATATGACCAGTGACCTCTATCACCCGACCCAGTCGATCTACGCCCTGGCCCTGACGGCGGGGACCGCATCGCCGATCGAGCCGGAGCTGGAGGACGAGAAGAGCGCCGCCGACGCCAAGGAGAAGGCCAAGGAAAATGCCGACGCGACCCCTGCCGGCGTGGCTGGCGAAGAGAAGGCTGAGACCAAGGCGCATCCGAACGCTCTGACCGCGCCAAAGGGTCCCAAGCCCACAGACATCGATCTGGCCGGCATGAGTACGATGCAGATCCAGGGTCGCATCATCGCCCTGCCGCTACCGGCGAAGAACTATGACATGCTGGAAACCGGCAAGCCCGGCGTCTTCTACTATCTCGAGGCGCCGGCCATCGGTGACCCCACCGCCAGCGGCGATGACGCGGTGCTGAACCGCTATACGCTGGAGGATCGCAAGGCCGAGAAGCTGGCCGACCATGTCGATGCCTATCAGATCACCGCCGACGGCGAGAAGGTGCTGCTGACGTTGGAAGGCGAGCACAAGCCGGGTGGCGGCGGTAAGCCCCACTATGTGATCGCCGACGCCAAGGGGCCGGTGAAGCCAGGCGAGGGGGACGTCTCGCTGGACGGCCTGCAGGTCCGCGTCGATCCGCCGGCCGAGTGGCGGCAGATGTACCATGAGGTCTGGCGCATCGAGCGCGCCTACTTCTACGACCCCAACTTCCACGGGGTGAACACCGTGGCCGAGGAAAAGGCGCTGGAGCCCTATGTGGCGGCGATCCAGGCGCGGTCGGACCTCAATTATGTGTTCCAGGAAATGCTCTCGGGCTTCTCCGTCGGCCACCTGCGCGGAACCGGCGGCGCCATCGCTGAGCCGGACAAGGTGCCGGGCGGGCTGCTGGGCGCCGACTATGAGATCAAGGGCGGGCATTACTGCATCTCCAAAATCTACACCGGCGGGTCATGGTCGCCGGACGCCAAGGCGCCGCTGGCCCAGCCGGGCCTCAACATCCATGTCGGCGACTGCATCCTGGCCGTGAACGGCGAGACCATCGCCGGCGACGAGGATATCCAGAAGCCGCTGGAAGGCACGGCCGGCCATGCCGTGACCCTGACCATCGCCTCGGGCGCGGCGACGCGCGATGTGACGGTGGTTCCCGTCGCCAGCGAGGCGCGCCTGCGCAATCTCGACTGGATCGACGCCAATCGCCAACGGGTGAACGAACTGTCCGGCGGCAAGCTGGCCTATGTCTATTTGCCGGATACGGGGCAGGGCGGCTTCACCGCCATGAACCGCTACTATTTCGCCCAGACCAACAAGCAGGGCGTGATCGTCGATGAGCGCTACAACAGCGGCGGTCAGGTCGCCGACTACATCATCGAGGTGCTGAACCGGAAGATCGAGGGCTATTGGTCGGCGCGCTATGGCGCCATCGACCACACCCCCAGCGCCGGCATCTATGGCCCCAAGGTGATGATCGCCAACGAATGGTCGGGCTCGGGCGGCGACGCCATGCCGTGGCTGTTCAAGTACAACAAGATCGGCCCGCTGGTGGGCAAGCGCACCTGGGGCGGCCTCGTCGGCATCGGCGCCATCCCGGTGCTGATGGACGGCGGCGAGGTGACCTCGCCCTCGGTGGGCTTCTTCTCGCCGAACGGCGCCTGGGACGTGGAGAACCATGGCGTCGATCCGGATTATCCGGTGGAGCAGGATCCCAAGGCCGTGGCCGCCGGCCACGACCCGCAGCTGGAAGCTGCGGTCGCCCTGGCTCTTGACCAGCTGAAGACCGGCGTTCCGACACCGCCGCAACGGCCCGCCTACCCGAACTATCACCCGGCGCAATAAGGTCGGGTGACTTCGGCGCCGAACCGGACGCAACGACGCAAAGGCCCGCCAGGGCGCAAGCTTGGCGCTAGTGTTTGCGCAAAGGCAACTCAACCGTGGGCGGCGGTGCGTTTCAGTTTGCGTGTGCTTACACGCAGTCCTAAAGGCTGTCCTCAAATTGGGGTTCGGCATGGTGTCCGCGCCTCTCGGGCGTGGAGCTACAGTATGATTTCGAACAAGGCTTCGGTCGCGGCGGCCTTGGCCGCGGCGGCGCTAGTGGGCGTTGGCGCGGCGAGCGCCGAGGTCCAGCCGCAGCCGGCGCCGCCCACCCCGCCGATCGCGGCGCCGGTGGACACGCCCTATCCGGGCGGCGTCATCCGCCTGAACGTCGACGCCACCGACCTGGCCCACGCCATCATGACCGTGCACGAGACCGTGCCGGTGACCGGACCTGGCCCGATTGTATTGCAGCTGCCCCGCTGGCTGCCCGGCAACCACGCGCCCTCGGGCTCCATCGACAAGCTGGCCGGGCTGATCATCACCGCCGACGGCAAGCGGATCGAGTGGAAGCGCGACCCGGTCGATGTCTTCTCCTTCCACGTCGATGTCCCCGCTGGCGCCAAGGCGCTGGACCTGGACTTCCAGTTCCTCTCGCCGGTCTCCACCAAGGAAGGCCGGGTGGTGATGACGCCGGAGATGCTGAACATCGAGTGGGACAATGTCGCCCTCTATCCGGCCGGCTACTTCAGCCGCGACGTTCAGATCCAGCCGACGGTGAAACTGCCCGAGGGCTGGACGCCGGCCACGGCGCTGGAGACGGCGTCGGCCGCCGGTCCGGTGGTCAGCTATAAGACCACCACCTTCAACACCCTGGTCGACTCGCCGCTGATCGCCGGCAAGTATTTCGAGAAGTTCGATCTCGATCCCGGCGGCCCGGCGCGGGTGACTCTGGACGTGATCGCCGACCGGCCGAGCGAGCTGGTGGCCAAGCCAGAGCAGATCGCCAAGCACGTGGCGCTGGTGCAGCAGGCCTACAAGCTGTTCGCCTCGCACCACTATGACCACTACGACTTCCTGTTTTCGCTGAGCGACCGGATGGGCGGGGCGGGCCTGGAGCACCACCAGTCCAGCGAAGACGGAACCAAGCCGAAATATTTCACCGACTGGGACAAGAGCCCGGCTGGGCGGGACCTGCTGGCCCACGAATACACCCACTCCTGGAACGGCAAGTTCCGCCGCCCGGCCGATCTGTGGACGCCAAACTTCAACGTGCCCATGCGCGACTCCCTGCTGTGGGTCTACGAGGGCCAGACCCAGTATTGGGGCTATGTGCTGGCGGCCCGGTCGGGGCTCTTGTCGAAGCAGGAGGCGCTGGACGCCATCGCCCTGACGGCGGCCCAGTACGACTTCCGCGTCGGCCGCAGCTGGCGGGCGATGGAGGACACCACCAACGATCCGATCATCGCCCAGCGCCGGCCGCTGTCCTGGCTGAGCTGGCAGCGCAGCGAGGACTACTATTCCGAAGGCCAGCTGATCTGGCTCGACGCCGACACCCTGATCCGGGAGAAGACCGCTGGGAAGAAGTCGCTGGACGATTTCGCCGCCGCCTTCTTCGGCGTCGACAACGGCAGCTTCGTCACCCACCCCTACACCTTCGACGATGTGGTCGCGGGGTTGAACGCGGTGACGCCCAACGACTGGGCCGGCTTCCTGCACCAGCGGCTGGACGGCCATGGACCCGGCGCGCCCTTGGATGGGGTCGCGCGTGGCGGCTATAAGCTGATCTACACCGACACGCCCACGGACTATTTCAAGAGCAACGAGACCGCTCGCAAGAACACCAACCTGATGTTCGGCATCGGCTTCGTGGTGGACAAGGATGCGATGCTGACCGAGGTCCAGTGGGACGGGCCGGCCTTCAAGGCGGGCCTGACAGAGGGCTCCACCATCATCGCCATCGATGGCCAGGCCTACGACGCCGATTTCCTGAAGGAGACGATCAAGGCGGCCAAGACCGGCGCAGAGCCGATCGAGCTTCTGGTCAAGGACAAGGATGAGTACCGCACCGTCCGCATCGATTACCACGACGGTCTTCGCTATCCGCGGTTCGAACGGGTGACGGGGACGACGGCGCGGCTGGACGATATCCTGGCGGCTAAGAAGTAGAGGGCGAGAGCCTCAGCCGGCTTCCAACGCCCCCGCCAACTCCCCGAACGCCTGCCTGAGCAGCGGCAGGTGTTCGGCGAACTCGGCCGCCGGGTCGATCTGTCCGGCGTTGGTTTCGATGTGTTCGCGGGCGAGGGTGAAGCCCGGCATGGTCTCGACCGTCTTCATGTGCAGACCATCGAGCACCTGGCGCAGCTGGGCGGCGCAGCGGCCGCCGCCATGACCGCCATAGGTGACGATCATCGCCGGCTTGCCCGACCACTCCTTGTAGAGATGGTCCAGGGCATTCTTCAGCGCCGCCGGATAACCCCAATTATACTGCGGCGTCACGAAGACGATGGCGTCGCCCTCGGAAATCTTCCGGCTCCAGGCCTTGGTGTGGTCAAAGACGTAGTCATGGGCGGCGGGGATGCCCGGCTCGTCGTCCATCGGCAGGGGCCAATCCTTCAGGTCCACGACTTCGAACGCGCCGCGGATAGTTTCGCGGCCGGTTTGGGCGACCCAGTGGGCGATCTGCGGGCAGATGCGAATGGCCCGAGTGCTGCCGATAATGACCAGGATTTTAGATGCGTGTATCATGCACCTAATATGGGCGCGTCGGAGAAGGGTATAAAGGTGTATAATACACGGATTATGGACGAGCTCGCGGCCTCGCTGATCGATCTGGTCGGGTTTCTGAACAGCCCGCAGCGGGACGATGTTCTGTTGCGGGAAGCGGATGTGAGCCTGGATCGCGCGCTCTTTCCCCTCCTCGTCCGGCTGGGCATGCAGGGGCCGCTGAGCGTGGCGGTGCTGGCCGACCAGGTGGGTCGCGATCACACCACGGTCAGCCGCCAGCTCGCCAAGCTGGAAAGCCTGGGTTTGATCTCCAGGCCTCAGGGCCTCACCGATCGACGGGTGCGGACAGCGCGGGTGACAGGCGAGGGCGAGGCGGTGGTCAAGGCCATCGTCCAGGCGCGCCACCGGCTGCTGTCCCGGGTGCTGGCCGACTGGAGCGAGGCCGACGTTAAGGCGCTGGCCGGCCTCAGCCGGCGGTTCGCGGCGGCCTTGAATAACGCCTGATGTCTCAGCCCGGTGCGCCGCCGGGGACCGGCGTATAGATCACCAGCTTCAGGCTCGGATCGTCGTTGGCCTGGAAGCTTGTGTGGTCGAAGGCGATCACCCCCCGTGTCGGGTGATACAGCGTCTTGCGGCCGGACACGGGGCCGCGAACATCATGGCGCTCCCACCAGGCGTCGAACTCCGGGCAGCCATCGCGCAGGCGCCGCAGCAGCGCCACAAACGCGGGGTCGCCGGCCCAGAGGTCGTGGGTGGCGCGGAACCGGGCAATGATCCGCTGCGCCTCGTCTGCCCAGCCTGGGCCGAACAGCGCGTGGCTGCGGGGATTGGTCAGCATCGAGACGAGGATGTTGCGGTCGCCCTCGGCAAGCTGGTCGAAACCGAAGATGTCCGTGGCCGCGGCGTTCCAGGCCAGCAGGTCCCGGCGCCGGCCGGTGATGTAGGCGGGCTGCGTCAGGCTCTTCAGCAGACGAAGCAGGCCGGGGGGCGCGGTTTCAGGCTGGAAGGCCTTGGGGCCGCCGCCGCCCGCCAGGGCGCGCAGATGCTGGTGCTCCATCTCCGTCAGCCGCAGCGCGCGGGCCAGGGCGTCCACCGTGCTGACCGATGGCGTCACCGGCCGGCCCTGTTCGAGGCGGATGTACCAGTCGACCCCGATCCCGGCGAGCTCAGCCACCTCCTCGCGGCGCAGGCCCGGCGTGCGCCGGCGACGATGACCGATAAGGCCAACGCTTTCAGGGCTTAAGCGGCCGCGCCGGGCGCGCAGGAAGTCGCCAAGCTCACGCCGTTTCAGATCGACCATGTCGTCTCCAGGATAGGTGCGCTAATCCCAGGATAATACCAGTTCTGCACGCCATACGAAACCGGTGCTACGGTGTCGTCATCAGCTTCCCCCGAGGTCTCCATGAAAGCCGCAGTCCTGAACGCGTTTGGCTCGCCGCTCGCCATCGAGACCTTGCCCGACCCGGTGCTGGGTACGGGCGAGGTCATCGTTGACGTCGCCGCCGCCGGGGTCACCAGCTATGCCGCCAACGTGTTCAACGGCTCGCGCAGCTACCTGCTGGACACGCCGGTCGTGCCGGGGCCGGGCGGCGTCGGCCGGGTGCGCGCCACCGGGCCGGACTCCACCCGGCTGAAAGTCGGCGACTGGGTCTTCTGCGACTCGACGATCCGCTCGCGCGACGACATCTCCAATCCCGATCAGATTCTGCTGGGCTGGACCTACCGGACCGAGGCCGCGCGGCCGCTACATACCTATTATCATGACGGCGCCTTCGCCGAGCAGATGCGGGCGCCGACCGAAAACGTCGCGAGGATCGGCGACATCGATCCGGCTGACGCGGGCCGCTGGACCGCCCTCGGCCGGCTCCTCGTCCCCTTTGGCGGCCTGATCGCCGGCGATCTGAAGGCCGGCGAAACCCTGGTGGTGAACGGCGCCACCGGTGGCTTCGGCGGCGCCGGCGTCGCCGTGGCCTTGGCGATGGGTGCGGGCAGGGTGGTGGCCGCCGGCCGCAACGGACGCGCCCTGGAGGATCTGGCCCGCCGCTTCGGACCACGGGTGCGGCCCGTGCAGATGACCGGCGTCGAGGCGGACGATCGCCGCCTGATCGGTGAAGCGGCCGGCGGGCCGATCGACATGGTGCTCGACTTCCTGCCGCGCGAGGCGTCCGCATCGCAGGTGCGCGCGGCCGTGCTCGCCGTGCGCCTGGGTGGGCGGGTGATGCTGATGGGCGGCCTGCGGGGCGCCGAGGGCGACCTCGGGCTCAACTACAACTGGCTGATGCACAACGAGACCACCGTGCGCGGCGTGTGGATGTATCGGAAAGAAGCGATACCCCGGATGATACAGATGGTTCGCGGCGGTCTGATCGACCTGACCCAGTATGAGCTGACCGAATTCGCCTTGGACGACGCCAATGAGGCGGTAACCCACGCCGCCGCCAACGCAGGTCCGTTCGCGCTCACCGTGCTTCGCCCTTAGGCCTTCAGGTCCAGCCGCCAGGTTTCGCCCAGCTCGGGCTTGCCGAACTCTTCGTGCATCTCGGTTGCGACGATCTGGAAGCCGTGGCCGGCATAGATTCTCCGGGCGCTGGTCAGCACGGCGTGGGTCCATAAGGTGACGGTGTCGTAGCCGACCTCGCGGGCGAAGGCGACGCAGGTCCCGACCAGGGCGTCGCCGATGCCGCGTCCGCGCGCGAAGGGCTCGACATACATCAGCCGCAGCCGACCCAGGCCGTCGCCCCCATTCCCGCTTTCGTCGGTGAGCATGACCGATCCGGCCATGGCCCCCTCGGCCTCGGCGATCCAGCACTGTTCGCGACCCGGCTTGAACTGGCGCAAAAACTGGGTGGTGTATTCGCTCTCCACCAGCTCCAGGCCCCGGCCCCAGCCGTGCATCTCGTCGTAGAGGATCGATTGGCGGGCGGCGATCATGGCCAGGTCGCCGACGCGGAAGGTGCGGATCGCAAACCCCTTGCGCGGCGCGGGGTCGAGCATGGCGGTGGTCGTGCCCAACGCGGCGATCAGGTCGCGTTGCTGACCCGGCGCCAGCCGCTCCAGCATGGTGGTGACCAGGGCTCGTTGGCGTTGATTGATCAGGTCGAACATGCCCCGACCCTCGTCGGTCAGCACGATGGGCCGACGGCGGGCGTCGGCGCCGCCATGCTCGCGGACGATCCAGCGCCGGGTCTCGAACCGGCGCAGCAGTCGGCTGACGAAGCCCGCGTCCATGCCAAGCCGTGCCTGAAGTTCGGCCGCGACAGGGCGGTCTGAACTGGCGATCTCGAAGATCAGCCGCGCTTCCGGCAAGGTCAGGTCGGCGCCGAGGAAGCGGTCGTCCAGCGCGCCGATCAGGCGCGTATAGAATCGGTTGAATTCCCTAACGGCGGCTATGGCGTCTTCCATGCGGTCAGGTTCGAATAGAAAGTTGATGGAGTCAACTATCTCGCTTTTCGATTCCGTGCCTGTCCGGTTCAGTTAGAGTTGCGCCAACAAGGCCGCGCCGGGACGCGGCTAAGGGGAGGTATCACCATGACTGCTACGCGCCACCGCGCCTTAGCCGCTATTTCCGCTGTTCTGGCCGTGGGCGCCGCCACCGCAGCGACAGCCCAGGTCGCGACCACCCCGCCGATGGGCTGGAACAGCTGGAACCACTTCGCCGCCAAGATCGACGACGCCACCGTCCGCGCCCAGGCTGACGCCATGGCCCGAAATGGCATGCGCGACGCCGGCTATCGCTACATCAACATCGACGACACCTGGGAAGGCGCGCGCGATGCCAGCGGCGTGATCCATCCCAACGCCAAGTTCCCGGACATGAAGGCCCTGGCGAACTACGTCCATTCCAAGGGGCTGAAGCTGGGCATCTATTCGTCGCCGGGGCCCAAGACCTGCGCTGGCTATGAGGGCAGCTACGGCCATGAGGCGCAGGACGCCCAGACCTATGCGGCCTGGGGGATCGACTATCTAAAGTACGACCTGTGTAGCCTGTCCCAGCCCATGATCGCGGCGGGATCGCTGGATAAGGCGCAGGACATCGAGCTCTCTGCCTACCGGAAGATGGACGCGGCGCTGAAGGCGACGGGGCGGCCGATGGTCTACAGCCTGTGCCAGTACGGCTTCTTCCAGCCCTGGCGCTGGGGCGCCTCGGTGGGCGGGAACAGCTGGCGGACCACCGGCGACATCGAAGATAAATTCCCCCGCATGCTGCAGATCGGCCTCAGCCAGGCCGGCCTGTCCAAGTTCGCCGGTCCCGGCCACTGGAACGACCCGGACATGCTGGAGGTCGGCAACGGCGGCATGTCGGCGATCGAATATCGCACCCACATGAGCCTGTGGGCTCTGCTTGCCGCGCCGTTGCTCGCCGGCAACGACCTGAGCACGATGTCGCCAGAGACCCTGTCGATCCTCACCAACCACGAAGTGATCGCTGTCGACCAGGACCCCGCTGGCGCCCAGGGCGACCGGGTCAAGGCCGAGGGTGGGCTGGAGATCTGGGCCAAGCCCCTGGCCGGCGGCGCCAAGGCCGTGGGCCTGTTCAACCTGTCCGACCAGCCGGCCTATCTGGAGGTCAACTTCGCCGACCTGGGGTTCACGGGGCCGGTGAGGGCCCGCGACCTCTGGGCGGCGAAGGACCTGGGCGCGATGACCACCTACAAGGTCGCCGTGCCCGCCCATGGGACGGTGTTGTTGCGGGTCGGTTAGACCGGCGTGAACACCGGGACGGGCGGGCCGCCTTCGGTCTCCTGGAACTTGACCTTCACCTTCTGACCGATCTTCAGCGCCGACAGATCGCAGTCGACGAAGTTGGTCAG
>Ga0302313_10001347_pt1 | contig 18796 bp, 10 predicted proteins | sample III_Palsa_N2_2_FD_200454 | JGI IMG/M metagenome (GOLD analysis project Ga0302313, IMG submission 200454) | Peat permafrost microbial communities from Stordalen Mire near Abisko, Sweden - III_Palsa_N2_2 | ecosystem: Environmental > Terrestrial > Soil > Palsa > Peat permafrost | place: Sweden...
GGAATCGGCTCGCCCATCCCGCGCGGCAACAGCAGATCGCGCAGCGCCGACGGCGGCCGCGAATCGACCTGCTGCGCGTAGCGCCGATAGTCGGCCATCTCGCCCGTGCGCACCGCGTGCTGCAAGGTGTCGATCACGTCAGGGTTGTACATGTGGTACTCGCCGCCGTAGACAAACTTGTACAGCCCGCCGGCGTGCAGCGGCTTGGCCTCATTCCACGCTTCGGCCGCGAGCAGACGCTGATCGTTCTGCAGCTCGGCAAAACCCGCACCGCCCACGCGCGACGGCGTACCGGGGAAGCACAGCGATACGACGTCCGGCGCCAGCCCGATGATCTCGAACAGCTGTGAGCCGCGATAGCCCGCGACGGTGGAGATGCCCATTTTCGAGAGGATTTTCAGCAGGCCTTTGCGAATGCCGCGTCGATAGCTGCGGCCGATTTCGCGCTGGTTGTTGTCGCCATGATGGATATGCCCGTCGCGACCCAGTTCGAACAGACTTTGATACGCCAGCCACGGATAGATCGCGGTCGCGCCAAAGCCGATCAGGCAGGCGAACTGATGCGCGTCGCGCGCGGTAGCGGTCTCGACCAGCAGGTTGCACTGGCAGCGCAGGCCGCTTTCGGTGAGGTGCGCGTGGATGGCACCGACCGCGAGCAGCGCGTGCGCCGGCAGAGTTTTCTTGTTCGGGTAGCGATCGGTGATGAAGACGATGCCCGCGCCGCCGCGCACGCCGGCTTCGGCCTCGCGGCAAAAGCGCCGCAGCGCCGCTTCGAGTCCTTCGCTGGGCGGATAGCAAAGGTCGACCTGCACCGTGCCGTTGACGTACTGCGGCAGCGCCAGAATCTGACGCAGCTTGCGCTGCGAGCAGATCGGCGAATTGAGCAAAATCTGCTTGGCGTTTTGCGCCGACAGCTCGAAGATATTTCCTTCGGCGCCGATCTGCGTCATCAGCGACATCACCAGCAGCTCGCGCAGTGGATCGATCGGCGGATTGGTGACCTGCGCAAAGCCTTCGCGAAAACGATCGAACAGCGGCCGCACCTGGCGCGACATTGCTGCCATCGGCGTGTCGTCGCCCATCGAGCCGGTCGGTTCGGCCTCGGTTTCGGCGAGCACCTTGAGCACCGTTTCGCGCTCTTCGCGGGTGAGTCCATAGAGCTTTTGCCAGCGATGCAGCTCGTTGGTCGGCAGCGGCTCGGCCGCCAGGCTCGGATCGATCAGGTCGGATTCGAGGTAGGTGATACCGTCGCGCAGCCACTGCTGGAACGGCGCGCGCTTGCGGTTGATCGCGTCGATATCGGCATCGAACAACAGTTTGCCGGCGCGAAAATCCACCGCCAGCATCTGGCCAGGCCCGAGCCGACCCTTGCCGACGACGTTCGCTGCCGGCACGTCCCACAGGCCCGCTTCGGACGCGACGATCAGATGATTGTCATCCGACAGCGCCCAGCGCGCCGGGCGCAGGCCGTTGCGGTCCAGCGCGCAGGCGGCGTAATGACTGCCGCACATCACCAGGCCGGCGGGGCCGTCCCACGGCTCCATGTGCAGCGCGTAATACTCGTAGAACGCGGCGAGGTCCTCGTCCATGTCCTCGCGCGCGGCATAGGCCGGCGGCACCAGCACGCGCATGGCGGTGAGCATGTCCAGGCCGCCGGCGAGCAGCACTTCCAGCGCGTTGTCCAGGCTCTCGGAATCAGAGCCGGACTGGCGCACCAGCGGACCGATATCGCTGAGGTCGACCAGCGGCGAATGCAGGATCGCCTCGCGCGCCTGCATCCAGCGGCGGTTGCCGCGAATGGTGTTGATCTCGCCGTTGTGCGCCAGCAAACGAAACGGCTGCGCCAGTCGCCACTGCGGCGAGGTGTTGGTGGAAAACCGCTGATGAAAGACCACCGCATCGCTGACCAGCGCGGGATGACGAAGATCGGCGAATACATAGCGCAAGTGGCCCGGCGCGGCCATCGCCTTGTAGCCAATGACATGCGAGGAGAGCGTCACTACATAGAACGACGGATCGTCCTTCAGCGCGGCTTCGGCGCGGCGGCGGGCGCGAAAAAGCGCGCGCTCGAATTTCTCATCGTCCATGCCTTCGGCAACGTCGACGAAGACCTGTTGCATCGTTGGGCAGCTCGAAAAAGCCATCGGCCCGCAAGCGTCCGCATTCACCGTGATCGCACGCCAGCCGGCAACGCTCAGCCCTTCTTCGACAAGATATTTCTCCAGTACGGCCGCACCATCGCTGCCGGCAGGATCGAGAAACACGATACCGGCGGCGAAGCGTTCCGCCACAGCGATACCCGCCTTCTGCGCCAGCACGCGCAGCCACGGTGCCGGTCTGTGAATAAGCACGCCGCAGCCGTCGCCGCTGATGCCGTCGGCATTGACGCCGCCGCGATGCGACAGCTTGGCCAGCGCTTCGAATGCCGTATCGACCACCCACGCGCTGGCACGACCGTCGATTTGCGCGACCAGACCAAAACCGCAGCTATCGTGCTCGAAAGCCGGGTCGTACAACGTGGTGGACATTTGCTGCGCCATCGGGCCTCCCGCGGCAGATGGAATGACTGAGCGCACGAAGCTGGCGAGGATGGAAACGCCTTGACTGCGAACGGGGTTATTCCGACTAAAACACACTTGTTGCGAAGCGTCAAAGCATTTGGACGGCCATATGGCAGCCACTCGGCGCGTCCTTGCAGCGATCGGCGTGCGCGCCATAGCGGCTCGCCGCGCCCTGTGCGCGGCTACATTTGTTTAACAACAACGCCAGCCCTTGGCTGGTGCGGGCTGCGCGGGCATACCAGTTTGCCGAGGCCGATTTGTCAGGCGGCTCGCTACGCATCCCCGGCTCGGTGATAATTGCCGGATGCCGCCAACCGCCCGCCTTGTCCGACCGCTTGCACGTCAACTCCTCATCCGTGGACTGCTGGTCGCGGTCGCGTTGGGATGTACGCTGGCCGCCTCGTCGGCGCAGGCGCGGCAGGATGGCAAAAACGGCAATGAGCAGGCGGACGCGAAGCAAAAGCTGGCCGATATCCAGGCCAAGATGAACGCGCTGGCCAAGCAGCAGGCCGACACCGCGGCGCGGCGCGACAGCGCCAACGCCGAACTGGCCAAACAGGCCGCCGCGCTGGCGAGCGCCGCGCGCGCGGTGCATCAGACGGATACCGAACTGGCCGCCAAGCAGAGGCAGCTGGATGATCTGCAGCAGCAGCAGGCCACGCTGAAGCAGAGTCTGGACAGCCAGCACGCGGCCATCGGCGAACTGCTGCGCGCGACCTACGCGCTGGGCCAAGGTTCCGACCTGCGCCTGCTGCTGGGCGATGAAGACGTGGCGCAGATTTCCCGCGCGCTGATGTATTCGAAGTATTTCCAGCAGGATCGCGTGCAACGTGTGCAGCAGCTGATGGCCGACTTGGCCAAGCTGCAGGCGCTGCAGACCGCCATCACCGCCGAGCAGCAGTCGCTGGAGTCCACGCGCAATCAACGCCAGCAGCAGGCCAAGACGCTGGCGCAACAGCGCCTCGCCCAGCAGAAGCTGGCTGCCGATACCGACGCGCAATACAAGGATCAGGCGCAGAAGCTGGCCGTGCTGAAGCAGAACGCGCAGGCCTTGAACGAACTGGTCGCCAGGCTGCAGAAGGCCATCGACGATGCCGCACGCGAGGCCCAGGCGCAGGCTGCGGCCGCGCGCGAGGCGGCGCGCCGCAACCACCCGGGCAAGAACGCACCGCCGCCGATCGACGTAGGCAAGGCGAGCGCCAATATCCGCGGCAATTTGCCGTGGCCCGCCGCCGGTGTCGTCAATACCTTCGGCAACGGCGTGCTGATCAAGGCCGCCGCCGGCAGTGAAGTGCACGCCGTGGCGCGCGGCAAGGTGATCTACGCCGGCTTTCTGCGCGGTTACGGCATGCTGCTGATCGTCAACCACGGCAACGGCTGGCTCAGCATGTACGGCAACAACGAAACCCTGCTGCACGGCGTCGGCGATCAGGTCGAGGCGGGCGCCGCGATCGGTACTGCCAGCCCCACGACTGGCGTCAACACGGGCGTGTACTTCGAACTGCGCCGCGACAACCAACCAGTCGACCCCCGCAGCTGGCTGAGCCAGCGCCGTTGACGCCGCCGGCATGGCGCCGCAGGCTAGCATCGTGCGGAGGATGAATTACCCCGGCATTCGGTTGTCACACGCCTGGCGGTACCTTTCTCCAACCTCTTTCGTCGCGCTACGGCGCGGTGTCCCATCGATTCATCGTTAATGGTTACAGGAAGTCATTCCATGCGTCGTTCGCTTCGCCGCCAGATCGCTCTGCTGACCTCACTGCCGCTGCTGCTCGCGCTGCCGTTCGCGCAGTCGCAGACTGCGCCCGCCGCCGCCTCCAGCATTGCGCCGGCCGACATTCCGGCACCGGCCGGCACCGCGGCGACCCCGGCCAGCGCCAGCTCCGCCGGTGCCGACCAGGTCGATCTGGACGACATCCGCAACTTCAGCCGCGTCTACGAAGTGGTGAAACAGGCCTATGTGGAAAAGGTCGACAACAAGACGCTGATGAAAGCCGCGATCACCGGCATGCTCAGCGGGCTGGATCCGCACAGCGAATACCTCGACAAGGACGGCCTGGCCCAGCTCAACGAAGACACCACCGGCCAGTACAGCGGCCTCGGCATTGAGGTGCTGCAGGACGGCGACGTGCTGCGCATCGTCTCGCCGATCGACGACACGCCCGCCTCGCGCGCCGGTATCCAGGCCGGCGACACCATCGTCAAGATCGACGGCACCGTGATCAACTCGGAAAACATCGACGACATGTACGCCAAGCTGCGCGGCAAGCCCGGCAGCAAGATCGAGCTCACCATCGTGCACGCGAAGAGCGACAAGCTGATCGACCTGAATCTGGTGCGCGAAACCATCGCGGTCAGCAGCGTCAAGGTGCGCGAACTGGAGCCTGGCTATGCGTACATCCGCATCAGCCAGTTCCAGGACGATACGGGAGAAGATCTCGACAAGAAGCTGGGCGAACTGATCAAGAAGAACGGCCCGCAAAAAGGCGCCGTACTCGACCTGCGCAACAACCCCGGCGGCCTGCTGACGGCCGCGGTGGCGGTCAGCGACGATTTCCTGGACAGCGGCGTGATCGTCAGCACGCGTGGTCGGCTGCAGGATTCCAACCTGAGTTTCAGCGCGCATCCGGGCGACCTCCTCAACGGTGCGCCGATGATCGTGCTCACCAACAACGGCACCGCTTCAGCGGCTGAAATCGTTTCCGGCGCGCTGAAGGACAACCATCGCGCCCTGTTGATGGGCCAGCGTACCTTCGGCAAGGGCGTGGTGCAGACCGTACTGCCGCTGGACGCCGATCATGCGGTAAAGATCACCACCGCGCGCTACTACACGCCCAATGGCACTTCGATTCAGGCCGAAGGCATCAAGCCGGATATCGCGCTGGCCGATCTCACGGTGAAAAAGGCCGACAGCCCCGCCTCGCTGATCAACTCCGAATCCGATCTGCCCAACCATCTGGCCAATGAAAACAAAAACGCCAGCGGCGACATCAACGACGACGGCAGTGCCGACGACGCCAAACTCGCCACCGGCGACTACGCACTTTCGCAGGCGCTGAACGTGCTGAAGGGTATCGCGCTGGGCCGAGCGGTAAGCTCGCATCGCTGACGCCGTATCGTCGGCCAGCTCGATGGCGATAGGCCGGGTTTGCGGACACAAAGGGTGCGCGGTACGCTGAGCAGGCGCCAAAGAACCTCCGTGTGTACGGTTGGCCCTTATTGCCAACGGCCACAGACTGCTTCAAGCGCGCCTCAGCGCATGTTGATCCAGTGCACGTGAATGCCGTTCTGTTCGTCCCCGGTGCGCAGGCCAGGCCGGCTTTCAATCAAACTGCCCCACACCGATTCCACGCCGTCACCGACCAGCCGATCGATGCGCACGAGTTCGCCCTGCTCAATCGGAAAATTCGTCTCTATCACCATGACCTGCTCGTGTTCCCACACCAGCAGTCCTGGCCGGCTGGACTGCACGGCGCCGATGCCACCATCACCGCTCCAACCAATCTGAACCTCGACATCCTGCGGTGGAAAACTGCCGCGGTTGTCAAGCTGCCAGCCTTCGGTCTTTTTCAGCAGCGCCTCAAGACTAGGATTGCTCCAGTCGACGCGGCTGGTCGATTTTTTGGCTGGCGGTTTGGGGTCAGTCATGGACAAAGACGTTCCTGTTGCGAGGCCCTGAACGTTGGCAGCGTTTCGAGATGAGCTGAGGCGCGTGAACACGGGACAGCAGACAAACCTGACCGCCCCGTAGTCATGGTATCCCGCCTACGCGCGCCGCGGTTGCGACCCCGGCACAGCCGGCGATACCGTTCACTAAATTCAGCATTGGCGCAGACACACAGGATGGGCACGCAGCAACTATAGGTCACTCAGTGCCTTGTTGGCGTAATCTCACTGGTCGACCAGCCGCCGCCGAGCGCCTTGATCAGCTGCACGCTGGCGCGCAGCTGGTTGGTGTTGAGGCTGAGCAGGCTGCGTTGGGCATCGAGCGCGGTGGTCTGAGCCTGCACGACGTCGAGATAGCCGACGGCGCCCTCCTTGTAGCGATCCATCGACAAATCGACCGAGTGCTGGGCCGCGTCGGCGGCATCCTTCTGGTCGGTTCGGGCGACGCCGATGTGGTCGATCTGGGCGAGGTTGTCCTCGACCTGTGCGAAGGCGTTGAGCGCGACGCTGCGATAACGCGCGCCCGCTTCGTCGGTGGCCGCCTTGGCCGCACGCACAACGGCTTTGCGCTTACCACCGTCGAAAACTGTCTCGAACAGCGACGGACCGATGGCCCAAAAATGATTGGGCGCCGTCAGCAGGCTTGGATATTGCGCGCTCTGAAAGCCACCCTGTGCACTCAGCGTGAGCGAAGGAAAGTAAGCTGCGCGAGCGATACCGATGCGCGCATTGGCCTCCGCCACGCGGCGCTCGGCCGCGGCAATATCCGGACGGCGCTGCAGCAGCGTGGTCGGCACGCCGATCGGCACCGGCGGCAAATCGATCACGTCGGTCTGTGCGGCGAGTTTGAACGTGCTGGCCGATTCGCCGACCAGTACCGCCATGGCGTCCTGAATCAGCGCGCGCTGCGCCAGCGCCTGCGACCACAGAGATTTTGCCGAGGAAAGCTGTGACTGCGCGCGCGCCACGTCCAGCCCCGACACGATGCCGCCGGTGTGCAGGGTCTGGGTGAGTTTCAGCGCTTTCTGATAGGCATCGATGCTCTGCTGAAACAGCGCTATCTGCTGATCGAGCCCGCGCAGCTGGATGTAATTGTCGGCGAGCTGCGCCTGCAGGCTCAGCTGAGCCGAAGCCAGATCGGCGGCCGAAGCCTGCGTCTCGGCCTTGCTCGCCGTGACCGTGTTGCGGATACGGCCCCACAGGTCGATCTCGTAATCGACCTCGGCGCCAACGGTAAACGAGTTGTAGTCGGCCGGCGAGGCATTCGGTCCGGTCAGCGGGCCGCGCAATGGTCGTGTGTCCGACTCGCGATCGCGTTGACCGTTGGCATTGGTGCTCACGGTGGGAAACAGCGCCGAGCGCGACTGCAGATCGAACGCCTGCGCCTGACGGTAGTGCGCCAGCGCGGCGGCGATGTCGGCATTGCTGGCCAGCAGACGCTGCTGCAGCTGATCGAGCTGTGGGTCGTGATAAAGCTGCCACCAGCGGTCGCGCGGCAGCTGATCGGACGGCTGCGCGGCCTTCCACATGCCGCCGTCGGACGGCACGTTCTGATACGACGGCGCGACCGGCACCGCCGGTACCTTGTACGGCGGCGCCAGCGAGCAACCGGTCAACACCACCACAATCGCTAGCGGCAGGCAACGCGAACCCACGGCCGAACGCGCCGCGCGGTAGCGGCCCGGCATCTCAGGCTTTGGCATCGGGCTTGTCCTTGGCCTGCGGCTGGGAAATCTTCACCTGGTCGCCGTCGACCAGCCCATCGGGCGGACTGTCGATCACGCGATCGTTGGCGCTGATACCCGAACCGATTTCCACGGTCTTGCCGTAGTCGTGCTGGATCGTCACGGTCTTGAAGGTAACCCTGTTGTCGCTGCCCACCGTGGCCAGATGCAGACCACTGGCATCGAAGATCAGCGCGCTGGCCGGCACACGCAGGCCGGCCGCATTGGCATCGAGCTTGAACTGCACGTTGGTGAAACTGCCCGGCATCAGCTTGCCGTCGGCGTTATCGACCGACAGCTGCAGCAAGGTGCTACCCGAGCTGGCATTGACTGCCTGCGCCGACGCATCAACCTTTGCCGTAAACATGCGGCCCGGATATTCCGGTACGGTCAGCTGCGCCGTGGCGCCGGCCGGAATCGACGGCACAAATGTTTGCGGCACCTGCACGTAGACGCGCAGTTTGCTGACGTCCGACACCACGAAGAGTGGCTGACCGCCGCCGCTGCTGCCTTCGTTGATCAGCGCGCCGACGTCGGTATTGCGCGCGGTGACCACGCCGTCAAACGGCGCCACGATACGCGCGTAGCCCTTGGTCGCCTCGATGCGGTCGACGTTGGCTTTGGCCGCGTTGGCCAGCGCGCGCTTGGCGGTATAGTCGCCGGTTTTCTCGTCCACCTCCTGCTTCGCCACCGAGTCCGAGGCCAGCATCGCCTGCCAGCGTTTGGCGGTCGTCGCGGCCAGCGATTCGTTCGCCTGCGCGCTGGCCAGGTCGGCCTTGGCCTGCAGCAACTGCTGATCCAGATCCGGCGTTTCGATCTCGGCGAGCAGCTGGCCGGCCTTGACCTTGCCGCCAATGTCGACCTTCCAGGATTTGAGATAGCCGCCGGTGCGCGCGTACATCGGCGCCTGCGTGTACGCCTCGATGCGGCCGGGCAGCTGCAGTGACGCACCGGCGCCCTTTTGCTCGGGCGTGGCGACGTTGACGGTCGGCACGTTCTGATCGTCGGTCCAGGTCTTCAGATGCTTGGCTTCGAACACGCGCGTGGCGAGGCCGAGAATCACCACGACGACGATTACCACCAGCGCGATCACGCCGGCTATGCGAACCCCTCGACGCGAGGGCGGCTTGGGCGTGGGAAAGGTTGAGTTCGACTGGGACCGGCTTGTATCAGACATGGGCAGGCTCTCCGGAAGCGGGCGCCGGATCAGGATTATGGACATAGCGCGCGTGGATCATGCTGAACACCACGGGCACGAAAAGGAGGGTCGCGGTTGTCGCGAAAATCAGGCCGCCGATCACCGCGCGACCGAGCGGCGCGTTCTGTTCGCCGCCCTCGCCGAGGCCGAGCGCCATGGGCGCCATGCCGATGATCATCGCCAGCGCCGTCATCAGCACCGGGCGGAAGCGCACAAAGCCGCCTTCCAGTGCGGCATCCAGCGCGTTGCCATGATCATGCAGGCGCTCGCGACAGAAACTCACCACCAGAATCGAATTGGCCGTCGCCACGCCCATGCACATGATGGCACCGGTGAGCGCCGGCACCGACAGCGCGGTATGCGTGACGAACAGCATCCAGATGATGCCGGCCAGCGCCGCAGGCAGGGCGGTAATGATGACGAATGGATCGGCCCACGACTGGAAGTTCACCACGATCAGCAGGTAGATCAGCACCAGCGCACCGAGCAGGCCGAACAGCAGGCCGGAAAACGCGCTGTTCATCGTCTTGACCTGGCCGAGCAACTCGACATGCGAGCCTTTCGGCAGCTCCTTGCCGTGCGCGGCAATCACCTTCTGGATATCCGCCGAGACACCGCCAAGATCGCGATCCTGCGTGGTAGCGAAAATCTGCACCACCGGCTGGATGTTGTACTGATCGACCACCGCGTTGGTCGCCTGCCGGCTCACCGTGGCAATGCCGCCGAGCACCTGCGAGTTGCCGTTGACGCCGGTGATGGACAGGTTGCGCAGCGCGGCCAGCGAATCGAGCGAGTACTGCGGCGTCTGCAACACGATCGGGTAGGAAATGTCGTTATCTGGATTGAGCCAGAACGTCGGTGCCACCTGGCTGGACCCGGCCAGGTTCACCACCAGGCTGTTGGTGACGTCGCGCGCGGTGATGCCGAGCAGCTGCGCCTGCGTGCGATCCATGTCGATCTTGAAGCCCGGATTCGCCTGCGATTCCTGGATACGCGCGTCGGCGATGCCGGGAATGCGCTTGATTTCGCGCAGCAGCGTGTCGGCGTACTTGAAGTTGGCCGGCAGTTTTGGACCGCGGATCTGCAGCGCAATCGGCGCAGGCGAGCCGAAGTTCAGAATCTGGCTGACGATATCGGCCGGCGGGAAAGAGAACGTCACACCAGGGAACTCGTGCGGCAATTGCTCGCGCATCTGGCGCACATAGCCGGCGGTCGGGTGGTGACCTTCGTTCAATGCGATCTGGATGTCGCCATCCTGCTCGCCGATGGTGCCGGTGTTGTTGTACGTGTTGTTGATGCCGGAGTTCGACAGACCGATGTTGTCAACCACCGTACCAAGCTCCCCGGCAGGAATGATGCGCCTGACGCTTTGCTGGATCTGTGCGAACAGCTGCGCGCTCTGCTCCAGGCGGGTACCGACCGGTGCGCGCACGTGCATCAGGATCTGGCCGGCGTCCACGTCGGGAAAGAAGTTGCGGCCCAGGGTTGGCACCAGCGCAAACGACAGCACCACGAAGGCCATGAAACCGATCACGAACAGGCGCCGATGCTCCATCGCCAGCGCTAGCAGGCCGTGGTAGCTGGCGCGCACTTTCTCGAAGCGGGCTTCGAACGCGCGCTGGAAGCGCACCAGCGGATTGCGCGTCGGCGGCGCCTCGACGTGGTTGCCACGTTCGTCCACGTGCGGATGCAGCAGGTACTTCGCCATCGTCGGCACCAGGGTGCGCGACAGGATGAACGAGGCGATCATCGCGAAGATCACCGACTCGGCCATCGGCACGAACAAAAAGCGGGCCACGCCGTCGAGGAAAAACATCGGTACGAACACGATGCAGATGCACAGCAGCGATACGAACGCCGGCGTGACGATCTGCTGGGCGCCGTCGAGGATCGACTGCTCGACCTGCTTGCCCTGCTCCAGATGCCAGTTGATGTTCTCGATGGTCACCGTGGCGTCATCGACCAGGATGCCCACCGCCAAGGCGAGACCACCCAGGGTCATGATGTTCAGCGTTTCGCCGATAGCCGACAGCGCCGCGATGGACGACAGGATCGCCAGCGGAATCGATACCGCAATGATCACCGTCGAACGCCAGCTGCCGAGAAACAGCAGAATCATCAGGCTGGTCAGCGCCGCGGCGATGATGCCTTCGCGCGCCACCCCGGAGATCGCGGCGCGCACGAAGATCGACTGGTCGCCGATTGGCGCGATCTTGAGATTGTCCGGTAGCGTGGCCTTGGCATCCTCCAGCCGCTGGCGGATGCCCGCGACGATCGCCAGCGTCGACGCCGAGCCGTTCTTCAGCACGCTCATCAGCACCGATCGACCGCCGTCGACGTGCACAATATTGGTCTGCGGCGGCGCGCCGTCGAGCACATGCGCCACGTCGCGGATATAGATGGTGGTGCCGTTGACCGTCTTGACCGGTAGATTGGCCAGGCCTTCCAGCTCGCTGGGCGCATTGTTGAGCTGCAGGGTGTATTCGAAGCCGCCGATCTTCTGCGTGCCTACCGGCGTGATCAGGTTCTGCGCCGCCAGCGCGTTGGCCACATCGTTGGCAGACAGTCCGCGCGCCTGCAGCGCGGAGGGATCGACGTCGATCTGCACCTGGCGGGTCTTGCCGCCGTAGGGATAGGGCACCGCCGCGCCGGCCACCGATACCAGCTGCGGACGCAGGATGTTGAGCGCCAGATCACCCAGATTTTGTTCGCTCAGCCCCTTACCCGACAGTGCGAGCTGGATAATCGGCACGGTCGACGCACTGTAGTTGAGGATCAGCGGTGGGTTGGTGCCTGGCGGCAGCTGGCGCAACAGCGTCTGCGATACCGCGGTCACCTGCGCATTGGCGGTGGCCACGTTGACGGTCGGCTGAAAGAAGATCTTGACGATGCCGAAGCCGGCGATCGACTTGGACTCGATGTGTTCGACATCATTGACCGTGGTGGTCAGCACACGCTCGTACGGCGACGTGATGCGTCCTTCCATCTGGTCCGGCGGCAGGCCCGTGTACTGCCACACCACCGCGATGACCGGGATATTGATATCCGGAAAAATGTCAGTCGGCGTGCGCATCGCCGACAGCGGACCGATGATCAGGATCAGCAGCGCCAGAACGACGAAAGTGTAGGGTCGCGACAGCGCGATCCGGACGAGGGCCTGCATGGAGTATCCCGCGAAAATGTTGCGTAGCAGCGAATTTTGCCACGCGTCGCCTATCCCACCGCCATTCCGGGCATGAAGATATTTTCATGCAGCAGCGTCAGCGGGCTTCCGGACGGCATTTGGTGGCAGCTAACCAAACCGCGAGGAAGGTAGCAAGCAGCGTGTATCGGCCGCTTTCACGCGACCCGCGCTTCGATGCAGTGCAGGCTCAGCCGCGCGCCCCGCTCGCTGCCGGCGATTTCCAGCGTATACCCGTGCAAACGCGCGATCGCATTGACGATGCTCAACCCCAGCCCCGAACCGGGGGTGCTGCGACTGCTTTCGGCGCGATAGAAGCGACGAATCACCGCATCGCGCTGGTCCGGCGGGATGCCCGGCCCGCTATCGCTGACGTCGACCCACGGGCCGTCTTCGGCCGGCCGCGCGCGGATTTCCACCAAGCCGCCGGACGGGGTGAACTTGATCGCATTGCCGACCAGATTACTCAGCGCCTCCAGCAACAGATGCCGATCAGCGTGAATGGGCGGAAGCGCGGGCAGCTCCAGCGCCAGCTGCTGGCCGCGGTCTTCCGCCAGCGGCAGGTACAGCGCATGCACTTCGCGCAGGATCTCGGCCAGATCGACCTCGTCAAAGCCCACGCGGCGGCGCTGGTTTTCCAGTTCGGAGATGCGCAGCAGGGCGCGGAAGCGATCGAGCAGCGCGTCGGTATCGATCATGCAGGCGTCGATCGCCGCCGCCTCGTCACTGTTCTCGCCGAACTGTTGCTGCAGGCGATACAGCCGCGAGCGCAGCCGCGTCAGGGGCGTGCGCAGATCGTGGGCAATGTTGTCGCATACGCCCTTGACCTCGCCGAGCAGGCGCTCGATCTCGTCGAGCATCGCGTTGACGATGCCGGCAAGCATGTCCAGCTCGTCGCCTCGGCGACCGACCGGCAGACGCCGCGACAGATTGCCTTGCATGATCGGCAGCGTCGCCTCACGGATCGCATGCACGCGACGCCACGGCCCACGGCTGAGCAGCCACCCTCCGAAAAAGCCCGGAATGACGGTAAGCGAGAGCCCCCACAGCAGCGCCTGCAAGACGATGGTGCCGATGCGGTCGACGATACTGGTGTCGCGCGTGATCATCAGCACGCGGCCATCGCGCAGACGCACGGCGGCGGCACGCACGCGGCCGTGATCGTTGCCACTGACGTCGTTGCGCGAAACGCCTTCGGACAGCAGGGCGACATCGCCATTGATCGGTATATGAGCAGGCAGCGCCGTAATCGTGCCGGAGAGGTAGTTTCCACGCGCATCGAACTCGCCCCACGCATTGAGTCTTCTCGTTTCGAGCGTGTCGTAGTCTTTCAGCGCACGCAGGCGCGTGGGCTCGTCGAGCATCGAGAAGTAGGCGGCCTGGCGGCCGATCAGGTCATCCGATACGCGGCCCAGATAGCTGGCAGCCTGCCAGTAGATCAGGCCGATCACCACGCCTCCCCACAGCGCAAAAAACACGCCGTAGATCATGATTAGGCGCCCGGTGGTGGAGCGCCATCGTTCAGTCATTCTGCGCAAGGCTGTACCCCGAGCCGCGCACGGTGTGGATCAGCGGCGCCAGACCGGTCACGTCGATCTTTCGCCGCAACCGGCCGATATGCACGTCGATCAGGTTGGTTCCAGGATCAAAATGGAAGCCCCATACGGTTTCGAAAATCATGGTGCGCGTGAGCACCTGACCCGCGTGCCGCATCAGGAATTCGAGCAGCTTGAATTCGGTCGGCAGCAGCGACAACTCCTTGCCCGCGCGGCGCGCCACGTGGCGCACCAGATCCAGCTCCAGGTCCGCGACCGCCAAAACGGTCTGCGAGGACTGCGGACGATGCCGGCGGAGCAGTACTTCGACGCGCGCCAGCATCTCGTCGGGGGCAAACGGTTTGGTCAGATAGTCGTCGCCGCCCGCGCGCAGGCCGCGCACGCGCTCATCCACATCGCACAACGCGCTGATCATCAGCACCGGTGTGGTCACGCCGAGCGCACGCAGCTGGGTCACCACGCTGAGGCCATCCATGCCCGGCAGCATCATGTCGAGAGTAATCGCGTCGTAACGCGGATCGGCCGCGCGCAGCAGCCCTTCGCTGCCATTGGCAATTGTGTCGACATCGATACCGTGGCTGATCAGCTCGGCCGCAATCTCGCGGGCGGTGACGTCGTCGTCTTCGATCACCAGAATGCGCGGCATCGGTGTGGATCTATGCAGTAAGGACAGCCACTAGCATAACGAAACGGCCTCCCGAAGGAGGCCGTCTGTCGTCAGCGATGCGCCGGTGCTCAGGCGGCAAACAGGGTACGCATCTTCTTCATGGCGTTGGCCTCGACCTGACGGATGCGCTCGGCAGACACACCGTATTCATCGGCCAGATCCTGCAACGTCGCCTTGTCGTCGTCGAGCCAGCGACGCTGCACGATGTGACGTGAACGCTCGTCCAGATGCGCCAGCGCGTCGGTCAGGTTCTGCATCTGGTTGTCGGCGTAGTCGGCGTCGGACACGTTTTCGTACGGATCGGCGCCGTCGTCGATCAGGAAGGCCGCCGGTGCGGGCTTCGCGTCGTCGTCGGCATCGGCCGGTGCTTCGAACCCGATATCGCGACCGGACAGACGCGATTCCATCTCGCGCACGGTTGCCTCAGGCACGCCCAGATCCTTCGCCACCGTACTTACCTCGGCGGCGTTCATCCAACCAAGGCGCTTTTTGCTCTTGCGCAGGTTGAAGAACAGCTTGCGCTGTGCCTTGGTCGTGGCAACCTTGACGATGCGCCAGTTCTTCAGGATGAACTCGTGCATTTCGGCACGGATCCAGTGCACCGCGAAACTGACCAGACGCACACCCTGATCCGGATCGAAGCGCTTGACTGCCTTCATCAAGCCGATGTTGCCCTCTTGGATCAGGTCGGCGAGCTGCAGGCCGTAGCCGCTGTAGCCGCGCGCCACATGGACCACGAAACGCAAATGCGACATGACCAGCTTTTTCGCCGAGGCCAGGTTGGCCTCTTCGAGATAGTCGCGCGACAGCGACTGTTCCTCTTCGACCGTCAGCACCGGAATGCGGTGAACGGCCGAAATATACGCATCAAGGCTGCCAACGACGCTCGGCAGTGGCAGGCTGGCGGTCACCAAAGATTGAGACATGGATCGAACCTCCAAAACAGGATGACAATTTAGCACTCGCCATCTGTGAGTGCCAAAGGCCGCACAAGTTCTCGGCCTTTAATGAACTAAATGGTACAACAATTGGTTCGGCAAGTCCATATCGGGAAATGGGAAAAGGTGAATCTCCGAATGCCTCCGACGTGGACGTGCTGCACCTGCAGCATGAACCTCTGAACGTGTATGTAGCGCTAGTGCGGCAATTCACCCACGCGCCGTCCGGATCGGCGACCATGCCCAAGGCAGCTCTGCAGCATGTCAACCGGATCGACCTTTAACCGTTCAAGCCCCTTCTGTGACGCTACTCTGTCCGCAGAACGACGCTACTCTGTCCATAGAACATGGATGACGGCCTTGCGCCGCCTAGGACGACGCTGTTTTGATTAGTGAAAGCGCTTTAGCTATGACGCACGCATACCAGGCAGTACGCGCATGACCTCCCCCAGCACCGCAGCAACCGGCCACCCTCCTCGCAAACGACGCGGAATGTGGATCGCGATCCTGGTGGTCGCGGTTCTCGTGATTGTCGTGATTTTCCATCTGCTCAACGGGAAAAAAGCGCGCGTCGGCACGCCGGCACAGGTCGTGAGCGCCGCCACCGCAACCCTCGGAAGCATGCCGGAGACCCTCAGCGAGCTCGGCACGGTGACGCCGATCGCCACAGTCAATGTGCTGCCGCAGCTCAGCGGCTACCTCACCGCGGTGGGCTACCAGGAAGGCCAGGACGTGACCAAGGGTCAGTTCCTGGCGCAAATCGATCCGCGCCAGTACGAAATCAGCAAACAGCAGGCGCAGGCAACGCTGGCGAAAGATCAGGCCACGCTGGCCCAGGCCCGTGCGGACCTGGCGCGCTACGCGCAGCTCCATCAGCAGAAGTCGATCGCCGAGCAGACTTACGCAGATCAGAAATTCACCGTGCAGCAGGATGAGGCCGCGGTGCAGTCCGATCGCGCCAGCATCGCGCAATACGACCTGGATCTCACCTACTGTCACATCACCGCGCCAGTCGCCGGTCGCGTCGGACTTCGCCTGGTCGATCCGGGTAACTACGTCACCCAGTCGACCTCGCCGGGTATTGTGACCATCACCACGATGAAGCCCACCACGGTGCAATTCACCGTGCCGCAAAACTCGCTGAGCAAGGTGCTGGAACGCTTCAACAGCGCCAACGCCAAGCTTCCCGTCACGGTGTACAACAGCGACAACACCAAGCAGATCGCCACCGGTTCGCTGTATGCGCTGGGCAACCAGATGGCAACCGGCACCGGCACGGTAAGCCTGCGCGCCACCTTTGCGAATGACGACGAGGCGCTGTTTCCGAGCGAGTTCGTCAACGTCAATCTGCTGGTCGATACGCTGCAGAACGTGGTGCTTGTGCCGACACCGGCGGTGCAAAGCGGTGCACCCGGCGATTACGTTTACCTGGTGGGCAGCGACAGCACCGTCTCCGTGCACAAGATCACGCAGGGGCCGAGCGACGGCAAAAATACCGTGATCCTCGCCGGCCTTTCGGCCGGGCAGCAGGTGGTGACCGACGGCATGGATCGGCTGAGCGACGGTGCCAAGATCAAGATCGCCTCGGCAAAGCCTGCCAATCCTGCGCAAGCCGCCAGCAGCGAGGCGCCCGCCTCCGGGGGCACCAGCGCGCAGCCGCCACACGGAAAGCGGAAACACGGCACCGCTTCCGCCGCCAGCGCTTCGTAAGCGGCGGGCCGCGATTCGATGAATATTTCCCGCCTGTTTATCCTCAGGCCGGTGGCCACATCGCTGCTGATGATCGCCGTGGTCATGGTTGGTCTGGTCGCGGTGAAGTTTCTGCCGGTGTCGTCCCTGCCCGACGTCGACTACCCGACGATCCAGATACAGACCTTCTACCCCGGCGCCAGCCCGACCGTGATGGCGACTACGGTGACCGCGCCGCTGGAAGTGCAGCTGGGCGAGATCCCCGGCCTGCAGCAGATGACGTCGAGCAGTTCGGCCGGCGCATCGGTGATCACGCTGCAGTTCGACCTCTCCCTCAACCTCGACATCGCCGAGCAGAACGTGCAGGAGGCGATCAACGCCTCCAACAGCCTGCTGCCGACCGGCCTGCCCGCGCCGCCGACCTACGCCAAGGTGAATCCGGCCGACCAGCCGATTCTCACGCTCGCCGTCACCTCCGACTCGATGTCGCTGCCGCAGCTGCAGGACGTGGCCAACAACCGGCTCGGCGCGAAGATTTCCGAGGTGTCGGGCGTCGGTCTGGTGACGCCGGCTGGCGGCAACGTGCCGGCCGTGCGCGTCGAAGCCGACCCGCAGAAGCTCGCCGCGTACGGGCTCAATATCGACGACCTGCGCTCGTTGATCGCCAACGTCAACGTAAGCCAGCCCAAGGGCAACTTCGACGGTCCGAATCTCGACTACACGATTAACGGCAACGATCAGATCGAGGACCCGAAGGACTACCTCGCCACGGTCGTGGCGTATCAAAACGGCGCGCCGGTATACCTACGCGACGTGGCGCGGGTGACGCAGTCGGCGCAGAACACCGAGCAGGGTGCCTGGTACAACAAGACCCAGGCCATCGTGCTCAACGTGCAGCGTCAGCCCGGCGCCAACGTCATCGCTACGGTCAATCAGATCAAGCAGCAGCTGCCGCAGCTGGAGTCCACCCTGCCGGCGGGCATGAAAGTCGAGATCGTCTCGGACAGCACCGGCGTGATCCGCTCGTCCGTTTCGGATGCGGCATTCGAGCTGATCCTGGCCATCGCGCTGGTGGTGCTGGTGATCTTCGTGTTCCTGCGCAATGTGCCGGCCACGATCATTCCCAGCATTTCGGTGCCGGTCTCGCTGATCGGCACGCTGGCGGTGATGTACGAGCTGGGTTATTCGATCGACAACCTGTCGCTGATGGCGCTGATCATCGCCACCGGCTTCGTCGTCGACGACTCGATCGTGATGATCGAGAACATCGTGCGTTATCTGGAAGAAGGCCGAACGCCGCTCGAAGCGGCGCTGGAAGGCGCGGGACAGATCGGCTTCACCATCCTGTCGCTGACCATTTCGCTGATTGCGGTGCTGATCCCGCTGCTGTTCATGGGCGGCGTAATTGGACGTCTATTCAGCGAATTTGCGGTGACCCTGGCCGTGACCATCGTGCTGTCAGGCATCGTTTCGCTGACCCTCGTGCCGATGCTGTGCGCGCGCCTTCTTCGAGCGCAGGTCGATCGCCACCCGAGCCGTTTCGAACGGATCAGCGAAGGCCTGTTCGACAAGACGCTGGCCGGCTACGAACGCGGCCTGCGCTTCGTGATGGCGCG
>Ga0302313_10001350_pt1 | contig 18793 bp, 12 predicted proteins | sample III_Palsa_N2_2_FD_200454 | JGI IMG/M metagenome (GOLD analysis project Ga0302313, IMG submission 200454) | Peat permafrost microbial communities from Stordalen Mire near Abisko, Sweden - III_Palsa_N2_2 | ecosystem: Environmental > Terrestrial > Soil > Palsa > Peat permafrost | place: Sweden...
TCATCCTCTTTCAAGCCATCAGCCGCTGGGCCGGCCGCGAGTTGCTGCTTCCATTCCAGAATTCTGGCTCGTGCGGCAGCAGATTCGGCTTCCGGGATGTGCCCGGCCCGTTGCAAAGAGATTGACAGACTGGTGTGCGCCAGCGGATCATGCGGCGTGAGGACCGTCAGAGCCGAAGCGGCGGCAATGGCCGCTTCAAACTGGTCTGCATCGCGCAGAGCCCGAATCAGTCCATGATGCGCTTCGATGTGCGCGGGGTTGGCAGCGATTGCTTCGCGAAACGCCTGTGCTGCTGCAGAAGCATCGCCGGAAGCAAGCAGATCCACGCCTCGCTGTGAGCACTCGTCGGCGCGGTTTGGATCACTCGAGGAAGTTTGATAATAGGGGATGACCACAGCACAATCGTAGCAAGCCCCATGGAGGAGAGAAAGATCGAACTATTCGGTGATCTTCCGCCATGAGCCCTTGGCGGCATCTCCATCGGGCATGGTGAGATTCACCTGGGTGCGCGGCATCACTACCAGATCGACGCGCCGATTCTCGGCTCGCCCAGAGTCAGTGTCGTTGCCCGCCATGGGATGATACTGCGCATATCCGGCTGCAGAAAGCCGCTCGGGAGAGATAAGGCCAGTGTCCACAAAGACTCGTGTAATGCACGTAGCTCGCGCCGAAGAGAGCTCCCAATTGGAGTCGAATTCGTCATTGTGGATTGGCACATTGTCGGTGTGGCCCTCAATGCGCACACTGTATGGAGTCTGACCCAGCGCCCTAGCAATCTCTCGCAAGACGGGCGCTGTTCCTGGATGCGGCGCCGCCGATCCGGAGCTGAAGAATCCCGCCTCGCGCAAGCTGATCACCAATCCATCTTTGCCCATGGCGATGGAAACCGTGTGCTGGGCGATCTGTTGCACCAGTATCTTCTCCAACTGCTGTTGAACTCTGGACAAGTCTTGCTTGACGATCGCTGGAGCCACCACTTCCTCGTCCATCACGTCGTTCCTGGGAGAGCTTGTTTGATCCTGAGTACCGTTGCCGCTATAAATTACAGAGATATTCTTGAGATTGACCGGCTTGTCAGAGGCATTGGCAAATAAACCCAACGCGTGAAAGGCGGAATCGATAGCCTGCGAGACCTGCTGCTGTTTTTTCTGATCGGCCTTGGAAGAGGCATAGAGCACTACGAAAAAGGCGAATAGAAGTGTTATGAAATCGGCATACGAGACCAACCATCTTTCATGGCTCACGTGCGAACGGCGCCGTTCTCGCCGTCTCATGCTGCCTGTTCCCTCGCGTCCTGTTCGCGCTCTTCCAGGAAACCGCTGAGCTTGACTTCAAGCATGCGCGGATTGATTCCCTCCAAAATCGAGATCACTCCTTCGAGCATCATCTCGCGGCGCTGGTGTTCCTCTCTAAGGCGGATGCGGAGTTTGCCGGCCATGGGCAGGAAAAAGAGATTGGCCACGCCCACCCCGTAGATGGTTGCTACGAATGCAACTGCAATCCCTTTGCCTACCTCTTCTATCTTGTCCAGATGCTGCATTACCTGAATGAGCCCGAGAACGGCGCCCAGAATTCCGATGGTCGGTGAAAATCCGCCGGCCGATTCAAAGACCGCAGGCACGCGCTCTTCGCCTTCGGCGCGTGCGTCGAAAGTCAATGACATAATCTTGCGCAACTCATTAGGCTCGGTGCCATCCACGGCGAGAGTGAGTGCCTGGCGCAGGAATGGTTCGTCGATCTCTTGGAGGTCCGAATCCAATGAGACCACTCCAGAGCGACGGGCCTTGTTGGCAAACAAAACCAGCATATCGATGAGTCGCAAATTCTGCGCATTGGGATGAAAAAACACTTGCGTCATGCGCTGGAATGCTTCGAGAACTGTGGCTAGCGGAAACTGCAGCAAGACCGCGCCAAGCGTGCCGCCAAAGACGATCATGGCCGCAGTAGGCTGAAAAATTTGGCCAAGGTTGCCGCCCTCGAGCAACAATCCGGCCAGTATCCCCGCAACCGCGAGCAGGACTCCCCCAAAACTTGCCTTATCCATCGTTATGTCCTCGCCGGAATCGCAACATGAAACATCCTTTCCTCCGCCTTATCGCCTAAAGGCCTGTTCGCTATCGGGCGCTGGGCTCAAATCTCAGAAGGGACTCTTTACCGTTATCCTCGTCGCCATTCACTCCCAGCGCATCCGAATTCACGCTGGTCATTGCGACAACCCGATTGAGATCGCCGTGGGCGCCCATCCTTGCTGCCACCGCGGTCAACAGATTGGCGCGATAGGCGAGGATTTTCTCGACAACCTCGGCGCAAGTTTCTCGCACAATTAGTTTTTCCCCATGAATCAGCGTCAACATGGTGTCAGGAGAAGATTCGGCAATTTTGATGAGATCGCTGTTCAGGATCATCGAGATTCCGTTGAGGCGCGTTACTTCAATCATGGTTGAGAGCCTCCTATCACCGAACCTATCGGCAGCAGAGTGCAAAGAGGATAGGCCGTTCTGCGCAGAGAATCGGCCTATGTTGGATTCAGAAGCGCTTCACGTGACCACTTCTAAAGTGATTCCGATCCAGGCCGATAGGAAAGCCAGATGCGGCGGTGGGTCTCCCACGCGGCACCCATGTTTAGGTGGGAGCTTGCGGCGGAATCAGCCGCAAATCCACGCATCGACCAGGAGTAATCCCATGGCATTGGGCGTACTGAATAACATCTCCGCACTGTACGCGGAAAACAGCCTGAACAACACCAACAACAGCCTGCAGCAGGTTTTGCAGCAACTGTCGTCTGGTTCGCAGATCAACTCAGGTTCCGACGATGCGGCTGGCTTGTCCCTCATCAATGGACTGCAGGCCAACTCCACAGCTCTTACCCAGTCTTCCACCAACGCGGCAGAAGGTGTAGGCCTCCTGCAAGTGGCGGATGGGGCACTCTCGCAAGTGACGAACCTGCTCAACCGTGCTGTTACGCTGGCCACTGAAACGGCGAACGGCACCCTCAACACGACCCAGGAGGCTGCGGCCAACCAGGAATATCAGTCGATTCTCTCCGAGGTGAACGACATCGGCTCGACCACTACCTACAACTCGCAGCAGGTTTTCACCGGCGCAGCTGCCGGCACCAATATCTATACCGGCGATTCTTCGACGGCCGGCTCCTCGATCGACAACCTCTACTTCGCGCCACTTTCTTCGACCACCGTCGGCGACTCCGGCGGCACCGTCGTGCAGAGCTCTTCGGGCCAGTTCGTCGATCTGTCCCTAGCGGCCACCAGCGTGTTGACTACGGCTGCTCAGGCTTCGGACACGGTTACCGGAAACCTGGTGTTTACCATCACCAACCCTGACGCAACTACAAGCACAATCACTACCACTGCTACCACCGTCAGCGGACTCATCTCGGAAATCAATAAAGATGGGATCGCGGGAGTTACGGCAAGTCTTACCACAGCCGGTGCTGTTGGCGATCCAGCCGGCGCCACCACGGCTTTGGCGGACACCGGTATCCTCATCTCCAACACCAACGGAAGTGTGGCGATCGCCGACGGCACTCTGCTGGATACCACCACCGCTGAAGCTGCAACCTCGCTTTTTGCCTCCACTAAGGCTACCGAGACAATCAGCTATCAGCGCGGCGCCAACGAGGCGACTTCCGATCTGGCAGCAACGGATCTGACCAGCCAGGGCAATGCACAGACGGCACTGACTACCCTCAACGCGGCCATCAGCAATGTAGCGGCACAACGGGGCTATCTGGGCGCGCAGGTCAACACCCTGGACGCCGTATCGCAGGTCGTAAATACGCAGCAGGAAAACATTACTTCGGCGCAGAACGCGGTCCAGGCCACGGACTACGCTGCAGCCACTACGGCCCTGTCAAAGTACGAGATCCTGTCGCAGACTGGCATCTCCGCTCTGGCCCAGGCCAACAGCATCCAGCAGGAAGTAACCAAGCTGTTGCAGTAACCGGCGCAGTTTGAAGCCCAGGCGGGGAAGGCAGCAAAACTGCGCCTTCCCCATCTCCACGCCCGCTCGATCGCCGCTCGATCGAGGAAGATGGAGCCGCAGTAAAGGGTTATGGATTCTCTAACGCGCCACCGAGCCATATTGGCCCTCCGGCTGCGTTCTAAACAGCGGAGGTTGCCATGGCAACAGTCGGAATAAGTTTTGGTTCGCCAACGGCCGGGACGGGCTTTGATGTGAGCACCACCGTCAGTGAAATCGTTGCCAACCTTCAAAATGTCGAGACACCATGGAAGTCGCAACTGGTTACGCTGCAGACGCAGGATACCGTGATCTCGAGCTTGGGTACGATGCTTTCCGCACTCTCGACCGACGTTTCACAGTTCACAGACTTCACCGGGGTGCTCTCACAAAAAGAAGGCTCCAGTTCTGATCCCAATGTGCTCGCGCTCAGCTCAGCGTCGACCTCTGCCATTGCGGGAACCCATACGATCATTGTGAATTCGCTGGCGTCAACCTCATCGGGCTACCTGGACCAGATCTCCAACGCCTCCGATACCCTTGCTGGATCGATCTCGATCCAAGTCGGCACGGGCGCCGCGCAGACACTCACACTTGATTCCAGCGACAACACTCTCGCCGGCTTGGCGTCAGCTATCAACTCGGCCGGCGTTGGCGTTACCGCGAGCGTGCTCACGGACACCACGGGTTCGCGGCTTTCACTGGTCTCCGGAATATCCGGCGCGGCTGGAGACATCAGTGTTACGTCCGCTATCACCGACTCCACCAACAGCACCGCACTCAACTACAATCTCGCCACCCCTGGCGCAGATGCAAACCTGACCGTGGACGGCGTCACCAACATCACCAGTGCCTCGAATACCGTGAGCAATGTCATCCCCGGTGTAACGTTTCAGCTGCTCGCGACCTCGCCAGTCACCAACGGCACGCCGGAAACAGTGCAGGTTCAGATCGTCAACGACACCGGCTCGGTCACCAGCGCCCTCGACCAGTTTGTCTCCGACTACAACACCGTGGTCAGCGCCATCAACACGCAGGAGAGCAACACGCCTTCGGGAACTCCGGAGCCTCTCTTTGGCACTCCTACGCTCTCTCTTCTTCAGCAGCAGATTCTTGGCGCCATCAACTCGACTTCGCCTTCAGGCACCTTGGCTCCGGTGACAAATCTCTCCGATTCGCTTACTGGCTCGCTGTCAATCGCCAGCGGCTCAGGCACGCCTACGGTCTTCAATCTCAGTTCGCTCCCTACGGCCGACCAGAATCTGAACGGGCTGGTCTCGGCGATCAACGCCGCTGGAATTGGCGTGTCTGCGGGTATCGTGACGAATTCCTCTGGCTCCAGTCTGGCCCTGACTTCTGAGACTTCCGGCGCGCTGGCCGTTACTTCCACGATTGCGGATGGAGCAACGACGCTGGCCTACACGCCTCAGGGGGACGTCAACAATCTTACCCAGATCGGTATCACCGTGAACGAAGACGGCACACTCTCGCTGAACTCTGCTGCGCTTACAGGCGAACTCAACAGCGACTACTCTGGAGTGCTCAGCTTCTTCCAGAACACAAACAGCTGGGGTGTAGACTTCTCGAATACGCTGAACAACCTGGGCACATCCAACATTGCCGGCACGCTGGCATTGTCCTTGAGTGCCGACAGCGCAAGCGAGTCTTCTCTGAATCAGAACATAGCCAGTGAGAATTTAATCATCGCTGCCGAACAAAGCAGTTTGACCATCGAACTCACTAGCGCCGACGAGATTCTTCAGGCCATCCCTTCCAATCTGGAAAACATCAACGAACTCTATTCCGCCATCACCGGTTACCAGGCGCCGACCGTCTCGTAGCGCCGCACCAGGAGCATTCATCCCAATGTCCACTTATCAGGAACGCTCACTCGACGGAGCCTCGCCGGTCGATCTCGTCGTGGCTCTGTATGACGGCATCATCCGTTTTCTGCACTCCGCGATCGTTGCAGTTGAGCGCGGTGACATTCGTGGTCGCAGGTTTGCCGTCAAGCGCGCGCTTGCGATCCTGATCCATCTGCAAGCGCGTTTGCGCATGGACATTGGTGGCCGGCCGGCGTTGGTTCTGAGCGAGTTCTACGCCTCGATGTTTGCGTTGATTCTGCAGGCTTCGGTGGGGGCTTCCGTCGAACGGTTTGAAGAGGTTATTGGCTGTGTGCGCACGATTCGTGACGCATGGAAGCAGGTCGCTGCCGAAACAGGCCAGGCAAGTCCATCTCCTCAGATCAACACAGCCAAGCCCCGCGTCGTCTCGTTGATCCCGGCATCCGTCGAGAGCGACCAGGCCTCTCGTTGGACCGCCTGACCTAGCCTGTCACCGACAACTCTTCTTCAAGCAGCTGCTTCTCGTACAAGCCAGCATAATAGCCGCCTCTGGCAAGCAGGTCTTCGTGGGTGCCCAACTCGATGATCCGACCATGAGCCAACACCGCGATCTGATCGGCATCGCGCACTGTCGAAATGCGATGCGAGATGAGGATCGTCGTCGAGTCCTTCGAATACTTGCGTAATCCCTGCAGGATTCGCTCTTCCGTGTATGTGTCGACGCTGGCCAGCGCATCATCGAGAATGAGTATTCGTGGATGCCTCAGCAGTGCGCGAGCTATGGAAGTGCGCTGCTTCTGGCCGCCGGAAAGCGTGACTCCGCGCTCGCCCACTACAGTATCGAAGCCTAACGGAAACTCCTCGAATTCGCGGCGAATGTACGCGGCCTCCGCGGCCTCCATGGTTTCATCGTCCGTCGCATCGGGAGCTCCAAAGCGCAGATTCTCGCGGATCGTCTCGCTGAAGAGGAATGTTTCCTGCGGCACCACTCCAATGTTCTTGCGCAGCACCTTCAGCGGATACTCGCGGATCGGGCGGCCATCGATCCACAACGACTCTGCTTCTACATCCAGTAATCGCGGAATCAACCCAATGAGCGTCGATTTGCCCGAACCGGTTGGCCCCACAATCGCCAGTGTCGAGCCTGAAGAAACTTTGAGCGAAATGTTGTGGAGAACCTCTTTCTCTCCATATCCAAAGCTCAACTCGCGAAACTCGATCTCTCCACGCAGTTCAAGATCTTCGGGAATCGACCTATCTGACCTGCTGTCGTCGACGACTGGCTCGGAACGCAGAATCTCGTCGATGCGCTTGATCGAAGCCGTTCCGCGCTGAAAGAGATTGATCACCCAACCCACAGCGATAATGGGGAAGGTAAGCAGAATCATGTAGGTATTGAACTCAACAAAGCTACCTACATCGATCTTGTGCTGCAGCACCAGCCGGCCCCCGGCAAAGAGCGTGATGACCATGGCCACGCCGAGCACAAACTCGAGCGTGGGCCATAGCATGCCCATCAGTTGGACCAGCCGCAGCGCGCGGCCTATGTATTCCTGATTCGCCTTTTCAAAGGATCTGATTTGCGACTCTTCGCGGGCAAAGGCCCGAATCAACCGAGCGCCTGAAAAGTTTTCCTGTGCATGAGCAGTGATCTCGGAGAAGCTGGCTTGAATGCGTTCAAACCGCTCATGAATGCGCGCACCAAAGTACTGCACCAGGATGCTGGCGACCGGCATGGGTGCCAGCGCAACCAGCGTCAGCCACGGGCTGACGCGCAGCAAGAAATACAGCGCGAAGGCCGAGAAGAGAACCGTATTAGCGCTGTACATGATTGCTGGGCCGAGCAACTGGCGGACAGCATTCAAATCGTTGGTAAGCCGGGCCATGATGTCGCCCGTGCGATAGCGCTGGTAGTAGGCGTAGTCCTGCTTTTCGAGCTGGCGAAAGAGATCGTTGCGCAGGTCAAACTCGATCTCCCGCGAGATCCCGATCAAAATCCATCGAGACGCATACAGGAAGACGCCCTTGAGGAGGGCGATGCCGATCAGCAATCCAGCGTAGATGAGAATGATCCGCCTTGTAGCCGCAACATCGAGATTCTGGTGGTTCAGCGCGTTGACCGCCTGCTTCAGCACAATGGGAAAAATCACCCAGATGGCGTTGGTCGCCGTCAGCGCCAGGGTCCCCCGGAGGTATCCCCAGCGATAGTGCGCCATGTAGCGAAACAGCGGTTTCAGATCCCGAAGCATAGTCTCATTGTACCGGGCAGCGATGCAGGCCGGTCGTACGTTGCGCCAAATCAAACTGAGCTTCCCGGATTGGCGTCTACTATTGGATTCACTTCGAACAAGTAACTTCCGTGACGGTCACTATCTCCATCCTCTGTTTGCCTAGCAGTCGGGCGTCCCAGAGGTCTAAAGCCTGGGGTAGAATTAGTTAGCTTACCGATCCAACCAGAGGACCTTCGAATGCGCTTTTCCCAGTTGCGCCCGAAAGCTTGGGCGACTTGTGTATCCGTGTTGCTGCTGTTGTTTTCCGTCGCGGTTTCTGGCCAGGCTCCGAGCTGGTTGTTGGACGGACCAGCTTTCAGCGCTCCGGTCGACGATATCCAAAAAGCTGCAAGTAAAATTCCAGCCGAAAAGTTCGTGGACGCAACTGTTCTTTTCGAGCGTGACACCTATGTGATTGGAGCGGACGGCCGGCTTACTTATCGACATTCGATGATTTCCCGAATTGAGACGCAGGCGGGTATTCAGGCGTGGTCGGAGACATCTGAGCGGTGGGAACCCTGGTTTCAGAATCGGCCTGAGATGCAAGCCAGAGTCATTGACTCAGATGGCAAAGTCAGTCAACTGGATCAGAAAACAATTACCGACGGTCCGGCAGCGGAGCAGGATAGCGATACTTACACAGATGCCCGGATCCGGAAAGCCCCTTTGCCGGGGCTTGCAATTGGGGCAATTATTGAGGAAGAGTCCGTCCTTGAGGACAAATCTCCATTCTTTTCCGCAGGCGGCGTGTATCGCGAATTCTTCTCGCGGAATGTGCCGGTTGTTCGTTCTGAGCTGATCGTAGACGCGGCTGATGGGCTCAATCTGCAATACGAGACGCACCTGCTTCCCAACGTGACAGTGACCGATGAGCATCGGGGCTCTGTACGTCATTTGCAATTCGTGCAGGGATATCTGCCAGCCCGCGAGAACTCCGACATCAATTTGTGGACGCACAACTTTCTCACCCCAATGATCGAGTTTTCGACAGGCGAATCCTGGGCCACCGTGGCCAGCGCCTACCGGCGACTGGCGGAAAGTCAGATCGATCCAGCCAGCGTCAAGTCGCTCGTACCTGATCCTCCGTCCTCCGGCCGCTTGGAGACGATTCAGCACATCGTATCTCTCTTGCACAAGGACATTCGCTATACGGGCATCGAGTTTGGCGAGGCCAGTTTGCAGCCCCAACCTGCCGCGGAAGTGCTCAAGCGACACTATGGCGATTGCAAAGACAAGGCAGCGCTGCTGGTGGCGATGTTGCGGGCCACAGGAATTCAGGCATACCTGGCTTTGTTGAATGCCGGGCCGGGCCTCGACGTTTCCCCTGATTTACCGGGGATGAACCGGTTCGACCATGCCATTGTCTATCTTCCCGCGGACGGTAAAGGCGTTGACGCCCTATGGATCGATGCAACGGCAGAGTATGCACAAGTCGGCGTCCTTCCATCGATGGATCAAGGGCGAATGGCGCTGATCATCTCCGAGGGAACCGATGCGCTGAAACAGACTCCCGACGCCAGGCCTGAGGACGATGTCTTGACCGAACTGCGGGATGTCGTATTGGCTGAGTATGGTCCGGCGCATATCACCGAGACTTCTCTGACGCACGGCGAGGTAGATGAGAACTATCGGTCGGATTTTGGCTTGGCCGATACAAGAAAGCAGAAAGAGAACCTGGAGGGTTATGCCAAGCGGCAGTACCTGGCGAAGGCGCTTACCAGCGTCGAGCACGGCGACGGGAAGGATCTGTCAAAGCCTTTTGTGCTCAAGCTGGATATGGCCGAGGCGAAGCGTGGTAGCACCGTCCTGACCGATGCCGTCGTGGCAATCCCCTATAGCGGCCTCTTCAGCCGCTTGCCGAATTGGTTTACGACCGATCCGAATCCGAATGGCGACAAGCCGACCCCACAGCAGGAAGAAGACCAAAAAAAGGCCGTGCTGGCGCGGACGACCGACTACGACGTCCATCCGTTCATCACTGAGTGGCGCTATAGAATCACGCCGCCGCCGGGCTTCATCCTGAGAGCATTACCGGAAGACAGTACGGCGAACCTCGGACCGGCCAAACTGACTCAACACTACGAGATGGACAGTCATGGAGTGATCACGGCGGCTTTGCGCTTTGAAACGAGCAAGACCAGGTATTCCCTTGACGAGGTATTGGCGCTCCGAGATGCGGTATTAGCGGATTACAAGAAAGACATGATCATGGTCTCCTTCGATCAGGCAGGATCGAAGTTTCTGACTGCCGGAAAGATCCGCGAGGCGCTGGCAGTCGATCGAGAACTGATCGAGCGGCATCCCAAGGAAGCCCTGCATCACGCACAGATTGCGTATGCATTTCTGCAAGCCGGCATGGGAGACAAGGCACGGGAAGAGGCAGAGGCTGCGACCAAGCTCGATCCCAAGTCCGCGGTGGGTTTTCAAACGCTCGGATGGGTTTGCCAATTCAATGCAATCGGGATTCAAAGAGCTCGAGGCTTCGATTGGGACTGTGCCGCGGCGGCCTACAAGAAGGCACTTGAGATCGAGCCGGATGACACCAACTCTGCTTTGAACCTTGCAATCCTCGAAGAATTCGATCATTCGGGCGAACGATATACCTCCGGGGCACATTTGGCGGACGCGATTCGCGAGTACGCGACGGTGAAAGAGAAAGACAAAGCTGTTGGAGAACATTACGAAGACAACGTGCTTTTTGATCTGCTCTACAGCGGTCAATACAAGGAATTGCTTGCCCAGCTCGACAAGCTTTCATCGTCGGCAACTCGTGATGCCCTGAGCATCACTGCTTCGGTTGCTCAGCAGGGTGGTCCGGCGGGCATCAAAGTCGGGATAGCGCGCGCGGATCGCCTGACCTCCGGAGCGCAAGGGAGAAGTTCGGCACTTGCTACTGCCGGCAATGAGCTTCTCCATCTCCGGCTCTATCCGGAAGCCGCGGAGATCCTCTCTGCTGGCGTGGAAGGGCAGAGCAATGCTGCCGCCGTGACACAACAGATTGGAGTATTTCGTCAGCTGGTTCCTTGGAACAAAGAGTTTCTGCCGGCCAGCGATCCTCGAAGCACAGTGCAACGCATGTTCATGGCAATCGTGATCGGAGACTATACCGACAGTATGATGGAGGGGCTGCTTGCACGGCATGCCTATGGTTCAGAGCTGGCCTGGAAGAGAAACCTGGAAAAGGTGGATCAAAGCAAGGGATTGTTGCAGGCCTATGCGGAGCAGTCGGGGCTGCCCGCCAACGTGTTGCTGGATGTGATGACAGGCAATCTGAAATTGAGTTCGGAGGGAGATGACCGGAGCGGGCACAAGGTTTCCATGCAGAGCCTGGGGTCACAGGCTCAGCAGTTCTTTGTAACCAAGGAAGATGGCGTCTACAAGGTCGTTACAGATGGCAAGGACTTCTCAGAAGCGGGCAACGAAGTTCTGTATCTATTGGCTGCGGGCCGCGACGATGAGGCGCGGTCTCTACTCAACTGGATGCGTGACCGCGTGCACAAGGGCGGCGGAGACGATCCCCTTGTTGGGCCATTGCTGCCACGGTTCTGGACTGTCGGCGACGCCGGGGACGCAGAGGCAATGAAGCTGGCAGCTGCATCCCTGATCGCAACTTCGCCAAGCTCGGTGGCGAGCCTTCTGGAGATGCTTCCTGCGATTCGGTCGCAGTGGGAAAAAGAGGCCCGTGAAGCAAGGCGCACCGACCTGGGGCTTCTGTTGGGCTATGCATACAGCGCGGTCCAGGATGGAGCCGGTCTGAAGAAGGTGAGCTCCGAGATACTTGCCCAGTATCCGGACTCCTATGTAGCAATCGAACTTGCGGGTGACGCGGACTTGCTGAACAAAGATTGGTCCGACTGGAACCAGATGTTAGACCCACGCGTTGCCAAACATCCAGACGATGAAAATCTGCTTCGATTGAAACAGAGGTCGGCTGAGGCTCGGGGGGACTTTGCTGCGGCCCGTGCCACAGGCCAGCTATTGATGGATAAGGGCAAAGCAAACGCAAACGATTACAACGGGTACGCCTGGACCGGATTGTTCGACGGCAAAGTGGACGCTGCGGTTGTGAAGGCAGCGCAACAAGCCAATATGCTAGGCCAGAACGCGAACTTTGGAGAGATCCATACGCTGGCCTGCATCTACGCTTTCCAGGGCAAGACAAGTGAGGCTAGGCAGCTCTTGCTGAAGGCGATGACCGCTGGCAACTTCTCCGAGCCAAATTCGGAGATATGGTATGGCTTTGGCTCAATTTACGAACAATACGGTGTCAAGGACGCGGCCATGGAAGCGTATCGCAAAGTTGAGAAGCCGGAAGGTGCGATTAGTCCAACAAGCACGTACATTCTGGCCCAGGCGCATCTCAAGATCCTGGGCGCGGAATAGCCGCAGAGGGTTAAAGCCCGCCGCCACTGGAAGCGGAGACGAATGCGATGCTCTACGTGGGCGTCCGCAGTAGCAGATACCCGCCCGTAAGTCCGAAGAGAATGTCCGGTGACCAGGCAGCGACGGCTGAAGGCAGGTAGTTGACGTAGCCCATATCGTCGGAGAGCGCGGCTACGACGAAGTAAGCCAGCGCAATCCCGATAGCCCATGCAACGCCGGTGAGTGAGCCGCGGCGGCCCATGGAGAGAGCGAAGGGAATCGCCAGTACGGCCATCACGATCGTCACCAGCGGATAGGCGAGCTTGTGATAAAGCTGCACGCGCAGGCGCATGGTGTCGAAGCCGCTCTGCTGCAGATCGCTGATGTAACGCTGCAGTTGGCCGAAGTTCATCTCCTGTGATTGCAGGTTTTCTTTCTTGAAATAGCTGGGTTCTTCATGCACCTCGGCGAAGGTTGTGTATTGAAACTCGCGGAATTCATCGACATTCGCGCCCTGCATAGTGCGCTCCCAGCCATTCTCAAAGCGCCAAGTGTGCTGGTCTATATCCCACACGGCGCGCTCGGCGTAGATTCGCCTGGTCAGCGCAAAAGTCTTCGGATCAAACTCGAAAAGCGTGATGTGGGCGAAGGCGTTTTGATCCGGATCGAAGAACTGATAGTAGAAGACACGGTCGGGCTCGCCTGCATGCTGCTGGCCGAAGATCCATTTCTTATCTGGATTGAGTGTGGTCTGCGCCGGTTTACCTTTGATGATGTTGCGCAATGCCTCCTGTTTGCGATTGGCCTGAGGCAGGTAGTACTGGTCAAAGGCAAACAGACCGCACGCCAGTATTGCAGCAATCATCACGACTGGAATGACCAGCCGATAGATGCTGATGCCTGTGGCCTTCATCGCAATCAGTTCGCTCGACCGATTGAAGAGGCCGAAGGTGACCAGCACGGCGATCAGCACGCTTAGAGGCGTTATCTGGTATATCATGCTTGGCGTCAGATTGAGCAGGTAATCGCCCACCGTGGCCAGCGGTGTGTGGTTGCGCAGAATGTCGCCAATGAGTTCGAAGAAAGTAAATACAAGCATCATCAGCACAAAGCTGGAGAGCACCATTGCAAACATCTTGAGGAACTCGCTCAGCACATATTCGTCGAGGATGAGCGGGAAGCCTTTCGGCTTGAAGCGGTGCAGAGTGCGGCCCAGGTTAGGCCGGAACCGCCGACGGTAACGAGCCTTCAACGCCGCCTGCCACCCCGCCTCCATTGCTCCATTGGATGCTGCATTGTCCGCCGCATCGTCTGGCTGCGGCTTGGGCGCACGCGAGAACCATGCCGCAATGAAGCCGAGAACTGCTCCGCCGGTCGCCAGTTGGCTCAACAAAAACAAGCCCGCCGCGGCAAAGACAAAATTCGCCAGCCAGACGCCGACAAACGCAGGCAGCCGGCCTTGCTTGGCCCAGGCAATGCCAAAGTCCGAGAGCAGGTAGTAGACCAGCACCAGCAGGATAGTGAAGATGATGCCGTTGCTCTTGCCTCCGCGCCGTGCTGCCGTTCCGAGTGGAACGCCAATCAGCATCAGCACCATGCAGGCCAGCGGATAGGCAAAGCGCCGGTTCAGTTCAATCAAATAGCGTTTGCCCTCGCGTCCACGCGATAGCTGCATCAGTTCCCGGTTACCGAGCGCGTAGAGCGGTGTATCCAGCCGGCCCAGAGAAACTTCACTCTGAGGACTGAAGGTCAGTGGCCGGTCAGTCACCTTAAATGTCGTAATGTTGTACTGGCCTGGCTCGTTGGCCACCATGTCGTGCTGCGATCCATTCCGCAGTTGGATCAGCATTCCCTGGCGTTCGCTGCTCTTGTCTTGGGCAACCGTCGCGCTTTCCGCGGTGGTTATACCTGGAGCGGCCGGGTCGCTCACATCGGCGATCAGCAGACGTTGCCAGTGAGAAGCGCCAGTACCCGCGAGCACATTCTGTACATAGACGACGGTGTTCTTGAAATCCTCGTAAAAGACCCGCGGCTGAATCTCGAAAGAGGCCTGCGAAGTCTCCAATTCCTTCTGCACATCGAGAATGGCCTGATTGGCGCGCGGCTCGATGTACAGGGAATTCAAGAGTCCAATGGTGGTTCCCAGTAGCGCGATCACCGAGGCCACGCGTACAAAATACCAGATGCCAAAGCCCGAAGCGCGCATCGCCGTGATCTCGGAGTCCGCGGCCAGACGGCTCAACCCGAGCAGCACCCCGACCAGCACAGACATGGGAATGGTGAGCAGGAAGATGTTGGGCAGTGTGAAGAGAAAGGTCTGAAAAACGGTAAGAAAACTGGAACTGTTCCGGACCACCATCTCAAGAATCTGTTCCAGCGGCTTCATCATGAGAATGAAGGTGAACAACGCGCACCCTAGAGCCGCGTGCGAGGTGATTTCGCCGAGAATGTAACGGGTCAGTATACGCACAGAGCAATGGCCTGCTTTGAGTCTATCGTGGTTAGGAAGGGCTACAGCGTGTCACTCCGATTCCTTCCTTTGCAAGTCACGCCGGAGTCCATCCCCTCAACCGCAAACTGTTCAGTAGCACGCTTACCGAACTGAAAGCCATCGCGGCCGCGGCCATCCAGGGCGTGAGCATAACGTGAAAAATCGGATACAGCAGCCCGGCAGCCAGTGGAATCCCGATCACGTTGTATCCACTCGCCCAAACCAGGTTTTGACGCATTACTGCGATTGTGGCCCGCGAGAGCCCAATTGCGGAGCAAATGCCGGCCGGGTCGCTGGTTAGCAGCAGCACATCGCCGGCCTCCTGCGCCAGGGTGGCGCCTGCTCCCAAGGCGATCCCGACGTCGGCCTGGGCCAGCGCACCGGCGTCGTTGATCCCATCCCCAACCATCGCTACGCGAACGCCGCCTCTCTGCAAAGCTCGAATGCGCTCCACCTTATCTCCCGGCATCAATCCTGCTGATACTTGCGTGATTCCAACGGAGGCGGCGATCGGAGCAGCAGCATTCGCGGAGTCTCCGGTAAGCATCTCAAGCGCGAGGTCATGCGCCTTCAGCCAGTCCACGGCTCTCCTGGCGGCGGGACGCAGCCCATCGCGAGCGTCAAAATATCCAACCACTTGATAGCCGGATTCGGCGACGGTATCCTCGAGCGCCATCCAAAGCCTCGTGACGCCAGCTTCAGGGCATGTTTTTGAGGAATCGGGGAGGGGAACGGAGTAGTCTCGCAGCAGTTCCAGGTTACCAAGCAGACAGTTCTTGCCTTCGACCAGCGCCGCCAGCCCGCGCCCTGGGACGATCTGAACCGAATCTGCCGTCTTCCAACTCAAGCCGGTCTCCCGCGCGTGCGAGACGATGGCATGCGCCAGCGGATGCGCCGAGTGATCCTCGGCCGCCGCCGCCATGCGCAGCAGATCAGCTTCGGCATTTCCGTTCAGCGCTGTCACCCCTGTCAGTTGGGGCTTGCCCAGCGTCAGCGTACCGGTTTTGTCCATCACGACGGCCTGCAGATTGGCGAGGCGCTCCAACGCTTCGCCGCCTTTGATCAGCACTCCAAACTGGGCGCCGCGGCCGATTGCAACCGTCAGCGCCGCCGGAATCGCCAGCCCCATTGCGCAGGGGCAGGCAACGACCAGCACAGCAACGGTGGAGGCGATAGCCAGCGGCCAACTATGCGCAACAGCGAGCCAGCCGGCGAAGGTAAGCAGCGCCAGCACCAGCACCACCGGCACAAAGACGGCGCTGGCCCGGTCCGCAAGCCGCTCCATGGGTGCGCGTGAGGATTGCGACTGCTCCACCAGGCGTGCGATCTGCCTAAGCGTTGTGCCTTCTCCTGCCGATTCGACTCGAGCCGCAATCGCTCCATCGTAGTTCAGCGAACCTGCCAGCACGCGATCGCCAACCGACCTCTCCAGCGGCACCGATTCCCCAGTGAGCATCGACTCATCCACGGTCGTCCGGCCAGACTCGAGCTCCGCATCTGCGGGCACGCGCTCTCCAGGTAGGATGACCACAAGATCGCCGACCTTCAGTTCATCGACAGGGATCATGACTTCAACTTTTTCGATTGAGCCCGCCTTGGCCTGCCGCACTCGCGCTTTGGAAGGAAGAAATTGCGCCAGCGCATCCACTGCGGCGACGGCGCTGTGCCGCGCTCGCGTCTCCAGCCATTTGCCCAGCAGCAGGAATCCAAGGATCAGCAGCACGGAATCGAAGTAGACATTCCCGCCGCTCGCCGGCCAGACCGTCACATAGGCTGAATAGAGAAACGCCACGCCGGTTCCCAGCGAGACCAACGTATTCATATTGGTCTCGCCATGCAACAGCGCCTTCCAGGCACTGCGATAGATCTCGCCCCCCGCCAAGACTGCCAACACCGCCGTAACCGCCAGCAGCGACCAGAGCAAAGGCGCCTGCGGCAAGGCATACAACCACGCCATCCAGCGCATCGGAGCTTTATCAAAGCGGCTCATCTCTGAATCCAGCGGCATCGAGAACAGCATCGCCATACCTCCGGCCAGGATGGTGACAGCGGCCTTCCAGCCGGCTTTCCGCTTAGAGTCTGCGTCGGAGACTGCCGGGTGTGAACCGGCCGCCCGCGGCAGCACAGCATCGTAGCCTGAGTCGCGAATCGCCTGCACCAGCGACTCAGCCCCGGCGATCTCCGGATTGAACTCGACCGTCGCACGATTTCGCATCAGATCCACGTGAGCCGACAGCACTCCAGGGGCTTCGGTCAGCGCTTCTTCCACATGATGCTGGCAGGCGGCGCAGGTCATCCCAAGCACAGGCAAGAGAATTGATTGCGAAATAGCTTCCTTGCCGGGTTCAGGAGAATGCGTCGCTTTGGAAATGCGCATCGACGCCGGCGCGTTGGCATGGGTTTCGAGTTGCTTCGTTTCCGCCACTACTCATCCACGCGCGCTGCAAAGCCGGCCTTGGCCAGTGACGCAATCGCCGCGTCCGCGTCCGCAGTCTCGTTCGGCGCTGTGAATCGCGCCGCTCCGAGACGCACCTCTTCTACATCAAACGCGCCTGCCCTGTTGATCGCCTGCGTTACGCGGCGAATGCAGGAACCGCAGTGCATCCCATCGATTCTAAGAGTAATTTCAGCCATTTCGAGTCATCCCGCCGTTCAAAACCACCTAGGTTAAGATACCCCTTCGGCACGGAAGGATTCACCTATCGTAACCCCTCTACGATCTGGAGTCCGAGCCGGATTGCTCGCAGCCCGGTCAATCCAAACCTCACGTCGGAAGGTGAACAAGGACACTCCATTGCCCGCGGAGTTGGTCTGAGAGTATTTATAGCGACTGCCCCAGCCGCTCCTCGAGCTGAGCACGATAGCTGCGGCTGATGCGTGTGCGCGTACCGCTTTTGAGAACGACATCGAATTCTCCGTGCGAGATCGGCTCCAACTGCAGGATGCTCTCGATATTCACGATCGTCGATCGGTGCACGCGAACGAATCGCACCGGGTCGAGCCTCTCGGCCAATTCCGCCAGTGAAGACCGATAGAGAATCTCCCTGGCTTCAACTGCTCTCCCCGGACGTTGTGTGGAATCGCAGTGGATGTGCAGATTTACGTAAACTCCCGCTGCCTCGATCCAGTCGATGTCTATGGCGCGGACAAAGCGCGTGGCCCCGCCCGACTTCACCACCAGCCGATCCAGGTGCTTGGGCGGTTGGGCGGAAATCATCCGCATCAGCCGTTGGCCGAACTCCTGAACACTTCGCTCGTCGAGCCGTCTGCGCACCCGAGCCATGGTGGCCTCAAATCGCTCATCGCTGAAAGGCTTCAACAGATAATCCAGCGCATTCGCCTCGAAAGCCCGCACCGCGTGTTGATCGTATGCCGTCACGAAGATGGTCAATGGCATTGCTGCAAACCCTATTCGCTCGATGATTCGATCCAGCACCCCAAGGCCATCCAACTCCGGCATCTGCACATCGAGGAAGATCAGGTCGGGACGACGCTGTTCCATCGCTGCAAGAGCACCCCCTCCGTCCTCGGCCTCATGAACCTCGCCGACGCTCGTTTGCTTACGCAGTAAATCCACGAGCCGCAATCGAGCCGGAGCTTCATCGTCCACAACCAGTGCGGCAATCGCGTCAGTCCGCAGCGGAATCATAGCCCGCCTCTCTACCTGCGTTCTCCGCAGAACTGAATCGCAACGGCACCAGGATCGCGACTTCCGTGCCAGTCGAACCAGCTCCCCGGCGTCGCACCGAAAACCTGGCCCCTTCAACGGGATGCAGTCCCAAGATGCGCTCCCGCGTCACCGACAATCCCAATCCGGCTCCATTTTCGAGCGTCCAACCCGCAGGCAA
>Ga0302313_10001354_pt1 | contig 18746 bp, 18 predicted proteins | sample III_Palsa_N2_2_FD_200454 | JGI IMG/M metagenome (GOLD analysis project Ga0302313, IMG submission 200454) | Peat permafrost microbial communities from Stordalen Mire near Abisko, Sweden - III_Palsa_N2_2 | ecosystem: Environmental > Terrestrial > Soil > Palsa > Peat permafrost | place: Sweden...
GAATTCAGAATGCCGCCACGCGGAGAGACAGACGCCCGGCCCGCCCAGGTCGCAGTATGACTATCGACCGTCTATTTCGGACAAGACACGAGTGTGACAAACCAACACGAATCCTTACCGTGGGTGCACATGGGCAGAAGATTCCGCGCTGCTTCATTGGCTGCTTACGGATCACAGTCCCCTACCGTCACCTCAGTCTTACATTTGAGAGTTGCTGTCTCCAAAACCACCCTCGAACTTTCGGCCGGTTACCGACGCTTAGTCCGGTAGCCCTTCGGCAATTCGTCTCCCGGTTCCACGGGCTTGCTGCCAGCTTTATCGAGCAGGATCAATGCTCTTGCAGCAAGTTCTTTCGTCGGCTGTTTGCGGTTTCGCATCCATTCATCGTGTTCCAGGTGCGCCAGCTTTTCAGCGACCGCCACATTGATGAACTGATTCAAAGAGACGCCCTCCTTCTCCGAAAACACCTCTGCGGTGCGCCGCACCGAAGGCATCAGCCGCAGCGGAAACTTTGGAATCGCAGTCTTGCGCGCTTCAATCGCCATCTTAGTTCCCCTCCCTCGTTTTTTCTAACAGTTCAGCCGGGGAAAGCACCGGAATTCCAAACCTCTTCCCTGCCCCCGCAAAATGCTTCGTGTTGCTCGTAACCAGCGCATCTGCCCGCCCGTTGATCGCAACATCCAAAACCATGTCGTCACTCGGATCGGGCGACAAGGGCCGGACCTTCGTTATGACCTTTACTGGTTCAGCGAAGGCTTCCACTGCTTCGACCAACTCCAGAATTTCTCGTTTGCTCAACGCCGACGCACGAACGTGCTCCGAACGAAGAGCGACATCCCGATATTCCAAGCCGAGCTTGAGGTCCATCAGCGGCACGATTTCTTCACGGAATATCATCCGCAACACTTCTCCCGCAGCCCCATCACTCGACCGGACAGCCGTCACGAACGATGCCGTATCGAGCACAATTCTCACAAAGACATGATACCACCCATGATGCCACACAAAGCGCAGTTTTAAGGGAGGACGTTTCCTCCCTGCTCCAGCCGGCGATCGAGCCGCCGTCTTTCGGCACCCTCCTCTGCGGGCCTTTCCTTCCCGCAACGCCCTCCCTAAAAGCAGTCATTCATGCGCTGCGCGCAAAGCCAAGGAAAACAAGCCTGCTAAGGGGTGAGTGTACCGGAACATGCGTTACGTTGTGGACCTGAGACATCCGTTACAAGCCCCTTGCGGTGGCGATGGTTCGAGTTGCGAGGGCACGAAAAAACATATATATCCAGTCGTCGAGGCCGTGGGAATGTGGGAATCCCGAAGGGATTTCCAAAGAGTGTGGGAAGGGTGGAAAGCCGGCTTCATGGCTTTCCATGCTTTCCATACTCTGTCATTTCCATGGCCTGCTTTTCGCCCGGCAATGTTGGACAAACCGCTACGCCACCCAGCGCAATGCGTCGCACCCGCCCCGAGACGCATATCATGATCGCTTGTCAACGAGTGAATTGGCGATTTGGCGTAAACTGAGCGGCTCACTGACGAGAAGGGCGTTTCCCGGTACTTTGCCTGGAGTGGGAAATGCCGACCACCTGGCTAGACACTGCATACACGCCGCTCTTACCCTATATATGCCATGCATACTCATAACGTTCGCGCATTGGATGTGTTTAAAGATTCACTATTCAATGCTCAGTTGCAGCGCTTTGTAGGCCATACGGGTGCCGGCGGCGCTGACATCGGTGAATGTTACGCTGCCGCCTCCTCCATACGAGAGGGCGACGGCGAGAGCTGGTATTCCGGCTGGCACGGTCTAGCGGAACGGACAGAATTGCAGGCGGAAGCATCGTTGGCATTGGGGCACACGGCCAGCGCGCGTTCGGGATTGCTCAAGGCGTCCAACTACTACCATGCCGCGTATATGTTCATGATGCAGCCGGAGCCGGATTCGCGGTTGCTGGCGGCATATAGGGCGCGGCGACGCGCCTTCGAGAAGGTCACGGTTCTGTTTCCCCAATGGTGCAGGAGGATCGAAATTCCGTTCGAACAGCGGCACCTGCATGGTTACTGTTTTCCTTCGCAATCTCCCGGCCCTCGGCCAGTGCTTATCATCACGGGAGGCTACGACTCGACTGCCGAAGAGTCGTACTTCTTTTCCGGTCCCGCTGCATTGGCGCGCGGATATCACGTTGTGACCTATGACGGCCCTGGGCAGGGAGCAGAGCTGATCGAGAATGGCCAGGTATTTCGGCCAGACTGGGAGACCGTGCTGCGTGCGGTGCTGGCGTGGGTGCAGCAGCAACCGAATGTGGATTCAGCCAGGATTGCGCAGCTTGGCATCAGCTTCGGCGGATATCTTGGGCCGCGAGCCGCATCCGGCGTAGAAGGACTCGCTGCAACCATCGCCGATCCGGGACAGCAGAGCCTACTGGAGGAGTTCCGCACCCGGTTGCCGAAGTTCATCGCCCCCCACGTGCCGAACGGCAACAGGTTTCTGCTCAGAATTCTGGAACGGGTGATGAACCGGCGCATGAAACATATCACCGAAGGTTGGGCGTTAAGGCGAGGCCTTTGGGTTCACGGTGTCCAAACTCCGTTTCAATATCTGAAACTGGCCGAACAGTATGTCACGGATGGATCGAAGATTTGCTGTCCCATGCTGATTTGCTCGGCGGAGAACGATGACATCGGCCAAACGGCGGATGCACTGTACGCTGCCGTTCGTTCCCCAAAGTCACGGTTGCGCTTTACCGCGGCCGAAGGCGCTGCCGGGCATTGCGAAAGCCTGGGAAGGTCCACCTTCAATATGCGAGCATTCGATTGGCTAGATGAAATCCTTTTCGGTAGTGATAGCCGAGTGGCGTGATGCGCGTTTCCCATTTGCAACAAGCAAATGGTGCGCTACGCCCGCCGTTCACGCAATCGCTCGATTTGCGACAAAGCAGCAAATCCTTTGGCGTGGGAGGCGGTCGTGACATCGTCTAATAATGCCGACTGCACCATATAGCCAAGAAGCATCGAAAAGCAGACCTCGGCGACTTCGTTTGCTTGAGCAGCAGTCCCAAAAAAACCGGCGACCTGCCACATTGTTGCGAGCCTTGCAATCTGGTTCCGAATGTCCGTGTACATCTTGGCGATGGTCGCCTTTAGCTTCGCGTCGGTGAGAGCCTGGCTCCAACCATGAATAGCGATCACCTTTAGGCTGTACTCGCCCCTCTTCGTGAATCGTTCAAGAAGGCGCACCAATTCGGTCATAAATGCCCCTGGATCCGCCGGCGGTGTGCGCTCGAACAGCGGCTTGGCAAGTTCCGTGAATTCTCCAAGCGAGGAGGTGACGGCAGCCTCGATCAGGTCGTCCTTGCTGCGGAAGTAAAGGTACACGGCTCCCGCAGACAAGCCCGAGACACGGATGATGTCCGCCATCGAAGTGCCGTGCAATCCCTGCCGGTGAAAGCACTTCCAAGCGGCATTGAGGATTTGCAGACGTCGGTCGGCACGACGTTCTTCAGATATTTTTGGCAAAGCTGGACACCTCCAGAATTCTTGACATATCATTATAAAAGAAGGGTCATTCGTTTTATTAGTTTATTCATAGGAGTGGAATATGAGTTTGTCTGAACTCTGTTGGCTTTCTACGGGGGCGTATGCCATTCATGTTCTGGAAGAGTTTGCGTTCAACTGGAGAGATTGGGCACGCGGCGTCCTCCATCTACCGGTCGAGTGGAACACTTTCTACATCACAAATGCGCTCGTCATGGTCTTAGGAATTACCGCTGCCGAAGTTGCTTCTCAAGCGCCGACTCTGGCCTTAGGCTTACCCGCGCTCATGCTAATCAATGCGACGTTCTTTCATGTTGCGCCCTTCCTCTTAACGAAGGGCCGGTTTTCCCCTGGCCTCTTTACGGCGGTGTTTCTTTTCTACCCGCTGGGCATCGCCTGTTTCCGAGCGGCGCACGCTCAGAACGGCTTGGCAGGAGTTAAATTCGCCGAAGCGGTCTTCCTTGGAGCTGTTCTAATGGCGACTCCTATTGTGTTTCTGAAGCTGGCAACGCGACAATATTTCATACAGAAACCTGACACCCAGCGGGTCTAGCTCCATTTTGGCTCGGGCCGGATCACTGGTGCCCCTTGCGTGACGGCGGACTCCAGCATAAAGGTTCAACCGATGACAACGGCGTTTATGAGGACGAATCCCGAACTCGCCTGGCATCAATAAGTGCATCGGCCTGATATGGAGTGACCGTGTCAACACGGCGCAACAGCGGGGTTGTTTTTGTCGTTGTCGTTGCTTTCCTTTCCCGAAGACAGAGCGAGCAGCAGTCGGGGGGCAGTTTTGAGCGACGATTGATCAGTCTGATATTCGCGGGTCGGAACCGCATAATCATGATCCGTCGGGAGCTGCCTCTGACTGTTATCGCGAGTCCGGTCGAGCCTGTCGCATAGGCCGAGCGAGGGTTCTCCTTCGTGCTTGCCCTGGCTGCTGCTGGCTCTGTGTTCGAGATGGATGTCAGCGTTCATCGATGGCGTTCTTATTTTTTCCTTTTTTAGGAAGCTTTCGTTTTGGCTGTTGTCAGGCTGCAACTTGCTGCCTGGAGACAGTCTCGGCTCTGGTTCCAATAGCCCAGATAAAGCCCAGCAACTCTCGTGCAACTGCTGTGACAATCTTCCTCTGGTCCTTGCCGGCCGCGCCCAGTTTTACATATCGCTTATGCAGCCGGTGTTGCGCCTTCCATGCAATCTCCTTGGCCTCTTCTGAGATGCTCTCCTGTCGTCGGCGCAGACCGTACCAGATACCTGGCGGACGACGATAGCTCCATGCGGCTTCGACAACGATGCGTCGCAGATGTGCGTTTCCGGTCTTCGTGATGGCGCCGCGTCTAGTTCGCTTGCCACTGGAATCCTCGCTCGGTACAACGCCGCAGTAACCCATAAGCTGGCGAGCACTCTCGAAGCGGGATACCTGACCCAACTCGCTCGCAATGGTCACAGCCGAGATATCTGCGATGCCGCGCAGTGCCTGTAAATCGTTAATGACTTGTTGCAGCGCCGGCGATGCCAGCTTCACCGCTTCCATGATGGCTTGCTCCAGGCGTTCTACCCGCCCGCGCATGTGCTCGACTTCGTGCAGATAATCCTGACGCGTGGACTCCTGAGCGATCTGGGTGAAACGCAGCTGCGCGACCCAGATCAGATAAGGTCGTGTCCACGGCCTGACCCCAGTCGGTGGACGCTGACCGGAACGCAGAAGGAACTTGCTCAAGCGATGCCGCGCTCGCGTCTGATCCTGCTTGGCTGCTTCGCGGGCACGCACCAGATCGCGCAACGCTTCGGAACCCTCATCGGGAACCCATACCGCCGTAAGATCCCCGGATCGATAGCATCGCGCCAGCTTCTCTGCGTCCCGTCGATCCGTCTTGACTCGATCGCCAGCCTTGACTGGCACCAGCGTTGGTGCCACAACCTCGCACTCGACGCCCAGCTCCGTCAGCTGCCAGTACAAGACGTAGCCCGTCGGTCCGGCTTCGTAGCAGGCTCTCAACCTGGCTGCCGGGCCAAGCTTCTTGATCAACTTGCGGATCGACTCAGCGCGGTTCGGAATCGTTCCCAGGCTCCGCACTTCACCTTCCGGCTCCGCGACCGCTACGGCGATCGTCTCAGCATGGACATCCAAACCCAAAAATCGTACCTTCTCCTTCATGACCGGCTCCCTTCCGCTTGTGGCTCTGAACTGTGCGCCCTTCGGACGCTCACAGCTTAACCCACGATCAGCGCATCGGCGCCGGTCACTCCATACTGACTGTTAGCAACAACTGGAACGAATTGGGGAGCTGTCGGTAAGACAGATTCGCACTGGCAAGGGTGATGCCTCTCACGAACAGCTCTTAGCCAACAACTGCTGCCGCACACTGCTCGATTGCGGCGACATTCGTCACTGCCTCTGGTGTCAACCCATAACGCGCCTGTAGATAAGCAAGACTGTTATAGCTGACCCGCGTATTGCCACTCGGTTCTTCTGCAATCAAAATCTTCAGTGGCAGATCGAGAGCACTGTCGGGCGCAGCAATCATCAGTGGAGTACCTGCCTTCGGGTTCCCAAAGATGACTAGCTTCGTTGCGCGCATCTCAAAGCCAACCTTGGCCGCTTCGCCGCTATGATCGACAACCGCGAAGATGGTTATACCTTTCGTCTGGAGAATGAATAGAAGATGCTCCAGCACTTCGCCGACGGAACGAGAAGTGGTAAGGTGAACGATTCCGTTATCAGTTGTCGCGGTCATTGTGAACCTCCCTTGTTCGCCGAGAGTGTGCTCCTCTCACGATTTGTTGTGTGCGATCGTAGTTGGACCGGTCAAGGTAATATCGCCGGAGCGAGGTTGAGGATGAAGTTTCCTCGATTCGCCGCGAGGTCAGATGAAGAAAGTTCCTCGCGCAGCCATGATCCGTTAAAGCGCCGGTAGCTGGTCGCTCCGCCCTGAGCATCCACTCGTATAAACTCAACCGACTGTGGAGCATCCGCGATGCGTCCTCCGAACCAGTGAGGATCTTGCCGTTGCGCCCAAGTAATAAGCGCCAGCACGGCACCGGCAGGATATACTCGCGGTTCGCTTGATTTGGCACCGCGCGTCCGTACCGCTCGTACGGCGACATCGTTGCCAAAGAGCGTCGCCATAGTGTGAGCACTGGGATCGACATACATTGTGATGGCACTCCACGTCATCGGCTGGTACGGCAGCCCTTGCGGAAGATCCGCGGCACTGTTATTCACGACTTCACTGTGGGTCGATTTCGCCGAGGTGATTGGCAATGTGTAGACATAGTCATCACCGCGCAATGGCAGATGGCAGCTTGTACACTCAATTACAAAGTGGGCGTCTTTGCCATAGGGGTTCAAATCCATTCCGCGCCAGCGACCCCATCCCCACCCGTCTGTCTTCCTGTAAAGGTGGGCAGACTTGACCATGAATTCGACCTGAACGAACTTGCCAGGGTAAATGAGTCCGTCACTCCCTAGCTCCTGTTGCCACGCGATCTTGGCGAAGCGAGCCCCATCGGGCCAAGGAGAGATATCCCCGGACTGTGCGGCTTTCACGGCAACATCGTTGCCGAGGATAAACCGGAAGGTGTCGTTATCGCCACGATCCGTAAAGCTGATCGGTTTCCAATTCTCGAAGCCGGATTCGAAGGCAAGTCCATTGAACTCCGCTCCGACCGCAAGGAGATCAACAGAGGAAGACTGCTCCGCGGACGCCGTGGCCATCTCGCCTTTGTTCGGTGGTAACGAACCCCAAGGAGCGAGAGAAGCCTTGAGGATTGCCAACTCTTCCGGCGTTACTTTGGCACCAGGGTGCAGCGCAGTAAACTGCGGCAGAGGCATAGCACCGAGCTGAATCATGTTTACGGCTTCGTACAAAGTGGCCTTTTGCGCAGCTGCCGGCTTCGCACCAAGGGTTGAGAAGTCAAGGTGCTCCCTGGCAGTCAGTATGTCGTGCCGCACGAGCCAATAGCCCGGCACGACTTCATCGAACCACGCTAACCGCCGCTGGTCGGAGTGGCAGCTATAGCAATCTTTCTCCAGAATGTGCCGGACCTGCGGCGGAGCTTGCATCTCCGCGCTCGCGGGGCCGGTTGGAATGCGTGGGCGCACGAGTTGTAGCAAGACAAAGACAGACATCCCAGCTACTGCGAGCTTTATAGGCGGCGACGTCATTGCGAGCCCCCGTCCGTCTCTACGATGTCAGGTGTGCCAATGAGCCGTCGGAGCGCTCTCTTAGTCCTTTCAAGAATAGTAATAGGGCCGTCTCGGTAAACAAGGTTTCCGGGGACACGAAGTGTGACCGTAGTTCCCGCGCTGATCGTGCTCAAAATAGTGAGCTTTCCACGGATTCGTGCGGCACGCTCGCGCATACCCTGCAATCCGAAGTGTCCATCCTTGCCGTCGTGGGCGACGGTAGGATCAATGCCTACGCCGTTATCTTTCACGGCCACTGTAAGGTCCTCCGCATATCTCAACTCGATCTCCAACTGACTACCGTGAGAGTGCATGCAGGCATTGCGGATTGCTTCATAGCCGATCCTGCTAATCTCGTCCCGAACGATGGGGTGCAGATCCTTTGGGTCACCAATGACCGTTAGGGCAAGGGATAGTGAGGCCGGCCCACAATTATCCTCCGCCGCTTGCCGCAGCGATTCCGCGAGGTGATTTCTCTCCGTAGTCGAAATTCTCAATGCGTGGAGTGCCGCTCGGCCCTCGGTCACCGCTTGCCCAAGCCACAGTGAAAGCCTCTCCAACGCATACCGCATACGAGCCTCATTTGAGCCCTCGTCCAAGGCATCATCGGCGACCATCTTGCTTCCCTGGACAGTCTGTAGGAAGGTGTCATGGAGTTCCCTCGCCATTCGCGTACGCTCCGCCAATCGTTCGTCGAAACGCGCGCCAATGGCCCTCGCGATATATCGCACTCGGAGGCGATAGATTGTCCAGAACAGCAGGAGAACACATAGGGCCGACAGAATGCGAAACCAACTCGTCTGATACCAGGTCGGTTGAAGACTGAAGTCCTGACTCGCTCCTATTTCGTTCCAAATGCCGTCGTTATTGCATGCAATCACACGGAACCGGTAATGGCCCGGTGCAAGATTCTCGTAGAAGGCCTCACGTCTTCCGCCGGGCTCTTGCCAATCTGCATCGTGCCCCTCCAGTTTGTAGCGAAATCGAACCTTCTGAGGCGTGACGAAACTCAGTGCGACATATCGGATCTCAAGATCGCGCGTCAACGGAGGCAACGAAACGCTATTCGAGATCCCATAGGTCTTCCGATCAGCTATCACCTCTTCAATGTGAACCGGCGGGACGACCCGGTTCTCGGCTACATGATCCGGGTCAAACATCTGGAGTTCGGTTTTATTGGCGAACCATATCTTTCCGTCAATGCCCTTCGATACCCGGGGTTCAAACGATGTCGGCGATACCCGCGCGCCGTCGAGACTGTCGAAAACGCTATAAGCTATCTGAGCCTTAGGGTTCTTCCACCACTTCTGCAACTCTTCCTCTTCAATCTGGATCAGTCCGCACAAAGAACTAAGTAAGAGAGAATGTCGATCGCTGATAACCAGGCTGGCTATGCTGTCACATGGAAGCCCGTTCGCTGAATTCAACAACCTCACCCTTCCCTCCTGCCAACCGATGATGCCTCCCGCCCGGGTGCTCGCGAGCACTGAACCATCCGCATTGACGGCGAGACTAGTAATAGCCATCGCTTTGATCCCGGTCGTAATGAGTTGATAATGGCCATGGCGATATAGGGCTAAATCTCCACTATAAAGACCTAGCCACACGCCGGATTGCGGATCTGCCGCGAGCGAAAATACTTGTGGAATTACCGACGAGGGGATCGCTTCGGCGACTTCGAAACCCCTGATCCGAAGCAGTTCGGGAGCGTGGCCGATCACTGATGCCCAGATGTTGCCGTCCACATCTTCTGCAAGCGCAACCGTTGTTCCAGTCGGCTGTCCGTCGGAACGATGAATAAGCCTGAACTTCCCGTTCGCATAGATTGCTAGCTTGTCGTCGACGCCGACCCACAATCGACCGAAGTGATCTTCTAGCACCGAGGTGACGTGGCTTCCAGGCAGGCCTTCCTTTGCTCCAATGGAGGACACTTTCCCATTTCGTAAGACGTCGAGGGCGTTGTCAGTGCCAATCCAAACGGTTCCGTCACGTCCTGCTTCCACTGATTTCACATCGTCTGCAGTTAGACCCTCTTGCATGGACCAGCTAAGAACCTTGAGGTCGCGAAAACAATCAACACCTTTCGCGGTTGCGACCCATACGTTGCCTTCGTGATCTTCGAAAATAGACCTCACGGAATCACCTGAAAGCCCATCTTTGCTGTCATAGTGTTCCACTTCGTTGCCATGCACGCGATATAGGCCCTGCTCCTGAGTCCCAATCCAAAGAGTGCCTGCGCTGTCAAAAAAAAGTGCTTCCACCTGTAATGAACTTCCATCGAAACCGGGTGCTATAACCGGCTGAATAACGCCGTTCGTAATCTGCTCCAAGCCCAGGCCGGGTCCGGCAATGGCCAACCCTACATACAGCGACCCATTTGGCGCGCCCGCGAGGGCTGTTATCCCATAGAGGAACTTATTACTTCTCAGACCATTGAAGGTATATAACGAAGCTGGCCCCGGCTTCCAGTGGACGAGTGTGTCGGTTGATCCCACCCAGATACTTCCCGCGGCATCGACGGCTAGAGTATCCGCGAAGGGATGCGGAAGTCCTTCCTCACCTCCATGACATACGGCCTTTGCATCCAATATCTCGCATAAAGGCTTTGAAGTCGCCGTCCTCGATTCGGTCAGCCACACCTTCCCGTTACGGTCTTCAGCAATGGCGTTGACCATACCCAAAGGCACCGATATCGAGGTTAGTTCGCCATTCTTCCACTTTGCGAGTTTTCCAGCCATCCCGATCCAGAGGGCCCCGTCATGTCCGACATAGAGCGAAAGGACTTGGGGGTTTAATTGTTTACCCCGGTTCGGTGGGGCCCACGGAGCAAAACCAGCGCCATCGAAGCGAAACAATCCGTTTTGAGTTCCGACCCAGATATAGCCGTCTGTTGTTTGAGCGATCACATATGGCGTGCCGCTAAAGACACCGTCCTGCACTCTCCATGCGGTGTGCGCATACTGAGAGATATGCACAACGGGATCGACCGCCCAAACGAAGGCCGCCTGCAACGAGAGAAGCACGAGGATCAAAATGGATCGGTGGACTTTCATCTTCCCGCCTCACTGGCTAAGCGCTGAGATACGCCTTCAGGTCCGTGCTTGCCGCCTTCGCTGCTCTGTGCAGCGAACACCTCAAAGATCATGACGGCATTCAGACCTTATCTTGTTCGACGCTTTCAACGAAACATCATGAACAACAGGTGTCGAACTGGAGTTTTCTATAGCTCCCCAAAAAACGTCAGAGCTCCAGCAAGCCGCGTCGAACGGCAATCGTCACAGCGTGTGTTCGATCGTTTGCTTGAAGCTTCCCGACAAGGTTCTTGATATGGAAATTTACAGTCGTTTCGGCAATCGTCAATTCATCGGCAATCTGCTTGTTGCGATGGCCGTCGCGTATCAATCGGAGAACCTCAAGCTCTCGGACCGTCAAAGACTCCTCCCCCAAATGCTCGGCAATGCGCGCAGCGACGACGGGAGTAATAACTCGTCCTCGTAGGTGGACAGATCGAATCACACTCAGAATCTCGTCCTTTGGCATGCTCTTGAGGATGTAGGCGGACGCTCCAGCCCGCAGCGCGCGCTGGATATCGCCATCGCTGTCGGATGTTGTCAGCATGATGATACGAGCATCTCGAAACTCGCTCTTTATCGCCGCGAGCACGGTTGTGCCATCGGTCCCAGCCAACCGAAGATCCATCAATGTGATGTCGGGCCGATGCTGGCGAAACTGTGTCATCGCATCTGCGGCACCGCTCGCATTGGCAACGAGAAGCATGTCCTCCTGCGATCCAATGATCGTGCCAAGTCCCTCGCGGAAGACCGGATGATCCTCGACACTCAGAATGCGAATTGGCTTCGTCTGAACCATAGTAAATTCCCCAACCTGGGCCGTGGGTGGCCCCAAAGACACGGACTCTATATACGCAGCATACAAGTCCCTGCCCCAAGTCGACCTACAGAAAAATCTAGGCACGATTCTATTGTTTCGGAGGTGTTCTGCCGCGACTTGACCGCCTACTCTTCATTCAGAAACGGAAGCAACTTTCGTTTCAAAGAGGAACTCATCATGACCCAACTCGAAAAAGCCCGGTACACCCTCGAAATCTTCACCACAGCTCGCCCGGACGGGAGCGCTTCCCTTAGTGACGATTGTCTGGACGTTAACCTTCCGTTTCCTGAGTCCTCGGGTGCTAATACCAACCCTATCCGGCGCAGTTTTATCGCCGGTACGGCAGCAGTTGGCGTCCTCGCCATTTTCCTGCTTGGAACGCCCAGCTATGCTCAGGCTCCCGGCAATAACCTACTTTCGACGCACCCGCGCGCAGCCGCTGGCGGGACAGAGATCCGCCCGTTTCGCGTCAATGTACCGGAGGCGGATCTCGTCGACCTTCGCCGACGCCTCGCGGCGACACGCTGGCCTGACAAGGAAACGGTCAATGACGAATCCCAGGGCATCCGGTTGGCGGAGATGCAGGCGCTGATGAACTATTGGGGTAACGGCTACGACTGGCGCAAGGTAGAAGCGAAGTTGAATGCGCTGCCGGAATTCGTGACCACAATCGACGGAGTCGATATCCAGTTCATCCATGTGCGTTCTCGTGAACCGAACGCGCTACCGCTGATCCTCACCCACGGCTGGCCCGGCTCGCCGCTGGAGTTCTTGAAAGTGATAGGCCCACTCACCGACCCGGTCGCATACGGCGGGCGCGCGGAAGACGCCTTCGACGTCGTCATCCCCGCTATCCCCGGCTATGGCTTTTCGGGCAAGCCGGCCGATCTCGGGTGGAATCCCGACCGCGTGGCGCGTGCCTGGGACGTCCTCATGAAGCGCCTGGGCTACACCCGTTACGTTTCGGAGGGCGGCGATCACGGCTCGGTCATCTCCGACGCACTGGCGCGTCAGGCTCCCCCTGGACTGCTCGGCATTCATATCACGATGCCGGCCACGATTCCCGCGAACCTGGTGGAAGGTATCAACAATGGCGATCCGGCTCCCATTGGGCTGACCGCCCCGGAGCTACTCGCGTACAACGACCTCAGTATCTTCTTCGGAAGAGGCGCGGCCTACGGCGCGATGATGGTGACCCGTCCGCAGACCATCGGCTACGCGCTCACCGATTCGCCCAGTGGTCTAGCCGCCTTCACGTACGAAAAGATCGCCGCGTGGAGCGATAGCGACGGTCACCCCGAACGTGTGATCGGTCGCGACGAAATACTCGACGACATCACGCTGTACTGGCTCACGGATACAGGCGCCTCTTCGTCCCGCTTCTACTGGGAAAATAACAACAACAACTTCAGCGCCGCGGCACAGAAGACCGATCATATCAAAGTGCCGGTGGCCATCACGGTGTTCCCGCACGAGATCTATCGCGCGCCGGAAAGCTGGTCGCGACAGGCCTATCCGTCGCTGTACTACTTCCATGAAGTCGCCAAGGGCGGTCACTTCGCGGCCTGGGAACAGCCGGAACTCTTCAGTGCCGAACTGCGAGCAGCGTTCAAACCGCTGCGCTGATTGGAGCCACGCGGAAAGGCGCACTCTCCGATTCGGCAAGGAATCAGGCTCGCAATGCGTTACTTCAACGCTGGATAAACGGAGGGAGCCGTCATGATTGTGTCCCATCGACTTCGGAATTCGCTTCCTGCAACTCTCAGTCCGGAAGATGCTCCTTGCTGCAAAAGTGTGAAAGCCAATTGATCGCTGCAAAAAGAGAACTTGGAGCCTTCCTAATGGCTGTCTGCGCGCTTTTCGGTGAGGCGAAGGCAGTTCGCGCAGCAGATCACTGGATCGCACTCGCCGAGAGCATGGAAGCACCCTTAGTCGGTGGATATCCGAACTGGCGGGATATCACGTTTGCCGCCGCCAGCCAACTTGCGAGAGAGTGCTTCTCGATTCAGAAGCTAACGTAGTGATAGGAGGAGATCCAGTGCTGAATGAAATGAACGACATTGTCTTGGTTGACGACAATCCGACACTCCTCGGTGTTCTCTCGGAGATATTCAAGACGCGTGGTTATACCGTCCGAACGGCCTCCGATGGGTTCGCGGCCCTGGCAGCAATACGGGAGCGAGTGCCTAACGTTCTTCTCTCAGACCTGTACATGCCTGGCATGTCGGGGTTTGAACTTCTATCGGTGGTGCGCCGCCGCTTTACAACGATTGCCGTCATCGCGATGAGCGGTGCCTATTCAGGCGGGAGCGTTCCGGCAGGAGTCGCGGCTGATGGGTTTTATGCCAAAGGCTCATGCAGCATCGCTGGATTATTCGAGATTCTGAGCGCGATCGAAGATAAAGCGGTGCTCCAATCCACGCGTGCGGCCGCACCAATCTGGATACCAGGACTCCCAATCCATCAGCGCGATCTCTCCACGATGGCTGTCGCTTGCCCGGAGTGCTTGAGGCCGTTTTCTCATTCTCCTCGTGATGAAGCGTTCGTTGAGCAAGAGAGCGATTGTCCACACTGTTTGCGATCCGTGCGACTTGCCATAGTGAGGCCATCGGAAGAGATGGATAAAACCGCCCTCCCGCTATCGACCATAGCTACCCGGACCAGCGAATCAATATTTGCGTCGTACACGAGTTCAAATCGCTACTCGGAGATCTCCTCGCGATGATCAACATCTTGTTTCAGTGTCACCGTTACCGCCGTCTTGAAGGGAGCCTTCATGAAGCTGTTCGTATCGTCGAGCGAAATAGGCAATGAAAGAAAGCGTGAATAGATGACTACGTTCGGAACAATCAACTACACTCGCCGCCATTTTCTTGGCACTGCTGCCATGATCGTTGGTGCCGCTCAACTCGGGTTGACCGGCTGTGCGAAAGCACAATCTGGCGCACCGTTTCGTTTGCCAGTGGAAGGCGAGATGCCCTCTCTTGGCGGGGCGACCGAGTGGCTCAACTCAGAGCCCTTGACGCCGGCCAGTTTGTGCGGCAAGGTCGTTCTCGTCGATTTCTGGACCTATTCCTGCATCAATTCGATTCGCACGCTTCCATATCTCCGCGCGTGGGCCGAGAGATACAAGAAAGAGGGATTGGTAGTGGTCGGGGTTCAGGCGCCTGAGTTTACGTTTGAGAAGAATATCGATAACGTCCGCTGGGCCGTAAAAGACAGAAGACTCGATTATCCGATCGTGATCGATAACGACCATGCGATATGGAATGCCTTCAACAACGAATACTGGCCGGCACTTTATTTTGTCGATGCGAAGGGTCGTATTCGTCATCACCAGTTCGGTGAAGGTGAATACGAGCAGTCCGAAGCGATACTTCAACAGTTGCTCATCGAGGCCGGCGAAGGCGGCATTGATCGTAGGCTCGTTGCGGTCGAGCCCCGCGGAATCGAAGTTGTCGCGGACTGGAACAGCTTGAAGTCTCCCGAGACTTATGTCGGCTATGGGCAAGCCGAAAACTTCTCGTCTCCCGGCGGCCTCCGACAGGATAAGAGCCACATTTACACTGCACCCGCACACTTGAGCGTCAATCATTGTGCTCTTTCGGGCGATTGGACGGTGGGGAAACAGTCCGCCATTTTGAACGAGACCAACGGACGCATCGTATATCGCTTTCACGCCCGAGATCTTCACCTCGTCATGGGGCCGGCGACGCGAGGAAGAGCCATCCGATTTCGCGTGTCCATCGATGGACAGCCACCGCACGCCGTCCACGGAGTCGACGCGGACGACCAGGGCAGCGGCACCGTGATTGAGCAACGGCTATACCAACTGATCCGGCAAACGGAGCCAATCGCTGATCGGCAGTTTGAACTGGAATTTCTCGACCCAGGGGCGGAAGTCTTTGTGTTTACGTTCGGATGATCCGGACTGGCTTTTGACGTGATCACGTCATTTCAATGGTTCGTGGATGCACTACCAAGAGAATTCCTAAGGGGACAACATGAAGCAATTCAGACTAGATAGGCTTTCGAACTATTCGATCGGAGTGGTACTCACTCTGTCTGCAGTCATGTCTATGGCACAGACGGCGAGACAGGTCCTCGGGCAAGCCGCAGTTGTACCGCTCGCCTGTGAGCCCGCGGCACGGATTGTTATCGATTCGCCCCTCGCGGATCAGCTTTCAGAAGGACGGGTAGTTATTCAGTATCGTGCAGAAAACCTCCACATCGTCCCAGTGTTCGGTCCAGCTGCTCTGGCGGTGTCCCCGCGTATCGGACACATCCATGTGACCGTAGACGACATGCCCTGGCATTGGGCAGACGCGAGTGGCGAGCCTGTCATCTTGAATGGTTTGCCCGCAGGGCAGCATAAGGTTCTTATCCAACTCGTCAATGCGAACCATCAACCCGTCGATCAAGGAGTCGTCAGATTCGTCATCCCGAAGGGGATGGAAGCCCACCACCATCACTAACGTCAGCGGCGCCCGTTCGCAAATGGCTCGGCACGCATGGCAAACCACAGACAGCACTATCAGCCAAGCAATACTCAGCTTCAAAAGGAGATTATCGATGAACAACTTAGAAACAATCGGAATATCACGCCGACATTTCGCAGCGGTCAGCCTATCAGCCGGAGCTGCACTGCTCGCACCAAGCGCACTCTTCGCGGAGGGCACTCAGCCCTTAACCAGCAATTCATTCCTGGCGGATCTGCCGACGGTCAAGCCGGGTACGAACACTTCGTTCGGACCTCTCAAGCAGATCGAAGCAGGTCTTCTCAATGTTGGATATGCGGAAGCCGGTCCCGCCGATGGCCCTGCCGTAATCCTTCTGCACGGTTGGCCCTACGACATTTACAGCTTTATCGACGTTATCCCATTGTTGGCGGCAAAGGGCTACCGCGTGATTGTCCCCTATCTACGCGGCTATGGCACCACCAGCTTTCTCTCCGGCGCAACCATGCGCAACGCCCAGCAGTCGGCCGTTGGCCTCGACATCATCGCTCTCATGGATGCACTCAAAATTCAGCAAGCCACCGTCGCCGGCTTTGACTGGGGCGCGCGCACAGCAGATGTCATGGCTGTACTATGGCCGGAACGCTGCAAGGCAATCGTTTCCGTCAGCGGCTATCTGATCAGCAGCCCTGCGGGCAACCAGACACCGTTTCCGCCCCAGGCTGCATTCGCATTTTGGTACCAATACTATTTCGCCACAGAAGTCGGCAAGGCCGGCTATGCGAAATACCTCGACGAGTTCAATAAGTTCATCTGGCATCAGGCTTCGCCGAAGTGGAATTTCGACGATGCCACCTACAATCGCTCAGCAGCTTCCTTCAACAACCCGGACCATGTTGACATCGTGATGCACGATTATCGCTGGCGGCTCGGCCTCGCGGATGGTGAGCGGAAATATGACGAGCTCGAAAAGCGGCTGGCCGCGCTTCCTGTCGTCACCGTGCCGGCCATCACCATGGAAGGCGACTCCAACGGCGCAATCCACGCTCCCAGCGCAGCCTATCGCAACAAGTTTTCCGGCAAGTATGACTACCGGCTCATCACCGGCGGTGTCGGGCACAATCTTCCTCAGGAAGCCCCGGAGGCCTTTGCCCAGGCCATCTTCGATGTTGACCATTTCTGATCGGCGGTGGGTCCTCAAGCCCTGCGGGCCGATCTCAACGGTCCGTAGGGCACTCGCTGCAAGTTGTTGCGAAATCGCCGATTCACTCACCGATATGGATTGGTAACGATAAGTCGGCTTATGTTTACTAATCCTGCCGCCGCGAAATCTCGACTAGCGAGAACAGGCCAAAGCGCGTTTCCAGCCCTGCGCTGGCTCGAAACGCGCATAGGCGATTTCGCGCAAACCGAGAATCCGTCGCGAGGCAATCGGAAAATCAGCGTTTGTCAAAACCTGTCCAGTTGTTGTGGCTAGATTGGTTGTGGTGTGTCAGGTGTCAGGCTTATTTATTCCGTGTCTGGTATGGTGTCTGGAGTTTCTGTGGGGATGCTTGGTCGAACCAATTGCACCAGAGCAAACGCGACAACTCCCGCAACCGGGAGCCTGCCAAGTATCTTCATCAATCGCCCTCTCCGCATACCTAAGATGTACTGCTCTCCGACGTCCCTCAGCATTTACAGTCGCGTTGCAAGTCCTAACCAACTGCTGAAATTAAAGTTCTACGACAACTTTCCCAAGGGTTCCAGAAGCAACGAGGTCATGCGCAATCCCGATATCCTGGATCTTCAAGTTTTGCTTGTACAGCAGAGGACGTAGCTTACCCGCGTCAGCGAGCGCGGATGCCTGAGCGAGTATCTCGCCATGGTGGGCCCGACCTTCGCCGCTGATTAAAGGATAGAGGGTAAACACTCCCGAGTAGGTCGCCCCGCGGAAGGAAAGCGGGGCAAGCGAGTGTGATCCCCATCCTAGGGCACTCACCACATGGCCTGTGTATCGCTTGGCCGCCACGAAGGAAGCATCGAGTGTTGCACCACCTACCGTGTCGTATACGATGTCGAAGCCGTCGCCTGCCTCATGTGCTGCGACGTAGTCTTCCACGGAAGAAGAGCGATAGTCGATTGGTGTGGCGTCGAGATCCTTCACGATGCCACTTTTGTCCGAAGAAACAGTGGAGAAGACGTCTGCTCCAAAAGCACGAGCAAGCTGAATCACACCGTTTCCCACTCCGCCTGCTCCAGCATGAACAAGAACACTCTGACCGGCATGCACCTTTGCTCGGTCGATCAGGCCTTCCCAGGCAGTAATCGTAGCCAAAGGAAGGGCGGCAGCCTCACGCATCGACAAGCTCTTAGGCTTATGGGCAAGCAGATCTGTATCGACGGCGATAAGTTCTGCCAGCGTACCTTGAAGGCCGCCTACGCCGCCCACCATGCCGTAGACCTCATCGCCGGGTTTGAATCTGGTGACGCGGCTACCGACCTCCACCACCGTGCCCGCCATGTCGAGGCCAAGAACCGCAGGCAGCGGCTGCTTCGCATGGGCCGCGGCTCCCGCACGGATTTTTGTGTCGAGCGGATTGACGCCGCTGGCATGAATTCGAATCAATACATCATTTTCGCTGACTATCGGACGCGGTAGTTCTACCCGCAAGAAAGGACCGCTTGCTCTTTCGACTACA
>Ga0302313_10001366_pt1 | contig 18669 bp, 19 predicted proteins | sample III_Palsa_N2_2_FD_200454 | JGI IMG/M metagenome (GOLD analysis project Ga0302313, IMG submission 200454) | Peat permafrost microbial communities from Stordalen Mire near Abisko, Sweden - III_Palsa_N2_2 | ecosystem: Environmental > Terrestrial > Soil > Palsa > Peat permafrost | place: Sweden...
CCTCCGCGGTCTGCTCCGCAATCTGCCGTGCAAACCCTTCAACCATCTGCTCATGGCTCAACACGCGCTCCAGAGCCAGCCTCGCTAGCTCATCCTCACCTTTGCTCACAGCGAGCTCCGCCTTCGCCCGCCAGCTATCGGCATCCTCCTGCTGCGACTTACCCTTCTTCTCCAGCAGATGCTGATCGGCAATAGCAATCGCCACCTGCGTCTTCACCTGCATCAACTGGTTCTCCATATCCAGCACCAACTGCTTCAGCATCTTCTCCGGGTCTTCCGCGCGGTCGATCAAATCATTCACATTCGCCCGCAACAACGTAGCCACTCTCTCCATCAATGCCATAACAGTCTCCTTCTGGTCCTACTTCGTAAATCCTGCGTCAATGCCGTTGCTGTTGCTTGTTTTCCTTCAACCCAAAACACTTTGTCATCTCGACCGAAGCATGACGGCTTCATGTCATGCGTAGTGGAGAGATCCCCGTATTAGTTGTTGCTGTTGCTGTTGCTGTTGCTCTTGCTGTTGCTGTTGCTGTTGTCGTTGTCGTTGCTTGTTTTCCTTCACACCCCCCAATATTTGTCATCTCGACCGGAGGCGCGCTTTTGCGCCGCAGTGGAGAGATCCCCGTATTGGCTGTTGCTGTTGCTCTTGCTGTTGCTGTTGCTGTTGCTGTTGTCGTTGTCGTTGCTTGTTTTCCTTCACACCCCCCAATATTTGTCATCTCGACCGGAGGCGCGCTTTTGCGCCGCAGTGGAGAGATCCCCGTATTGGCTGTTGCTGTTGCTCTTGCTCTTGCTCTTGCTCTTGCTGTTGCTCTTGCTCTTGCTCTTGCTTCTAGGTAAGCCAAGGCTTCAGCCTTGGCCCTCCCGGCCCTGTCACGACCCGGGCTTTAGCCCTGGGGTATGCCTTCCTCCGCACAGCCCCAAATTTCGGGTGGCCCATTCATGCGCGCTCTTTGCGCATGAGTGGGGAACACCAAAAGCCCATCACGACTTCGTCTCTCCCTCAATCACCGGCTTCTCCTCCGTTCCATTCGGCCTCGCTCCCATACCCTTAATGTTCGACATCAAATCGCTCATCTTCATCCCACTAAGCGCCTCAAACAGCGCCGGCACCTGCGCCGCAATCTCCGTCATCTCGCCCGTCAGCTTATGCGCGCCAACACCCTTCCCATCGCCGGTAGACACGATCGTGATCTTGTCCACCTTGCTCAACGGCTCGCTCATCGCGCGCACAACATCCGCCATATTCGTAATCAGCTTGTCGACCACAGCAGCCTGCGACCACTCCTGATAAGCCTCAGCCTTGATGTTCATCGCTTTCGCCTCAGCCTCACCCTTCTGGAAGATGATCGAAGCCTCCGCCTCACCCTGCGTACGAATCGCAGTCGCCCGGCCTTCAGCCTCAGCCACAATGCGAGCCTTCTCCGCATTGGCCATATTCCCAATCCGCTGCGCCTCAATCTCAGACTTCTTCAGCACAGTCGCCGTCAGCTCAGCCTGGTTGCGCAGAATCTCAGCCTCCTGCACCTTCACCTGCGCCTCCTTCTCAATCTGCTGCACCTTCACCTGCTCGGCGATAACCTTCTGCTGCATCACATTCGTCTGCAGCTCATAAGCCTTATCCGCCTGCGCCTGCTGCCGCTGCGCCGTCTCCGTGTACTGCGCCTTCTGCACATCCAGATCCCGTTGCGCCTCAGCCTGTTTCGTCAAAGACTGCGTCTCCGCCAGCACCCGCTCCTGGTCCGCCGCAGACTTCGCCACCGCAGCTTCCCGCAGCGCAATCGCCCGCCGGATCGCCGTATCGCGCTCCGCCTCAGCCGTCGCAATCTCAGCATCGCGACGAATCCGCGCAATGTCCGGCCGGCCCATATTGGTGATGTACTCGTTCTTGTCGCGGACCTCCTTGATCGTGAAGCTCACCACCTCGAGCCCCATCTTGCTCATGTCCTCCGCGCAGGTAGCACGCATCCGCTCGCCCACCATCTCGGGTTCCTTCACAATCTGTTCGACAGTCAACTGCCCGATAATCCCGCGCAGATGCCCCTCCATCACCAGCCGTATCAACCCCTCGCGCTCCTGCGGCGTCTTCGACAGAAACTGCTCCGCCGACGTCATAATGCTCTCCATATCCGACCGCACCTTGATCTGCGCCACCGCCTCCACCGTCACCGCAACACCCTGCATCGTGTACAGGTCCTGGCTCGGCGCCACATCGAAGCTCATCAGCTCCAGGCTCAGCGTCTTCGTGTGCTGCACCATCGGATAGATCAGCGCGCCATGGCCGATAATCACCTTCGGCCCACCAAATCCATATCGAATAATCGCCTCATTCGGCCCCGCCTTGCGATACATCCGAGCCAGCGCACCCATCAACACCAGTAACGCCAGCACACCCAAACCAACAATCACAATTACCGAATTCTGCATTGTCCTTGCCTCTCTCAAAACTCAAAATCACTTCTCGAAACTCAAAACTAACCAAGCCAGTTCTTCTCTTCACCAGAAAAAATCTGGGTGCCCTACCCTTTGCGCTCTTTGCAAAGGGTGGGGTATCGGGCAACGCCCGACCGCTCTCTTCCACCAGCCATCGCTCTATCCATCCCTACTACTTCGCCCTTCACTCGACTCCGCTCTACTCTCCCTCTCAACCCTCTTCACTCCCGGCCCATCAACCAACAACCCATGCTGAAACTCATCCCATCGCCTCACAGAAGCCACACCTCTCGCATGACCCATCACAATCACCTCAACGCCCCGCTCCATCGGCGTACCATCCTCCGACCGCACGGGCACGCTTCTCCTCGCCCCATTCTGCGAGTACAAAATCTCCCCCACGCCGCCCTTGGGAATCGCGCAACTCACCTTCCCAATCACGCCAATCATCTCCGTATCCGCCGCCTCCAGCGTCCTCTCCTTCGGCAGCAACACACCAACCAGAAACCACCCCAGCAACGACGACCCCGCCAGCCCGCTCAACACCGAGAACACCAACACCAGCGCCGCCCCAAACACATTCGCCCGATGCAGCAGATACCCCGCCCCACCAAACCAGCAAAGAAACGCCACCACCGTAAACCCATTCACCGGCGAAACATGCCCATGCGACTTCCCCGCCACATGGTGCCCTCCAATCCGCAGATGTCCCACATGCAAATGCAGAAACCCACCCGAAAAGGCCAGCAAACTAAGCACCAGCCCCACACCAAAACAAGTCAGATAAATCGCATTCCAATCCATAGCAAACCTCGCACTCGCACTTGCCTTTCTGTTTCCATTCCCGAAGGGAATCTGTTGCTGCTGTTGCTTTTCTGTTTTCCATTCCCGAAGGGAATCTGCTTCTGTACTTGCCGTTGCTCTTGCCGTTGCCGTTGCTTGTTTTCCTTCAACCCAAAACATTTGTCATCTCGACCGAAGCGAAGCGCAGTGGAGAGATCCCCGTATTGGTTGTTGCCGTTGCACTTGCTGTTGCTGTTGCTGTTGCACTTGCTGTTGTTCTTGCATTTGCCTTTAGGTACCCCAAGGCTTCAGCCTTGGGTCTCATAGCCCCGCAAAAATCTGGGCTTTAGCCCCTGGGGTACGCTCTCCTCTCCACGCCCCCAGGTGGTCCGGCAGTGGCATTCACAGAAGGGCGCAACAACTCCAACAACCTCTCCGCCAGCGAAGGCATCTCCAGCACACTCTCCAGCAGCAGCAAACAAGCCCGTGAGTCCTCATGCTTCGAGATCGCCAGCAGCGCCCTCCTCAACTCCGCGTCCCGCCGAAATCTCTCCGCCCCGCCAACCAGCCAAAGATCCAGCTTGTCCTCCAACCCAAGATCGCTCAACAACTCCGCGTGATACCCCTCCGGATCATCAACCAGATACCCCGGATGCACCTTGAAGAACTTCGCCAGCAGCAGCCTCGACGTATTCGTCAGGTGCGGCCTGCTCCCGCTCTCGATCTGCGAGAGATAGCTCTGGCTCATCGGCTCACCCATCTCCTCCGCAATCGCCCGGACAAGCTCCCCTTGGGTCATCGCCCGGCCCAACCCCCGCAGGCTACCCTCTACCTCACGCAGGTATCGAATTTTGTCGCAAAGTTTCAACTCATCTCCGCCTCATTGCGGATTGCGATAAATGTATTGCAATCCGCAATAAGAGTCAAGCGAAAAGTCTTCCGCACGGATAAAAATGGCAAGTTTACTGACCGTGTCCACCGTAAAAACGTCCGTACCACCGTCCGTCGCACCGTCAAAATCGACCGCGAAAAAGCCTACAATCCGCCGCTTGACGCCCCACCGAGCTGCGCCATGGTGGTCTTCAGGTACCGGTGCGGATTCACCGCAATCCCTCGCACCTCAACCTCGTAGTGCAGGTGCGGCCCTGTAACCCGACCGCTATGTCCAACATAACCAATCACTTGGCCCTTCACCACCATCTGCCCCGGAACCACATTGAACCCCTGCAGATGACCATAAACCGTGGTAATTCCATTCCCATGGTCAATATCGATCACCCGCCCATACCCATTCTCCAACCCCGCCTTCAAAACCCTCCCATTAGCAGGCGCATGCACAGGCGTCCCATCAGGAGAACCGATGTCCACACCCTTATGAAACTCCCCTTCACCATTGCCTAAAACCGGATCTTCGCGCTCTCCAAACCCACTATTTATAGGCCCAAGAATAGGCCACATATCCGGCATATTCAGCGCACTGGCATCCGCCGCAAGGCCCGCAAAACCACTCAAAGGCCCACGAATCTCCAGCCTCTGATTCAAACTCTCCGCCGCCTCGCCCTGCAACGCAGTGGCCTGTAGCGCATGAAAAACATCTAGCGACTTGTAATAGCTATCGTCCGTAAGTGTTGAAGAATCATCCTTCAAAGGAGCCTTGGCAGCATCGGCAACAACCGCCTTCGTGCTACGAAAATGCCCATGTGGCAACGACAATTTCCCCGCAGTAAGCCCATAAATCGCCGAAACTTCACCCGCCAGAGAGCCCAGGCTGGCAACCTGAACATCCTTCTCATGCGCGCTCTTTTCCAGATGCGCATAGTCCTTGCGGGTCATCGCCAACTCATCACGCAGACGATTGATCGTCTCAGCCTTAGCCAGCATCCGCGAATAAGACCCCGCCATACCCGCGATGGTAAACATGCCCGTAACAGCGGCTGCAATCAGCACGTAAACGTAACGCATAGGGATGTGGACGCGGTCGACTGCCCCATCCTCCGCGCGCGTTACATAAACGAGATATCTTGTCCGCAAACGTCTGCCTCTAAATCATCCAAATTTGCCTACCTGGAGCAGGCCCGTGCTTCAACACCCAAACACAAGGACGTATTCCTTATGTTAACGGACATAGTCGCACAGAGCAAGCTCGACAATGCCCATTTCAGCAGCGACTATCTGCTTTAGATTGTGCGAGTTAAAAGTTGTCTCTTGAAAAGCTATGCGTTGGAAGTATGCTGAAGTCGATGAAACGAAAGGCACTTTCCGGGGAGTGGGCGCTGATTGAGGAAATCCGGCGGCGGGCGGGTAAGCCGTCCGGAGCCGTCCGGCTGGGAATCGGGGATGATTGCGCCATTCTGAAATCGCCCAAGGGTTCGGATCTATTGATTACAACGGACTTTTCCCTCGAAGGCCGACACTTTCGGCGTGACTGGCATTCTGCGCGGTCCATCGGGCACAGGACTTTGGCGCGGGGTTTGAGTGATTTGGCTGCGATGGGAGGCAGGCCAATCACGGCGTTTTTGTCGGTGGCGCTCCCGGTTTCCGCGGTGAGGAATCACGGTTGGATTGACGGTTTTCTCGGTGGATTTACGGACCTCGCAAACGCCTGCGATGCCGTGCTCGCCGGAGGCGACACTTCAGAGTCGCCAAGCGAGCATGTTCTGGCCGACATCATCCTCCTGGGCAGCGCGCCGACAGGAACAGCCCTCCGGCGAAGCGGCGCCAGACCAGGGGACGATCTCTATTGCACTGGCTCATTAGGAGGTGCGGCGGCGGAGTTGGCAGCGTTGGGTAGATCGCCGAGGAAGTTTCGGACAGCGAGGGCGACTGACGATCATCCGCACCTGTTTCCTGTCCCTCGACTGAAGGCCGGTGACGCGTTACGCAAGCGCGGGCTGGCGACGGCTTGCCTGGATATTAGCGATGGGCTTTCGAGCGATCTGGCGCACCTCTGTGAGAGTTCCGGAGTAAGGGCTGAGGTCGATGCCGCGAGGCTTCCGCTGCACCCTCTGGCGCAGGCGCTGGGGGCAGAGGCAGGGCTGGCGGCTGCGCTCCATGGCGGAGAAGACTACGAGTTGCTGTTTACGGCACGGGCCGGGGTTAAGATGCCGCGAACGCTGGGCGGTGTCGCCATTACGCGGATTGGCAGGATTGTCGCGAAACGGAAGAATGCACCTCTAATGACCCTGATTGCGGCAGATGGCACGCGCACAGCGCTTACCGCGCAAGGCTGGGAGCATCTGCGATGACGGCGACGGTGCATGTGTACTTTCCGCATAGCTGGACGGCACAGATTCTGAGCACACCTCCGCTGATAGCGCCGGCTCGTCAGTTTGTGTATCCGCTGCCGGTGCCGGGCGAGGAAGACGCTATGGGACGCGGCGCGATGCTGCTGGATGTGAAACCGGCGGCTGGCGGGACGTTCCTGGCCACCTGCGCGCTGGGGTTTCGCGAGGCTTCGTTGCCTTCAGGCGTATTTGCGTGTCCGCGAGCGGATGATCTGCTAGCGGTTGCCGGAGGCTATGCGTATCTTGTAGACACGCTGGAGCCGGCGAAGTGCCTGCATCTTCCCCTACGACCGGTCGCAAAGATCCTGGCGGCTCCTGAGGATGGATTGCTGCTTCTTGCTGGCTTTCATGACATTTTGGCGATTGGTATTGACGGCGTAGCCTGGCAGAGCGAGCGGCTTAGCTGGGAGGGTGTTGCGATGACCGAGGTGGTCGGCGGCGCGCTACATGGCAGCGGTTGGAATATGCAGTCGGATCGCGATATTCCCTTTGTTCTGGACCTTCGGACGGGCAAACATACGGGCGGAGGGTTTCAGCGGTAGAGGCTTTGCTACGCTAAGGCATCAGCAAGAATCGACGAGGTGATCCAAGTTGCTTGACGTCCATCCCCCGCACGATCCGCTACATGGCTGGCGTGATTTCCTAATTCATCTGTTCACCATTACCATCGGTTTGCTGATCGCGCTGAGCCTTGAAGGCGCAGTGGAGTGGCAGCATCACCGGCACCTAGTACATGATGCCGAAGCCAGCATGACGGGAGAAATCAAAAGCAATGCCGATGGTGTGGCTGAATCACTGAACGACCTGCATAAAGAGCAGGAGTCGCTCAAGCATGACGTCATTGTCCTGAATGGAGTGATCAAAACGGGCAAGATGCCGGAACACGCCAGTATGGAAATTATGTTCCACATTCACACGTTCGATGCCTTGAGTTGGACAACAGCACAGACCACCGGCGCGTTGGCCTATATGCCTTACGACCGTGCTGAAGAGTTTGCCGACATCTACAAAGCCCAGGACGAGCTTTCGGCTAGCGAACAGGCGGCCGCGCGCGATGCCGCTGTGGCCCTTGCGCCGTTTCTCAATGAGGACCCCAGCGAGCCTCCTGTGACGTCTGCTCAAGCGACGGGAATGAAAGAGAAAATTGAGACGCTTCAGGGTCAATTGCTGATCGTCGACTCGTTCATGAAGAGCCTTGATGGGCATTACAAGAAGTTTTTGGCCGCGCATCCGGGTTGAAGCTGCGTGGCACCTGGGTTGTATCCCCATAGAACCGTTGCCGGAAAGCCTAACTTTTTGCCTGAAATGGGCCCACCAATTTACGAGTACGAACGGCATGGCGGATCCTTCGACTGAGTTTGGCGCAAAAGGCCGCGCCAAACTCCGCTCAGGATGACAGTTTCATAGTGATGGCGTAGAAGCTAAGCGCAGCGTCGCCTTGCTCTAGCAGGCGATAGCGTTTGAGTTCGCCGTGGGTTTCATTGGGTGGAAGCTTGCGGGAGTGTTCGGCTACAACGATGGCGTTGAGAGCCAGGATGACGGCGTGGTTATGCGCGAGGAAGTCGAGGGTGGCGCGGTACTCGTCACCGGATTCGTAAGGCGGGTCGAGGAAGACAATGTCGGCGGCGCGTTCGTTCTTCACCATGGCGTTCAGCAGCTTGCCGACGCTGCGATCTTCAATGGCGTAGCCACCCTGCAGTTTGAGCGCAGCTACGTTCGCGCGGATGGCGGCGGTGGCTTTGGGTTCGCGCTCGGCGAACCAGCAGAACTCCGCGCCACGGCTGAGAGCTTCAATGCCGACAGAGCCGGAGCCGGCGTAGAGATCGGCAAATTTGGCGCCTGCAATCCGCGGGGAGAGGACGTTGAAGAGGGTCTCCCGGAGCCGGTCGCTAGTGGGACGGGTTTCGAGGCCCTTGGGGGCCTGGAGTACTCGGGAGCGGTAGGTTCCGGCTATGACACGCATCCTTTTGAGGATACAGCGGAGCAAGCCGCATCCCTCCCAGCCTACAATGAACGTCATGCTTCGTTCGTCGATCCCGCTTGGCAGGTTTCTTGGTATTGACCTGCGAATTCACATCTCGTTTCCTCTACTGCTAATCGCGGCAATCGGCTATTCCGTCCTGGTGACGGGCAGTGCGGCGCGTGGCATCGGACTGTGGCTGGCGCTGCTGTTCGCTGTGGTTACACGGGAAGTGGCACGGACGATTGCGGTGGCTTACTCGGAGTTGCGGCTGCGCGCTCTGTTTCTGCTGCCGGTGGGCGGTGTGATGGCGCTTGTTCAGCGTGCGCCCGGAACACCCGGCGCGGCGACGCTGCCGCAGCCGGTGCTGTTTGTGGCACCGATTGCAAACTTCACGATGGGGCTGCTGCTGATGGGGTTGAGCTATGCGATCGACCCGCGAGTTCCGCTGCTGGCGCAGCCCTGGATCTCACTGGGGCACATTCTGCGGAGCTTTGTGTGGCTACAGTTCATCATGGGCGCCATCAACCTGCTGCCGACGGCGACAGTGCCTTCGCGGCAGATGTTTCGGCAGCGTGCCACAAAGGGTGCGCCGGCAGGAGAGGGCCAGACCGCTGGAACCAGGAGCGGCACGAGGACGCCCAGCCCCGCCTTCGGGCTCGGCACAGGACTCGCCATCGCACTGCTGCTGGGTGGATTTTTACTGATGAGCTATTGGCCGCTGAATCTATGGCTTATTCTGCTCGGCGGATTTTTGCTGCTGGCTTCGCACATCAAGGCCGGACAGACGCTGAATGAAAACGACGCGGACGCGATCCTTGTGAGCGATGTGATGCTGACGGAGTTTACGCCACTTTCCAGCTCCGACACGCTGCAGGGAGCGCTCGCGCGCACGGTACACAGCCTTCAGGATGTGTTTCCAGTAGTGCGTGGAGACCGGCTGGTTGGCTCAGTTTCGCGGCAGACCATTGCCGACAACCTGCAGGCAAATGGCGACAGCTATCTGCAGGGGGTGATGACTCGGAGCCTGCAACTGGCCGGCCCGGAGGAGAAGGTCGTATCCGTGCTGCGGCGTGCGGGGGCGCAGGGTGCCAGTGAGTTTATCCCGGTGGTAGAGGGCGCGGCGATGCTGGGAATTCTGACGCCGCAGAGCCTTTCGCGTGCGGTACACCAGGTGAAGCAGGTGCGGCAGCGAACGGAAGTGCAGGGACGGGATTGAGCAGCGAGTTCGTTAGCGAGGCAGTGGAGAAGCCGCTGGCGCCGGGGCTTTACCTGGTGGCGACGCCGATTGGGAACCTTGAGGACATTACGCTGCGGGCGTTGCGGGTGTTGCGGTCCGTGGACCGGATTGCCTGTGAAGACACGCGGCAGACGGCAAAGCTGTTGGGGCACTTTGGGATAAAGACACCGACTGTCAGTTATCACATGCACAATGAGGGCGCGCGATCGAGCGAGCTGATTGAGACGCTGAAGGCCGGCGGGCGCGTGGCGGTGGTGAGCGATGCGGGAATGCCGGGGATCGCTGACCCCGGGGCGATGATTGCCGCAGAGGCTATTGCCGCAGGCGTTGATGTATTTCCCATCCCTGGGGCGAATGCCGCGCTGAGTGCGCTGATCGCCAGTGGGTTGCCGTCAGAACGGTTCGCGTTTTATGGGTTTCTGCCGTCAAAGGAAGGTGCGCGGCGGACGGCACTGGAGGACTTGCGCGCGCGCGGTGTGGATGCGGCGACGACGCATATTTTTTATGAGACCCCGCACCGGATTGTCGGAGCCCTGGAGGATGTTGTGGCAACATTTGGAGCGCAACAGCCGGTGGTGCTGGCTCGCGAACTGACGAAACTGCACGAAGAGTTTCTGCGTGGGACGGCGGGAGAGCTGCTCGCAACGTTGCAAGCGCGGCCCAGTGTGCGTGGGGAAATGGTGTTGTTATTGGGTGGAAATGCTGTGCAAGAGGCTGTGGATGGGGCGCGGTCGCTGGCGGCAGAGGTGAAGGCGCTGATGGCGGGGGGCGCAGAGGAGAAAGATGCGCTGAAACAGGTGGCGAAGGCTCGGGGAGTTGGGAAGAGCGAGGCGTACCGGGAGTGGCAGCGGTCGCAGACCCGACGCCGCTGAGAGCCTACTCGCGACCTTTGACGCGGTCATACATGTAAGTGTCGCTGGTGGTGCCGAGGGCTTCGTTGTACATCTCTTGGGCGCCGGTAGCTTCCTTCAACTCTTCGGTGAAGCGGTGAATGTCGCGCAGATGATCGGCGGTGGCGGGGATCTCCAACTTGCTGGTCTTGAAGAACTTTTGATAGCCGCGGTCGAGCAGGCGGGAGATTTCTCCGTTGAGCACGAGGCCGGGTTTGGCGAGCAGGCGGACGGGAGCGCCCTTTTCTGTGCCTTCGGCGACCTCGGCGGCGACACCGTATTTGCTGACCCGGCGAGCGCCGGCGGCACGATTTGCACCTTCAGAGGCCGGGGAAACATCAAACCGTTCGTTGCCCAGGGTGGACAACACTTCGTTGTAGGTCGGCTGCTTTTTCGTCTTTGCCATTCAAAACTCTCTTTGTCCGCGATAGGCGCTCTTGCTCCAGCCCGTTCGGGTTAAACTCAACTAACTGTCGCACATTGGCGCAGGCTGCTTCAATGGAACGAAGATTTTGCCCGTAACTGGGCATTACCAACACACGGAGGAGATGCGATGAAAACACTGAGCAAGAAACTTCTGACGCTGGTCGACGCAGCCACTCCGATGCTGGAACAGGTGGATGATTCCCTTTCTACCGAGCCAATGCTGGCGGGTGGGTGGTCTCGCAAACAGCTGCTGGGACACCTGATTGACTCGGCTTCGAACAACCATCAGCGGTTTGTGCGGGCGAGTTTGCAGGAAGCGCTGAATTTTCCGGGGTATGACCAGAACGGCAACGTCCGGGCGCAGCACTTTCAGCAGGCGGCCTGGCATCAGTTGGTGATGCTTTGGAGCGCGTATAACCGGTTTCTGGCGCATGTGATTGCACATCTGCCGGAGAAGAAGCTGGCGACGGCTTGTCGTATCGGCGTGGAGAACCCCGTGACGCTGGAGTTTCTTGCGACCGACTACGTCGCACACCTTTCGCACCACCTGAGCCAGATGGGCATTACAGAGAGCTAAATGATTGAAATGATAGAGACTATGGTTGCATCCCCCGCTAAAACGTTAGGGACCACACTGCTGGACCGGATTGGAAACACGCCGCTGGTGCGGCTGGATCGCCTGGCGGCACATCTGCCGGGGGTGCAGATCTATGGCAAGGCCGAGTGGATGAACCCGGGTGGCAGCGTGAAGGACCGCGCGGCGTCGTCGATTGTGGCGGCCGCGCAGAAGTCTGGGCAGCTTGGACAGGGGAAGACGCTGCTGGACGCTACCTCGGGCAATACAGGCATCGCGTACGCGATGCTAGGGGCGGCGCAGCACTTTCCTGTGGTGTTGTGCATGCCTTCGAACGTTTCTGTTGAGCGGAAGCGGATTCTTACGGCCTATGGGGCGCAGGTGATCTGGACTGATCCGGCGGATGGGTCGGATGGGGCGATTCGGATGGCTCGGAAGCTGGCGGCTGAGGAGCCGGATCGGTATTTTTATGCCGATCAGTATGGAAATGACAATAATTGGCGGGCGCATTACTACGGGACGGCCAATGAGATCTGGAAGCAGACTGAGGGCACTGTGACGCATTTTGTGGCGTCTTTAGGGACTTCCGGGACGTTTATGGGGACTACGCGGCGGCTGCGGGAGCTGAATCCGGAGGTGAAGTGCGTTTCGATGCAGCCGGATTCGCCTTTCAATGGGCTTGAAGGGTTGAAGCACATGGCTACTGCGATTGTGCCGCCTATTTATGACCCAAAACTGGCGGATTGGAACATCGATATGGCTACTGAGCGGGCTTATGCGATGGCGAAGTGGCTGGGTCGGAATCAGGGTTTGTTGATTGGAGTTTCGGCGGCGGCGGCTGTTGCGGCGGCGCTGGAAGTTGCTGAAGGTGAGGCACTTGCGGGGCGTGAGGCGGTTGTGGTGACGATCCTTTGTGACTCCGCGGATAAGTATTTGAGTGAGCGATTCTGGACTGAGCCAGCGGATGGGGATGCTGCTCTGGCGGAGAAGCTGGGGTCGCGGGCATGAGTTTGAGTGTTTCGGAGCTGCTTTATCAAGAACTTAGGGCGCATGGGGAGGAGACGTATCCCTATGAGTGCTGTGGCATTATGCTGGGCAAAACAGGGGATGAGGGGATACGCGTGGAGGCTCTGATTCGGGCTGGGAACACGCGTACTGACTCGGCGCATAATCGCTATCACATTGCACCACAAGAACTTATCAAGGCGCAGCGTGAGGGACGGAAGGCGGGGTTGGATATTGTGGGGTTTTATCACTCGCATCCGGACCATCCTGCTATGTGGTCGTCTACTGACTTTGCGGAAGCGCATTGGTTTGGTTGCAGTTACGTGATTACAGCGGTTGAGAAGGGGAAGGCTGCGATCACGAACTCGTTTTTGCTGACCGGAACGGGTGAGGAAGATAAGGCGTTTGCGGACCAGACGGTGACGGTGGTCCGGGAAGGCTAAAACGCCAGTAAACACGGTGCTTTTGACGGTAAGGGGCACGGTTGAGACGGTCCGTTTTTACGGTGCTGCGGTTGGATTTTACGGTGCGCTTATCGCACGGTGGCTTGTTCGGAAAACGGCCTGCGGGGGATACTGAAAAGCCGTGGTCGCCCCGAAGAGCATCCCTCCGGGGCTAAAGCCCCGTTGCAATAGTTGGATTTAGGGTACGAGCTAAAGCTCGTACCCTTCAAAGCGCGCCTTCTTCAGCAGCCTCTACGGGCTAGTTGGGTGAGGGTGCTTCGAGGTGGTCGATGATGAGGACCTCGATGGGTTCTTTTTTGGGGACGAGTTTGAGTCCGAGGGATTGGAGTGCGCCGAAGAAGCCGGCGGCCTGCTCGTTGTCGTCTGCGCTCTGAAGAACGGTGGTGGGCATGTTGATAGAGAAGTCGAAGCGGCCGGTGAGGGCTGTTTCGTCTACGATCTGGCGCTCGGGGATGAAGTTCATCAGGATGTCTGCGAACTCCAGCATGCTGTCGTCGAGGAACTGCGCGTACATCTGGCCGTCGCGTTCTCCGACGATGATGCTGCCGCGCTGGTTGATGCTGGGTTCGCTGGGGTTAAGTTTGGGGGGAGATTTTTCTACGGTGAGGGCGTAGACCGGGAAGATCTTTTGCACGATGTGGAGTTTGAGCTGGAAGCGGTCGGCGAGGAGCTTCTTGAGCATGGTGCGGTACTGGTCTTCGCTGGGCTGGCCTTCGGTGTCGGGTTCGGCGGCGATGTCGAAGCGCTGTTGGTTGAACCAGTCAGGCGCGCCTTCGATCTGGCGAGACCGGACTTTGTAGGTGAATTTTATGAGGTCGGCGACGGTGGTGTTCTTAGAAGTGAAGTGGCGGGTGCGCAGGCCATAGGAGCGCTGCGTTGCGCCGGGATCGCTGGGTTTGATGGTTGCGACCTCGAAGGCGGGATCGGCGGTCTCTGACATCCATGGCAGGGCAACGGTCGTCGACGGGTGCTTCCAGACGCTCTCCGGGGCAGTGAGTTGCAGGGTTAGCGGGTAGGTCTTTTTATCCTGTGTCCAGGTGCCGGTGAGGGATTTGCCGTCTTCGCTGAGTTTGGCCTGGTAGCTGATGCTGGCATAGAGGGAGGCGATGTTGAGGCTGGGCGGGGTGAAGGAGACGTCGGAGAGTGGGATGGGGTCGGCGAGCTTGTCGATCCAGTAGAAAGAGCCGCGTGGGGCGCCGTCCTGAGCTTTGACGAGCTTGAGGATGATTCGGGGGTTGTCGGGGATGGGCAGGGTTCCCTGCCAGGTGCCGAGGACGGTTTGGGCTTGGGTGGCTGTGGTGGCGAGGAGGCACGCCATCGCGAGGAAGAGCTTCGTCATGCTGGTCTCCGAAAGAGTGATGCGGTGGTGGGCGGGTTTTCCGTCTTCTTTGGTTGATAGACGAAGGAAAGATGGATTTGCTTTTGAGATTGCTGAGGATTTTTCGAGGCGGGGAGCGCCTGACGAGGCGATTTAGGCTTGGTGCGGCTGGATAAGAAGGCATACCCCAGGGGCTAAAGCCCGATGTGTGGATTGGCTCTATTGCCCGGGCTAAAGCCCTTTTGTTGTGCGTGGAACAGGGGCCTGAAGGCCCCTTCTAATCCGGCAGAACAGGCAACCGCAAGAGCAACCGCAGATTCCCTGCGGGAATGACAAACAAAAAGGCGACGGCAACGGCCAATACAGGGTCATCTTGCGGGAGTGCCAATGTGCTTGTCCATTCGTCCATCGGTTGGGGCAGCGTTCGGATTTAGTCCGTGGGCTATGATTTTTTGCATGGGGCTGGCGATGAAAAATCTGACACTCTGCGTCGTACTCCTCACCGCATCCGCCACCTACGCCCAAACGGCAACTCCGACGCCCGATCAGCCCAGGCTCGAATTCGAAGTAGCTTCCATCCGCCTGTCATCCCCGACGCAGCATGGCTTTCAGGACATCAAGGCGCGCGCCGATGGTTATACGGCGAGCTATCTTCCGGTGAAGATGATGATCGCCTTGATGTACCGGATTCCGGCCCGGCAGATTCTGGGCGGCCCAAGCTGGCTCCGCGACGATCGCTACGATGTGGAAGCGAAGACGGATAAGACGTACAGCGTCGATGACCTCAACACGATGTACCAGAACATGCTGGTCGACCGCTTCCACCTCAAGTTCCATATCGAGACCAAGGAAGCAAATGCCTATGTCCTCACCCTCGACAAAAAAGGCAGCAAGATGAAGGTCAGCGACAAACCCCCGAGCTATGACTTTCCCATTACCTTCAGCGGGATCGGCCTTATGCACGGCACCCACGTCGCCATGCCCTTCTTCTGCTGGATGCTCGACCAGATGCTACAGCAGGACGAGCGCCCGGTCGTGGACATGACCGGCCTTAGCGGTTTCTACGACTTCAACTTGTCCTACCTGCCGCGAGACCTCCCGCAGGAGGTGCATAACAATCTCTCGCAGGAAGCACTCGACCGCCCTTCCTTGTTTGAAGCCCTCAAGGAACAGTTGGGGCTAAAACTAACCCCACAGAAAGGGCCTGTGCAGTACCTCGTCATCGACCACATAGATCGTCCGACCGAAAATTGAAACAGCCTGCCCGGTGTCAGGTTTTGCGGCACGACTGAAGAGTCCTAACCCAGCCCTTCGGGCTGGGCTGTGATGTCGTCGCGCCGTTGGCGCTTAGAGCAGCGGCGAAGTGGAGCGCAGAAGCGGATTTCTGCGGGATGGAAGAAAAGCAAAGGCAAGGGCAACAGTGACGGCAAAAGCGCCAGCAAAGGCGAATACAAAGCTCCTTCCCCTTCGACTTTGCTCAGGGTCAGGGTGAAGGCGAAAAACAAGCAAGGACAACGGCAAACGCAGCAGCAAAAGCCAATACAGTGGTCCATTCGCTACGCTCAGGATGACGAATGTTGAGGAGGTACGAGGGTTTGCGAGGACAAGCAACAACAAGAGCAACAGCAACAGCCAATACGGGGATCTCTCCACTGCGCATGACATGAAGCCGTCATGCTTCGGTCGAGATGACAAGATTTGGGGTGGTTTGAGGAGAGCGGTCGCTTCGCGATACCCCACCACTCCACCCCAGCAAGCAAAAGCGCTTGCCGGGGACCCCGGCTTTGCAAAGTACGCAAAGGGTAGGGCACCCAGGGTTGTGGTCTCCGAGGGAGGTTGGGGTGGTGCGGACACCCAGGTTTGTGCGGCTGCGGAGAAGCAGATTCCCTTCAGGAATGGAAAACTAGAAAGGCAAGTGCAAGTGCGAATACGGGGATCTCTCCACTGCGCATGACATGAAGCCGTCATGCTTCGGTCGAGATGACAGGGGTTTGGGTGGGTTGATGGCGGGGTTTTGGGTGGGTTTTGGAGGATTTTTGCCATCGCCAGAGGGTCGGGCCTCATCCAACTAAGGGACATCGGAGATAATGGTTGCAATGAAGATTCATATTCCAACACCGCTGCGCGCTTTTACCGATAAGCAGGAGACTGTGACGGTTGAGGGCGCGACTGTCAATGAAGGGCTGGCGGCGCTTACCGTGGCCTTCCCTGCTATGCAGGGGCATCTGTATACGCCTGAAGGCAAGCTGCGCTCCTTCGTGAACGTTTACCTGAACGATGAAGACGTTCGTTACCTTCCGGCCAAGGAAGATAGTGCCGTTTCCGGCGACGACGAACTTACGATTATTCCCTCCATTGCCGGTGGTTGTTGTCGCTAGAGGCGAGAACACCCGGAATCCTGCACAATCGAATCGCAACGCCGACTGGCGCATCTGTTCCTTATGGGGCGAGTTCTTGCCGCGTCGGGCCAACTGCAGATTCCTCCGCTGCGCTGCGGAATGGAAAGAAAAAGGCAAGAAAGCGCTAGTAAACTAGAAGGACATTATGATCGCCACTGAAGATTTCACGACTACCGAGCTAAATAAACTCCCGAAGCTTACGAATGAAGAGATTGCTCGCTACTCGCGGCACCTGATACTGCCCGAGGTGGGCATGGAGGGGCAGCAGAAGTTGAAGGCTGCCAAGGTGTTGTGCGTCGGTACCGGGGGTCTCGGGGCACCGCTGGCGCTTTACCTGACCGCCGCGGGTGTGGGGACGATTGGGTTGGTGGACTTTGACACCGTGGATGAATCGAACCTGCAGCGGCAGATTATTCACTCGCAGGCTACCGTGGGCAAGCTGAAGGTGGATTCGGCCGAGATCATGCTGAAGGGGCTGAACAAGAACGTCAACGTGGTGAAGCACAACACGATGCTGACCAGCGCTAATGCGTTGGAGATCTTCGAACAGTATGACGTGATTGCTGACGGCACCGACAACTTCCAGACGCGGTACCTGGTGAATGATGCCTGCGTGCTGACGGGCAAGCCGAATGCTTATGGGTCGATCTTCCGGTTTGAGGGTCAGGCTAGCGTGTTTGCGACCGAGGAAGGGCCTTGCTACCGGTGCCTGTATCCGGAGCCGCCGCCGCCGGGGCTGGTGCCTTCGTGCGCGGAGGGTGGCGTGCTTGGGATTCTGCCGGGGCTGGTTGGCGTGATCCAGGCGACTGAGGTGATCAAGCTGATCCTTGGGATTGGCGAGCCGTTGATTGGGCGGTTGCTGCTGGTGGATGCGCTTTCGATGGGCTTCAAGACGCTGAAGCTGCGGAAGAATCCGGAGTGCCCGGCTTGCGGGACGCATGAGATCAAGGAGCTAATCGACTATGACCAGTTCTGCGGGATTGAGCCGCCGGCTGCGGTTGGGCCGTTGGAGGTTGCGTCCCATGCTGCGGTTGCCGCGGCGGCGGTGGTCGATGGGATTCCGCAGATGAGTGTGGAGGCGTTCAAGGCGCGGCTCGATGCCGGGACGGCGCCGTTCCTGCTGGATGTGCGCGAGCCGCATGAGTTTGCGATTGTCGATATGGGCGCGCCGCTGATTCCGGTGGGCGAACTGGCGCAGAATTTGCACCGGTTGACGTTCCCGAAGAGCACGGAGATTGTGGTTCATTGCAAGTCGGGTGCGCGGTCGCAACGGGCGGCGTTGATTTTGAAGGAGAACGGGTACACGAATGTGTCGAACCTGGCCGGTGGGATTACGGCGTGGGCGGATCGGATCGATACGTCGTTGCCGAAGTATTGATTTGTTGGTTTAGGACGGATTGCGGCCCTCGGATTCGAGGGCCGTTTTTCTTTGGGGATTTAGGGTGGGTGGAGGAGAGCGGTCGCTTCGCGATACCCCACCCTTTGCAGAGAGCGCAAAGGGTAGGGCACCCAGATTGTGCAAGTGTGAAGGAGAACCAATACAGGGGTCCTTCCCCTTCGGCTCCGCTCAGGGTCAGGATGACGAGAGTTGGGGTGGGGTGGGGGAAGAGCTAGTCGGTGTCGGGGTCGTCGACAACGAGGATTTGCATGGTTAGGGGTGGTTCTACCATGAACTCCATGCGGGACATGTCGGCTATGGCTTTGTCGAGGGTGGCGCTTCGGCAGGGTTCGGTGGTTACGACGAAGGGGAGGCGGTCGGCGGGGTGGCCGCGGTGCTGGAGGATGGTGTCGATGTTGATGCCGACCTTGGCGAGGGCGCCGGCGATTCCGGCGACGATGCCGGGACGGTCTTTTACGATGAGGCGGAGGTAGTAGGGGGCGGTGACGTCGCCC